>Ga0065165_1000079_pt1 | contig 162095 bp, 136 predicted proteins | sample AraplaMF_Cvi_mMF_FD_63813 | JGI IMG/M metagenome (GOLD analysis project Ga0065165, IMG submission 63813) | Arabidopsis root microbial communities from the University of North Carolina, USA - plate scrape MF_Cvi_mMF (version 2) (version 3) | ecosystem: Host-associated > Plants > Roots >... | reverse complement strand
CTGCACGTGTTCCACACGCTGGACGAGGTGCTGGGCGACGCCACCGGCGTGACCGGCGTGCGCATCAGGAGCACCCAGACCGGCGAGACCACCGACGTCAAGCTGCAAGGCTGCTTCATCGCGATCGGGCACAAGCCCAACACCGACATCTTCCGCGGCCAGATCGAGCTGCGCGACGGCTACGTGCTGACGCGCAGCGGCTCGGAGGGCTTCGCCACGATGACCAGCGTCCCAGGCGTGTTCGCCGCCGGCGACGTGCAGGACCACGTCTACCGGCAGGCCATCACCAGCGCCGGTACCGGCTGCATGGCGGCGCTGGATGCGCAGCGCTTCCTGGAGCAGCAGGCCCCGTGAGGGCGGCGCGTCACTGCGCGGGGGCCGGGCCCGCCTTGCCCTTGGTTTCCGCGCTGGCCGAGCCCTGGGCGCTCAAGTGGCGGGTCTCCCCGCTGGCCTGTGCCGAGCCGCCGGCGTTGGCGCTCCCGGTCCCGCTGCCTGCGGCGCTGCCGCCGACGCCGTCCTTGATGCCTTCCTGGGCTCCGCCGCTCTTCACGCCGTCCTTGGCACCGTCCTTCACGCCGTCCTTGGCGCCGTCCTTGACCTGGCCGGCCGCCTGCTGGGCACGGTCCGTCCCCTGCTGCGCGCGATCACCGAGCTTGCCGGTGGCCTGGTCGGCGCGATCACGCGTGTGGTGCAGCGCGTCGCGGCCGCGCGTGAGGTCGGGGCGCTGACCCAGACCGCCCAGACCGCCGCCGAAGCCTCCACCGATCTGGCCGCTCCCGCCGCCCGACAGGCCACCACCGCCGCCGAGCAGGCCTGCCTGTGCCGGAGACGCCATCGCGCCGAGCACGGCCACGAGGGTGCCGGCCACCACGGGCCACAGACGGTGCGTACGATTCGAAGTTGCGTTCATGTCGATCTCCTGTTTGACGAAGCCCGGAACCGTTCCGTGGCCTGCAAGGGGAGAACGATGGCGTCGCGGCGCTTCTTCCACGCCAGTTGCAACGAATGGTTATCAGCGCACGTCGTCTGCGCCGACGCGCAACGAGGCACCGACCAGCCCCATGCCATAGACCTCGTCGCGGCCCGGCGCGCCGAGGTCGACGGCCTCGTGCGCCAGCATGTCGACCACCTTGGATGCCGCGCCGCGATCGGCCGACGGCAGCAGCGTGCCCAGCAGCCCCGCCACGAGCGGCGCCGCGAACGACGTGCCGCGCACCGCGGCATAACTGCGCGCGCCCGCCTGGGCGGCCACCATGTCGCCGCCCGGGGCGGCGAAGACGACATGCGGTCCGCGCCCGGCCTCCACCAGCACGCGTCGACGGGCGTCGACGCCCGTCACGGCGATGACGCCCGGCCAGGCCGCGGGATACAGCGGCGGCGCGTTCGGTCCGTCGTTGCCGACCGGCGCGACGATCAACTGGCCCTGCGCCTGCGCGGCCTCCACCACGCGCCGCAGCAGCGCGTTAGGCGGTCCGACGAGGCTGATGTTGACGACGCCCACCCGCTGACGCGCCAGCCACGCGAAGCCCTCGGCAATGGCCTGCACGCCGCCGCCGGCTCGCGGGCCGCCCTCGCAGTACACGTCCACCGCGAAGAGTCTTCCGCGCGGCATCGCGCCGTGGAAGCCGGCGTCCGAGTCGCCAACCAGCAACGAGGCCACCGCCGTGCCGTGGGCGGCGGGCCGCGCCTGCCCCGCACAACCCTCGCGCGTCAACGCGGTCTGCCGCAACGCGGGATGAGCGGCATCGATGCCGCTGTCGATCATGCCGATGCGGCGTTCGGCTGTCGGGGTTCGCATCGGCGTGGGGGTCGGTGCCGGCGCCTGGGTCGACGCCGACGGTTCACGCGCCGACGGCGCGGCGGCGGAGCTGCCTGGCCCGGTCCCCGAGGCGACCGCGACCGCGCCAGCGTCGACATAGACATGGTGGTAGTCGTACGTGCCGTCGGGATCGTCCGTGCGCAGCTGCGCGATCAGCGCGTCGAGCGACGACGGCCCCGTTCCCGCCGGCAGGCGCAGTCGCAACCACACGAGGTCGAGCCCGTCCAGGCGCGTCTCCTCGACCAGCGTCAGCGCCGACCGGGCCAGGACGCGTTGACGCGCCGCCCCGGATGACGGCAGCGCGAGCAACTCACCGGTGAACACCAGCTCACCGGCCGTGTTGCGCTGCAGCTGATCGGGGTAGCGCTTCAGCAGTCGGTCGGACAGCCGTTCACGCCAGCGCTGCGGATCGAGCGGCACCAGCAGCGGGCTGGCCGAGTTCAACGGCGCCTCGGCGCGGCGAAGCAGCTCATCGCCGGGCAGGCGCCCGCCGCCGGGCAGTCCGGGCAGGCGCAACTGCGCCCAGGCCGGCACCGACAGGCACGACGCGCAGAGCGCGATGATCGACCACACGATCGACCACGCGATCGACAGAAATTTCCTGCTCATCGACAGAGAACGTCCGAGGTGGGGAAGAAAATCCGCGTCGCCGTCGTTTTCACTTCAGAGACCTCGCTTTCGCATGAGCATATTGGAGTTGCAAGCCGCCCTGGCCGCGCTGCTGCCCCGGCTGCGGCGCTTCGCGCGCAGCCTGACGCATCACCGCGAGGACGCGGACGACCTCGTGCAGGCGGCGGTGGAGCGCGCGCTGCGGGCCTTGGACCAGTACGAGCCCGGCACCCGGCTCGACAGCTGGATGTTCCGCATCATCAAGAACGCCTGGATCGACGAGCAGCGGGCGCGCGGCCGGCGTGCCGAGGTGCTGGCGCCCGAGGAGGCCGGCGAGCACGTGGGCATGTCCGAGACCGGCCGCCACATCGCGCGCCTGTCGGTGCAATCGGCCATGGCGCGGTTGCCGGAGGACCAGCGGCTGGTCGTCGGCCTGGTGCTGGTCGAAGGGCTGCCGTACAAGGAGGCTGCCGCGGTGCTGGAGGTGCCCATCGGCACCGTCACGAGTCGCCTGGCGCGTGCCCGGGACACCTTGCAGGCACTGCTCGGCGACGGCGGGATCGACGAATGAGTGAAGGACGGAACATGAAGGGCGGAACATGACGGGCGCCATGGACAAGGAACGCGACGAGGCCGCCGGGCGCGGCGACGATGCGCGCATCGCCGCCTATCTCGATGACGAGATGGGGGTCGCCGAACGCGCCGGTTTCGACGCCAGGCTGGCCGGTGAGCCGGCGCTCGCCGCGGCCGTCGCGCGCGAGCGCGGATGGCGGGCGCAGCTCGCTCAGGCCTTCGACCCCGTGCTGGACGAACCCGTGCCGGAGCGGCTGACGGTGCTGTTCGATCGTCACGCGCCGGTCAGACCGGAGGCAACGGGGTCGACGGGGTCAAAGGTGTCAACGGCAGGACCGGCACCTGCCTCGCCCGCGACATCCGCCGCGCCTGTCGATCTGCAGGAGGAGCGCCGTCGCCGCCGCGGTTGGTGGGCCTGGGGCGGCATGGCCGCCAGCCTTGCCCTGGGCATGCTGATCGGGGCGAAAGGCCTCGCGCCAGACGGTGAGCTGGCGCATGTCGCCGACGGCGGGTGGATGGCGCGTGGCGCGCTGGCGGAAGCGCTGGAGGAGCAGGTCTCCGGCGCACCGTCGACCGGGGCGGGGCCCCGTGTCGGCATGAGCTTCCAGGCTCGCGACGGCCGCTACTGCCGCGCCTTTGTCCTCGACGGATCGGGAGCCGGCGCGGGCAGTGCCGGCCTGGCCTGCCGCGGGGACGACGGTTGGCGGGTTCGTCAACTGGCGAGCACGGCGCCCGCAGCCGCGGGCCCCGACGGATCGGCAGGTGCGTCGGACGCGTCCGAGGGATTCCGCATGGCGGCGTCGCCGTGGCCGAAGGCCCTGCTCGACGACATCGACGGCCTGCGCGAGGGCGATGCGCTTTCGCCGGAGGCGGAACGCGCCGCCGCCGCCCGCCACTGGCGCCGCTGAGAGGCTGTCAGAACGACCACGCCACCCCGGCGACCCAGCGTTGCAGCGACCGGTCGCCGCGCTGCGGCAGCGAGCTGTACAGCCGCGCGATGCTGAAGCGCCAGTCGCCGACCGCATAGCCGAGCCCCGCGTTGGCGAAGCGGTACGAGCCGGCGTCGTGCCCCCAGCTGACGACCGTCCCCCCTCCCAGGTCGGCTGCCAGCGCGCCCACGACGCGCCGATGCCAGGTCAGCTCGGCGATCGTCGCGCCGCGATGGCCGACGTAGCCCCAGGACGAGTACGCCGCGAGGTCCGGCGACACCGACACCGTCGCGCCCCATTGCCCCCAGGCCGCCGTGTCCCACAGTCCACCGAGCGACAGCTCGCTGTAGCGGTAGCGGTCCGCGTTGCCGCCGCCGGCGTAGCCGTAATGCGCGCCGGACAGCGTGACGACGCGCCGGTCGTCGATCTGCCACCACCGGGTCGCGGAGACGATGACCTCGGCGTTGGTGCCGCTGGGCACGTGCATCGTGCCCAGGCCGAGGCCCAGGCTCCAGTTGCGGTCGTCCCGGTAGTAGAGATCGGCGGTGGCGCCGGGCTTGTCGCCGCTCAGGCTGATGCCGCGCGAGACGCGCTCCGTCACGGCGGACAGGGTCCCGCCCCAGTTCTGCGCGGCCGCCGCCCCCGAAACGGCCAGTCCCGCGACCAGGACGGCCAGCGGTCGGGCGACATTTTTTGGGGGCTCGGCAACCATCGGCGGCGATTCTGGCACCCATGAGGGACACTTCTGCAGAAATCAGTCGCCCATGTTTCAACCTGTTCCGAATGAGGCGGACACGGCCGCCGAGTCGCGTCTGCGTGCCTGGTTGCAGGCCGCCGCGGCCGGCGACCGGTCGGCCTTCGAGCAGCTCTACCGGCATTGCCAGCCACGGCTGTCGCGCTTCGTGCTGCGCAGCTGCGGACGGCCGGACTTGGCGGAGGAGGTCGTCAACGACACGTTGTGGATCGTGTGGCGGACGGCCGGCAACTTCCGCGGCGAGTCGCGCGTGTCGACCTGGATCCACGGCATCGCCTACCGCTGCATGCTGAAGGCCTTGCGCGACGGGGTGACGGCGCAGGAGATCAACGCCTCCGCGGTCCACGAGGCCGAGCTGGCGATGGCGGAGCCGGCCGTCAACGAGGCCGCCGACCGCGAGCTGCGCGACTGGGTGATGCGCGGGCTGGCCGCGCTGCCGGTGGAGCAGCGGGTGACGCTGGAGCTGGCGTACTACCTGGGCGAAACCTGCGAGGACATCGCCCGCATCATGAATTGCGCCACCGGCACCGTGAAGGCCCGCATGTTCCATGCGCGGGTGCGGCTGCGCAACGTGCTGCCCGAGCTGGGCGGCGAAGACCGCCCGGCCAGCGGCACCGAAGGACCGACCCGATGACCTCCCGCGACCTCCCCTCCGAGTCCTCCGATCCCGCCGGCGGCGATCCGGCCATGGCCCGGCCGAATGAACACCGCCAGGTCTGGGATGCGATCGCCTGGGTCGTGGCCGGCACGGCCACGCCCGAGCAGCGTCGGCTGGTGCAGGCGCATCTGCCGCATTGCGCGCACTGCCGGGATGAGTTCGAGCTGCAGCAGCGGATCCATCGCGGGATGCAGGATGCGCCGCGCGCGCAGGCTGCCGCAGGCGCCTCGGGCGCGGCGGGTCCCTCCGGCAGCCTGGCGGAAGAAGCCGCGATCCAGGCCGGCCTGGACCGGCTGTGGGCGCGCGACCGCGACGCCGGACCGGCGATGCCGGTGGCAGGCACGCGCGGGTCCTCGGCCAACGACGGCGGCCCGCGCACCACGCGCTGGCTGACGGCGGCGGTGGCGGTCCAGGCCTTCGCGCTGTGCGTGCTGGGCCTGCGCTTGTGGACGGACGGCCACGCGCCCGCGGACTACGTGACGCTGAGCCAGCCCGCCGCGTTGCCCGCCGGCGCGGTCGTGCGGCTGGTGCCGGAGGAACGCGTGGACATGGGCCGGCTGCGGCAGGTGCTGACGCACCACGGGTTGCGGATCGTCGGCGCGGACGAGGACGCCAGCAGCCTGCTGCTGGCACCGCTGCAACCGGTGCCGGCCGAGGCCGTGCCCGCGATGGTGGAGCGCCTGCGCGGCGAACCGGGCGTGCTGCTCGCGGAGCCGGTCGGCGCCGCCGCGCCGGGGCGCTGAGCGATGCACGCGCGCGGCCGCATCGTCATGGCGGCGAACGATCTGGCGGACTGCCTCGGGCGCTGGCCCTCACCCCTGCCCTCTCCCGCAAGCGGGAGAGGGAGCACGCCGAGGACGCCTCGCTGGATCGCGCGGCTTGCGGCCGCCTTGATCGCCCTGTCGGCATTCGCCGCGTCGGCCGGTCCGGTCCTCGCAGCCCCCGGGGAAACGAACGGCGCCGCGCCGACCTCGGTCGCGAGCGGCGACGCCCCGCTCATCATCCTGGCCGTCGAGGATCGCGGCGAGCCGCTGCCGGGCGCCGGCGGATCGCCGCGCGGCGACTACCGCCGGATGGTTGGGTACGCCGGCAGCGCGCGGGCCACCGCGATGTCCGAGGCGCTCGCCAGCGAGTACGGCCTGCACGAGCAGGCCGCCTGGACCATCGCGCCGCTGAACCTGCGCTGCATGCTCTACGCGCTGCGCGCCGGCGACGACGTCGCCACCGTGCTGGCGCGCCTGCGCCAGGACGCGCGCGTGAAGCTCGCGCAGCCGCTGAACGAGTTCGAGACGCTGAGCCCCGCCCCTGACACGCCGCCGCCGTCGCCGTCGCCGCCGGTCCCGGATGCGGCGGCGTCCCCGCCGACCTCGCCGACCTCGCCGACCTCGCCGACCTCGCCGACCTCGTCGCTTTACAACGATCCCTACTTCGGCCTGCAGAAGGGCTTCCAGCAGATGTCGACGGCGGCCCTGCAGCAGGTGAGCGTCGGCGCGCGGGTGAAGGTGGCGGTGATCGATACCGGCGTCGATGCGCGGCATCCGGACCTGGTCGGCCAGCTGTCGGGCCAGCGCGATTACGTCGCCGGTGGCGGCGCCTCGGTGGACGCGGTGCCGGAACGCCACGGCACCGAGATCGCCGGGCTGATCGCGGCGAAGGTGAACAACCGGCAAGGCATCGTCGGCGTCGCGCCGGGCGCCGTGGTGACGAGTTATCGCGCCTGCTGGTCGGGAACCCGGACGGGCGCGGAGGCCGGACCGTCGCAGGCCCGCTGCAACTCGTTCACGCTGGCGCAGGCGCTGGGCGCGGCGATCGCCGACGGCGCCGACGTGATCAACCTGAGCCTGGGCGGACCGAGCGATCCGCTGCTGACCAAGCTCGCGCAGCATGCGCAGGCGCGCGGCGCGGTGCTGGTGGCGGCGGCGCCGCCGGGACGGCTGGGCAAGGGCTTCCCGAGCGAGGTGCCCGGCGCGCTGGTCGTGGCCAGCGCCGGCGAGGCCACGACCACCGACGGCTGGCTCGCCGCGCCGGGCCGCGCCGTGCTGACGACGGTGCCGGGCGGCGGCTACGACATCGATACCGGCAGCTCGCTCGCCGCGGCGCACGCCACCGGCGTGGTCGCGCTGCTGCGCGCGGCCGCGCCCGGCGCCGATGCCGAACGTCTCAAACGCGCGTTGCTGGGCTCGATGACGGCGGGCGGCGCGATCAATGCCTGCGCGGCGGCGCGGGCCTTGGGCGTGGCGGGCCTGCGCTGCGACGCCGCGTCGGCCGACCTGTCGATCCGGCGCTGAACACAAGCCGCGCCGCGTCCCCTCGATGAGGGATTCGCCGGCCCCGCGATCTCCGTAGGCTGGGCTGTGCGCCACGCACTGGGAGCTCCTCATGACCCGCGCGAATGCCTGCCGCCGGACCGCGATCGCCGCGGCCGCCCTCTTTGCCTGCACGCTGCCGCTGTCCGCCGGACACGCCGACACGGCCGTGGCGGCGCCCTTCGATCCCCTGTTCGCCGGCCCGGGCTCGATCTGCAGTTCAAGCGGATCCGGCGCGCCGCCGATGCTGAAGCGCCTGGTCCTCGCGCAGGCCGAGACCCGGCCCTTCCAGCCGCAGCCGATGCGGGCCGCCGACGGCGAGGTGCCGCTCTTCGACAACCTCGGCAGCCTGTCCTTCAAGGTGGGCACGCAGGATGCGAAGGCCCAGACCTACTTCGACCAGGGCATCCGGCTGGCCTTCGCCTTCAACCACGCGGAAGCCCAGCGGGCCTTCCAGGCCGCGCAGAAGCTGGACCCGAACTTCGCGATGGCGTGGTGGGGCGAGGCACTCGTGCTCGGTCCCAACATCAACGCGCCGATGCCGCCCGAGGCGGTCGCGCCAGCGATGGCGGCGATCACGCGCGCCGCGCAACTCGCGCCGGGCGCGCCGCCGATGGACCGCGCGCTGATCGCGGCCCTCCAGCAGCGCTACTCGGCCGACCCGAAGGCCGAGCGCCCCGCGCTCGACGCCGCCTATGCCGATGCGATGAAGACCGTCGCCGCGCAGTTCCCCGCCGACGACACCGTGCTGGCGCTCCACGCCGAGGCGGCGATGGACACGCAGCCCTGGGACTACTGGGAGCCGGGCGGCCTCAAGCCCAAGGGCCGCGGCGCCGACCTGCTCGCCGCGCTGGAGACCGTGCTCGCGCGCAACCCCGACCATCCGGGCGCGATCCATCTCTACATCCATGCGGTCGAGGCCTCGACGACGCCCGATCGCGCCCTGCCGGCGGCGCGCCGGCTCGCCGCGCTGATGCCCGGCGCCGGCCACATCGTGCACATGCCGGCGCACATCTACTACCGGGTCGGCCTGTACAAGGACTCGCTGGACACCAACAAGCGCGCGGCCGCCGTCGACGAACAGTACTTCCGCGGCTCGGCGTCAGACCCGATGTACCGGTCGACCTACTACCCCCACAACCTGCACTTCGTGCTGGTGTCGGCCCAGATGGGCGGCGACGGTCAGACGGCGATCGAGGCCGCGGGCAAGCTCGACGCGTCGCTGCCCGACGCGATGGTGGCGCTGATCGCGCCGCTGGAGCCCATCAAGGCCGCGCCCTACCTGGCACATGCGCGCTTCAGCGCGCCGGCGACGGTCCTGGCCCTCAAGGCGCCGCCGAGTCAGCAGGTGCTGGTGTCGGCGCTCGCGCATTACGCGCGGGCGCTGGCCTTCGCGGCGAAGCGGGATGCGCGCGGCGCGCAGCGCGAGATCGACGCCATCGCCGCGATCGAACGCAGCGCCGATTTCAAGCCCTATGCCGACGGCGGCGTGCCCGGGCGGGAGATCGTCAAGACCGCGCGCCTGGTCGCGAGCGCGCGGCTGGCCGACGCGCGAGGCCAGCTGGCTCGCGCCGCCAAGCTCTACGAGGAGGCCATCGTCGTGGAGGACAGCCTGTCGTACATGGAGCCGCCGTTCTGGGACTCGCCCATCCGTCAATCGCTCGGCTCGGTCTACCTGCGGCAGGGCAAGCTCGACGCGGCCGAGCAGGCCTGGCGGGATTCGCTGGCCCGCGTGCGCGGCAACGGCTGGGCGCTCGCGGGGTTGGCCGAGGTCTACAGGCGCAAGGGCGACCGGCAGGCGGAGGCCGCGACGCGCCAGGCCTTCGCGACCGCCTGGTTCGGCGCCAGGACGCCGGACCTCGCGCGACTCTGAGGACCACCCCGCCGGTCGCCGCGACGGTGCTGCACGACGGGCGAAGACGATCGACAAGACGGGCGGAAAACCCATCGGAAAGGGCGATCAGCGCATTCGACGCGCGCAGCTCGCATGAGAACGATCGAGTTCGCGCGCGGGCCGCCGCCGTCTCACCGACGTCTCACCGACGTCTTTCGCCTATCGGCCTGACACTATTTGTCAGATCCGATGCGAGACTGACAAAACCTGACCCTTGCCGCAGGGCAAAAACCGCTCCCGCCTACCTCTTTGGGACTATCGGCGTCGGTTTTCCCGCCCGCTGGGTGCCACATGGCACCCAGCTTGTGACCAATCGCAACCGGCACGTTCTCTGCTTGAACGAGGCGAAAGTCCACCTGGGCCCTGCTTCGTCCGCGCCCTGGTGTCTCGTTTTCTCGGACTCGCGGGGGCGCTATGCGCAACAAGGTTTCAGACGCCGACCAGCTGTCGGCTTGCCCACCTCCCAGGACCTCCTGGGGGCTGATGTTCACCGCCGCCGTCGCGCTCAGCGCCGCCGGCACGCTGGCGGGTTGCGGTGGCGGCGGAGGCAGCTCCGGCGACACGGGCGGCTCGCCGCCGGTGTCGGGTTCGCCCGCGCCAGCGCCAGCGCCGGCGCCGGCGCCCGCCCCCGCGGCGTCGACGCCCGTCGGCACCGACGAGCCCGAGCTGCCGCCGCCCGCGCCCGCGCCGCCGTCGCTGCCCTCGGGCAACGGCGCCACCGCCCCCGCGGTGCCGGCGTCGCTGCAATCGCCCTCGGGTCTGGACATCAGCAAGCCCGGCAAGGCCCTCACCGGCATCGTCGCGACCTCCAGCGCGCTGGAGAACAACGGCGACACCGCCCAGAAGACGCTGGACGGCGACCTGAACACGCGCTGGGCCAGTGCCTTCGACGACAAGGCCTGGATCCAGTTCGACTTCGGCGCCAAGACGCCGGTCGGCTACCTCAAGCTGGTGTGGCAGAACGCCTATGGCAAGGAGTACGCGATCCAGGTGTCCGACGACGGCCAGACCTGGTACCAGCTGCGCTACGTGTCCGGCGGCAAGGGCGGCACGGAGGAGTTCTTCAACCTGAACGCCAACGCGCGCTACATCCGCCTGCAGGGCGTGGCCCGCGGCACGCAGTACGGCTACTCGCTGCTGGAGGTCAACTTCAGCTCGCCAGGCAGCGACAACACGCTGCCGATGCTGACCGCCTCGGCCGTGCCCGTCCCGCCGACGGGCAGCCAGGTGGCGACGCCGGCCGCGCCGGCCACGCTGGAGACGACGCAGTTCACGCTGCCCGACGGCACGCTGGTGACCCGCATGGGCTTCGTCGGCCGCTCGCGCCACGGCCGCGAGCGCGGCGAGGACTGGAACGAGATCGGCTTCGGTCCCAACGACACCGTGGATGCCAACGGCAAGCCGCAGGACAAGGGCCCGGGCGCCTACCTGAACTTCATCGCCAACTACTTCAAGAACCGCACCTGGGGCGTCGAGTTCATCGACAACAGCCGCGTGGCCGGCGTCACGAAGCCGACCCTCATCGTCAACCAGTACTTCCAGCAGGCGCAGCGCGGCGGCGGCCATTCATTCTTCCGCCGCACCGACGACCCGGGCGTCACCGGCTACGGCTGGATGTCGCCCGGCAATCTGCTGGACCGCACCACCTACACCGACGGCTTCGTCGACAAGACCTCCTGCCCGATCGTCCCCAAGCCGCCCCAGAATGCCCTCCTCAAGCCCAACACGGGCTACAACGGCGTGATCGGCGCGAACGACGGCTGCTCGGTCGTGCTGGACAACATGCCCGGCCATCAAGACCTGTCGCCCAACGCCAACGGCGTGTTGGTGCCCAACGGCGTCAACATCCCGGCCAGCCCGCTCAAGGTGGGTCAGGCGATCGAGTTCACCCCGTCGTTCTTCTCCAGCCGCGCCGCGATGGACGCGATCGGGGACAACGGCAACTTCCGCTACTACACCAACGAGGTCACCTACGTGGTGGGCAGCGGCCTGCGTCCGCAGTACGGCGTGCAACCGCGCCTGAACAACGCGGCGCTGCCGGTGGAGACGCTGTCGGGCGGCACGGGTTCGATCTCGTATGACTACGCGGACAACTCGACCTTCATGTTCCAGCAGCCGAACCTCCAGATCGGCATGCAGAACATGCAGCGTTTCGTCGAGGGTCGCCGCTGGTTCCACACCAACATGTGGACGGGCGATCACAACGAACAGGGCAACGACCGCAACACCGACGCGGTGAAGCTGCAGGGTCCTCGCTTCAACCAGACCAACTGCTTCGGCTGCCACATCAACAACGGCCGCAGCCTGGCGCCGCAGGTGCTCAACCAGCGCCTGGACACGATGGCGGTGCGGACGGCGGCGCTGGACGCCAACGGCAAGCAGGTGCCGCACGGCGTGTACGGCGAGGCGGTGCAGATGAATGCCCGCTCGCTGACGACGGGTGCCGCGCAGGACTGGGGCAACGCGGTGCGCGTGGCCGGCTTCGACACGAAGACGGTGACGCTGGGTGACGGCACGGTGGTGACGCTGAGCAAGCCCAAGGTGAGCTTCGACGGTCCGACGCCGGCGATCTTCTCGCTGCGCAATGCGCAGCCGGTGATCGGCATGGGCCTGCTGGAGGCGATCAGCGATGCGGACATCCTGTCCCGCGTGCGGACCACGGCGGACGAGGACGGCGTGAAGGGCCAGGCCAACCTGGTCTACGACCCGGAGACCGGCGCGGTGCGCGTGGGCCGCTACGGCTGGAAGGCGGCCAAGGTGAGCCTGCGCCACCAGACGGCCAATGCGCTGCTGCTGGACATGTCGGTGACCTCGCCGGTGTATCCGAACCGGGATTGCCTGGCCGGTCCTGCCAACTGCAACAACAAGAAGGTCGAGAAGGGCGTGACCGAGGACGAGCTGACGCTGCTGTCGCGCTACGTGGCCCAGCTGGGCGTGCCGGCGCAACGCAGCCTCACCAGCGGATTCCCGAAGGGCGTGACCCCGCTGCCCTACCTGGACGTGGATCCGGTGAAGATCGCCGCGGGCGCCAAGGTGTTCTCGACCATCCGTTGCACGGCCTGCCACATCGCCGAGATGAAGACGGGCACGGCCACCGAGCTGGCGGAGATGCGCAACCAGACGATCAAGCCCTACACCGACCTGCTGCTGCACGACATGGGCAGCGACCTGGCTGACAACTTCGCGGAGTCGCAGGCCAGCGGCAGCCAGTGGCGCACCTCGCCGCTGTGGGGCATCGGCTACACGGAGCGCGTGGCGGGCAGCGGCGTGAAGGTGGGTTACCTGCACGACGGCCGGGCCGGCACGCTGACCGAGGCCATCCTGTGGCACGGCGGCGAAGGCGCGGCGAGCCGCCAGCGTTTCTCCAACCTGAGCAAGGCGGATCGCGAGGCGCTGCTGGCGTTCCTCGGCTCGCTGTAAGGCGGAGCGATCGCGCGGGAGGGGATGACCCCTTCCGCGACGACGACGGCCTGGTGCGTGGCTCGCGGTGGGAAGGCGGTCGGACCGTCTTCGCACCCGGGGCACGGACCGGGCCGTTCTTCTTCACAGGGGGTGCCGTCGCGGCGTCGCGCGGCATCGCCTTTCATCCTGCTTCATGACTACCACGCTTGACCCCCTCCAGCTCGAGGCCTTGTTCAACCCTCGGGACCACGGCAACCTGGTCGAGATCGCATCGCGGCTGGTGGAGTCGCCCCGCTTCGATCCGACGGTGCGCGATTACGGGCTCGACGAGTCCCTGTTCGCGTTGGTCGAGGGCCTGCAATGGTTCGCGCAGTCGATCCGGTCCGGCGGCTGGACCTACTTCGCGCTGACCTCGCCGGGCCGGCAGAAGCGGATGCTCGACGTGCTGTGGCGCATCGGGCCGGCCGGCTTCGCCGCGGCCTACGAATCCGGCATGGCCAACTGGCGCAACCCGGAGCGCCAGCGCGACATCGACCGCTGGGTCCAGGAATCGGAGGACGCCAGCAGCGACTGGTTGTGGTCGCTGGCCCTGCGCGGGCGGCGGGAGATCATGGCGCTCATCGGGTGAGGCGCCGAGACTTCTTGAACTGAAGTGCGGCGCACAGGGTGGCGCTTCGCCCGGCGCGCCCGATGCCTTTCCCGTGAATCCCCTGACAGCAATGCCTCGCCCCGCTGATACCGTGAGATCAACGTCGGCATCAGGATGACAAGGTGCGATTCATTGCCCCGTTGGTCTGTGCGATTTCACTTCTCGGCGCCATGCCGGGAGCCCGTGCTGCCGGCGCCTCACACACCTCCTCGGCGGAGGACATCCGCTGGGTCTGCCAACAGCCATCGGCGGCGCGCATTCGCATCGTCGGTGTCGGCGTGCGGGCACCCGACAAGCCGTGCACGCGCGACCGTCATTCGGCCGCCGACAAGCGCTGTCGCGTCGCGGTCGTCGACGCCATCGTCCTGGAGTCCTTGCCCACACTGGGCACGCAGCCAGGACTTCCGGCGACGACTGGTTATCCCCCCACCCCCTTCAGATTCGCCTTTCGTCCGACATCGCGGGACTATCGAGTCATTCCGGCCTTGTCGTCAGACCTCGTCGGGACGGAGGGACTGGTCGCGTCGCGCGAATGGACCAGCGCCGTTGCTGGCGAGCCCGACACCCTCCCCATCGGGGCGTTCGTGCCGACCCACGGGCCGGCGTCCCAGAGTCTGGACGAGCTCTGCAAGCCGTTTCGCCACTGGAGCGGGCAGGCGCATCCCGAGCTCCCGGAGCCGCTGCCCGGCCACGACCCCTCAGCACTGGACGGCGAAGACGGGCTCGCCAAGGCGCTGGCGAGCCTGATCGCCGATCAGCCACCGGAGCCCTCGGCCATCGAGCGACGCTTCGGCACCCCGCTGCTCGCGGCGTTCCCACCGAAGGATGGGCGCAGTCTCTTCCACACGCTGGTCCGGCTTCCGCAGCGCTGGATACGGATCGAGCGTCAGGGATTGAGGCGGGCAAACGGACGCGAGTCCGTCAACATGACCATCGAGATGATGCAACCTTATGCCTACCCCGGGGATCGACCGTGGTGGAGTCCCCTGTCCGGCCAGGCGCCCGAGATGGGCTACTGCATCACGCCGTGGATGTTGTTCAGTCAGCTGGGCCCGGGATGGTTGCCGCCGCCGATGCAACGCCACTTCAGCTTCACGGAGGGGCGTCGCGATGCCCGCTACGACGTAACGGTCATCTTCCCGGACATGCAGGGGCCGTCGTTTCACGGGCCGCCGCCGGTCGCCTACTCGCCATACCGCTGCATTCGCGAGTTCCTCATCAGCTATGACGAGCGTCCGGTTCCGTGATGGGCTGACGAGGCTGCGATGCAATCCGACTGCAAGTGGCACGGAGTGAAGCGTCCCTTCACCCCGTCTTGCGACGTCGCCAGAGCTTTCGACCGATCCAAAACACCAGGCCGATGACGAGCGACCACGGCAGCAGGTACGCCACGCCCGTGATCGCGGACGAAATCCCCTGCGACAGGCTGGCGCCGAAGTCAGACATCGCCGCCGAGATCGGTCCCCAGAACGACTTGCTGCGCTTGGGCTGGATGAGGATGGTGAGGACTTCCGTCTCCACGCGTCGCATCAGGTTGGCCTGCTTGTCGGTGGCGCTCTCCAGCTCGCCTTGAACCTGCGCCAGCTCGCGGGTCAGCTTGATCAAGGCATCCGCATCATTCCCGGGGCGCTTGCGCAAGGCCTCCAGTTCAGCGCGATAGCTGGTCAGCATGGCGAGCTTCTTCTCGCCGTCCAGGAGGGGCCTGGCCAGATCTTCCGCCTGCGTCGACTGGCTGGCGATCTCGCCCTGCTGACCCATCGTCGCGATCAGTTGCTGGATGCCTTTCGGCTTGGCACGTGCGCGCAGGGAGGCAGACGCGTACTGACCGGTGCTGATGCGCGACTCCAGAACCTCGCAAAGCTCGGCAGACGCCTTGCGACAAGCCGCCAATGCCGCTTCATGTGTCGCGACGATCTTCTCCTCCGGCACCTCGACCTGGATGTGGTGCTCATAGGCCAGCGTGCGACGTCGCTCTTCGGGGGCGACGACATCGGCAACGGGCGCCGCCTTCTCCGCCATGACAGGTCCAGAAGCGGTGTCGCTCCTGCGGGAGCAGCCGGTCAGGGCGACAAGCAGCAGGCAGGCGATCATCAGACGATTCATCGGGGCTCCACGGGTGATGGGATGGCTCATGCGAGTCGCTGTCAGCGGGCCGTGAGGCCCGCTCAGCCCATGGCTCACGGTCGCCAGGGTCGGAAGACGAGACCACGGAAGAAGGCCCATTTCATGAGCCCGCTGGCCAACCCGAATCCGGCGCAGAAGAGCGCCACGAACCACATGCCTTCCGCGCCTTTCGACTTCAGCCAGGGAATGAGCAGATACAGGGTACCCAGCGACACCGCGGCCATGGGAATGGCCCAGAGCGCCTGAAGGGTGGCGACGGTCTTCAGGTCGGCATTGCAGGCCGTGCAGCGATGCGACGGCCCGCGCTTGAAGCTGATGCCGTCAGAACGCCTCTGCACCGCGACTGCGTCGCACACCGGGCATTGATTCGAATTCAGGGGGAAGTGGCGAGCGCTCATGGTCGGGTCTGATTCGCTTGAGGCCGGAGACTATCAGGCGGTGGGTCCATGGCGGGCTCGCACGTCAAAAGGAAAAAGAACGCAGAATGTCCAGCGGACTCCATTGCGGACGGACTGTCATGCCACATCGCCTCCACCTGTTGATCACTGGTTTCCTGCTTCTCTTCGTCGCGCTGTCCGCGAGCGCGCAGGACAAGGGTTGCGCGGTCGGGCGTGATGGCAAGCTCGTCTGTCCGGCGCCGGATTCGATGTGCCTCAACGACCGTAGCGGCGCGGTCGTCTGCTCGACGCCCGGCGGCGGCATCGAGCACGACCGGTATGGCCTGCCGGTCTGCGGAGCCGGCTACTGCACAAGGGACTCCAGAGGCGAGGTGTTCTGCTCGAACGCCGTGCGCGGCGCGGCGTCCTCGGACCTGTATGGCACGCCCGCGTGCACAGGCCGCTGCGTGCCGGCCAGCGCGAATGCGTGCGTGAGACCGACGCCAGCGAAGTGAAGCGAACGGGCAGTTCCAGGCCAGCGCCTATGCCCTTGGACGTGCCAGTCACGATGCCGACCTTGTTGCCCAACTTCTTCATGATGTTCCTTCGTTCGCTCCTAGTTGAGGATCAACACTGTCTCGACCTGAAGTCAACGTAGGGAGCCGGGTCGAAGGGGAGTAGCCATCAGGATTCGATTTCATCCATCGAGGGGCGCGTCAACCGAGGACGTCGATCGGCGCGTATTCCAGCCTCCTTGAGGGAGGCCATCGAGGAACAGCATCTTGTAGCCAGCGTCGTTGTCGGAGGCCATTGCCGAGCAGCGGAATGCCCATCTAAACACTGGCGCGAGGACTTCCGGCGAAACAGCCACTAGTAGCCACTGGCTAGGAGTGCCTCGTAGCTCCTCACAAACTCGGGTCGGAGGTAAAAGCGCCGATAGGCCTGCTCAATGAGCGAGAAGTACTCTGCCGGACATGACCAAGTCGCCGCGTTCAGAAGCGACTCAGAAGGACCCTCGTCGCTATGGAAGTCGTTGTACTTGACGACATCAAAGAACCTGAACCCACGAGCTGAGAGCTGTGTGTAGCACGCTTGCTCAATATCAGACGGCGGGTAAGCGAGTGGTCGGCCGAGGTCGCCACTATCCAAGCTTGAGAGTCCCCTTGCAAACGCTGCGTCCCAGCTCATCACCAACTGCTTGTAGCTGAGATACGCCTCTCCCGAGAAGGTAGACCGTGCGTGCGGACGACTGAGTGTCCGCGCAGCGCCAGCGAAATCCTTGTATAGGGCAAAATAGGCGAGCGTTGCCCCGCTAGATACTGCGAAATCGATCGTCGCGGTCGCTGATTCTTTCGACTCCCACGGCCCGCCCAAGATGAAATACGCCTTAGTCAAGATGCGGCCCTCCGTTAGGTTCTTGAATAGGCTCAATATCTTTTCGTTTGAGATAGCGCTCTTCCCAGCTTTTGTCTTTGCACGACGCTGTTCGTCGCCTTGCTCTATCCCAAAGGCGAGCATTCGACATCCGGAAGAAGCGAGAAGGCCATGGAAACACTCCTGCCCGAATGCCGCCTCGTAGGCAAAGAAATCCTCAAGTCTGAAGATGCCTCGCCACCCGAAGGATCCACGGCTGCTCGAGCTAATACCCGCAAGCCCATTCAAGAACGATGAGGCCCAATCTTTAGCCTTGGCATGTTTAACGAGGTCATCCGCTGCGATCATTGCGATCTGCGGAAGCAAGTTGTCATCAATGAACTGGATGCTCAGATTGTCGTATTGGCGTGTCAGGTGCCGAACCTCTGACAAGACATTCTCCACATCTCTGCGCCGTTCTCCTCCACTCACTTCGACTCGTTCAGTACAGAAGATGCAGCTCCAATCACATCCCTGAGACATGACGACGTGCGCTTGATATACTTGATGATCCGGAGATCGAGTCCATGCGGGCTCGTACTGAGCACCCTTCAAGCGGAACACTCGCCGGTCGACAACGATCCTCTTCCAGGCGGCACTCTCAATCTGATCTTGGGCCCTACCGTTGCCAGCCAGATCGCGGCCCCTGAGCGCCAGACTCTCGCGATTTGCCTCCATGCCTGATGTTTCTGGCCAAGGGCTATCCAGCGTAAGGCTATCAACTAAGAGCGTCAGGTTGTCCTCAGCATTGTCCGAAATTGCGAAGTCCCAACTCTGATTCGATCCGGCTGTGTGGCCCGCAGCTTGTCTCCAAGAACGGAGCTTTGCGGCTGGCCCTCCTACTACCAGAATGGCACGGGCAGAGCGACTGCGTATTTCCGACAGCATCCGGAGAACGGCGTTGGCTGTCGTGAACACAGTGTTGAAGCCGATGAGATCGAACGCAGAGGCGAGCCTGATCACGTCAGCGGCCAAATCGGGGAATCTGTGGCAATCCACGACTTGAACGTCGTGCCCCTGTTGCGATAGGTGTGTCGCCAGCAATCCCAAACCTAGCGGAGGTGTACTGGTGGTGGAAGCGGGCCGCGCGCCCTCCTCAGGCAACTCGATCGGGGGGAGCACCAGCAGAATTCGTCGCATCCATACCTGAACCGCCCCCCGGAAGTACTGAACTTCTGGATGCCGTGAGCCGCCAAGCGAGACTGGCGCTTCACCAATCATGGGCCCGAACAACGCGCGCGCGATCGGAAAGTCGAACACTGTGAAATTTGCCGGCTTAGCATCTTGCGTAAGCTCCGGCTTCGACTGCCATTCGACATGAAAGTGCGACAGGAACTCCCGGCAGAGCCAAGGGTGACCGCCTTCGAACTGGACCGCCACGTCGACGATACCGCCCAAAGCTTGATTCAGCGAAACGTCAAGATTCAAGCCGCCAGCACGAACCGAAGCCTCCAATCTGCTACGGAGGATTCGAGAGAAAGATAGATGAAGCGCGGCCCATCGAATGGATTCGTCTTCATCCACGGCCATCGATCGCAGCGCTGGCAGCACAGCGGCGGTAGGAAGGTGGGCAGTCGCAAGGGCAGCATCCAGACGCTTGTCGCCTCGCCAATGACCTTTGACTTTTTCCGCAGACGGGTAATACGCTTTGATAAACGCTCGCGACTGATCTGCCACCTGCCGGGCTAGGTCGGAGCCGCTAGCCATTTGAGCCAGAACGGTGGCAACCAAAGCTGGATTCTTCGACGTCTCGACGCCGACATCGTAGGCAGACTGCTTCGCGGCCTCACACAATCGCCTCTCCGCGGCATACGCCACGTTGGCATCGAGGTTGTCGACTAGTACTGTGTACTGCGGCGTTGACGAGGCGAGCCGAGCAATTCTTTGCGCTACGGTTGCGTGCTTCTCTACGAGATCCGTTATGGGCGCGAAGAATGAGGCTGAAATCGCGTCATGGTTTCGATCGAAATCTGCGGCAAAGTCTCTTGTGTAGTGAAGCATCTCCCGCACGAGAAACGAGTCACTCCACACAATCGCCAACAGTGCATCCGGAAACAGTTCAACGAAGTCTGCAAGGTCTTCTGAGATCGCCGAGCAAGCGGCCATGTACCGCCAGCAGATATCGAGAAGCCCAGTGTCTCGCAGCATTGGAAGGTCTTCCGGCGCCGCCACAAGACTAGTGACGGCATTGCCAATTTCACCTAACTGCTTTCGGTGTTCGTCCCTTTTGATGGGCCTTGCATTCGCTCCCAGGTCGCTAAGATAGTTGAACGCAGTTGTGAGATCTCGCCAGTCGTCAGCAATGCGAAGCGAGTTGAGCCGTCTCGTGATTCGATCCAGAACCTCCTCGCCAGGTTCTGCATCACTCGATTTCTTCACCTCATCGATAGCGAACCGCTGCCTGGTACTCCAGTGTAGAGAGCCCGGCAAGTACCATCCCTTTATGCCATCCAGAAGGTCACTGGCGCAGCGCTTCCAAGTGAACTCGGCCTTCAACGCCCGAGCCAAGATCGCTGCGGATTGCTTGCGCTTGGGCAGATCTCTGCTCATGTCGATCAGCGCTCGCGCTACAGCGTCGATATCGAGCGTTGAAGGCGTGCCTTCTTCTCTCAATCCACTAAGAGTCACGAACCTAACACTGTCTAACGACAGCTCCGGATGATTCGCATGGAACTCCTCCAAGAACTTGGCGAGGCCCGACTGACGCGAGCACAGAAGGGGTACGCCCGCACAGAGAGCCTCCCAACCGCTCAGCCCGAAACCTTCGTGCCATGAAGGCATGAGGGCAATGTGACAATCCGCCAAACGCTCGTACATGTCCGCCTGGTCAGGACTGAACACGACCGGATCAATGGAGAATCGAGCTTCCATGTCGCCCAACGTCTGAAGCTCGGAGATCTGCTCCCTGTCATCATCATGCACGCCGTAAGCAATCAGCCGTCCGCGATCACGCCAATTTGGATTCTGCTCGAGGCGCGCTAAATCGTAAGCCCGCGCAAGCGCGTGGACGGCCAAGACCCCGTTTTTTATTGGATCGTCCTCCTTGTTGAGTCGCCCGGAGATGAAGAATTGGATCCCGCCTCGCCTGTCGAATGGCCTGACATTAATATCTGCAGTCCCCGGCATCAATCGTCGTATGGCTGCTGTTTGCCCATTCGGCGCGACGCGTGCGGACCAGAAGCTTGCCGCTAGCAGTGGACCAACAGCGTAAGCGTACTCGGCACTCAGAACCGCTTTCTTCTGCGCCTCGCGCCTACGAACAACCTCGTCGAAGGGGGCCCCCTTCTTCCCTGAATACTCCCAGTAGTCCATGTGACTGATCACTGCATCTGCCACTGGCACATCGCCCGAAATGTGCTTTCTCAACAACCGTACGCTTTCATTGGCCAGAGGTCCCGTAATGAGATCATGGCCAACCACTAGTACGCCGAGAAGCGACTTCTGCTTTAGGTCTCGACAGACACCCCGTAGCGTCTCCGACAGTTCCGCCGCGCTCGCTGGTAGCTGTAGAAGGTCTACGCCAGCAGCGTCGGTCACCGCACCCAATGGCAACTCTTGCACGAAGCACATCGTTTTGCTGTGCTTGGTCAGAACCAGTGGCATCGCCTTCGCCAAACCAGTATTGAACACATTCAATCCGCCGAGCTCGCTTCCCCAGCGAGTGGCCAGCAGTGCCACGAGGTATGTCATCGATTGTTCTTCTCCCTAAAACTGCCGGCTGACCGCCGTATGGGCATTGGCCTACTTTCAGCGCACCCGCAACAACGCGCCGGTCTTGGTTCGCAAGCCTCGACGGTATCCGCGCGGCTCTATGCCCGCGGCCGTTCTTTCCAGTTCACGAACGCGTACTGCTCGATCCCGTATTTGCGTCGCAAATAGAGGCCGAACTGCCGCCAAGCTGCCACGCCCTCCCTGCCTTTGAGCTCAAAGCCCAAGCCAAGTGACTCCCCGTCAATTTCGTCGTGCCCAAGAAATCGCTCAAGCATCTCTCTTGAACTTTCCGCGCTGACAAACCCGTCCTGCGCGTCAATGCGGCCCGCAACTTTGCTTAAGAATTGTCCCAACCCGACCGGCTCGCCCGGCAGAGCCATTGGGGAATGGAAGCAGACTTGCCGTCCAGTTGGCGTGAAGCTATAGCTGTGCTTCGCGCTTGTGACGAGCGCGTGTGGCGGAATCGTGATGTGATCTTTTAGTAGCGGAACAGCCGACAGGTTGATCGCACCGGCCGGCGCTGCCGAATTCACGAACAGGTCTTCCAGCTCCCAAGGATGGGTCATCCAGAAACGGGTCCACAGGCGCAGGCCGGAAAAATGCAACTTGCGGCGATACATTGCCCTTTCTAGGAACAGAGGACACACATACGCGGCATCTCCAAGTCCATACTTCAAGAGGCGCCGTCGAAGCCGAAAGAGCACGTTGTGCTGAAAGTCGGAGTGGGAGGCCTTCTTGTCATGCAGTTCGAAGAACAACGCATGCGGATCTACCTGAAGCTTAAGTGACAGCCGGTCCTGGATGATCTTCGAGGTGCTACGTGCGGGATACGCGTAAGGCCGCTTGAACTGCATGTAGAACGGCTTAAAGCTCTTCACATTGCCTTCAAGCCGAGCGTCGGCGCCGAGCCATCGTTCAGTTCCGCGAGAAAACGGTTCGAGCGAGTATCGTCTGCGCGGAAAACTGACGAGTGACAAGAGGGACTCGAGCGCAAAACCGACATTGTCCTCGGTGTAGTCTGGGCTGATCTTCAATCCCGCAGGCATTTTGGTCGCCATTCTCTGGACTCCTCCCCTAGAGTCGCAAGCCTACCTGACGCCGCAACGCTTGAACCTCTTCGCTGGGTTCGCCGCCTCTTGTTGACAATCCACATCCCATGCCTCTCCGCTACCAGACCGTCCCCGTCACCGCCTTCCGCCAGAACTGCTCCATCGTCTGGTGCGACGTCACGAAGGAAGCCGCCATCGTCGATCCCGGCGGCGAGGTGCCGCGCCTGCTCGCGGAGGTCGAGCGCCTGGGCCTGACGCTCAAGGCGATCTGGCTGACCCACGCGCACATCGACCATGCCGGCGGTACCGGCGAGCTCGCGCGGCTGCGTGACCTGCCCATCATCGGACCGCATGTCGGCGATCAGTTCTGGATCGCCGGGCTGCCGCAGCAGTCGGCGATGTTCGGCTTCCCGCCGGCCGAGACCTTCACCCCGACGCGATGGCTCGAGGACGGCGACACCGTCCAGATCGGCCAGGAGACGCTGAGCGTGCGCCATTGCCCCGGCCACACGCCGGGTCACGTCGTTTTCCATTCCGCGAGCGCGAAGCGCTGTTTCGTCGGCGACGTGCTGTTCGCCGGGAGCATCGGTCGCACCGACTTCCCCGGCGGCGATCACGCGACGCTGATCCGATCCATCAATGAGCGCCTCTGGCCCATGGGCGACGACACGGTGTTCGTTCCGGGCCATGGGCCGGAAAGCAGCTTCGGCGAGGAGCGGCGCACCAATCCGTTCGTCGGCGGGCGCTGGGGATAAGGCACTGCGCCGGCCGCTGGCCCTCACCCCTGCCCTCTCCCGCAAGCGGGAGAGGGAGCAAGAGGCACCCTGCCTTTTCGCAAGCGGGAGAGGGAGCACGAGGCGCCCTGCCTTCTCGCCAGCGGGAGGGAGCACGGGGCGCCCTGCCGTCTCTCGCGAGCGGGAGAGGGAGCAAGCGGATTCAGAGCGGTGACAAGCCCGTGTCCAGGAAGCGCGATTCGGGGAAGCCCCGCAGCGCCAGCGCCGCCAGCTCCACGAGCTCCTCGAAGCTGCGCTCCTTCTGCAGCACCGCCACGCCGCCCATGCGGTCCGCCGCATCGGTGAGCTCGTCGCCGATGTAGCCCGTCGTGATGATCACCGGCACCGTCGGCAGCGTCGCCCGCACCGCCACCGCCAACTCCAGCCCATTCATGCCCGGCATGTTGAAGTCGGTGATCAGCAGCTGCATCGGCGCCCTGCCCTGCTCGACCTCGTCCAGGCAGGCCGTCGGATCCGCGTAGGTCCTGACGTCGTACCCGGCCTTCTTCAGCAGCGCTTCCACCATCATCAGCACGATGGGATCGTCGTCGACGTAGACCACCCGCTCGCCCTCGCCCGGATCCGAGACCCTGGCCAGCGCCGTCGTGTCCAGCGGCGCCGCCTCGTCGCCGACCACCGGCAGGTAGACCGAGAACTGCGTCCCCACGCCCGGCTGCGATTGCACGTCGATCGCACCGCCGTGCGCATGCACGATGCCGTGCACGATGTGCAGCCCCAGACCCGTACCCTGCCCGCGCGGCTTGGTGGTGAAGAAGGGCTCGAACAGCCGCTTCGCCACGTCCTCGTCCATGCCGTCGCCGTCGTCGCGCACGCTGAGCTCCGCGTAACGCGTCGGCGCCACGCGCCCGATCGCGAACGCATGGGGCACGTCGAAGTGCACCGCGCGCAACGCGACATGCAGTTGCCCATGCCCGCCCGGCATCGCCTGCCAGGCGTTCGTGCAGAGGTTCAACACCACCTGCTGCACCTCCGCCGGATCCACCGTCGCCACGCAGTCGTCGCCGTGCAGGTCCACCGTCAGCCGCACCGTCGCCGGCAGCGTCGAGCGCAGCAGCCCGATGCTGTCCTCCACCAGCGGTCGCAGCCGGTGCTTGGACAACTCATGCCCGCTCCCACGGGCATAGGCCAGGATGCGCTGCACGATCTCCCGGGCGCGGTCCCCGGCCCGCTTGATCTGCTGCATGTGCGCGCGCAGCGGCGAACCGCTCGGCAGCTCGTCGAGCATCATCCCCGCGTGCCCCAGGATCGCCGCCAGGATGTTGTTGAAGTCGTGCGCCACGCCGCCCGCCAGCGTCCCCAGCGACTCCATGCGCTGGATGCGCACCAGCTTCTCCTCGAGGTCCACCCGCGTCAGCTCGTCGGCCTTGCGCATCGTGACGTCGATGAACAGCACCACCAGCCCGTGCTCGCATGGAAAGGCGCGGCACTCGAACCACTTGCTCAGGCGGGGATTGAATTCCTCGAAGAGGTGGGCCGTGCGCGACTGCATCGCGGAACGCGCCTCGACATCGAAGCGCTCGCCCATCGCGCCCGACAGGCTGGCCCAGTAGTTCCTGCCGAGCAGGACCTCGCGCGGCCGACCGCTGGCACGCTCGAACGCGACGTTGACGAACTCGATGGTCCAGTCATGCGCCAGCAGGATCACCGCGTCCGTGACGAAGTCGAGCGCCGCACCGACGTGCGCGACGCCGTCCTCGGGTGCAGGCGATGCACCCGGCTCGTGCGATGACTCCTGATCCGGCATCTGGACCCCCGGTGGACGAGGCGCCAGTGTGGACCTCGTGGGCCGCGTCGGCAATCGCCGTGCCATCCCCCACATCGTAGGGAAGCGCGATGGCCACGGGCTTTCGCGCGGTCCTCACCCGAATGCACGATGAACACGCGGGTCGCGCGACCCTGCCGGTGCAGCGGCGCCCGCCGCCCCGGGGTCGTCCTCAGGACTTCGCCGGCGCCGGCGGCTGGAAGCGCTGATCGGGCTTGGGCGCGCGGGCGTACAGGTTCTGAACGCGCGGCAGTGTGCGCTCGATGTCGCGGATGCGCGTCGGGCCGGACGGGTGGGTGGACAGGAACTGCGGCGGCGCGCCCCTGCTGGCCTGACCCATCTTCTCCCAGAGCGTGATGCCGGCATGCGGGTTGTAGCCGGCGCGCGCCGCCAGCTCCATGCCGACCAGGTCGGCCTCGCTCTCGTCCTCGCGGCTGAAGGTCAGCGACAGCAGCTGCCCGCCGATGTTGGCCACGCCGCGGCCGAAGTCGCCCAGCCCGAAGATCGCCGCGCCCAGCTGGATCGCGCCGCTGGTGGCCATGTTCTTGCCCATGCGTTCGCGGGCATGCTCGCGCAGCGCGTGGGCCATCTCGTGGCCCATGATCATCGCGACCTCGTCGTCGCTGAGCTGCAACTGCTGCAGGATCCCGTAATAGAACGCGATCTTCCCGCCCGGCATGCAGAACGCGTTGAGCTCGCGGCTGCCGATCAGGTTGACCTCCCAGCGCCATTGCTGGGCGCGCGAGTTCCAGGTCCCGGCGAACGGGATGATGCGCTGGGCGATCGCCCGCAGCCGGATCAGCTGCGGGTTGTTGGCCGGCGCCAGCGCCTTCTGCGATTGCGCCTGCCGCATCATCTGCGCGTACTGCTGCTGCGCGGCCGCCTCGACCTGTTCGGCCGAGACCAGCTTGGTGAAGCGGCTCTGCTTGCCGACATCGACGCCCTCCTGCGCCCAGGCCGGTGTCAGCGCCAGCGCGCCGCCGGCGGCGATGAGTCCGGTGAACAGGCGCCGCGCCGGTTGCGCGGGCACGGAGGGCTCGCCGCAGCGGCGGCAGTCGCAGCGGCCGAAGCCGTAGGCGGGGGCCGACGGCAGGTGCGCGTCGGCGTCGGGGAGGAAGTCAGCATCAACCATGGTGGAAATTCTAGTGAGGCGACAATGCACGCCATCATGTCCCAGCCGCCCCTGATCACGCCGTCCCCGGCTTGCGCCACTTCGCCGCTCGATCCACAGCAGTTCCGCGCCGCGCTGGGCCTGTTCGCCACCGGCGTCACGATCGTGACGGCACGCGCCGAGGACGGCACGCTCGTGGGCCTGACGGCCAACTCGTTCAACTCGGTGTCCCTGTCGCCGCCGCTGGTGCTGTGGAGCCTGGCGCGCCGCGCGGGCTCGATGCCGGTGTTCAGCCGCGGCTCGCATTACGCGATCCACATCCTGTCGGCGGATCAGAAGGAGTTGGCGCAGCGCTTCGCCACGCGCGACATCGACCGCTTCGCCGGCGTGCGCTTCCGCGAGGGTTGCGGCGGCGCGCCGGTGCTGGAAGGCTGCGCGGCGGTCTTCGAATGCGCCAACCGCAGCCAGTACGAGGAAGGCGACCACGTCATCTTCGTCGGCGAGGTCGAAGCCTGCACCCGCAGCGAGCAGGCGCAACCGCTGATCTTCCACGGCGGGCGGTACTACACCGAACTGCCGATCTGAGCGGTGGCAAGCGCCCGAAGGCGCAACGGCCGCCGTGTGAAGCGGTCGGGCTCTCTCGAGGCTCAGTGGTCCGCGTGCCGGCCCACCGGCCAGAACGGCGCCATGCGCCGCACCGCGCGCCAGCGCCACGTGCCGAGCACTACCGTCAGCGGCACGGTGACGACCAGGATGTGCCACGGTGTCAGGCCGAAGAACCGGCCGCCCGCCACCCCCATGCCCATGGCCAGCATCATGGCCATCGTCATGACGACCGCCTGCGCCGCGCCCGGCTGGCGCAGGCGCGCCCAGTCCACCCAGAGCAGCAGCCCGCCCGGCAGCGCGGTCGCGGCGAAGAACAGGCCCATCACCGGCAGGTCGTCGGACCACTCGCCCGGGATGAGCATCACCATGAGCACCAGCGTCGCGGCGCCCGACCCCAGCACCAGCAGGAACTGCGTCAGCATCCGCCGCGCCATCACGCGGTTCATCGCCTCGCCGCGCGGCATGCCGGGGACGAGCACCAGCAGCGACTGTTCGGCGCGGGTGCGATACAGCGAGGTGGTCGCGCCGAGCATCGGACCGAACAGCGCGGACATCACGCCGAGCGAAGTGCCCGGCAACGCGTTCCGCAGCACCTGCGTCGCCTGGGATTCAGGCATCCAGATCAGGGCCGCGATTTCGGTGATCAGCAGCAGCAGGAACACCACGCCCGCCGCGCTCAGGATCGACGACCAATGCGCGCCGCGCATCGTGGCGATCTCGGCCCGCGCGACCACGCTGCCGGCGGTGGGTCTGGCGGTACGCAGCAGGTGCTCCCGCCAGGCCGGCAGTCCCCAGGTGAACGGCTTGACCAGCAGTTGGCCGAGCCGGGTCTCCGGCGGACGGGGGCTGTAGCCGCCCTTCATCGAGAACATCTCGCGGATCTGGCGCGTCATGCGCCAGGACCGGCGATGCGCCACGCCGCCGTCCTGCAGCAGGTGCCAGAGCACGACGGCCATGGCGAGCATGCACAGGGCCGTCTGCGTCAGCGGCTGCTGCTCGTGCCAGTCGCGCATCAGCGCCTTCACCTCGCGCCAGAGTCCCGCGTCGGGGAACAGCGGCCCGACGAGCCAGGGGGCAATCCAGATCACGAACCAGGCCCAGGGCCAGCGCATGGTCACGGCGAAACCGACGATCGCGGCGCCCGCGATCAAGGTGAACATCAGGAAGCGGCCGAACACCGCGTGCATCAACAGCCCGTCGGCGACGGCGATCACGACGAACAGGGCGACCGCGACTTCGCGCAGCTGGCGCAGATGCCCGGGCACGAGGCGCGCGAAGTCGGGATGGTTCTGCGCCGACAGCGAACTCCCGCCGACCCACCACGCGAACTGCAGCAGGAGCGCCGTCGAGATGCAGAAGGCCGTCGCGGCAGCGGAGGCCGACTTGATCGATGCCAGCGCGGTGATGGCCGCCAGCGGCAGCAGCAGCCACCAGAGGCGCCGCAGCGAACGCCCGATGGTGCGCAGCACCGCGGCATGACCGCCGTGCCCGGGCACGGACCCGGCGGCGCTCATTGGGTCAGCTCCAGGAAGAGGTCCTCGAGGTTCAGCGCCTCGCAGCGCAGTGCGGCGTCGGACGCGGGCAGCTGCCCGCCCGGGAACCGCACCAGCCAGCGCGGCCGTTCGCCGAGGTCGCGCCGGTTCAGCACCTGGCCGCCATGCGCGTCGACGGCCGCCTGCAGCCGCCCCACCGGACCGGACAGCAGACGGATCTCTTCCGCCAGCGCATCCTGCGGCGCCTGCAGCGCGATGCGGCCGCGGCTGAGGAAGGCGACGTTGAAGGCCACGCGCTCCAGGTCCGACAGGATGTGCGTCGAGAACAGCACTGTGGTGCCGCGGTCCAGCACCTGGTCGACGAGCTCGCGCAGGAAGTCGCGCCGGCCGGCGGCGTCCAGGCTGGCGACCGGCTCGTCGAGCACCAGCAGGTCGGGTTCATGCGCGAGCGCTCGGATGATCGACAGCCGCTGCTGCTGGCCTTGCGAGAGCTGGCTGACGCGGCGCTCGCGCGGGATCTCCCAGCGCGACATCAGTCCGTCGACCTTGGCGTCGTTCCAGCGCGGATAGAAGCTGCGGAAGTAGCGCAGCAGGTCTGCGGCGGGGAAGTCCTCGAACAGCGCCGACTGCTGGGGCACGTAGCCCAGCCGCGCGCGCAGCGCGTCGTCCGGCGCCAGGGCCGGCTGGCCGAAGAGTCGCACCTCGCCGGCCTGGGGCTCGCGCAGGCCCAGCAGGGTCTCGAGCAGCGTGGTCTTGCCCGCGCCGTTGCGGCCCAGCAGGCCGACGACCTGCCCCGGCGCCAGCGTCCAATCCAGGCCCGCGAGCACGCCCGGCTGGCCCTTGAAGTCGACGCGCAGGCCGCTCGCCCGTACGGGCGGCGGGGCCAGGTGTTCGTCGGCGAGCGCCTGGCTCTCCGCCCGGCCGCCCATCGTCATCATGGGTGTCGGTGTCTGGTTCAGCGTGTGAGTCATCGCGTCTCTCCCTTGTCCTCGAGCAGCGCCTTGAAGAGCGCGAGCACCTGGTCCGGCGGCAGTTCGAGCTGGTGCGCCTCGGCGGCGGCCTTCTCCAGCGCCGGGCGCAGCAGCTCCACCCGGCCGCGCGTCTTCATGGCCTTCTGATGCTGCGCGGCCACGACCATGGGCAGGCCGCGGCGGCGCTCGACCAGCCCTTCGGCCTCCATCAGCCCGAAAGCCTTGGAGACCGTCATCGGATTCACCGCCAGCGCCTGCGCCAGCTCGCGCACCGACGGGATCTCCTGCCCCGCCACCAGCTGGCCGCTGGCCACGCGGCGGCGCAGCTGCTCCACCAGCTGGCGGTAGATCGGCTCGGGGGAGCCGGGGTTGATGCTGAAGATCAGGTCGGGTTCCATCGGTCGGCGTTCAGTCGGACGTCGCGCGGACGTCCGTCGGATGGCCACGCCGACGACCATCGTCAGCGTGTATCAGTACAGTAATACAGCAACCCCGGCAGCGTCAAGCCCCGCCTTTGCGACGCCGGCTCAAGGGCCGCTCATGGGCCGCTGATGGGCCGCTCATGGATGGCCATAGCGCCGGTCCATCAACCCGATAGAGAACATTTCATGCAATTCAATTGCACACAAAGCATTTGCACACTACATTAACTCCCAACGACGCAGCGACAAGGTCCGCAGCGTCGGTCAGAGGCCCTCCCGCCTTCTCTTCCACTGAAATAGTTCGCACGCTAATCTTTAAGGAGCGCATCATGTCCAAGTTCATCTCCGCCGCCGCCCTGTCCGCCGTGTTCGCTGGTGTCGTCGCCTTCGCCGGCCCCGCTCAAGCGCAGGTGTCGCAAGTCTCCCGCGCCGAAGTGATCGCCCAGCTCAAGGAAGCGCGCGCTTCCGGCGAGCTGGCACGCCTGAACAGCGAGAACGGCAGCTTCGGCGCGTTCGAGGCTGGCAACGGCTCCTCGACCGTGAGCCGTGCCGCGGTGATCGACGACCTCAAGCGAGCCCGTGCCTCGGGCGAGCTGGATGCGGCCTTCCGCGACTCCTATGCCGACGGCTTCCTCGTCAGCCCGGTGAACGGTTCCGCCAAGTCGACGGTCACCCGCGCCGACGTGGTGGCCGAACTGGCCCGCGCGAAGCGCTCCGGCGAATTCGCCCGCATCAACAGCAACGACAGCCACGACGGCGGCCAATGAGTCGGCGCCAGCCTGGCGCCCGCCCGCCCCGGTCCGGTTCGGCCGGGGTGCGGTCCGGGACTGAGGGTGGCGCCGGCGACGGTCCTGTCAAGGGCCGCGGACTCAGCCGGTTGCCGCCCCCGCCGGAAATTTCTCCGCATACACCTGCGCCAGCCAGTCCACGAACACCCGCACGCGCGGCGACAGTTGCCGGTGCTGCGGATACAGCGCGGACAGCGTCATCGACGGACTCTCCCAGTCCGACAGCACTTCCACCAGCCTGCCGTCGTCCAGTTCCTGCGCGATGTGGAAGCGGGGCACCTGGATCAGCCCGCAACCGCGCAGCGCGCAGGCCACGTAGTTCTGCGCGTCGTTGACCGACATCCACCCCGGTAGCGGATACCGCCTCAACTGCCCGTCGACCGTCAGCTCGAGCGGATAGTCCACCCCGCCCCCGCTGGCGAAGAAGCGCACCGTCTGGTGCCAGGGCAGGTCGTCGGGATGCCGCGGCGTGCCGACGCGCGCCAGGTACTCGGGACTCGCGCAGATCACCTGCGGCATGGACGCCAGCTTGCGCGCCACCAGCGTCGAATCCCGCGGCGTGCCCGCGCGCAGCACGCAGTCCACGCCTTCGCGCACCAGGTCCACCAGCCGGTCCCCGCCGCTGACCACCAGGTCGATCTGCGGGAACCGCGCGCGGAACTCGTCGATCCGCGGCAGCACCACCTGCGAGGCATGCACGCCGTGCATGTCCACCCGTAGCACGCCGCGCGGATTCGCCGCGACCTGCTTCAGCGACGCCTCCGCGTCGTCCAGCTCGTTGAGCACCAGCACGCAGCGCTCGTAGTACGCCTGGCCGTCCAGCGTCGGCCGGACGTCGCGCGTCGTCCGGTCCAGGAGCCGGGTGCCCAACCGCGCCTCCAGCGCCTTGATCGCATGCGTGGCGGTCGCCCGCGGAATGTCCAGGTGTGCCGCCGCCTGCGTGAAGCTGCGCAGCTCCACGATCCGGGTGAACAGCTGAAGCGTCTCGAATCGGTCCATGCCGCCCTCCTTCGAGGAATTTCCAGGGATCCACCCCGGCATTTGTTGAGTCTGGTTGAATTAACAAGACGATTCTGCATTCTTTTTCCGTATTGGATCAACAACCAGAATTCGTTCCATCGCAACCCGGAAGCCCTTCCGACCCCCTTGGAGCGAACCATGACCGTCACTTCCATCCCCAGCTCGATCTCCACCGACCGCGGCCTGCGCACCGCCCTCGTCACCGGCGCCTCGCGCGGCATCGGCCAGGCCATCGCCAGGCGGCTCGCCGCCGACGGTTTCTCGGTCGTCGTCAACTACGCCGGCAACATCGCCGCGGCGCAGGAGACGGTCGCGGTCATCGAGGCCGCCGGCGGCCGCGCCGCCGCCATCCAGGCCGACGTGTCCGACGCCGGCCAGGTCGCCGCGCTGTTCGACGAGACCCTGCGCCGCTTCGGCCGCCTCGACGCCGTCGTCCACAGCGCCGGCGTGATGCCGATGGCCCCGATCAAGACCTCGAGCATCGACGCCTTCGACCAGGTCATCGCGACCAACCTGCGCGGCGCCTTCCTGGTGCTGTCCAACGCCGCCGGGAAGGTCGCCGCCGGCGGCCGCATCGTGGCCCTGTCCACCAGCGTGATCGCGAAGTCCTTCCCCAACTACGGCCCCTACATCGCGTCCAAGGCCGGCGTCGAAGGCCTGGTCCACGTGCTGGCCAACGAGCTGCGCGGCCGCTCGATCACCGTCAACGCCGTCGCGCCGGGACCGGTCGGCACCGAGCTGTTCTTCAAGGGCAAGTCCCAGGAACAGATCGACAGCGTCGCCAGGATCGCGCCGCTGGAACGCCTGGGCACGCCCGAGGACATCGCCAACGCCGTCGCCTTCCTCGTCGGCCCGGACGGCGGCTGGATCAACAGCCAGGTCCTGCGCGCCAACGGCGGCTTCGCCTGATCCCCGCCGGCGGCCTGCCGCCGGCCCTTCCCTCCCGATTCTTCGCCCCGCGACGGGCCGCGACGCGGCCCGCTCTCAGCCCCCCTTCCTCTGGAGCACTGTCATGAACGATTCGAAGACTTCCGCCGCCGCTAGCGCAGCAACCGCCGGGACCGCCGGGTCGCCCCAGGTCATCCTCGTCACCGGCGCCTCGAGCGGCTTCGGCGCGATGAGCGCCCGCGCGCTGGCCGATGCCGGCCATGTCGTCTACGCCAGCATGCGCGCCACCCAGGGCCGCAATGCGCCGCAGGTCGCGGCCGTCGACGCCTATGCCCGCGAACAGGGCGTGCAGCTGCGCGCGCTGGAACTGGACGTGCAGTCGCAGGAGTCGGCCGATGCCGCCATCGCCCGCATCGTCGCGGAGCAGGGCCGGCTCGACGTCGTCATGCACAACGCCGGCCACATGGCCTTCGGTCCGGCGGAAGCCTTCCTGCCGGAGCAGTACGCGCAGCTCTACGACGTCAACGTGATCGGCGCCCAGCGCGTCAACCGCGCGGCGCTCCCGCAACTGCGCCGCCAGGGCCGCGGACTGCTGCTGTGGATCGGCAGCAGCAGCACCCGCGGCGGCACGCCGCCCTACCTGGCGCCCTACTTCGCCGCGAAGGCCGCGATGGACGCGGTCGCCGTCAGCTATGCGGGCGAACTGGCGCGCTGGGGCATCGAGACGGCCATCGTCGTCCCCGGCGCCTTCACCAAGGGGACGAACCACTTCGTTCATTCGGGCTCGCCGGCGGACCTGGAGCGCGCCGCCGCCTACGAGCAGGGCGCGACGCAAGGCCTGGCCCAGGAAATCATGACCAACCTGGCCGCTGCCGAGCCGGCGGACGCCGACCCGACCGAGGTCGCCCGGGCCGTCGTGAACGTCGTCGCCACGCCCTTCGGAAGGCGCCCCTTCCGGGTGCACATCGATCCCTCGGAAGACGGCAGCAACGTCGTCAGCCTGGTCGCCGACCGCATCCGCGCGGAGTTCCTGCGCCGCGTCCAGCTGGGCGATCTGTTGACGGTGCGCAACGCCGACGCCACGCCGGTGTGACGAGTCGCGCGATCCGCCACGGAATGCCTCCTCCGCAAGAGGGAGTCCGGGCGGATCGGGGGGTCGCGGCGGCGGGAGCGCTGATATCCTCGCCGCCGCTTCGCGCATCCGCGCGCACGCGGCTCGCGGTTCCTCGCCGCGCAACACCCGACCCCCTCGCCTCCCATGATCGTCGGCATCGACCTCGGTACGACCAACAGCCTGATCGCGGTCTTCCGCGACGGCCGACCCCAACTGATCCCCAACGCGCTGGGCGATTTCGCCACCCCGTCCGCGGTCGCCATCGACGACGCCGGCAAGCTGATCACCGGCCTGGCCGCGCGCGAGCGCGCCGCCACCGACCCGGCCCGCACGGCCCAGGCCTTCAAGCGCCTGATGGGCACCGACCGCACGGTCAAGCTCGGCAACCGGTCCCTGCGTGCCGAGGAACTGTCCGCGCTGGTGCTGCAGTCGCTGAAGGCGGACGCCGAGGCCTTCCTCGGCGAGCCGGTCACCGAGGCGGTCATCACCGTCCCCGCCTACTTCAACGAGGCCCAGCGCCGCGCGACGCGCACCGCCGGGGAACTCGCCGGGCTCAAGGTCGAGCGGCTGCTCAACGAGCCGACCGCCGCCGGTCTGGCCTACGGGCTGCAGGACCGGCCGGACAACAGCACCTTCCTGGTCTTCGACCTGGGCGGCGGCACCTTCGACGTGTCGGTGCTGGAGTACTTCGACGGCGTCGTCGAGGTGCGCGCCAGCGCCGGCGACACGCGGCTGGGCGGCGAGGACTTCGCGCACGCCGTCGGCAAGCTGTTCATCGAGCGCTGCGGCGAGCTCTCGCTGTCCGAGCGCGAGCGGCTGCAGAAGGACCCCGCGCTGTGGTGGCGGGCCGCCGAGCAGGCCAAGCGCGACCTCAGCGAGCGCGAGAGCACCGTCATGGGCCTGATGCTGGACGGCCGCCGCGCCGAGCTGGAGATCAGCCGCGCCGACTTCGAGGCCGCGACCGCCGAGCTGCTGCAGCGCCTGCGCCGTCCGATCGAGCGCGCGCTGCAGGACGCGCAGCTCACGCCGGGCGCGCTCAACGAGGTCGTGCTGGTCGGCGGCGCGACGCGCATGCCGATGATCCGCCAGATGATCACGCGGCTGTTCCAGCGGCTGCCGCTGCGCACCATCGATCCGGACCAGGCGATCGCGCAGGGCGCGGCGGTGCAGGCCGGCCTGAAGGCGCGCGACGCGGCGCTGGACGAGGTCGTGCTGACGGACGTGATGCCGTTCTCGCTGGGCGTGATCACCTCGCAGCGCATCGGCCAGCAACGCGTGGACGACCGCTTCAGCCCGATCATCGAGCGCAACACGCCGGTGCCGGTCTCGCGCGTGCAGCGCTACTACAGCGTCTACGACCAGCAGAAGATGGTGGAACTGGACATCCGCCAGGGCGAGTCGCCGGTGGGCAGCGAGAACCTGCACCTGGGCAAGCTGGAGCTCGCGCTGACCCCGGCGCCGGCCGGCGAGGCGTCGATCGAGGTGCGTTTCACCTACGACGCCAACGGCCTGCTGGAGGCGGACGTGCGCGACGTGCTGGCCGGCCACACCGCCAGCCTGCTGATCCGCAACACGGCCACCGAGATGAGCGAGACGCAGGTCGCCGAGGCGCTGAAGCAGCTGCGCGGGCTCAAGCGCCACCCGCGCGACGAGGAGGAGAACCGCTACCTGGTCGAGCGCGCGAAGCGGCTCTACGAGGACCGGCTCGGCGAGCAGCGTGTCGCGATCCAGGCCTGGCTGGGCCAGTTCGAGCAGGCGCTCGACACGCAGGATCCGCGCGTCATCCGACAGGCCCGCCAGCAGATGCGCGAGGCGCTGGACAGCGTGGACGGCGGCTTCCGCTTCTGACCGGAGTATCGCGATGGAAGCGTGGGAGAACGCCTGGCACCAGGATTGCGCGACGGTGGGGCTCGCCGAGCCCAGCACCGACCTCGGCGAGATCAAGCGCGCCTACGCGAAGACGCTGCGCAAGACCCGGCCCGAGGATGACGCCCGGGCTTATCAGGCGCTGCGCGAGGCCTACGACCGGGTCGTCGACCGCGCCCGCCGGGAAGCACAACGCGCGCAGGCCGAAGGCACCTCGTCGACCGGCGCGAGGTCCGTCGAACCCTTCCAGGCCGGACCGGTCGAAACCGTCGAGCCGCCCGAGCAACTCGAGTCCGCAGCGACCGCATCGGCGGCGCCGGCGCGTGAACCGTCCGACACGAAGGCGCTCTGCGACTGGCTGCAGGCCAGGATCGACGACGTGCCGGGCGCCCTGCCCCTGCGCTGGGAGCAACTCCGACGCGACGCATTGGCCGCGGCCCTGCCGGAACTGCGCGAGCGTCTGGCCCGCCTGCCGTTGCCCGAGATGCAGGAGGCCTCGATACGCTTGGCCGACCTGCTGATCCGGCACGGCGACATCGCGTCCGACGAGCTGATCCTGCTCCTGCACGCGCATTTCGCCTGGTCCGGCGACTTCCGCACCGAACGTCTGCTCGGGAGGGAACGTCTCCTTGCATTGAACGCGCTGCTGGCGCGTGTGCCGCCGCAGCCCGTCGACGACCCGGAACTCCAGCGCGAATTCGGCGTGCTCGGCAGGCTCGGCGTGGGGATCTTGTCCCCGCGCTGGATGGACCGTGTCCGTGCCCGGATCGCGATCGTCGCGATGGGCCACGCGCTGTCGGTGACGCTCTACAACGCCGGCCCCGAGCGGCTGCAACGGCTGGGCGTCGCTCCGCATGTCGAGCGGGAGATCCGGACCACGCTCAAGTGGGTGAACCTGATCACGTGGCTGGTGATGACGCTGGTCGTCTTCGGCCTGCTGCGCCTGGCCGGTTTCGCGTCGGAGACGGCCCTCGACTGGCTGGTGGTCATCGGCGGCGCCGGTCTCGGACTGCCTCTGGCCCTGCTCGCCCTCTCCCTCGTCATCAGCTTCTGCTGGGCGTGGGCGAACGTCTCGCCGGCCAAGCGCTGGATCGAGGCCTGGTTGCCGAAGTACGGCGCCTGGCTTGCGGCGATCGGCTTCATCGCCGCCGGCGCGTTGGCGCAACACGCCGGAGCCGACCCCGGCCCCCCGGCCGACGACCGCTTCCTGACGGCTCAGGTCGTCGCGCTGGCGAGCCTGATGCTGGCGGTGTCGCACTGGCACATCTTCCTGCCCTCCGGCCTGCTGTGGCTGGCGGCGGCCTTCGTGCTGACGGCCCTGGCGCCCCCCTCGGCGCTGATCTCCCTCGAGCCCGGCACGCCGGGGGTTCCGGCACTGTGGCTCGGCATCGCGGCCGCCTGGGTCATGCTCGGCCGCATCGTCCTGACACAACAGTTCTATGAGCCGCAGGAGGACCTCACGCCGCGCGTGCTCTGGCCACGCGGCGGCGTGTTCGCGTTGTTCCTGATGGGCACGATCGGCATGCCCGCGGGGCTGATCTGGGTGTCCGTGTACGGCGGCTTCCGCGTGGTGGTCGCCGCGTTCATGCTGGCGGCCACGGCCTTCGCGATCGCACCGCCCTGCCCGTGGCGACCGGCGGCGGGACTGGCCGGGCTGCTCGTCGGACTGGCGCTGCTGATCACGGCCCAGCGGATCGGGTGGCGGGTGGGGACCCGGCTGATGGCCGCGCCCGCGGCGGCGACATGAGCGACGAACCGATCCACCAGAGCGGCGGGTGGATGGCGGCCTGGCACGCCGACTGCGCGCGCGTGGGCCTGGCGGCGCCGAGCACCGACCTCGTCGAGATCAAGCGTGCCTACGCGAAGACGTTGCGCACGACCCGGCCCGACGACGATGCGGCGGCGTACCAGGCGCTGCGCGAGGCCTACGACCGCGTCGTCGCGCATGCACGCCAGGCGTCGGCGCGCCCGGACCCGCCCGCGGCGCCCGACCCCGGACCGGCGATCGACGATCCAGCCACGGCCACCGTCACGGTCACGGCCGCGGCCGCGCTGACGCCGTCACCGTCATCATCACCGTCATCGGCGCCGTCACATTCGTCGTTGCCTTCGCGGAACCCGCCAGCTGACGACGCCATCCTCCACCGGGCGCCGCAAGCGCTTTGCGAGTGGATCGAGGCGCTCGCGCAGGCCGGTCGCGAACCGCTCTTGAACGCCCTGCCGGAGCTCTCACGATCGCTTCAGGCCGTACCGCTGTCGCAAAGGACCGAGACCTCGATCCGCATGGCCGATCTGCTGATCCAGCTGGACCGGCCCGTTCCGGCCGAACTCTTCGCGCTGCTGGACGAGCACTTCGATTGGATCGAGGACTTCCGCAGCGGGCAGCGCCTGGGGGCGGCCCGCCACGCCGCGTTGATCGCACGGTTGCCGGGCGGGCAGGTGCCGGTCCGCGATCCGGCGGTGCTTGAGGAATACGGCGTCCTGGTCCGACTGAGCCAGTGGCTGGAATCCCGGCAGCCGACGTCGCGACGCCGCGGGTACCTCGCCGTCCTGCTGATGGGCGATGCGCTGCCGGCACAGCTGGAGCGGGCGGGCGAACCGCTGCGGCGTCGCCTCGGCCTCCATCCGGTCGACGACCGGAACATCCGTCGCACCGCGCTGCTCGCCCAGGGCGTCCATCTGATGCTGATGACCGTCCTGGTCTGGGTGCTGACGATGGTGGCCGGCGCCGCTCCCCTGAAGGCGGCCGGCATCGCCTTGCAGGTCGCCGCCGGTGCCGCGCTGCTGCAGGCGGCGGCCGTCGGCTTGCATCTGCTGCTCGCCGCCACGCAGCTGATGGGGGGCGTCACGCCGCAGGACCTGCGGCGCAAGAGCTTCTGGGAGTCGGTCACGCCCTGGTTCGCCGTGGTCGTCTTCGCCCTCACCGGCGCGGGCGGCGCGGCCGCGCCCTGGCTCGAACTCAGCGACACGAGACGCTTCAGCGTGGCGGTCTTCTGCACGATCACGGCCTTCCTGCTGATGCCTCTGCCACGCGCGATGATCCTGTCGGGCGTGCTCCTTTGGGGAGGCCTCGTGGTCGCCATGACCCCCTATTCCGCGCTCTGGGCGGGATTCACGGCGGCCTGGGTGGCGGCAGGCACGCTGGTACTGTCGCAGGGGATCTACCGGCCCGAATCCGAGCCCGTGCGCGACGCGCTGCCCCGCTGGCCTCGCGGCGGACCGCTGGCCGCCCTCGTGCTGGGCACCGTCGGACTGCCGACGCTGTTCGCTTGGCTGGCCACGCGCTGCGGCCAGCGCGTGGTCGTGTCGACCTTCATGATCGAGGCCGGCATCGCCGGTGCGCTGCTGGAGGGCCATCGACCGACCTGGCCGGCCCTGATCGCGATACCCGTCGGACTCGCGACGATGCTCGCCGTCCAGCGTCTGGGATGGCAGGCCGGACGGCGGCTGATGGCGCAGTCCCCCACGAAACACCGATGACCGACACCACGATGAGCGACGTTGGAGATTGGACGCAAGCCTGGCATGCCGACTGCGCCCGTGTGGGCCTGACCGCACCGAGCACCGACCTCGGCGAGATCAAGCGCGCCTACGCGAAGACGCTACGCAAGACCCGGCCCGACGACGACGCGCAGGCTTACCAGGCGCTGCGCGAGGCCTACGACCGGCTGGTGGCGCATGCGCGGTGGCACCAGCAGGCCGCGGCTCAAGCTCAGGAGGATGCGACTGCGGTCGTCGCCGACGCCAGCGCATGCGACGATGCCGAGCCCGGCGTCGCGGCTCGCGAGGCCGCGCTCGCCAGGCTGCCGCCCGTGCCGCTACCGCGCGATGACGACGACGCGTCGCCGCGCGAGCTGTCCGTCACGCAGGAACTGACTGCCGAGCGGCACGCGCCCCGAGCGTCCCCCGAGACGCCCCCCGACCAGGCCTGGCGCACGCCGGAGTCGCTCTGCGAAGAGCTCCTCCAGCTGCGTCGGCACGGCCAGCCACGCTTGGCGGCCGCCGTCCCCTGGCTGCGCGAGGCGCTGCTCGCGATGCCGCTGGAGGCGCAGGACCGCGCCTCGATGTGCTTCTCGCATCTGATCCTCGAAACGCAGGGCGAGCTGCCGGTCGCGATGATCGACCTGCTGCGCGACCACTTCGGGTGGGAGCAGGACTTCCGCACCGAACGTCGGCTCGGCGCGGAACGCGCCGCCGCGCTGCTGGAACTGCTGCGGGAGTTCCCGCGACCGGTGACCGATCCCGCGGTGCTGCGCGAGTTCGGTCCGACCGCCGCCGTCGCACGGCTGGCGGGATCGATGCAGGGCCGCGACCGCTCGATCGCCTCGCTGGCCGCCGCCCTGATGGGTTATGCCTTCCATCTGCACCTGCACCACGCCGGCGGCTTCCTGCTGCGGCGCCTCGGCGCGGACCGCGCCGAGCAGCAGGCCGCCTTCCACCTGATCAAGCGGGTGCAGGCCTGGCAGTTCCTGCTGATGCTGGCCCTGTTCTTCGGCATCCATCTCGCGACCGGGCTGGACTGGTCGCACGCGGTGAGCCGCACCGTGGTCGTGGGCATCACGCTGCCGCTGGGCATCGTCGTGTTCGACACCCTGATGGGCTCGCTGCGCAACGGCCGGCAGCAGATCGCGGAATCACCTTTCGGACGGCTGCGCGTCGGGGGGCTGCCCCATCTCTGGTCGTGGATCGGCGCGGCGCTGGTCGCCGCGAGCGGCATCGCCGGCCACATCGACAGCCACTTCCCGCTGCAGGACGCCGTCCATGCGTGGCTGGTGCCACTGGCGATCCTGGCGGCACTCACCGGCGTGATGCTGGCCATGCCCGACGACCTCGCGACCGGCATGACACAGACCGCGCTCTACCTCTACCTGATGCTGCTGCCCGGCGCGCTGGCGCCACTGCCGGCGGGGTTGCTCGCCGCGTGGCTGCTGGCCGGCCCGATGGTGCTGCGCGCCGGCCTGTACACGCCCAACCCGGTCTGGCGGCTGCAGGCCGCGCGTCCGCACGGCGGCTGGCCCGCGCTGGCCGCGTTGATGACGGTGGGGCTGCCGGTGCTGACCGGTTGGCTGGCACAGATCGCCGGCCTGCGCATGACGCTGGGCGCCGTCCTGCTCGCCAGCGTGATGCCGCGCCTGCTGCCCGCCGACAGCCCGCCGGCGCTGCTGGCACTCGCCGCCGTCGGCACGCTGTGGCTCACCGGCGGCTGGCTGCTCGCGCTGCAGCGCGTCGGCTGGTCGGTGGGTCGTCAACTGGTCCGCAGGTACGTGGCACGTTGAGCGGCCACGGTCATCGCAGGTACACCCGACGCGCCGCGATGGCGCGCACGGGGCAGCGGCGGTGAACCCCGCCGCCGCTTCCTTCACTGGACCGGGACCCAGCCCGACGGCGACCACCGCAGCAGCACGTCGGTCAGCGGATTCGCCGTCTTGCCCATGAGCTCGCGCACCTGCGCGCGCAGCGCGTCGAGCGTCGCCGCGTCGTCGTCGCTCACGTAGAGCACCGTGTCGTTGGCCGGCGCCGCGACGATCAGCTTGCCCTTCTGCGCGTCGGCCAGCGGCTTCCAGTCGTCGATGAAGATCAGCCGGCTCGGCTGCGGCACCGCGCCGTCGAGCTTGCCGACCTCGCCCGCCGGCACCGGCTTGGCCTGCTGCAGCACCTGCGGCATCGCGTCGTAGGTGTTCTTGCGCGCGGTCTCGCGGACCTGGTCGACCGAGAGGTTCAGCGTCTTGTAGTCCTTCTCGCTGATCAGCCGCGACGCGCGCATCGTGTCGAAGACCGGCACCGTCACCAGCGGACCGATGAAGGGCCGCGGACGGAAGGTCGTCGCGTCGCCGCCGACCTCGCGCTGCGCCTGCTGCACCGACGCGGCCGTGCGGACCGCGAGGCGCAAGGATTCGCGCGTCGCGGGGATGGTCGCGGCGCGGAAGGTCTGCGTCGTCGTCTTCACGAACGCGTTCACGTCGTCCGCGCAGTTGCCCCGGTGGGTCTGGCAGCCGGCGTAGAGCTTGTCGATCCGCGTGCGCTGGTCCGCGACGCCGAGCGTCAGCGGCTCGCGCACGACGACCGTGCCGTCGCCCAGTTGCTGGCGCAGTTGCGCGGCGACGTACTCGGTGAAGCCGGCGGCATCCTGCGGCACGGCGGCCTGGGCGAATGCACTCGTTGCACCGCACAACGCGGTGACGAGCGTGACGGTCGCCGCCGTCGCGGCGATACGGGATCGAGGGTCGGACGTTGTTTGTCGTTGAAGACGAAGACGCATGACGGACATGAGGACCTCCGTGTTTTCATGGGGAGGCCCGGGCTGGGCAAGCATCGCTCCCGGCGGCTGTCCTGCGACGGCTGCTGGCCCTCACCCCCGCCCTCTCCCGCAAGCGGGAGAGGGAGTGAGAATGCACCGCGCTGACCTGACGGCTCCGTTCCTGCTTGCGACGGAGCGGTGGCCATGCAAAGCCCTTCCGGCCCCCTCTCCCGCTTGCGGGAGAGATAGTCATGCCACAGTCTCTCGCGGCCCCCTCTCCCGCTTGCGGGAGAGATAGTCATGCCACAGCCTCTCGAGGCCCCCTCTCCCGCTTGCGGGAGAGATAGTCATGCCAGAGCCTCTCGCGGCCCCCTCTCCCGCATCGCGGGAGAGGGCGGGGGGTGAGGGCCGGCGGTGACGGCAGTACGGAGGCGTTCAGCGCGCCTTCAGCTGCCCTGCACGCGGTACTGATCCGCCTTCGCGACGCCTTCCATCGCCGGATCGCTGACCGACGGCGCGCCCGTCTCGATGTGACCGGCGAAACGCCGTAGGAAGTCCGCCTGACCGCTCACCCGCACCGAGACGTCGTACCAATGGGCCGCGACGGAGACACCGACGCGCACTTCGCTGCTGCTGCGCGCCGGCACGTTCACCGTGCGCGGCGCCGTGCCCTGATAGCGGTTGTGCGCGATGGTGAAGGTCGCCGCGACCGGCCCGGTGTTGACCAGCGTCAGCACCAGTTCGCCGGTGCTGGGCGCGGACTTCGCGATGACGTCCGGATTGGGTTGCCCTGCCGCCGCCGCGCGCCGCGCGTTGCCCGCGAAGTGACGATGGAAGCCGTTGGGCCCGAGCACCCACAGGTCGTACGCACCCGCGGCCTGCGGCGCGAAGCTGCCGGTGAGCTGCTTCCCTGCTTCGACCGTGTAGCGACGCGGAATCTCGCCCAGGCGCGTGCGGTCGTAGACATGGAACACCGCCGCGGCGCTGCCCGTGTTCTGGAAGGTGACCGCGATCGTCGTCGCGTTCGGTCCCGCGCCGGGCGTCACCGCGCTCGTGGCCTGCAGGTCATACGGCAGCGCGCGCGCCGGACGTACGCCCGCCGCCTGGGACGGCAGCTGCAGCGAGCCCGGAATCGCCGGCGTCGTCGTGCCGGGCAGCGCGCGCGCCTTGTTGGCGAGCGCCACCGTGTCGGGCAGCTTCGAGAAGAACTCGCTGTCCTCCGGATCGGCGAAGTTGAAGCAGGAGGTCAGGTCGCCCGCGACCGCCCGGCGCCATGCGCCGATGTTGGGCTCCATCACGCCGAAGCGCGCCTCGATGAAGCGCAGCACCGAGGTGTGGTCCGACACCTGCGAGTTGACCCAGCCGCCCTTGCTCCACGGCGAGACGATGTACAGCGGCACGCGCGGCCCCATGCCGTAGGGACGATGCAGATAGGTGGCCGAGGCGCCGTTGAGGATCTCGCAGTACTCGCCGGTCGTGTCGACCGTCGACGCGCCGGCGAGCACGGCCTGCGCCGGATTGGCGTTCCAGCTCACGTAGGACGGCGCGGCGGGCGGCGGCACATGGTCGAAGAAGCCGTCGTTCTCGTCGAAGTTGATGAAGAGCACCGTCTTCGCCCACACGTCGGGATTCGAGGTCAGCGCGTCCAGCACCCTGGCCGTGTAGTCCGCGCCCTGCGCCGGGCTCGACGGTCCGGGATGCTCCGAGCCTTCGGCGGTCGCGACGACCCACGACACCTGCGGCAGCCGGTTGTTGATCACGTCGTCGCGCAGCAGGTCGAGGTCGCGCGTGGAGATGCCGCGGTCCTTCAGCACCTGCGAGAAGCCCGGCCGGTTGTACCAGCCGTCCCGGAACACCTTGAAGCCGGCCAACGAGTTGTCGGTGAAGTTGTCCGCCATGTTCTGGTAGACCTGCCAGCTGACGCCGGCCGATTGCAGCCGCTCGGGGTAGGTGGTCCAGGTGTAGTCGTCCAGCGGATTCGGATTGAACCAGTCGTGGCTGTTGTCGGTGGACGGCCCGTTGCCCAGGCGCAGCGGATCGTTGGTGCCGGTCCAGATGAACAGCCGGTTGGTGTTGGTGCCGGTCTGCGTCGCGCAGTGGTAGGCGTCGCACAGCGTGAACGCGTTGGCCAGCGCGAACTGGAAGGGCAGGTCCGCTTCCTTGAAGTGCCCCATCGAATGGTTCTGCTTGGCCTTGGGCCAGTTGTTCATGCGGCCGTGGTCCCAGGCGGCCTGCGCATCGGTCCACGAATGCGGCGTGCCGCTGACGCGCATGAAGGCGAAGTTCTGCGCGGTGTTCAGGTGGAAGGGCGCGATCGCGCCGGGGGCGGCGTTGTTGACCGTGGGCTGGACCCAGATCGAGCGGCCCTTCACGTTGGCCGAGTCGGCCACCGGCGCCGGGAACGGATCGCCGAAGCCGCGCACGCCGTTCATCGTGCCGAAGTAGTGGTCGAAGGAGCGGTTCTCCTGGGTCAGGATGACGATGTGCTCGACGTCCCGGATGGTGCCGGTGCGCACCGCCGCCTTGATGGCGAGCGCGCGGGCGATGGCCGGCGGGAAGCTGGTCATCGCGGCGGTGGCGCCGGCCGCGGAGGCGACGGCGCGGAGGAACTGGCGGCGCGGGGCTTGCTGCTGCGTCATGGCGGGGTCCTCAGGCGTGGGAAGCAGTCAGGAAGGAGGGCGTGGCCGACCGCCGGCGACGGATCACCAGCGCGGCGACGGCCAGGCCGCCGAGCGCGAGCGCGCCGGAGGCGGGTTCCGGCACGGCGGCGAAGGTCAGGTCGTCCATGACGAAGAAGGCCGGATCGTTGCTGCGGAACACGAGGCGGTCGACCAGGCCGGCATAGCCGCTGGCGAGGAAGGCGGGGCTGTCGCTCAGGTTCAGCAGCGAGGTCGACGAGACCAGCGAGCCGCCGAGGTACAGGTCCACGGCGACGTTGACGCCGTCGAAGCCGGAGAACCAGGCGCCCTGGAAGGTGCTCGGCGTGAGGAAGCCGATGGCGCTGGTGGCGCTGCTGCCATCGAAGCCCAGGGTGGCGCGGCGATCGCCGGAATGCGGCGTGTACGGCGCCTGCTCGCCGGCGTACTGGAACCAGGAGCTGCCGGACCAGTCGAGGCCGGCGTAGTTGGCGGGGACGAGGCCGTCGCCGGTCAGGTCGTCGAAGGTGACGACGGTGGCGGACGCGAACGGCGCGGCGATGGCGAGCACCAGCGGCAGGCAGGCGCGGGTGACGAAGGCGGACAGTGTGCGGGCGGGAGGCTTGCGCATGGGGACTCCAGGGAGGTCGGGCGGACGAGAAGCGCCGCGGCCGCGCGTCGATCGACCCGAGGGTCAGGTCTTGCCGGCGCGGTCGCGGGGGAACGCGGCGGATGTTCAGAGGCCGCGGTGACAGACCGGTGAACGGCCGGTGTCATCGGCAGGCCTGGAACTTGCCCTCGGGGAGCTCGTCCCTGGAAGCGGGGGCGCGTCGTCGAAGCGACGCGCGGGTGTCATGTAACGCTGCGAGCGCAATGACTCTGATCAGTATTCATAGGGGGACTGACCTCCCTGGATCAGTTCCCCCATCTCGACCGCATTTTGGAGGAGAGACGCGGAGTACTCGCATACGGACACTGCGTGCCTTCGGGTCGTACGGACCCATCAATGAAGGGACCAGTCATGTCTGTGGAAATCGGGAGCGGGGGCATCTCGCCCTTCGATGGAACCGTCGATGCGCGTTCTTCCGGACCGTGCTTCGAGGATCTGATGCATGCTTTGCGCCACCCCCATCTGGTTTTCGGCGAATCGGCAGCACCGGATCTCGCGGCCACCTGCGCGCTGGCCGATTGGGAAGCATCCGCGGCCTCTTTGAAGCGGGTACTCGAGCGGAGCGGCCTGTCGGCAAGGGATGCGCTGAGGGCTCTGCGACTGGCAGGGGAACTCGCCAGGCAGCACCGGATTCAACTCGAAGGATCTCCTTGGTTGTGCGTGTTCGAGATGGATGATGAGTCGTGGGCGCGATATGACATCCATACGAGCCTGAGTCCCCATTCGGCCACGATCTGGGACAACCGCTTCGATGACATCCTGAGGAGGAGCAAGTTGGATCGAGAAAATTTCCATCTGCGCTTCACGGATGGCGGCCCATGCTGAACTGCCATGCACCACAAGACTCATCTCTGGTTGCGCCTCGCTCGCGAACTGGGCGATCGCGAGGACGAAGTGGCTCGACGTACGGCCATCAGCCGTGCTTACTACGCGGCTTATCACCGCTGCCTGGCGTGGGAACAGGAGCTCCCGGCGCTGGGGCAACCCATGCGGGGCCACGGCGTCCATGCTCAGTTGATCGGCCGACTTCAGCATCCCAGCAAGGCCTGCAGTCGAATGCAGTCGGAGCGCTCAAGGGCAATCGGAAAACGACTTCTCGATCAGCGCCGGCGACGCGTCACTGCCGACTACTTGATCGACGATCCCTTGCCTGAACGTCTCGTCGAGCGTCAGCTGAATGCAGCGGCGTGGGTGCTGAGTGAATGCGACAAGCCCCTCCCGATGAGCAGGAAAGGGGCAAGCCGGCGCCGCTGACCTCAAGAACGAGGACGATCAGCCTTCGCGCTTCGTCACCGCCTTCATCTCCTCCCCGCTCACCGGGGCCGAGGTGTGCTCGTGAACGACCTTCCGGGCCTATCGACGTACCTCGGCAAATCGCTGAAACCACGCCACCGCCTCCGCATTCGCCATCGCGTCGCGCTTCATCACCTGCTCCGCCGCAGCGCCCAGCAGCAGCTTCTTGATCGGCAGCTCCATCTTCTTCCCTGACAGCGTGCGCGGGATCGCCTCGACCTGATGGATCTCGTCGGGCACGTGGCGCGCCGACAAGGCCTTCTTGATCGAGTCCTTCAACCGCTGCTGCAAGCCGCCCTCCAGCGCGACGCCGTCGCGCAGCTGCACGAACAGCAGCAGGCAGCTCGGCCGGCCCAGGTACTCCAGGTCCACGACCAGGCTGTCCAGCACCTCCGGATGCGTCTCCACCGCGCGGTACAGCTCCGAAGTGCCCATGCGGATGCCGTGGCGGTTGATCGTCGCGTCCGAGCGGCCGTAGATGATGCCGCCGCCCGACGGCGTCACGCGCAGCCAGTCACCGTGGCGCCAGACGCCCTCGCCGTTCGGGCCGCGGTACATGTCGAAGTAGCTCGACAAGTAGCGCTCGCCGTCCTTGTCGCCCCAGAAGTACAGCGGCATCGACGGCATCGGCCGCGTGCAGACCAGTTCGCCGACTTCGTCGATCAGCGCTCGTCCCTGGCCGTCCGCGTCGGCCTCCGAGAACGCGTGGACCGCCGCGCCCAGGCTGCGCACCTGCATCTGTCCCCGCACCAGCGGCTCGGTGATCAGCCCGGTCAGGAAGGCGCCCGCGAAGTCCGTGCCGCCGCTGATGATGCAGATCCAGATCGGCCGGCCCTCCGGCCTCGGGCAGTTCGCCCAGATCCAGTCGTAGCTCTCGTCCGCCAGCGGACTGCCCGTGCTGCCGATCGCGCGCAAGCGGCCGAGGTCGCCGTGCTTCATCGGCTCGACGCCCGCCTTCAGGCAGCTCGCGTAGAACGCCGCCCCGGCGCCGAAGAAGCTCGCGCCCGACAGCGCCGCGAAGCGCCACAAGGTGCTCCAGTCCGGCGCTTCCTTCGGCCCGGCCGGGCTGCCGTCGAACAGGCAGATCGTCGTCCCGCCCATCAGCGCGCCGACCTGGCAGTTCCACATGATCCAGCCGGTCGAGCTGTACCAGTGGAAGCGGTCGCCGGTCTCCGCCGTCGCGCCGACGTTGTTGTGGATCGAGCCCTTGAGCATCTCCAGCAGCACCCCGCCATGCCCGTGCACGATCGGCTTGGGCAGGCCCGTCGTGCCGCTGGAGTAGACGATCCACAACGGGTGGTCGAAAGGGACGGCCTCCGGCGCGTGCGGGCGCGTGTTGGCGACCAGCGTGTCCCAGCGGTGCGCCCGGCGCTCATCGGCGTCTTTACGGGCCAACGGCGACGGGTCCGCCTGAGGATCCAGATTGCCGAGCAGCACGACATCGCGCACCGTCGGCAACTCGTCGAGCAGCGGGGCGAGCATGCCCATCCGGTCGATGGCCTGCCCGGCATAACGCACGCCGTCCGCGGCGATCAGCACCTTGGGTTCGATCTGGCGGAAGCGGTCGAGCACCGCCACCGGCCCCATGTCGGGGGAACACACCGACCACACGGCACCCAGGCTCGCGACGGCGAGGAAGGCGACTGCCGTCTGCGGCACGTTGGGCAGGTAGGCCGCCACGCGATCGCCGCGTCGCACGCCGAGCTTGTGCAGCGAGGCCGCCAGCGCGCCGACCTGGCGCCGCAGCTCCGGCCAGCGCATCTCACCAAGCTCGCCGCGCGCGAGCATGGCCTCGTTGGCGTGGACGATCGCCGGATGGCCTGCGGCTTCCGACGCGTCGACATGGCGCAGGGCCTGCGCCGCGATGTTCAAGGTCGCGCCACGGAACCAGACCGCGCCGGGCATGCGTTCCTCGTTGAGCGCCGACTCGAACGGCGTGTCCGACTTCAGGTCGAAGTGGTCCCAGATACTCAGCCAGAACGCGTCCAGCTCGGTCACCGACCAGGCCCATAACGACCCGTAGTCCTCGAAGACCAGGCCCCGCTGCTCGCGCAGGAAACGGCGGTAGTGATCGATCTGCGGCGTCGGCTCCATGCGGGGACTCCTTTCGAAGTCATGACGGTAGCCGAGATCCTTCCGGGCCGCCGTCACGCGTGTGACCGGCTCGATCGGGAGGGCTCGGTGTACCGTACTGCGGCGGCCGCTGGCCCTCACCCCCGCCCTCTCCCGCAGTGCGGGAGAGGGAGCCACCCCAGTGCTCCTGCCCCGAATGGCGCGCTTCTCCTCCTGCCCCGAATGGCGCGCTTCTCCTCCTGCTCCGAATGGCGCGCTTCTCCTCCGGCTCCGAGTGGCGCGCCTCTCCTCCGGCTCCGAGTGGCGCGCTTCTCCTCCGGCTCCGAGTGGCGCGCCTCTCCTCCGGCTCCGAATGCCTCGGTGCATTCTCGCTCCCTCTCCCGCTTGCGGGAGAGGGCGGGGGTGAGGGCCAGCGGCGGTGGCAGTGCTGCAGACCTCAGCGCTTCGGCAGCTTCTCTGTCTCGATGTCGACGTAGGGCCAGAAGATCTGGTTGAAGAACGGCCGCCGGTAGCCGATCAGCCACGGCTGCGCGATGTCGGTGACGATGCGGTGCACCCGGAACTTCTGCGGCATGTAGGCCGTCAGCAGCTTCTGCGCCTCTCGCAGCAGCGCGGCGCGCTCCGGCCCGTCCGGCAGCACCAGCATGCGGCGATAGATCTCGTCGTAGCGGTCGAGCTTGAAGCGCCCCAGGTTCTGCCCGCCGGACGCCGGCCCGTACAGCAGCTCCAGGCCCAGCTGCGCATCCGGCGTCGAGCTGTTGAAGCCCAGTTGCCAGATCATCAGCTGACCCGCCCGCGCCGATTTCAGGTTCTCCGGCCATTGCGCCAGCCGGATTCGAACCTGGATGCCGAGCTTGTCCATGTCGCGCTTCCACAGCTCGTCGTACGGCTTCGAGCGCGAGTCCGGCGACGACGCCACTTCCAGCACCAGCGGGCTGCCGTCGGGCTTGTCGCGCCAGCCGTCGCCGTCCTTGTCCACATACCCGTAGGTATCGAGCAGCGCCTTGGCCCGCGCCAGGTCGTAATCGCTGTTCTCGCTCTTGTAGTCGTCCTGGAAGCCCCAGGTCCCCGGCGCCACCACCGACTGCGCGGGCACGGCCTGGAAGTGTCGCGTCGTGGCGATCTCGGTGGGCACGTCGGTGGCCAGCCCGATCGCCCGCCGCAGCGCGACCCGGTCCGGCGTGTAGCCGCCCACCGTCGGGTCTTCCATGTTGAAGTAGTACATGGTGCGGTCGCTCGCCAGCACCCGGTACAGCTGCATACCCTGCTTGTCGAGGTTGGGCGCGAGCTTGCCGTGCGGGATCGCCACGTCCGCGTACTCCTCCGGCAACTGGTACAGCAGGTCGAATTCGCGGTTCAGGTAGGACAGCCAGCGCGGCTGGCCGGCCTCGATGATGCTGATCTCGACCGCGTCCACCATCGGCAGCTTGCGGCCCTTGAAGCGCGCCAGCAGCTGCTGCCCCTCGACGTCGTCGGGCGCCGGCTGGGCGTCGTAGACCATGTCGCGGAAGCCGGGGTTGCGCACCAGCCGGATCAGCGAGCCCCGCCGCCAGCGCTCCAGCATGAACGGCCCGGTGCCGACCGGATGTTCCATCGCCTTGCCCGGATAGGCCTCGATGACCTCGCGCGCCACCGCGCCGTAGGTATCGCCGCCCGCGAGGTTGTAGATGAAGCGCGGCCGCGGTCCTTCGAGCCTGAACTGCAGCGTGTAGCGGTCCAGCGCGCGCACGCCCTCGACCGGCTTGTCGTAGTTGAAGGGCTTCTTCGTCTTCAATGCCTCGACGCGCAGTTCCTCCAGCCCGAGGATGCCCTCCTGCTTGAAGCTCGAGTACAGCGGCGCCTTGGTGGCCGGGTCGAAGAAGCGCTTGAGGCTGTAGACGTAGTCCTCGGCGGTCAGCTCGCGCCGCGCGCCCTTGAACGCCGCATCGTCCGAGAAGTAGATGCCCGGACGGATCCTGATGGTCCAGGTGCGGAAGTCCTCCGAGACCTCCGGCATCGCCGCCGCCGTGTTGGGCTTGAGCTTGAACGGCCGCGCGAGGTAGTCGTAGTTGTAGAGCGACTCGAAGATGTGGGCCGTGACGATGCGCGAGTACAGGTCGCTCAACTGCCCCGGATCGAAGCCCGTCTCCGCGACCAGGAACGCATAACGCAGCACCTTTTCCTGCGGCGCGGGCGGCGCCTCGGCCGCCTTGGGCACGGGAGGCGGCGCGGCGACCGCGGAAGCCGCGCCGAGGACCAGCGCGGCAAGGGTGGCAAGCAGGCGTGCGCGCATCGGTGTCGGACCTAGTGCTTGTACTTCGCGGCGGCGTCGGGATCGATGTCCACGTACTCCCACCAGTTCAGCCAGAACTGCGGGCGGCGGTAGCCGAGCAGCTGCGGCTGGGCGATGTCGGTGATGAAGCGGTGGCCGCGGTACTTGTAGGGCATGTAGGCCGTCGCGTAGCGCTTGGTCTCCTCGAAGATCTTCAGCCGCTCCGGCCCGTCGGGCAGGTACGAGGCCTCGTCATAGAGCTTGTCGACCGCCGGCAGCCGGAAGCGCGCATAGTTCTGCGCGCCGATCTGGCCGCTGTACATGCGCGCCAGCGAGTCCTGCCCGTCGGGCTTGGACGCCGAGGTCGCCAGCGACCAGATCTGGTACTTGCCCGCGCGCAGCGACTTGAGGTTCTCCGGCCACTTCGCCGGCTTGAACACGATGCGCAGGCCGACCGCGTTCAGGTTCTTCTGCACGATCTCGTCGATCTGGCGCTGGAACTGCTCGGGCGTGGTCAGGCTTTCCAGCACCAGCGGCGTGCCGTCGGGCCTGTCGCGCCAGCCGTCGCCGTCCTTGTCGACATAGCCGTACAGGTCCAGCAGCGCCTTCGCGCGCGCCGGGTCGTAGGTGCTCATGTCGCTCTTGAACGCCGCGTCGTAGCCGGTCGTGCCCGGCATGTAAAGCGACTGGGCCTGCACCGCCTGTCCGCGACGGACCAGGTTCAGCTCGCGCTGGACGTCCATGGCCAGCGAGACCGCGCGGCGCAGCGCGATCTTCTCCGGCGTGTAGCCGCCGACCAGCGGATCCTCCATGTTGAACACGGTGAACAGCACATCCGAGGCCACCGTCCGGTAGGCGTGCTTGCCCTGCTTCTCCAGGTTGGGCGCAATTCTGCCGTTGGGCATCGCCTGGCTGATGAAGTCCTCGGGCGTGCGCTCGATGAGGTCGTACTCGCCGTTCAGGAAGGACAACCAGCGCGGCTGGTTCTCCTCGATGACGCCGATCTCCACCCGGTCGATCATCGGCAGGCGGCGCCCCTTGAAGCGCGCCTTCAGCGCCTGGCCTTCGGCGTCGTCGGGCGCCGGGTCCACCTCCTGGTCGTAGAAGCGCTCGCGGTAGCCGGGGTTGCGCTCCAGCACCATCAGCGAGCTGCGTCGCCAGTGCTTGAGCACGAAGGGCCCCGTGCCCACCGGGTGCGCCATCGAATCGCCCGGATAGGCCTCGATCACCTCGCGCGCGACGGCGCCGTACAGGTCGCCCTGCGCGAAGACCTCCATCAGCCGCGGCCGGGTCGACTTCGACCTGAACTGCAGCGTGTAGCGGTCCAGCGCGCGCAGGCCCTCGATCGGCTTGTCGTAGTCGAAGGGCTTGCCGGACTTGCGCACCTGCTCGTGGTACTCGTTGAGGCCGATCAGCTCCAGTTCCTCCACCTCGCTCCAGGCCGGCGACGCGACCGCGGGATCGGCGAAGCGCTTGATCGAGTAGACGTAGTCCTCGGCGGTCAGCTCGCGTGTCCTGCCCTTGAAGGCGGGATCGTCGGCGAAGTGGATGCCGGGGCGCAGCTTCACCGTCCAGACCTTGTAGTCGTCGGAGAACTCCGGCATGGCCGCCGCGGTGAGCGGCTTCATGCGGGCCGGGCGCGCCAGTTGGTCGTAGGTGTAGAGGCCCTCGAACATGTGGGGCGTGATCGTGCGCGAGTAGATGTCGCTGATCTTCGCCGGGTCGAAGCCGGTCTCCGCGACGCGGAAGGCGTAGCGCAGGACCTTGGGGCCGGTCGAGGCGACGCCCGGTCCTGCCAGCGCGAGCGCGGACATCAGGGTGGACGCGAGGACGGCCCCGCGCAGGATCGATGGGAAGCGTCGGGCGCGGGGCGTCGTCATGTCGCGGCGGCGGGTCAGTTCTTCTTCACGTGGGCCTTGGCCAGCGCATCCGTGTCGATGTCGACGAACGTATAGAAGTCGCGCTGGTAGAGGTTCTTGTCGTAGCCGATCAACCAGGGCTGGCTGATGTCGGTGTAGATGCGATGCACCTCCACCTTGTAGGGCATGTAGGCCGTCAGCAGGCGCTGCGCGTCCTGGATGACCGCGTTGCGCTCCGGACCGTCGGCCATCGAGTGCTGCTTGCGGTACAGCGCGTTGAACTCGGGCAGGTCGAAGCGGGCCTTGTTCGACTGGCCCTTGCTGCCGCCGTAGGCCAGGCCGAGGAAATTCTCGCCGTCGGGGATGTCGGCGCTCCAGCCCATGCCCCACATCATCAGCTTGCCGGCGTTGGCGGCCTTCAGGTTCTCCGGCCACTTGGCGATCTTGAACTTGATGCGGACCTGGAGCGCGTCCATGTCCTTCTGCCAGAGCTCGACCAGCTGGCGGTTGCGGCCGTCGGGCTGCGTCGCGTACTCGAGCACCAGCGGGCTGCCGTCGGGCAGGTCGCGCCAGCCGTCGCCGTCCTTGTCGACATAGCCGTACAGGTCCAGCAGCGCCTTGGCGCGCGCCGGGTCGTACTGGCTCATCTCGGTCTTGAAGGCCTTGTCGTAGCCGGTCACGCCCGGCGAGACGATGCCCTGCGCCGGGATGGCCTGGCCCTTGCGGGGCAGGCGCACCTGGCGTTCGACGTCCACGCCCAGCGAGATCGCGCGGCGCAGCGCGATCTTCTCGGGCGTGTAGCCGCCGACCACCGGATCCTCCATGTTGAAGTAGGAGGCCGAGATGTCGGCGCGCTCGTAGCGGACCGCCCGCATGCCGTCCTTGGCGAGGTTGGGCGCGAGCTTGTTCTGCGGAATGGCCACCGGCGCGAAGTCCTCCGGCAGCTCGTCCATGAAATCGAACTCCTTGCGCAGGAACGCGAGCCAGCGCGGCTGGGATTCCTCGATCACGGAGATCTCGACGCGATCGACCAGCGGCAGCTTGCGGCCCTGCAGCTTCTTGACGGCGGCCACCAGCGCGGCCGGGCGGTCCGGGCCGACCTCTTCCTGGTAGCGCATCTCGCGGAAGTTGGGGTTCTTCTCCAGCACCATGCGCGAGGACCGCCGCCATTCGGCCAGGCGCCAGGCGCCGGTGCCCACGGGGTGCTCCATGATGCGGTCGCCGTAGAACTCGACGACCTCGCGCGCCATCAGGCCCACCATCGGATCGGCGAAGTGGTACAGGAAGCGCGGATCGCTGTTGGCGACGCGGATCTCGACCGTGTAGCGGTCCAGCGCGCGCACGCCGTCGACCGGACGGGCGTAGTCGAACGCGGTCTTGTTCTTCAGCGCCTCGGCGCGCACCTCGGACAGGCCGAGGATCTTCGCGCCCTCCAGTCGATAGAGGTGACCGCTCTTGTTGCGCGGGTCGTAGTGGCGCTTGACGGTGTAGACCAGGTCGTCCGCGACCAGCTCGCGCTTCTTGCCCTTGAAGGCCGGATCGTCGTTGAAGTAGATGCCGGGCTTGATCCTGAAGACGAAACGCTTGTAGTCGTCGAAGACCTCGGGCATGCCGTCGGTGACGTTGGGCTCGAGGCGGTAGGGCCGGCCGAGGTAGCTGTAGCGCAGCGGCGCGTCGAAGATCGCCGAGGTCACGTTGCGCGAATACAGGTCGGTGACCTGCACCGGATCGAAGCCGGTCTCGGCCACGCGGATCGCGTAGCGCAGCACCTTGGGCGCGGGCGCTGCCGCGGTCGTCGCCGGGGGCGCATCGCCGGCGGCCCGCGCATTCGACGGGATCGCCGCGAACGTCGCCAGGACCGCCAGGGATGACGCGAAGGATGCCGAAAGTAAGAGCGCCTGGGATCGTGTCCCGGCCGAGCCGCGTCGCATCTGGAAGCCGTCCATCAATTCGAAAGCGCGCCAGTCTAGTGGGCGATGTCCGCGCCCGCCATGCCAACAACCCCGAGACCCCGATCACCTGGGCGAACAGGGGCGCATTGCGGATGGACGCCCCTGCTTCCACGAGCGTGCTTCATCAGTTTTCTCCGATGGATTCAGGGCAAATGCCGGTGCGGGGGGTGCGGACGCTCACGTAGACTCGCGCGTGATTTTTCGACCCGCAGGCCCCGGCCGTCACAAGCGTCCGGGGTCTGTCTTTATCGGTCGCCGGCGTCGACATCGAGGCCGGCGGCGCTTGCTTGGAGTCCCGCGCGATGGCGGCCTATCTCATCAGGCGCCTGTGGCAAATGATCCCCACGCTGTTGGGCGTCGTGCTGCTGGTGTTCTTCCTCTTCAAATGGTTCGGCGGCGATCCCGCCGAAGTGCTCGGCGGCCTGAACGCCAGCCAGGACCAGATCGAAGCCATCCGCGAGCAGCTCGGCCTGAACAAGCCGGTGTGGGAGCAGCTGCTGATCTTCCTGCAGCAGATCGTCACCTTCGACTGGGGCAAGAGCTGGGCGACCAACGAGTCCGTGGCCAACCTCTTCGCCACCCGCATGCCGGCCACGTTGACGGTGATGCTGCCGATCCTGGTGCTCGAGGTCATCCTCGCGATCCCGTTCGCGCTGGCCGTCGCCTACATGCGCGGCAGCCTGACGGACCGCGCGGTGATGATCCTGACCACGGTCGCCGTGTCGATCTCGCTGCTGGTCTACGTGATCGTCGCGCAGTACGTCTTCGCCTTCCGGCTGGGATGGTTCCCGGTGCAGGGCTGGAGCGACTCGCTGTGGACCAACCTGACGACCTACGCGCCGCTGCCGGTGCTGGTCGCGGTGGCGGTGGCGCTGTCGCCGTACACGCGGCTGTACCGCACCTTCTTCCTCGACGAGATCGGCCACGAGTACGTCCGCACCGCGCGCGCCAAGGGCATGACCGAGAAGGTCATCCTGCTCAAGCACGTGCTGCGCAACGCGATGATCCCGATCATGACCAACATCTCGGTGGCGCTGCCCGGCGTGTTCGTCGGCTCCTTCCTGCTGGAGGTGTTCTTCTCGATCCCCGGCCTGGGCCGCGAGATCCTGCTGGCGGTCAACCGCAACGACTATCCGGTGATCCAGGCCTTCGCGATCTACATCGCGGCGCTGACCATGGTGGTGAACCTGGTCACCGACCTCCTCTACAAGCTGGTTGACCCGCGGGTGGTCCTGAAATGAGCGCAGTCCTTTCCAACCAACCCGCGGCCGCGGCGCCGGCGAAGCGCTCGCAGGGCGTGTGGGCCGCCTCGTGGCGGCGCCTGAAGGCCGACCGGCTCGGCGTGTTCGCGATGGTCGTCGTCGCGCTGTCCCTGCTGCTGGTGCTGGCCGCCGGCCTGGGCCTGGTGGCCCGCGACTGGCAGAAGGAAACCGGCGTGCCCAACGCGCCGCCGACCTTCATGGGTCCGGCCCCGGCGGAGAGCGCCGGCGCCATCGTGCAACCGAAGGGACCGAACGTCGACCTGAGCGACATCGACCCGCTCGCGCCCAAGTACGCCGAATGGGCCGAGAAGGCCAAGCAGTACAAGACCGACGAGGCGCCGCGCGCCGAGACGCTGACCTTCGGCGGCGACCGCCTCGGCCGGGACGTGCTGGCCAAGGCCATCAAGGGCGCGGAGATCTCCATCATGGTCGGCGTGCTGGCCGCGGTGGTGGCCACGCTGATCGGCACCGTGCTGGGCGCGCTGTCGGGCTTCTACGGCGGCAAGGTCGGCGACTTCCTGGAGTGGGTCTACAACGTCTTCACGGCGATGCCCAACATCCTGCTGATCTTCGCGTTCGCGGTGGTCTTCGGCCGCGGCGTGCTGCCGGTGGTGATGATCCTGGGGCTCGCGGGCTGGACCGGCATCTACCGTCTGGTGCGCGCCGAGTTCATGAAGCACTCGGTGCGCGAATACGTGCGCAGCGCCGAGGCCATCGGCGCGAGCAAGGCCTCGCGCATGTTCAAGCACATCCTGCCCAACGTCTCGCACGTGGCCCTGGTGCAGCTGTCGCTGCACGTGGTGGGCTTCATCAAGAGCGAGGTCATCCTGTCCTACCTGGGCCTGGGCGTCAGCGTGGACCAGGTGTCCTGGGGCACGATGCTGGCCGAGGCGCAGAGCGAGCTGATCCTGGGCTACTGGTGGCAGCTGGCGGCGGTGACCGGCTTCATGGCGGTCTTCGTCACGGCCTTCGCCCTCTTCACGGATGCGCTGCGCGACGCGCTCGATCCGAAACTTCGCGGTCTGGAGTAAGTCGCCATGCTGTTGAGCATTCAAGACCTGAAGGTGGCCTTCCGCATGGGCAAGGTCGACGGCGTCATGCAGCGCCAGCTGGCCGTCAAGGGCGTCAGCTTCGACATCCCGGAGAACCGCACGGTGGCGCTGGTGGGCGAGTCCGGCTCGGGCAAGAGCGTCACGGCCATGTCCATCCTCAACCTGCTGCCCGACAACGCCGAGCGCAGCGGCGCGATCCTGTTCCAGGGCCGCGACCTGCTGAAGACCTCGCTGCGCGAGCTGCAGTCGGTGCGCGGGCGCGAGATCGCCTGCGTGTTCCAGGATCCGATGAGTTCGCTGAACCCGGTGTTCCCGGTCGCGGACCAGATCATGGAGCCGCTGGTCAAGCACCTTGGCATGAGCCGGCGCCAGGCGCTGGTGCGCGCCGAGGAGCTGCTCAACGAGGTCGGCATCCCCGACCCGAAGCGGCGGCTGAAGAGCTATCCGCACGAGATGTCCGGCGGCCAGCAGCAGCGCGTGATGATCGCGGTGGCGCTGGCCTGCAGCCCCAAGCTGCTGATCGCCGACGAGCCCACCACCGCGCTGGACGTGACCATCCAGCGCCAGGTGATGGAGCTGCTCGCGCGGCTGAAGGAATCGCACAAGATGAGCATGCTGTTCATCTCGCACGACCTGGGCGTGGTGGGCGAGATCGCCGACCAGGTCGTCGTCATGCGGCATGGCGAGATCCGCGAGAAGGCGCCGGTGGCCGACATCTTCCACAGCCCGAAGGACGCGTACACCAAGGCCTTGCTGGCCTGCCGGCCGTCGTTGACCGAGAACCCGGCGCGGCTGATGGTCATCGACGACCACATCGCGGGCCGGTCGGCGCAGGGCGCGGGCAAGGCCAAGGATCCGGCCGCGCCGGTGATCCTCGAGGTCAAGGGCCTGAGGAAGAGCTTCTTCTTCAAGTCGGGGCTGTTCAGCAAGACCGAGTTCAAGGCCGTCAAGGGCGTGGACTTCCAGCTGCGCAAGGGCCACACGCTGGGCGTGGTGGGCGAGTCCGGTTCCGGCAAGACGACGATGGGCCTGACGCTGCTGCGGCTGCACGAGCCCACTGGCGGCCAGGTGCTCTTCGAGGGCAAGGACCTGCTGAAGATGAATGGGCCGGACTGGCAGAAGATGCGCCGCCGGATCCAGGTTGTGTTCCAGAACCCGTATGCCTCGCTGAATCCGCGTTTCACGATCGCGCAGACCTTGCTCGAGCCCATGGAGATCCATGGCATCGGCGCGAGCCATGACGAGCGCGTGGCCACGGCCAGCGCGTTGCTGAAGAAGGTCGGCCTGGACGAGAGCGCGCTGCACAAGTATCCGCACGAGTTCTCCGGCGGCCAGCGCCAGCGCATCGCCATCGCGCGCTGCCTGACGCTGAAGCCCGAGGTGCTGGTGCTGGACGAGGCGGTCTCGGCGCTGGACGTCTCGGTCCAGGCCCAGGTGCTGAACCTGTTGAAGGACCTGCAGGACGAATTCGGCCTGAGCTACATCTTCATCAGCCATGACCTGGCCGTGGTGAAGTTCATCTCCGACGAGGTGCTGGTCATGCAGCACGGCGACGTCGTCGAGCAGGCCGACGCGCGCGCGCTCCTGGCAGCGCCGCAGCAGGAGTACACCAAGCGCCTGCTGGGCGCCGTCCCACGCGGCTACCAGGGCACCGAGCCGGCGGCCAGCGTCGCCTGAGCCACCCGACCGGGGCCCCTTTTCGGAACTTAAGGAGGGAATTTGCTTGCCGGTAGGCAAGCAAAGGAGGGAGATGGAGAAAAGGGCCCCCGGTCGGGTGGCTCCTGCTCGGTCCCCCGCCCCCCACCCGGTGCACCAAAACCGAACTTTCCACAAGCGCGAAGACTAGGCCCCTCGCTCACGCGGGGCGAGCTCCTGCTCCCCCTCGAAGCGGTGGCTAGAATGGCCAGCAAGTTTTGTGCCGTCAGGATCTTCCATGTCGCTTCGCCGCCCCCTGCTGTTGTCGACCGCGCTCGCGCTGGCCTTGGCCGCGCCATGGGCGCAGGCCGCGAAGGACGACCGCACGAAGCCGCTGAACCTGGTCTTCGACCGTGAGGGGGCGATCGACAAGGTCAAGCAGCGTTCCGAGTTCAACGGCAACGTGATCATGACCAAGGGGTCGATGGAGCTGCGCGCGGACCGGATGGATGTCCAGGAGACCAGCGACGGCTACTACCAGGCGTACGCCAACGGCACGTCGGCCAAGCAGGTCCATTTCCGCCAGGACCGTGACACCCCCGGCGAGCGCATCGAGGGCCGGGCCGACCAGATCGAATATGACACCCGCACCGAGACCATCCGCCTGGTCGGCAATGCCGAGGCGCGGGTGATGCAGGGCGACCAGCTGAAGCAGGCGCTGTCCGGCGCCACGCTGAACTACGACAACCGCACCGAACGTCTGGTCGTCGAGACCGGCGCCACCTCGCCGCATCCGAGCGGCCGTGGCCGTGTCGTGCTGATGCCGCGCAATGCCGCGAGCGAACCGCCGCCGGCCAGCAGCGCGCCGCTGCCGCTGCGCCCCAGCATCAACCTGACGCCTCGCCAGTCCCCCCAGCAATGACGGAAGCCCGCACGAACGCTCCCCGGAGCCGCCTCCAGGCCTGGGGGCTGCAGAAGTCCTATGGCGTCCGCAAGGTGGTGAAGGATGTCCACCTCGACCTGCACAGCGGCGAGGTGATCGGATTGCTGGGCCCCAACGGCGCCGGCAAGACGACCAGTTTCTACATGATCGTGGGGCTGGTCCGCGCCGATGCCGGCGAGATCCAGATCGACGGCCAGCCGGTGCAGACCCTGCCCATCCACCAGCGTGCCCGCATGGGGCTGAGCTACCTGCCGCAGGAGGCGTCGATCTTCCGCAAGCTCAACGTCGAGGAGAACATCCGCGCCGTGCTGGAGCTGCAGCTCGACGAGAAGGGCAAGGCCTGGCCCTCCGCGCGCATCGACGCGGAGCTGGACAAGCTGCTGGACGAGCTCTCGATCGAGAAGCTGCGCGACACGCCCGCGCCCGCGCTGTCGGGCGGCGAGCGCCGCCGCGTCGAGATCGCCCGCGCGCTGGCCACGCAGCCGCGCTTCATCCTGCTGGACGAGCCCTTCGCCGGCGTCGACCCGATCGCCGTGCTGGAGATCCAGCGGATCATCCGCTTCCTGAAGCAGCGCGGCATCGGCGTGCTGATCACCGACCACAACGTGCGCGAGACGCTGGGCATCTGCGATCGCGCCTACATCATCAGCGAAGGGGCGGTGCTCGCCGAAGGCACGCCCCAGCACATCGTCGAGCATCAGGACGTGCGCAGGGTCTACCTCGGCGAACACTTCAAGATGTAAGGGCCGGGAGTCGACATGAGGCCGACGCTCCAGGTTCGCCTGTCCCAGCATCTTGCGCTGACGCCTCAGCTGCAGCAGTCCATCCGTCTGCTGCAGCTGTCGACGCTGGAGCTCCACCAGGAGGTGGAGCAGATGCTCGCGAGCAACCCGCTGCTGGAGACCGACGAGGAATTCGATGCGCCGCTGCCGACGGCGACGCAGGAGCGCCTGACCGAGCGCGAGGAACGCGAGGAACGTGTCGCGCAGACCGAGTCGGAGTCCTCCGGCGCGGACACGCCCGCGGGCGAGGAGATGCGCGCCGAGGAGTTCGGCACGACCGAGCGCGACGACTGGGAGAACGGCACCGAACGCGACGACTTCGATGGCATCCGGGAAACGCCCGGCAGCGCCTCGTCCGCGAGCGGCGAGGACGACGAACGCCCCGAGACCGAGGCGCCGGAAGACTCGCTGCAGGACGTGCTCAAGTCGCAGATCCCCGGCATGAACCTCAGCGCGGTGGATCGCGCCGCGCTGCTGGCCTTGATCGAGTCCTTGAACGAGGACGGGTATCTGGAGGACCCGCTCGAGGAGCTGGTCGCCGCGATCCTCGGCGAGGAGGCGGACCTCGAGCAACGCGAGGACCTGCTGGACCGCTTCAAGGTCGCGCTCAGGTGGCTGCAGTCGATGGAGCCGGCCGGCGTCGGCGCGCGCGACCTGGCCGAATGCCTGGAGCTGCAGCTGCGCACGCTGCCGCGCTCGCCCGAGCAGGCGCTGGCGATCGTCATCTGCCGCCGGCATCTGGACCTGCTCGCCAAGCGCGACTGGCGGCGGCTGATGTCGTTGACCGGCGCGGACGAGGAGCTGCTGCGCGACGCGCAGTCGCTGATCGCCGGCCTGGAGCCCAAGCCCGGCCGCCGGTATGCGCGCAGCGACAACCGGCCGGTCATCCCGGACGTGATCGTGCAGAAGGTCGGCCGCAACTTCCGTGTGTCGATCAATCCGGACGTGCTGCCCAAGCTGCGGATCAACGAGCTCTACGCGCAGGCCCTGCGGGCGACGCGCGGCGGCGTCAGCAACTCGCCGCTGGGCGGGCAGCTGCAGGAGGCGCGCTGGTTCATCAAGAACATCCAGCAGCGCTTCGACACCATCCAGCGGGTCAGCGAAGCGATCGTGGAGCGCCAGCGCGGGTTCTTCACCCACGGCGAGCTGGCCATGAAGCCGCTCGTGCTGCGGGAGATCGCCGATGAACTGGGATTGCACGAGTCCACGATCTCGCGCGTCACGACCGCGAAGTACATGGCGACGCCGTGGGGCACGTTCGAGCTGAAGTATTTCTTCGGATCGAGCCTGTCGACGGAGGCCGGCGGCAATGCGTCGAGCACGGCGGTGCGGGCGCTGATCAAGCAGTTCATCGCGGCGGAGGACACGGCCAGCCCGCTGTCCGACAGCCAGCTCTCGACGATGCTGGGCGAGCAGGGCATCACGGTCGCGCGCCGCACCGTCGCGAAGTACCGCGAGGCGCTCAAGCTCGCACCGGCGAACCTGCGCAAGTCGCGCTGACGTCCGTCGTACTGCCACCGCCGCTGGCCCTCACCCCCACCCTCTCCCGCAGTGCCGGAGAGGGGGCCACCCCAGTGGTCCTGCTCCGAATGGTTCGGTGCATTCTCACTCCCTCTCCCGCTTGCGGGAGAGGGCGGGGGTGAGGGCCAGCGGCCGTCGCTCAGCCAAGTCCCAGCGGCCGGCGGTGGGACAATCCACCACTTGATCCTCCCGGGCGCCGTGGCGCCCGATTCACGCCGCACGCACGATGTCCGATTCCGCCTATCACCTGTTCCTGCCCTGCGCCGCCGGCGTCGAAGACTGGCTGGAGGCGGAGGTGCGCGACATCCTCGGCCCCGACGAGTGCCTGCAGGGCCCGAAGGCTTTCCGCGGCGGTGTCGGCCTGTACGGCACGCTCGCCGCGGTGATGCGGCTGAACCTGCACAGCCGGCTGGCGCAGCGCGTGCTGATCGAGGTCGCGCGCGAGGAGTACCGCCACGAGGACGACATCTACGCCATTGCGCGCACCGTCGACTGGATGCGCTGGATCACGCCGCGGCAGACGCTGCGCGTCGACACCACCGCGCAGCGCTCGCCGCTGCACAGCCTGAACTTCGCGACGCTGCGAGTGAAGGACGCTGTCTGCGACGTGCTGCGCGACGCGACCGGCGAGCGACCGAGCGTCGACACGCGCTGGCCGGACCTGCCGCTGCAGCTGCACCTGACCGAGGACCTGGCGACGGTGTACGTCGACAGTTCCGGCGAGTCGCTCTTCAAGCGCGGCTGGCGCGAGGACAAGGGCGATGCGCCGCTGAAGGAGACGCTGGCGGCGGCGATGCTGGCCGCGGCGGGCTGGAAGGGCACGCGCGAGGCCGGCGGCGCGCTGCACGATCCGTGCTGCGGCTCGGGCACCATCCCGGTCGAGGCGGCGACGATCGCCTGCCACATCGCGCCGGGCATCCAGCGGCGTTTCGCGTTCGAGAAGCTCAAGCCCTTCCAGCCGCTGCTGCAGGCCTGGCGGGCGATGAAGGAAGAGGCCCGCGCGGCCGAGCGGCCCTCGGAGGTGCCGATCTTCGCCAGCGACGTGTCGTTCCGGATGGTCGACTTCGCGCGACGCAACGCGGAGCGGGCCGGCGTGGCGAAGTACATCCAGTTCAACGGCGGCGACGCCCTGGAGCGTCCCGCACCGGCGCTGCCGGACGACATGCCCGGCATGCTGATGCTGAACCCGCCCTACGGCGAGCGGATCGAGGTCCGCGGCAAGGCCGGTTCGCAGCGCATGGACGGCGGGGCCTTGTCCGAGGAACGCGACGCGGGCGACGACTTCTTCCCGCGCCTGTCGGCGCACTGGAAGCGCGCGTACACGCAGCATCCGGCGGGATGGACCGCGTGGCTGCTGTGCCCGGAAATGAAGTTGCCCAGCAAGATGCGACTCAAGGAGTCGCGCCGCATCCCGATGTGGAACGGCCCCATCGAATGTCGGCTCTTCAAGTTCGACCTCGTCGCCGGATCGGCGCGCAAGCAGAACGCCGGGAACGCCGATTCCGACGAGTAATCCCACCGAAGGTGGGCCTCCTTCGTGGGGATGCGCCTCCCCCGACGATGCGATTTCTTTTCGAGGGAAGGACCGAGATGATTCACGCAGATCTGGGACCCGAACTGGAGGCCATCGTGCTGAATCTGATCGAGAACGGAAAGTACTCGTCGCGCACGCAGGTGCTGCGCGAGAGTGAGGAACTGAAGGGTTGGCGGGAAGCGCAACTACGCGCATTCGACGCGTCGATTGAGCGTGGCCTCGCCGAGATCGCGGCTGGCGGCGGCATGCCAGTCGAGCTAGCCTTCAAACGACTGTTTGAGAAGTACCCTCACCTGCGATGAGGCATCGGTGGCAGAGCCCGCTTAAGCTTGGGTTAGCGCTAACCAGCCAAGAACAGCGAGCGGCGCAGTGTCGGCCCGCAGGATCCTGGGACCGAGCTTCGCAGCGCTGAATCCGCGTGAGCGGGCGGACTGCTCCTCGGCCTCGCTGAGGCCGCCTTCGGGGCCGCTGAGGACGGTGATGCGCTGGGCATCGTTCGATGCCGACGTCAGCGCCGACAGAGGCTGCGCGGCCACCGGGCTCAGCAACCATCGCTGCTCCTCGGCATCGACGGGGAGCTCGGCGAGCCACGCCGCCAGCGTCTTCACCGGCGCGACCTGCAAGGGCTTTGAACGACCACACTGCTCGGCCGCCGCGATCGCGACGCCCTGCCAGTGCGCACGCTTCTTGTCCGCACGGTCGCCGTTGAGGCGCAGCACGGAGCGCTCGCTCATCAGCGGCTGGATCGCCACCGCGCCCAGTTCGCAGGCCTTCTCGACGATGCCGTCCATCCGGTCGTTGGCCGGCATCACGACCGCCAGCGTGACCGCGCGCTTGAGCTCACGATCAACCGCCTGACGCGACTTCAACACGACGCGCACGTCGCTGCGTCCCATCGCCGTGACCGCCGCGGTCCACTCGTCACCGCTGCCGTCGAACAAGGTGACCTCGTCCCCCGGCTGCAGCCGCAGCACCTGCACATGGCGCGCCGCCCCAGGCGGCAGCGCCAATTCAGACTCGAGCCCCGTCGCGCTCAGCGACAGCTCGACAAACAACCTCGCCGCCAAGCCTCACCCCTTGTGCTTCTGCACCCAGGCCGCGAAGCCCGTCAGCACCTTGCGCAGGAAGGCTTCCGTCTCCGGCTTCGCGAGGCTGCCGTCGTCCTTGAACATCTCGCCCGCGCCGCCGAGGTAGACCTCCGGCGACGGCAGCAGCGGCGTGTTCAGGCAGGCCAGCACCTGGCGCAGGTGGTGGTTCGCGCCGAAGCCGCCCAGCGCGCCCGGCGACAGCGTGATCACCGCCGCCGGCTTGCCGTCGAAGGCGCTCTGGCCGTACGGCCGCGAGCCCACGTCCAGCGCGTTCTTCAGCACGCCGGGGATCGAGCGGTTGTATTCGGGGCTGACGAACAGCAGCGCGTCCGCGGACTTCACCGCGTTGCGGAAGCTCACCCAGGCAGCCGGCGGATCGGCCGCGTCGTCTTCGTTGTAGAACGGCAGCGCGCCGATCTCGACGATCTCGAGCTTCAGTTCGGACGGGGCCAGGTGCGCCAGCGCGAGGGCCAGCTTGCGGTTGAACGACGCCTTGCGCAGGCTGCCGACCAGGACCGCGACGCGGTAGGACGTGGACATGGAGGTGCTCCCAACAGTGGAAGGACCGCCATCGCGGGCTCAGGCGGTCCGGTTCAGTTGAACCCCAGTGTCGCACGCAGCTCGTGCGCCGCGGCATCTCCCTTGGCGGCACGCACCCGGTCGATGATGTCCAGCGCGAGCGTCTGCAGCTGGCCAATGTCGGCACACTGCTCGACCTCCAGCGCGATCTTGTAGCCCTTGAGCAGGCCTTGCTGCTTGGCGAAGGCGCTCAGCGCCTCGTACAGCTCCTTGTAGGGCAGCGACGAAGTCGGTGCCCCCGCCAGTCGCGACGACGCCGACCTGGACGCCGAGGCCCCGCTCATCCGCGAGGACGGCGACCCCGATCCCATCGGCGTCGCGATCGACGACGGTCCCATCGGACGCGACAGCGGCGCCCCGGCGGTGACCTTCACGAGTTGATGCTGCACCAGCAGTTCGAGATCCGGCGGCGTGGCGCCTTGCACCACACCGACCCAGTCGCCGCCGGTCTTGCTGGCGTCGATCACCAGCAGCAGGTTGCGAGCCACGCGCGCCTGCACCAGCGCACGCGACTTGATCTCCGCCCTCCCGGCCTCTGTCTTTTCGTAGCGTTCTTCGAGCACGGCCTTACCTCCTCCACAGGGAGGGCGAACTTTAGGCCGTCATGGGCGGGTTTCGCCCAAGTGCAATCCCTAAAACTGCTACCGACTGCTACTTCTTGTCGCGCAATTCACGACGCAGCACCTTGCCGACTGGCGTTTTTGGCAGATCGTTCCGGAACTCGATGATCCGCGGCCGCTTGTAGCCGGTCAGGTTGGCTTCGCAGAAGGCCTTCACGTCGGCCTCGGTCAGGGCCGGGTTGCGCCGCACGATGACGACCTTCACCGCCTCGCCGGCCTTCTCGTCGGGCACGCCGACGGCCGCGCACTCGGCCACGCCCGGCATCTGCGTCAGCACGTCCTCGATTTCGTTCGGATAGACGTTGAAACCGCTCACCAGGATCATGTCCTTCTTGCGGTCCACGATGCGGAAGAAGCCGCGCTCGTCCACCGTGCCGATGTCGCCGGTACGGAAGTAACCGTCGGACGTCATGACCTTGGCCGTCTCGTCCGGGCGTTGCCAGTATCCCGCCATCACCTGCGGACCGCGGATCGCGATCTCTCCGGTGCCGCCGGAGGCCACCTCGTTGCCGTCGTCGTCGAGCAGCGTCACCTCGGTGCCGGGCAGCGGCAGGCCGATCGAGCCGGTGTAGGCCGTGCTGTCCGTCGGATTGCAGCAGGCCACCGGCGAGGTCTCCGACAGGCCGTAGCCTTCGACGATCGGGCAGCCGGTCTTCTCGAGCCACAGCCGCGCCGTCGCCTGCTGCACCGCCATGCCGCCGCCGACCGAGATCACCAGCCCGCTCCAGTCCACGGTGTTGAACTGCGCGTGGTTGGCCATCGCCATGAACAGCGTGTTGACCGCGGGCAGGCTGTGGATCTTGTGGTGGCTCAGTTCCTTGAACACCGCCGGCAGATCGCGCGGATTGGGGATCAGCACGTTGCAGCCGCCCACGCGCATCGACAGCATCAGGTTGGTCGTGAAACCGAAGATGTGATACAGCGGCAGCGCGCAGACGCTCATCAGCTGCTCGTCGGCGGGCTTCTTCTTCAGCGCCGGCTGGTACCAGGCCTCGCACTGCAGCGTGTTGGCCACCAGGTTGCGATGCAGCAGCACCGCGCCCTTGGAGACGCCGGTCGTGCCGCCGGTGTACTGAAGCACCGCGATGTCGTTGGGCCCCACGGTCGGCCGCTTGTAGCTCAGGCCACGGCCTTTCGTGACCGCGTCGTTGAAGCGCACCGCCGACGGCAGTTCGAAGGGCGGCACCAGCTTCTTGACCTTGCGCACGACGTAGTTGACGACCATGCCCTTGGCGAAGCCCAGCATGTCGCCCATCGCCGCCAGGACGATGTGTTTCGTCGGCACGTTCGCCAGCACCTGCTGCAGCGTGGCGGCGAAGTTCTCGATGATGACGATCGCCTTGGCGCCGGCGTCCTTGAGCTGGTGCTCCAGCTCGCGCGGCGTGTACAACGGATTCACGTTCACCACGACATACCCGGCGCGCAGCACGGCCGCGACGGCGACGGGGTACTGCGGCACGTTGGGCATCATGATCGCGACGCGATCGCCCTTTTCCAGACCCAGGCCCTGCAGGTACGCGGCCAACGCGCGCGAGGCCTCGTCGATCTGCGCGAAGCTGATCGAGCGGCCCAGCATCTTGTAGGCGGCCCGCTCCGGAAACTGCTTGAACGCCGCCTCCATCAGCTCGACCAGCGAGGGATAGACATCCGCATCGATCTCGGCGGGCACCCCGGCCGGATAGTGCTTCAGCCAGTTCTTCTCCATTGTTCTGTCTCCAAGGTACGGCGCGGATTCTCGCCGATCGTCATCGCCCCCCCATCAGGGGATTCGATAGACCGCACAAAGTGGAGAGATGACTCCAGAACCCATCGGGAACAGCCGCGATGCGACGTGATCGTGAGGACAGCGGTATCCGTGCGCTAAGTGGGGGCGCGCAGCGGCAGGCACAGCAGCAGTTCGGTGCCGCCCTCGACCGGCGCATCCTCCGGCGCTCGCCAGTCGATCTGCGCCGAGATGCGCTCGGCGCGGCGCCGCATGCCGCGCAGGCCGTTGCCCTGGCGCAGGTCGGCCGCCATGCCGCGGCCGTTGTCGATGATCGACAGCAAGACCTGGCCCCGCGCGTCGTCCACGCGGGTCGAGAAGCGGACCCGCGTCGCGCCGGCGTGGTGGATGATGTTGCTGAGCGCCTCCTGCACGATGCGGATGAGCTCGCGGCCGCCGGTGCCCCGCAAGGTGGGCAGCAGCGGGACGTCGGTCAGTTGCCAGTCGAGCTCCAGCCCGGCATCCTGCAGGCGCGGCCCCATGCGGTGACGCAGGTTGGCGAGCAGCAGCGTGAGGTCGCCGTCGGTGACGGCGAGCGCGTCGACCGTCAGCCGCATCTCGCGGATGCACTCGTCCAGCTGATCCACGAGCGACTGCGACGGCACGCCCCGCTCGGCGCACAGCCGCGCGGTCACGAGCTGCGAGCCCAGGCCGTCGTGCATCTCCTGCAGCAGGCGTTCGCGCTCCTGGGCGGCGGAGCGCTGGCGTTCGCTGTCCTGCAGGTCTTCCCAGCGATCCTGCAATTCCCGGGTGCGCGCGTCGAGCGCCTGCTCCAGGCGCACCCGCGCCATCGCTTCGTCGCGCAGCGAGCCGACGAAGCGCCGCTGCAGCGCCACGCCGGCGATCGCGATCAGCACGCCGTGACCGACGACGTTGATGTCGACCACGCTCATCTGTCGCGAGAGCACCAGGGCGAACCAACTCACATAGAGCCAGACCCAGCCGGACAGCGCCACCGCGCAGGCCCCGACCAGGTGGGCGAGCCGCCCCGTCATCAGCGCGGCCCGGGTGGCCAGCGCCGCCGCGGCCAGCAGCACCACGAGGCGGCTGCCGAGCGCCCACCAGGGCCAGGGATGGTGGAAGTCGGTCCAGCTCCAGCCGAGGAAGGCGGCGGCGCCGTCGATCACCGTGCCGAGCACCAGGTAGGCCAGGGCCATCTTCTCCGGCCAGCGGGCGCCGATGCCGGAGAGGCGCGCGACCAGGAACAGCAGCCCCGCCTTGGACAGCACGTCCGCCATGTCCAGGGTGACGCGCCACCAGGGCGCGGGGAAGAGGGCGCCGTTGAGCAGGTAGGGCGACAGCAGCAGCGCGGTGCAGAAGCAGAAGAGCCCGGTGACGCCGTACAACCACTCCTGCCGCAGCGCGAGCCAGACCATCAGCATGAAGGCGCCGATCACGAGTCCGGCCAGCGCCGTCGTCACGCGGATCACCTGCCAGAAGCGGCGGCCCTCCTGCAGGCTGCGGATCTGCTCGGCCGGGCCGATCAGCGGCGCGGACAGGCCCGCACCCTCGAAGCCCGGGCGCGCCAGGCGCAGGCTGAGCCGATGATCGCCGGCGGCCAGCATCGCCGGTGGAATGCTGACCTGCAGACGGCGCCCGGCCAGCAGCAGGCCGCGTTGCGCGAGATCGTCCTCATCCTCGGCGGCGTAGCCGACGCCTCGGCTGGACGTCGCGATCAACTGCCCGTCCAGGTACACCGTTGCCGCGGGGCGATGCTGGATCACGAGCCAGTACGGCACTTCCGCGGCCTGTTCCAACCGGAAGTCGAGTGCGAACCAGAGCGGACCCGGCGCATCGGTGTCGTGGATCTGGACCGGCAGCGCGACCACGTGGCCCGGCGCGAGCGAGACCGTCGGCGTGGTCGGGCGGGTCGACGGCATGGGCGTGGGCGTCGCCGTCGGATTCAGCGGCCGGGAGACGACGGACGACGCGGCGGCTTCGGGCGGCCGCCCAGCGACGCCGGGGTCGGCGCTGGGGCCGATCTTCACACGTGGATCAGGCAGCGCGCCGCGGATCTGCGCGGGATCGAGCGCGTCGCCCGGCAGCAGCCGCGCCTCGGTCAGGCGCAGCACCTGCGGCGGCATCGCGGTCCCGTACTGCTGGGAGAACAGGTGGACGGCGCCCAGCATCAGCAAGGGCAGGGCGATCACCAACGCGAGCCGACGCATCGACATCGCCGGCGCGGTCGGTCGGGTCTCCATCGATCGCGTGAACACCGCCAAGTCGTCTCCCCTTGCCCTGCGGCAGAAAAGGAAAAGCCGGCCCCGAGGAGCCGGCCGCGGCAGATGCTAGGCCATCGCGGGTCCGGGCGACACCTCGGACCTAGGGGGCGGACGCCGTCACATCACCGCGCCGCCGGGCGTGTAGTTGAACGTGAACGAGCTGGTGGCGCCCACGTTGCCGGCCGCATCGGTCAGGAAGACCTCGACCGTGTTCATCCCGGCGTGGCCGGACGCGTCCACATCGCGGATCATGATCGTCTGGAGGTTCCCCCGATCCCAGCCCGGCGTCCATTGGCCACCGTTGATGCGGTACTGGAAGGTATCGCCCGCCTGCAGGCCCGACGCGACGACGGTGGGATCGGACGTGATGCTGTCGCTGGGGCTGGCGCCGTCGTCGCGCTCCAGCGCGAGACCTGGCGCCGCCGGCGGCGTGGTGTCCAGCGTCACGTTGATGGCCCTGGTGGCGGCGTTGCCGGCGAGGTCGGTCTCGCGAATCTCCAGCACATGCTGACCATCGGCACCAAAGACGGACAAGGCCAATCCACCGTTGGCGGGGGCATCGCGCCAGTTGCCGCCATCGATGCGATAGGCCAGGCTGTCCTGGTTGCCGGCACTGTGACGCCAGATATCGAGGGTGTCACGGGCGTTCAGGGTGACTGCCGTGTCGCTCTGCAGTTTGCTGGAAGAGTCCCAGCGGGGTTGCAAGGCTTCCCGGTCAAGCACGAAGCTGAACCGTGCGGCTTCCCCCTCGTTGCCCGCGGCGTCCACCTGCTTGACCTGCACGGAGGCATGCGCGCGGTCGGACAGGATCAGCGAGTCGAGCACGGCCGTTCCGGGGCCGTAGGCCTGCCAGGGACCGTCGAAGATGCTGACGAGCAGGCTGGACCCGGCCTCCAGGCCACTGACGCGGAGCCTGTCCGACGAAGTGACACCGTCGGTGCTGCTGGCGCCGGTGTCGTTGACCAAGCTCACGACCGGTGCCGCGGGCGGAGTGAGGTCGACCTGGGCGTTCATCGTCGCGATGGGGCCGATGTTGCCGGCGAGGTCGGTCTGGCGCGCCTCGACATGCCCGGCGCCATCGGCGTGGAAGATCGAGACCGGGATCTTCCCGTCCTGGGCCACCTGCCAGGGCGAGCCGGCGTCGAGGCGATATTCGACCAGCGCGCCGGCTTCCACGCCCTGGAGCGTCATCACATCGGCAGCGCCCAGCGCCGGCTTGTCGGCCGGCATCGTCCAGGAGGGCGCCGCCGGCGCCGTCCGGTCGAGCTGGAAGTCCAGCCGGGCGACGGCACCGTCATGGCCTTGCGCATCGATCTGCTTGACGAGCAGGTGCTTCACGCCGTCCTCGCCGAACAGCGATTCCGGTAGCGTGCTGGCCAGGCCGGAGGTCCAGGTCTTGCCGTCGTCGAGGCTCACGGCGACGTGCGCCCCCGCCTCCAGGCCGGAGACGTTCACGACGCCGGAAGAGGTGATGCGGTCGTGATCGTCGCTGCCGGTATCCTTCTGGAGCGCCAGCGTCGGCGCGTCGGGCACATGCGCCGGCTTCGCGGGCGGATCCTCCGGCAGGGTCGGATCCGTACCGGGCTTGACGGGATCGGGCTTCGGTTCGTCCGGCTTGGGTTGATCCGGCGTCGACACGGGATCCCCGCCGGGTTGCGTCGGCTGTGACGTCCCCGGGCCTGGTTTCTGTTCCGTCACCGGCGGATCCGACCGGGGTTGATCGGTCTTCGGCGGATCCGACGGGGATTGATCGGTCTTGGGCGGATCCGACCTGGGTTGATCGATCTTCGGCGGATCGATGAGGCCGGCCGGCTTCGAGCCGCTCGTCGAGGCCACCCCGCCCAGGCTTGCCGCGCCGCCGACGCCCAGCAGACCGAGACCGGCCGCCAGCAGCGCGGATGAACGGTCGTGACGGTCCGCTTGTTCGTCGGCGGCGCTGCCGGCCTTGGATTCGGCGCCGGTACCCGCCAGGGCGCCCGGCGTCGACTCGGCGTTCGCGACCACGCCCGGATCGACTCTGTCGCCGGTGCTTTCCTGCGGCACCACCTCGCCGGTCGTGTCGATCGCTGCTTCGTCGAATGCTTCCTCGTCGCGATGGAACCGGACTTGCGCGGCGCGCGCATGCGGCGCGGCGGCGCCCTTTGGATCGACCGACGCACGCGCGGCGGACAACTGTTTCTGGATCTCGGACATGTGCAGGCTGGGACTGAAGTTGACCTGCCAGTCTGCGCAATCCGCCCCGCGCCCGCACCAGCCTTCAACAACAGTCGTTCACGACATGTCCGACCCAAGTCAGTAGTCGACTCACCAATGATGACCGTATCCGCTACTCGACCGCCTTGACCATGTCCTCCACGACCTTCTTCGCGTCGCCGAAGACCATCATGGTCTTGTCCATGTAGAAGAGTTCGTTGTCCAGGCCCGCATACCCCGCGGCCATCGACCGCTTGTTGACGATCACGGTTCGCGCCTTGTACGCCTCGAGGATGGGCATGCCGAAGATCGGGCTGCCCTTCTGCAGCGCGGCCGGGTTCACCACGTCGTTCGCGCCCAGGATGATCGCGACGTCGGTCTGGCCGAACTCGGCGTTGATGTCCTCCATCTCGTGCACCTGGTCATAGGGGACCTCGGCCTCGGCGAGCAGCACGTTCATGTGGCCGGGCATGCGCCCCGCGACCGGATGGATCGCGTAGCGGACCGTCACGCCCTTCTCGATCAGCTTCTGCGCGAGCTCCTTCACCGCGTGCTGCGCGCGCGCCACCGCCAGGCCGTAGCCGGGGACGATGATCACGCTCTCCGCGTTGCCCAGGATGAAGGCGGCGTCGTCGGCGCTGCCGCTCTTCACGTTGCGCTGCTGCGCGCTGGCCGCCGCCGCGCCGGCCTCGGCGCCGAAGCCGCCCAGGATCACGTTGAAGAACGAGCGGTTCATCGCCTTGCACATGATGTAGCTCAGGATCGCGCCCGAGCTGCCCACCAGCGATCCCGCGATGATCAGCATGCTGTTGTTGAGCGAGAAGCCGATGCCCGCCGCCGCCCAGCCGGAGTAGCTGTTGAGCATGGACACGACCACCGGCATGTCGGCGCCGCCGATCGGGATGATCAGCAGCACGCCGAGCGCGAAGCCCAGCAGCGCGACGAGGATGAAGTCCATCGCGCTCTGCGAATGCCAGAAGCCGAAGATGAAGAACGCGGCGGCCAGGCCGAGGACCGCGTTCAGCCAGTGCTGCCCCGCGAAGGTGACCGGCGCGCCCTGGAACAGCCGGAACTTGTACTTGCCGCTGAGCTTGCCGAAGGCGATCACCGAGCCGGAGAAGGTCACCGCGCCGATGAAGCAGCCCAGCGCGAGCTCGACGCGGTTGCCGCCGGGGATGGGCGCGTCGCGCGGCGCGATGCCGAAGGCATGCGGCTCCACGACGGCCGCGCCGGCGATGCACACCGCGGCCAGGCCGATCATGCTGTGCATGAAGGCGACCAACTCCGGCATCTTCGTCATCTCGACGCGCTGCGCCATGACCGCGCCGATGCCGCCGCCGACGACCAGCCCGGCGAGCACGTACCCCAGGCCCAGCGTCTGTCCGCCGGCGAGCTTGAGGATCAGCGCGCCGGTCGTGAGCACGGCGATCGTCATGCCGGCCATGCCGAAGAGGTTGCCGCGGATCGACGTCGTCGGATGCGACAGGCCCTTGAGCGCCTGGATGAAGCAGACGCTGGCGACGAGGTACAGCAGGGTGACGAGGTTCATCGACATGTGGACCCCTCGGTCGATGGGTACATCGCCCGATCCCCCGAGGGGATGCGGACCGGCTTGGGGGCGGCCCGGCGCTCGGCCCGGTCCGCTTCGACGTGGCAACGGGTCACTTGCGCTCCTTTTTCCTGAACATCTCCAGCATCCGTCGCGTGACGAGGAAGCCGCCGAAGACATTGACCGCCGCGAGCGCGACGGCGAAGGTGCCCAGGCCCTTGCCGAGCGAAGTCTCGGTCAGCGCGGCGGCGAGCATCGCGCCGACGATGACGATGGCGGAGATCGCGTTGGTGACCGCCATCAGCGGCGTGTGCAGCGCGGGCGTGACGGTCCAGACGACGTGGTAGCCGACATAGATCGCCAGCACGAAGATCGTCAGGTTGATCAGGGTGGGAGAAACGGCATCCATCCGGGGATCTCCTTGCGGGCTCGCGGCCCGGTCGACTTGCGGTCGCCGCCTCGGGCGGCGATCAGGGCTTGCGCAACACCTGGCCCTCGTGCGCGACGAGGCAGGCGGTCACGATGTCGTCGTCGGCGGGCAGCGCGAAGCCACCCTCCTTCGTCAGCACCAGCTTGAGGAAGTCCAGCACATTGCGCGCGTACAGCGAGGACGAGTCCGCCGCGACCAGCGCCGGCAGGTTGGTCTCGCCGACCAGCGTGACGCCGTGCTTGCGGACGGTCCTGCCGGCCTCGGTCAGCGGGCAGTTGCCGCCGGCGGGCGCGGCGATGTCGACGATCACGGAGCCGGGCTTCATGGACCGCACCATCTCCTCGGTGACCAGCACCGGCGCCGGACGGCCGGGAATCAGCGCGGTCGTGACGACGACGTCGGCCTGCGCGACGCGCTTGGCGACCTCGACCTGCTGGCGCTGCAGCCAGCTCGCCGGCATCGGCCGGGCGTAGCCGCCGACGCCCTCGGCGGCCTGGCGTTCCTCGTCGGTCTCGTAGGGCACCTCGATGAACCTGGCGCCCAGCGATTCGACCTGCTCCTTCACGGAGGGCCGCACGTCCGAAGCCTCGATCACCGCGCCCAGCCGCTTGGCCGTCGCGATCGCCTGCAGGCCGGCGACGCCGACGCCGAGCACCACCACGCGGGCCGCCTTGATCGTGCCGGCGGCGGTCATCAGCATCGGGAACAGCCGCTGGTAGTGGAAGGCGCCCAGCATCACCGCCTTGTAGCCGGCGATGTTGGCCTGGCTGGACAGCACGTCCATGCTCTGCGCGCGGGTGGTGCGCGGCGCGGCTTCCAGCGCGAAGGCGGTGAGACGGGCGCCGGCCAGGCGCTCCAGCCCCTCGCGGTCGAACGGGTTCAGCATGCCGACGAGCACGGCACCAGGCTTGAACAGCGGCAGCTCGTCGGGCTCCGGCGCGCGGACCTTCAGCACCAGGTCGCCAGCGAACGCGGCGGCCCGGTCGACGATCTCCGCGCCGGCGGCCGCGTAGGCCTCGTCGGTCGCGCTGGCGTTCAGGCCGGCGCCTTGCTCGACGCGCAGCGTGTGGCCCTGCGCGACCAGCTTCTTGACGGTCTCCGGCGTCGCGGCGACGCGCGTTTCTCCCGCCGCGGTTTCCTGCGGCACACCGATCAGCATCTGGAATCCTCCATCCTGGATCAGGGGTCGGGGCGAGCTTAACGGTCACCGCCCGGGGCGAACTTCGCCCGCGATAGGGGTTTTCACCAGAAAGACGCGCCCCCGCAACGGGGGGGCAAAGCTGTGTCGAGTGGTGAACACCTGTCGTCCAACGGGGTGAAAGCGGCGTTAAATAGAGGCGTCCAATGACCCCCGAAAGGAGTCAAACCATGATCAAGAAAATCGTTGTGAGCAGTGCGCTGGCGATCGCCGCGCTGGTGCCGATGGCGTCCCGCGCGGCCGATGTCGGCGTGTCCGTGACCATCGGCGAACCCGGCTTCTACGGGCAGATCGACATCGGCAACGTCCGGCCGCAAGTCGTGTATGAGCGGCCGGTGCTGGTCGAGCGCGTGCCGGCGCCGCTGCCGGCGGTCTACCTGCGGGTGCCGCCGGGGCACCAGAAGAACTGGGCCAAACACTGCGGGCGCTATAACGCCTGCGGCCGGCCGGTGTACTTCGTCCGCGACGAGTGGTACCGCGACGTCTACGCGCCGCGCTACCGCAGCGAGCACACGGAATACCGCTGGCAACCGGACGGCCGCCGGGACTGGCGCGACGATCACGACCGCGGCCACGGCCACGGCAAGGACCGCGGCAAGGATCACGGCAAGGATCGCGGACACGGCCGGGACCATGACCGCGACGACGATGATCGCGGCCGCCGCTGATCGCCCCGTCGATCCCCTGTCCTGATGACAAGACCCCGGCCTGCCGGGGTTTTTCACTTTCGGCGTTCACAATGCGGCCCGCACCCATCGAGGTGGCCGCTCCCGGCGCGCGCGCCGCGGTCCGAGCCGCCCATTCAGGAAGGACCAATGACCGAACGATTCAAGCCGAGCGTCACCGTGGCCGCGGTGATCGAGCAGGACGGCCGTTATCTGCTCGTCGAGGAACTGACCCGCGACGGCCTGTTGCTGAACAACCCCGCCGGCCACCTGGAGCAGGCGGAGTCCGCGATCGACGCCGTCGTGCGCGAAGTCCTCGAGGAAACCGCCCGGCCGTTCACGCCGGACGCCTTCCTCGGCGTCTACATGTCGCGCTTCCTGCGCCCCGATCGCAATGACGACGTCACCTACGTCCGGCTGGCCTTCACCGGCCGGGTCGGCGACCAGATCCCGGACCGTCCGTTCGACCAGCCCATCCAGCGCACGCTGTGGCTGACGCTCGACGAGATCCGCGCCAGCCGCGACCGCCATCGCAGCCCGCTGATCCTGCAGTGCATCGAGGACCATGCCGCCGGCCGCCGCCTGCCGATCGAGGCCGTCTCGGCCCATCCGTCGTTGTACGCGCCCCGGGCCTGGCCGCACTGAGCTCGCGACGACAACAACGGCAACGGGCCCCGCGGGGCCCGTGGTCATGCGCCGGCGCGCGGCTCAGAGCGTCATCGCGGCGCTGGTCGCCTGTTCGGCGTGGCGCGGCTCGCGCCGGCAGGCTTCCAGTTCGTTGACCGCGCAGCGGGCCAGCGTCATCAGCGACTCGCGCTGGCGCTCGCGCAGCCGGCGCGGCAGCCGGTCCATCACGCACAGGCTGCCCACCGTCTCGCCGGTCGACAGCGCCAGCGGCACCGACGCGTAGAAGCGCACGTAGGGCGCGCCCTGGACCAGCGGATGGTCCTGGAACCGGGTGTCGTGCCAGGTGTCCGGCACCTCCTGCAGCCCGCCGTGATGCATCACGTGGGTGCAGAAACCGCGGGCCCTGGGCATCTGCCGCAGGTTCAGGCCCGAGGCGCCGATCAGCCGCAGCTGGTCGCCGTCGACCAGGCCCACGGCCGCCATCGCGCCGCCGCTGATGTCGCAGGCCAGGTCGGCCAGCTCGTCGAAGGCGACATGCACCCGCGCCGGCACGTCCAGTCCGTCCACGGCGGCCTGGCGTTCGTTCTCGTCGCCGGACACCGGCGGCAGCCAGCCGCGCAGCAGCGCCAGCGCGTCGTCGGCCTGGTGGTGCTTGTCGAAGAAGCCGGAGATGCCGTGCTCCGCGCAGGCGCGCCGCATCTCCTCGTAGTAGCTGTTGCTGAGCACGATCACGCGGGCGCCGATGCCCAGTTGCCGCATCGCCCGCAGCACCCGCAGGCCGCTGCCCGGCTGCAGCGCCAGGTCCATCAGCACCACGTCCGGCTGCGTCCGCGTGACGGTCTCGACGGCGGTCTGCTCGCAGCCGGCCTCGCCCACCACCTGGATGCCGCGCTCCCGCGCCAGGAGGGCCTGCCACTGGGCACGGGCGGTGATGGATCCGTCGACGATGACGATGTTCATGATCAATGCTCCCTGTTTCATCCAGTTTCTTCCGGGGCCCGGCCACGCGGGAGTCGGCGTTGCCGGCGGGGCCTGTCGGCTTTGGCGCATCCCCTTGTCAGCCATCCCTGACACGTGGACGGGGGATGGCCCTTCGATGCGCATTGCGTCACGGCTGGGGCGCGCCGACCCCGCGCGGGACGGGTGATGCCGACCTTTGGGACAATGCCGCCCCATGAATCCCAAGAAGCAACGCATCGTCGTCGGGCTGTCCGGCGGCGTTGATTCCGCCGTGTCCGCCTGGCTGCTGAAGCAGGCGGGCCATGAGGTCGTCGGCATCTTCATGAAGAACTGGGAAGACGACGACGACAGCGAGTACTGCTCCTCCAACATCGACTTCGTCGACGCGGCAGCGGTGGCGGACGTGATCGGCATCGAGATCGAGCACGTCAACTTCGCCGCGGAGTACAAGGACCGCGTCTTCGCCGAGTTCCTGCGCGAATACCAGGCCGGCCGCACGCCCAACCCGGACGTGCTGTGCAACGCCGAGATCAAGTTCAAGGCCTTCCTCGACCACGCGATGCGGCTGGGCGCCGAGAAGATCGCCACCGGGCACTACGCCCGGGTGCGCGAGCTCGACGGCCGCGTGCAGCTGCTCAAGGGCCTCGATCCGCTGAAGGACCAGAGCTACTTCCTGCACCGGCTCAACCAGGCGCAGCTGAAGAAGACGATGTTCCCGGTCGGCGACCTGCCCAAGACCGAGGTGCGCCGACTCGCCGAGGAGATCGGCCTGCCCAACGCGAAGAAGAAGGACTCGACCGGCATCTGCTTCATCGGCGAACGCCCGTTCCGCGAATTCCTCAACCGCTATCTCTCGCAGAAGCCGGGTCCGATCAAGGACGACCGCGGGCGCAAGCTGGGCGAGCACGTCGGCCTGTCGTTCTACACGCTGGGCCAGCGGCAGGGCCTGGGCATCGGCGGCGTGAAGGAGAAGGGGTCGCCGCGCGGCGGCGGCGAGCACGCGCCGTGGTTCGTCGCCCGCAAGGACCTGGAGACCAACACCCTGGTCGTCGTGCAAGGCCACGACCACCCGCTGCTGCAGAGCCGCGGCCTGGTCGCGCAGGACCTGAGCTGGACGGACGAGGCGCCCGCCTTCGGCGGCTTCGGCGCCAAGACCCGCTACCGCCAGGCCGACGCGGCCTGCGCGCTGACGCCGGGCGAGGGCAGCATCCGGCTGGACTTCCCGCAGGCGCAATGGGCGGTCACGCCCGGCCAGAGCGCCGTGCTGTACGACGGCGACGTCTGCCTGGGCGGCGGCGTGATCGCGGAGGCGATCGCCTAGGGCCGATAGCGGCCGGGCGCGGCCGGCCGGGCGCGCGGGAACGATCGATCCGGCAATTCATCCAGGGATTCGGGGCACTCGTCGCATGGGCGGATCCGCCCGGCGGCTGTCCCATGACAATGCGCACCTTCCCTGCCGGTCGTCGCCTGTGGCACGCTGGCAGCCTCGCCGCCCTGTCCGGCTTCACCGCCGTGGATCGCCCCTTGGATCGCCCCCTGGATCGTCTGCTCGCCCGCATCGCGCAGCCCGCCTTCGTGCTGCGCATCGCCGCCCTCGCGATCTGCCTGCTGGAGCTGGGCTCGGCGATCTGGGGCCTGATGGGCAATGTCACCGAGCCGTACGACGGCGTCCTGGCCAGCCTCTACCGCCGCATCGGCGGCGACACCCACGACGCGCCCTTCGTGCTCACCTGCCTGGCGCTGGTGACGGTGTTCGCGTGGCACTTCTGGCAGCTGGCGCGCCAGCAGCACCTGGACCTGCCGCCGCGCGACGCGCTCGCCCGCGTGGTGCTGCTCAACCTGCTGGCGCTGCTGGTCACGCCGGGGCTGCCCTTCCTGGTCACCGTGCTGGCCGCGCTGCTGCTCAACGTGCGACGGGCCTTCAACTTCGCGCTGGCGCAGGTCGTGATCAACGTGGCGCTGTACTGGCTGCTGCCCAGCGAGGCGCAGCGGCTGGAACAGCTCCAGCCCGACATGCCGTGGTGGCTGAACAGCCTGGGGCTGTCGATGTCCATGGTGGCGCTGCACGGCATGGCCTTCGGGCTGGGCCGGCTGGCCGCGGCCGAAGGCGAACGGCGGCGCTGGTTCCAGGCGATGCTGGCGGAGAAGGAATCCGGTGAACGCCTGCAGATCGAGCAGCTGCGTTATGCCGAGCGCCTGCACATGGCGCGCGAACTGCACGATGTGATGGGCCATCACCTGACCGCGCTGAACCTGCATCTGCAGCTCAGCGAGGCGCTGTTGAAGCGCCACGACGACGCCGGCGCGGCGCAGGCGGTCGAGAAGGCGAAGCTGGGCGCGGCGGGGCTGTTGGCGGAGGTGCGGGCGGCCGTCTCGCGCGAGCGGGAGAGCCAGCGCATCAATCTCGAGGCGGCGCTGCGCACGCTCGCCGAGGGCATCGCCAGCACGCAGATCGAGCTGGCGCTGGACCCGGTGGCGCAAGACCTGACGCCGCGCTGCGCGCACGCGCTGTTGCGCTGCGTGCAGGAAGCGGTGACCAACGCGGTGCGCCATGCCGGCGCGACGCGAGTGCGCGTGACGCTGGAAGCGGTGGAGCCGGCGGCATCGGCCGACGCGGCCCCGGGCCCGGCGGACCGGGCCGGCGGGGCCGTCCGGGCGACCGGACCGCAGGTGCGCGTGCGGGTTGACGACAATGGCCGCGGCACGCGCAAGCTGCGCGAGGGCAACGGCCTCAAGGGCATGCAGGAGCGCATGGCCGAACTGGGCGGGACGATGCAGGTGCTGCGGCATCACCCCGGATTCCTGATCGAATTGAACTGCCCGCGGCGCGCCTGAGCGGGCCGGCGCCATCCAGGGAAGGAGACGACATGAGCGAGACCACGATCAAGCTGCTGCTGGTGGAAGACCAGCAGCTGGTGCGCGAGGGGCTGAAGGGCCTGCTGGCGCTGCACGACGACATCCGCCTGATCGGCGAGGCGTCCGACGGCGCGGAGGCGCTGGAGTTGCTGGCGCGCGAGCAGCCGGACGTGATCCTGTCGGACATGCGCATGCCGCGGCTGGACGGGATCGGGCTGATCCGGGCGCTGGCGGCGCGGGCGCTGAAGATCCCGGTGGTGCTGCTGACGACCTTCGACGACACGTCGGCGTTCGACGAGGCGGTGCGGGCCGGCGCGCGCGGGTTCCTGCTGAAGGCGATCAGCCCGGACACGCTGGTGCAGGCGCTGCGCGACGTGGTCGGCGGATCGACGGCGCTGCGGCCGCTGCTGACCGAGCGCATGGAACGCGCGCCGGTGGAGCGCGCCTTCGCCGCGACGCCCGAACCCGAGCCGCTCAGCCCCAAGGAGCTTCAGGTGCTGCGCCTGGTGGCCAGCGGCCGCAGCAACACCGAGATCGCGGCGCTGCTGGGCAACAGCGAGGGCGTGATCAAGAACCACTGCTCCGCGGTGTTCGCGAAGATGGGCGTCCGGGACCGCACGCAAGCGGTCCTCAGGGCGATCGACCTCGGCTGGATCTGAGATCCGCGTCGCCCTTCTTACTCCCTCTCCCGCTTGCGGGAGAGGGTGGGGGTGAGGGCCAGCAGACTGGGCAGTCAGCAAGAAGACTTCAGCACTTCCACCGCCGCTGGCCCTCACCCCTGCCCTCTCCCGCAAGCGGGAGAGGGAGTCGAGAGACCGATGACCACTCTGAGCTCAGAGCGAGTTCAGATCCACAGGTCGTAGTCTTGCAGGGCGCGGATGCGGCGCTCCACGGACAGGAAGCGGGCGGCGCCCACTTCGCCGATCGCCTTGACGACGCGCGGGTGGTACTTCTTGTAGAGCTTCTGCTCCGCGTCGACGTACCCGAGATAGCCGCGCGAGAAGTACTTCGACTGCGCATTGGTCGGCTTGTCGCCGATCTGCACGTACTCCACCGACATGCGGGTGAACTGGCGGTTCAGCGCGGCGAGCTCGCGCTCATAGGCCTCGTACACCGGCAGGAACTTCTTGGTCTGCGCCTCGTCCAGGGCCAGGGCCTTGAGGACCACGCCCTTGCGATCGGCGCGCACGGCATCGCGCAGCGACTGGGCCTGCGCCGAGTCGGGCACCGCCACCGGATCGGCGAAAGCCGGCAGCGCGGCGGTCAAGGACAGGCAGAGCGCGGTCAGCGCGGCGAACTTCTTCATCTCTCTTCCCCCATCAAACAGCCGGACCTCGACTGCGCGACGGATTCTAGGGAGCGGGGTTTGCCCTCGCCCTCCGGGACTTCACGGGGAGACGGGCGCGCGCGCCTGCCGCCAGCGCTCGAGCCAGCCGCCGTGTCGGGCATCGGCCACGCGCAGCACCAGCTCGGTGCCGGCGCCCGGCGCGCCGCGCAACTCGAGCACCGCGCCCATCAGCCGCGCCCGCTCGCGCATCCCGCACAGGCCGTAACGCAGGCCGCGCGTCCGCCGGCACTCCCAGTCCGGCGCCAGGCCGACGCCGTTGTCCCGCACGCGCAGCGTGACCGCGTCGTGGCCGTAGTCGAGTTCCAGCACCACCTCGGTCGCCCGCGCGTGGCGGTCGGCGTTGGTCAGGGCCTCGCGCGCGATCAGCAGCAACTCGTCCTCCAGCGGCGCCGGCATGGCCCGCGGCGTGCCGGCCAGCCGCATGCGGAACTGCCCCGGCGGGCGGATCAGGTCGTGCCCGGCGCGGGTCAGGCGCCCGACCAGTCCGCCGTCGCTGTCCGCGCGTCCGTCACCGCCGCGCCCCTCGCGATCGGCGTCGTCGTCATCATCGTCGTCGCGATCGTCATGACCGCGCCCCTCATCGTCACCGCCGTCCCGACCTCGACGCTCGGCCTCATCCTCGTCGTCGATGCGCTGGCGCAGCTGGCCGACGCGGTCGCGCCCTTCCGCGAGCAGCGCCTCGGCGCGCGTCAGGTCGCGCTCCATCTTGTGGCGCAGCGCCGCGTCGGCGACGCGCCGCACGCTCGCGTCCAGGCCCAGCAGCAGCCCCTGGAAGCCTTGCAGCAGCGTGTCGTGCAGGTCGCGGGCGATGCGCTCGCGCTCGCGGTGACGATCGGCCAGCCGCATTCGCAGCCGGGACTGCAGCGAGCGCACGCGCAGCCGGTAGCCGCCCCAGACCGCCACGACCAGCGCCAGCGCCACGGCCCAGCGGAAGGCCGGATGCTGGTACGGCATCGGCGGAATGCGGAAGGCCAGCACCGTCGGCTGACGGCTCCAGAGGCCGTCGGGATTGGAGGCCAGCACCTCGAAGCGGTAGTCGCCGGGACCGAGGTTGGCGTAGGTCGCCTCGCGCTGCGTGCCGGCCTCGCGCCAGTCGGCGTCGACGCCGACCAGCCGGAAGCGGTAGCGGACCTGCTCGGCCTGGCTCAGCACGCGGGCGGCGTAGCGCAGGGTCAGCGCGTCCGTGCCCTTGGGCAGCAACTGGCCCTGCGCGGCCGGATAGTTCTGCCCGCCGGCCAGCAGCGCCTGCACGTCGACGCCGACCTCGCGCGCGCTGCGATTCGTCCGCGAGGGATCCAGCCAGACGACGCCCAGGTTGGTCACGAACCACAGGCGGCCGCGGGCGTCCCGCACGGCGGTCGGCGTGGCGGAGGCCTGCCTGGCGATGCCCGGCAGGCCGTCGGCGGCGTCGAGCAGCTGGTAACTCAGCGGATGCGCGGACTCGTCGAACAGAGAGGCCACCTCCGCCGCGGCCAGCCGGACCAGGCCGCGCCCGCCGTTGAGCCAGAGGTCGCCGTCGAAGGACTCGACCACGCCGGACACCCGGCCGAAGGCCGGATCGCGCTCGATGGCGATGGTCGCGAAGCGGCCGTCGCGCCCCAGCGCCACGCCGTTCTCGCCCGCGACGACGAGACCGTGGCGCGTGTTGACCATGGTCAGGACGCGGCCCGTCCGCAGTCCCTGTTCCGGACCGAACCGCAGACGCCGTCCGCGATCGTCGATGCCGGTCAGCACGCCGTCGTGGCCGAACCAGACGGCGCCGTCCGCGTCGACCGCCAGCGCGCCCGGCGTGGCGCCGTCCAGCTCCGCGTCCGACACGCGTTCGACGCCCTGCCGGGTCGCATGGAAGACGCCGACCTCGTGCAGCGACAGCCACAGCCCGCCCGTGGGATCGGCCGCCATGCCGTTGGCCGGCGCGCGGGCGCCGGCGGGCAGCGAGAGGCTCCAGCGTTCCCAGCGTCCGCCCGGCGGGGAGCGCCACAGCGTCTCGTTGTCCCACAGCCAGAGCGAGCCGTCGGTCGCGCGCACCGCCTGGGTCGCCGGCCGGCGCGCGAGCGGGCGCGGATCGATGCCGTTCTCCCGCACCGGACCGGCGGGCGGATCGACACGCCAGCTCCCGGAAGAACTCGACAGCAGCACGCCGCTGCCGTCGGGCTGCACGCTGAAGCCGGTGGCCGCCGCGTCCTCGAGCGCCGTCACGCGCTGGACGCGGTGTCGGCGCAGGCTGCTCACGCCGACGTTGGTGCCGACCCAGATCTCGCCGTCGTCGCTCTCCAGCAGCGGCACGGTGATCGTCGACCCCAGCCCGTCCGCGACGGTGAACCAGGTCCCGCGGGACCAGTCGAGCTGCTCGCCCGCCAGCAGCCGCGCGGCGGCCGCCGCCTCGGTGCGGAACACGCCGCGGCCGCTGACGGTCACCCACAGGCCGCCGTCGCTGGCGAACAGCATCTGCTTGACCAGCGTGACCGCCTGCCCGTCGCGCGAGGACACCACGCTGGGCGAGAACGTCGCCGAGGCGAGGTCGTCGGCGCGCACCGGCCCGGGCGCGGGCGCGTTCTCCGGCAGTTCGGCCCAGGCTCGCCAGGACCCCGGCAAGCCCAGCGGCCGCACGCCGCCGCGCCCGTCGGCCAGCCAGAGCCGGTCCTGGTTGTCCTGCGTCATCACGGCGGTCCGTCCGGTCTCGACACCGGTGGATTCGAAGCGGTCGGCGCCCGCCGCCAGGCGATAGAGACGCTCGCCCGAACTGACCCACAAGGTGCCCTGGCGATCGCGGAACAGGTACTCGGCACCCGGCTCCGGATACCCCTGCGCCTCGCCAACGCGCTGCCATCGCTGGCCGTCGAAACGCGCCAGGCCCTTGCCCGCCGCGGCCCACAGCGCACCCGAGGCCCGCGCCAGCCGCAGCACGCGGCCGCCGGGGAGTCCCTGCGCCGGACCGTATCGCACGACCTGTCCGCCTTTCAACTGCAGCACGCCGCCTTCGAACAGGCCGAGCCACAGCGTGCGGTCCTCGTCGACGAACAGCGCATTGATGTTGAGCGCCGGCAAGGTCTGGTCGCCGGGCCGGTAGCGCTCGAAGCGCAGGCCGTCGAAGCGGTACAGGCCCATGCCGGTGCCGAGCCAGAGCACGCCCTCGCGCCCGCCCGCCAGCGTCCAGACGTCCGGCGGCGCGCCGTCGCGGACGGTCCACGAGCGATGCGAGAACTCGGGCAGGCCGTTCCCGGCGGGCGCGGCCAGCGCACCGGCGAGACAGGTCGCCGCGAGGATCAGTCCCGCCCAGAACCGTGCCATGCGATGGCCCTCACCCGATCCGCGTCACGCGGCGGGCAGCGGATGCAGTCCGTAGCGGCCTGGCGCCGGGCCGCGCACGGCGGCGCGCATCGGCAGCGGGAAGGGATCGTCGACCAGCGGCTCGTCGTCGAGCAGTCCGCGACGCAGCGCCTCGGTGGCGGCCTGGGTGCGGCTGCGCGCGCCGAGCTTCTGCAGCAGCGTCTTCACATGCGTCTTGACCGTGCCGGCGGCGACCCCCAGCCGCAGCCCGATCGACTTGTTGTCCAGGCCCAGGCACAGCATGCGCAGCACGTCGCGCTCGCGCGGCGTGAGATCGTCGCCGAGCCAGCCCTCGGCGACCGCGCCGGCGGCCGTGCGGCACAGGTAGCGCCGGCCCGCCGCGACGGCGCGCGCGGCGTCGCGCAGCTCCTCGAGCGCGCAGGCGGCATGCACGTAGCCGAGCACGCCCGCGGCCATCGCCTGGCGGACCCGGCCGCCGTGCGAGACGGGGCTGACGACCAGCCAGTGCGGTCCCTGGGCGCCGCCGGACGACGCGGCCGCGCCGGCCCGCCGCGGCAGACGCGCCAGCGCCTGCATCGCGCCGTCGTGATCGGCGACGACGAGGCGGATCGGCTCGACGCGGCCGGCCGGGCTCGCGACCACGGTGGGCATGCCGCCGGGCGCGGCGAGATCGGCCGGATCGTCGCCGGCCTCGTGGGCGCGGAAGAACGGGGCCAGTGCGGCGGCGATGCCGGCGCGCAGCAGCGGGTTGCGATGGACGACGATCGCGTCGAGGACGGCGTCCGGGACGGCGTGGAGGCGCTCGATGAGGGACATGGACAGCTCCCGGGGCGTTGAAGGGCGGCGATGAGGGCGGCGATGAGACCGGTGGAGGACCGTGACGGACGGGCGCGGCGAAGTGGTTGAAAGCGCTCCCGTCGAGACTGCGCCGATCATCGGAAGCGATGCTGCACCGCGATAGCCCCGGTCGAGTCGACAGCGTTTACCCGAAAGGGTATCGGCCCCTTGGAAAAGGGACGCCGGACGAGGGCCGCGCCTATGATCCGCCGCATGGTGCCCGCGTCCGATCCCATCCGCGTCCTGACGGTCGACGACCACCCGCTGATGCGGGAGGGCATCGCCGCGGTGCTGGGCGAGCAGCCGGACATGACGCCGGTGGGCGAGGCCGACAACGGCTGGCTGGGCCTGCAGGCCTACGAGCGGCTGCGGCCCGACGTCACGCTGATGGACATCCAGATGCCGGGCATGGACGGGCTGGAGGCGCTGGCGCGGCTGCGCGCGCTGAGCCCGGCCGCGCGCGTGATCGTGCTGACGACCTTCAAGTCCGACGGCCAGGCCTGGCAGGCGCTGAAGCTGGGCGCCAGCGGCTACCTGCTGAAGACGCAGTTGCGCACCGAGCTGCTGGACGCGATCCGCGCCGTGCATCGCGGCAACCGCTGGATCCCCAACGAGGTCGCGCAGGAGATCGCCGCCCACGCCGGCCAGGAGCAGCTGTCCGGACGCGAGATCGACGTGCTGGCGCACATCGCGCAGGGCCGCAGCAACCGCGAGATCGGCGGGCTGCTGTCGCTGTCCGAGGACACCATCAAGGCGCGGGTCAAGACCATCCTCGCCAAGCTCGACGCGCGCGACCGCACGCATGCCGTCGTGCTCGCGCTCAAGCGCGGCCTGCTGCGGCTCTGAGCCGCGCATCTGCCTCCGACGGGAGAGCGGGGCCTGCGCCATCGGCGGCTGGTCGCCCGGGGGAGCGGTTCCTAGGATGAGCTCATCCCCCGGAGACCCTCGATGACCCTCCCTTCGATCCCCCAGGACCCCACCCGCCGCGACGTGCTCGCGCTGGGCGGTCAGGTCGCGCTCGCCGCGGCGCTGCCGCTCGCGCTGGCCGACGGCGCCCGGGCCGCGACCGCGGCCGCTTCCCGTTCCACCCCACATCCCCTGCCAGGAGCCCCCATGAGCTATGTCACCACCAAGGACGGTACCCAGATCTTCTACAAGGACTGGGGCAGCGGCCAGCCCGTCGTCTTCTCCCACGGTTGGCCGCTGAGCGGCGACGCCTGGGAAGACCAGATGCTGTTCCTCGGCCAGCACGGCTTCCGCGTGATCGCGCACGACCGCCGCGGCCACGGCCGCTCCAGCCAGAGCTGGAACGGCAACGACATGGACACCTACGCCGACGATCTGGCCACGCTGCTCGACAAGCTCGAGATCAAGGGCGCGATGATGGTCGGCCACTCCACCGGCGGCGGCGAGGTCACCCGCTACGTCGGCCGCCACGGCACCAAGCGCGTGTCCAAGGTCGTGCTCGTGGGCGCGGTGCCGCCGACGATGATGAAGTCCGCCGCCTATCCGAACGGCCTGCCCAAGGAGGTCTTCGACGGCATCCGCGCCGGCGTGCAGAAGGACCGCTCGCAGTTCTACAAGGACCTGACCACGCCCTTCTTCGGCGCCAACCGGCCCGGCGCCGTGGTGTCGCAGGGTGCGCGCGACAGCTTCTGGCTGCAGGGCATGCAGGGCTCGCTGAAGTCGCAGTACGACTGCATCAAGCAGTTCTCCGAGGTCGACTTCACCGAGGACCTGAAGAAGATCGACGTGCCCACGCTGATCATCCACGGCGACGACGACCAGATCGTGCCCTTCGCCCATTCCGCCGAGCTGTCGGTGAAGCTGGCGCCCAAGGCCACGCTCAAGGTCTACAAGGGCGGCAGCCACGGCCTGGCGGTCACCGCCAAGGACCAGCTCAACGCCGACCTGCTGGCCTTCGCCAAGTCCTGATCGTCCAGCCGTCCCCGTTCCCGCGCGCCGGTCGAGTCTGACCGGCGCGCCCCGCTTCCACCAGGAGATTCCCATGAGCAAGCTCGCCAAGGCCGTTCCCGGCGCCAAGTTGCTGAACCCGACCGACCACACGCTGGTGCTGATCGACTTCCAGTCCCAGATGGCCTTCGCCACGCATTCCATCTCCGCCAACGAGCTGCGCACCAACGCATCGCTGGTGGCGCAGGCGGCCGCCGGTTTCGGCGTGTCGACCATCCTGACCACGGTCGCCGAGAAGAGCTTCTCCGGCCCGATGTTCGACGAGATCACCGCGCCCTTCCCCGGCAAGAAGATGCTGGACCGCACCTCGATGAACACCTGGGAGGACATCGCGGTGATCGAGGAGATCAACCGCATCGGCAAGGACCGCATCGTGCTGGCCGGCCTGTGGACCAGCGTCTGCATCGTGGGCCCGGCGCTGTCGGCGCTGGACCAGGGCTTCGAGGTCTATGTGATCACCGACGCCTGCGGCGACGTCTCGAACGAGGCGCATGAGCGCGCGGTCGCGCGCATGGTGCAGGCCGGCGCGCAGCCGATCACCGCGCTGCAGTACCTGCTGGAAATGCAGCGCGACTGGGCCCGCGGCGAGACCTACGAGCTGACCACCGGCATCGCGAAGAAGGTGGGCGGTTCGTACGGCATCGGCATCCACTACGCCAAGTCGATGTTCAACGCCCACGAGGGCTGAGCGGGAAAGGCGGCTGCCATGAATGCATATGTGTTGTCGGCGGCCGTCGGGTTGCTGGTCGGCGTGATCTACGGCGTGCTCAACGTGCGCTCGCCGGCGCCGCCGGTGATCGCGCTGGTGGGCCTGCTAGGCATCCTCGCCGGCGAGCAGATCCCGCCGCTGGTGAAGCAATGGCTGCAGCGCGACGCGCAGCACGCCGGCTGGATCGATCAGAAGGTGCGGCCGCACATGTTCGGGCGGATGCCCGGATGCGAGAAGACGGCGAAGGCCGCGACCGCGGCGAGGACAGCGAACGCGGAGTGCCACGATGCCTGAGACGACTTTCCCGGGCACGGCGGGCGCCACGCCTGATCTGGTGCTGTTCAACGGCCGCTTCACGACGCTGGACCGCACGCGCCCGAGCGCCGAGGCGGTCGCGATCCAGGACGGGCGTTTCCTGAGCGTCGGCGGCAACCGCGAGATCCTCGCGCTGGCCGGCCCCGCGACGCGCCGCATCGACCTGAAGGGCCGCGGCGTGCTGCCGGGCCTGATCGACAACCACCTGCACATCATCCGCGGCGGGCTCAACTTCAACATGGAGCTGCGCTGGGACGGCGTGCGCAGCCTGGCCGACGCGATGGCGATGCTGAAGGCGCAGGTGGCGGTCACGCCGGCGCCGCAATGGGTGCGCGTGGTGGGCGGCTTCACCGAGCACCAGTTCCACGAGAAGCGCCTGCCGACGATCGCCGAGCTCAACGCGGTGGCGCCGGACACGCCGGTGTTCCTGCTGCACCTGTACGACCGCGCATTGCTGAACGGCGCCGCGCTGCGGGCCGTCGGCTACACGCGGGACACGCCCGAGCCGCCCGGCGGGCAGATCCTGCGCGACGGCGAGGGCAACCCGACCGGCCTGCTGCTGGCCAAGCCCAACGCTGCCATCCTGTACGCGACGCTGGCCAAGGGCCCGAAGCTGCCGCCCGAGTACCAGCTCAACAGCACGCGCCACTTCATGCGCGAGCTCAACCGCCTCGGCGTCACCGGCGCGATCGATGCCGGCGGCGGATTCCAGAACTTCCCCGAGGACTACCAGATCATCCGGCAGCTGTCCGAGGCCGGACAGCTGACGATCCGCCTGGCCTACAACCTGTTCACCCAGAAGGCGGGGCAGGAGAAGGAGGACTTCCTGAACTGGGCGAAGTCGGTCACCTACAAGCAGGGCGACGACTACTTCCGGCACAACGGCGCGGGGGAGATGCTGGTGTTCTCCGCGGCGGACTTCGAGGACTTCCGCGAGCCTCGGCCGGACCTGCCCGACAAGATGGAAGACGAGCTCGAGGAGGTGGTGCGCATCCTCGTGCAGAACCGCTGGCCGTGGCGCATGCATGCGACCTACGACGAGACGATCTCGCGCGCGCTCGACGTCTTCGAGAAGGTGCATCGCGAGACGCCGATCGACGGGCTGAACTGGTTCTTCGATCATGCGGAGACGATCTCGACGCGCTCGATGGACCGGATCGCCGCGATGGGCGGCGGCGTGGCGGTGCAGCACCGCATGGCCTACCAGGGCGAGTACTTCGTCGAGCGCTACGGCGCGCGCGCCGCCGAGGCGACGCCGCCGGTGGCCGAGATGCTGCGCCGGGGCATGAAGGTCTCGGCCGGGACGGACGCCACGCGGGTGGCCTCGTACAACCCGTGGGTCTCGCTGTCGTGGCTGATCACGGGACGCACCGTCGGCGGGCTGCAGATCACGCCGCAGCGCAACTGCCTGGACCGCGAGGCGGCGCTGCGGATGTGGACGGAGAACGTCACCTGGTTCTCGAACGAGCAGGGCAACAAGGGCCAGATCGCGGCGGGGCAGCTCGCCGACCTGGTCGTGCCGGACCGCGACTTCTTCGGCTGCCCGGAATCGGACATCGCCGACACGAGCGCGTTGCTGACGATGGTCGGCGGCAAGGTCGTGTGGGGCGCGGGCGAGTTCGCCGACCTCGACGACTCGGCGCCGCCGCCGGCGATGCCGGACTGGTCGCCGGTGCGACGTTATGGCGGCTACGGCGCCTGGGGCGCGGAGGGCAAGCCGCTGCAGGCGGCGATTCAACGGATGGCGTGTTGCGACACCGCCTGCGGCGTCCATGGCCACGCGCATGCGAACGCGTGGGCGTCGGAGATTCCGGCGTCGGACCTGCGCGGCTTCTGGGGCGCGCTCGGCTGCGCGTGCTGGGCGGTGTGACGGACGGAACGAGACGAGCGAATCGACATGAGCGCATCGACATGAGCGAATACCGAGCGATGAAGACCTTCTCCCCCGCCGCGCCGCGGTGGGTGGAGGGCCTCCTGCAATGGCCCACCTTCGGGTTCCTGCTTCGGGTGGGATTGGCGTCGGCCTACCTGATCGGCGGGATCGACAAGGCGATGGATTTCCCCGGCGCGGTCGCGGAGCAGGCGCACTTCGGCCTGCAGCCGGCGGTCTTGTGGGCGGTGCTCGCGATCGCGGTCGAGCTGATCGGCGCGGTGCTGCTGATCGCCAACCGCTGGGTCTGGCTGGCGGCCGGCGCGCTGGGCGTGCTGACGCTGGTGGCGATGCTGGTCGCCAACAACTTCTGGGACCTGAGCGGGCAGGCGCGATTCATGGCGAAGAACGCGTTCTTCGAGCACCTCGGACTGATCTGCGCGCTGGCGATGGCGGCGCGGATCGCGGTGCTCGAACGCAAGGGGGGCACGGCATGACCGGGGCGAAGCGATTGCTGCTGGCAAGCCTGATGCTCGGCTTCATCGGCGGCTACGTGGACACGGTGGGTTTCGTCGCGCTGTTCGGCCTGTTCACGGCGCACGTGACGGGCAACTTCGTGCTGATCGGCGCGGAGCTCAGCCGCGCCAGCACCAACAGCGTGCTGCTGAAGCTGCTGGTGTTCCCGACCTTCGTCGCGGCGGTGGCGCTCGCGCGCGTGGTCGCGCTGCGCTGCGAGCGGACGCAGACGGTGGCGAGCCGGCCGCTGCTGGCGATGCAGACGGCCTTCCTGGCGGTAGCGCTGGCCTGCAGCGTGCCGGCGGGCGCGGTGCTCGCGCCGGAGGCGCCCTGGGCGATGGCGACGGGCCTGTTCATGACGGCCGCGATGGCGGTGCAGAACGCGGCGGGCCGGCTGGCCTGGCCGGCATTGACGCCGACGACGGTGATGACCGGCAACGTCACGCAGGTGGTGATCGACGGCGTGGACCTGCTGCGCGGCGCGGCGGGGCCGGAGGTGCGGGACCGGCTCAAGCGGTTCATCTGGCCGGTGCTGGCCTTCGCGGCCGGCGCGCTGGCAGGGGCATTCGCGTATGCGGGGTGGCGGTTCTGGTCGCTGCTATTACCGCTGGTGATGCTCGTCGGCCTGGTGGTGATGGACGTGAGGACGGATCGGAAGGGGTGATGCGCGGTGATCCCGTCAGAATCGGGGTCACCCCTTTTCGGCGAGAACACCATGAGTAGAGACCTGGCCCTGACCCAAGCTGCCCAGCAACTGGGCTACGACTTCGACGGCGAGATCAAGGCCGGCGGCAACTACCAGCCGCTGACCCGCGATGGCGACACGGTCTACCTGAGCGGCCAGGTGCCGCGCGTGGGCAGCACGGTCGTGGTCACGGGGCGGGTCGGCGCCGATGTCGACCTCGCCCGCGCGCAACTCGCCGCGAAGATCTGCGTGATGCGCGCGCTGGTGCTGCTGCAGCGCTCGCTGGGGTCGCTGGACGCGGTGAAGCAGGTCCTGCGACTGAACGTCTTCACGCAGTGCGCCCAGGACTTCACCCAGCTCAGTGAAGTGGCCGACGGGGCGTCGGAGCTGCTGGTGCAGATCCTGGGACCAGCGGGCACGCATGCGCGGACGTCGGTGGGCGTCTATGCGTTGCCGAAGAATGCCAGCGTGGAGTTGGATCTGACGGTGGCGGTTGTGAGTTGATCCTGCTTCGCAGACCTGTGGCAGGGAACCGCCCCTTTGCTGGTGCATTTCCTTGCACGGGGACCACCTCAGCGCCATCTCCTCATCCAAGTCTTTCGCCCCCCTTCACCTACTGGACTGGGGAACAAGTCCACCATTCAGCGCTATCGCGACTGATGCCGCACGCCTGAAGAATCGAGGTATTGGCAGACCTCGCACGGCACTCCTGATTCAAGGGTTACCACGAGGTCTTTTGCAAGACCAACCGAGGACACTGGATGCAGGACACCGCACAACATGCCGTCGATCCCAGCGCGTTGATCGAACGGCAGAAGGGGGAGGCCATGGATAACGAGGACCAGCCGGCTGCAGACAGTGCAGATAGTCTTGCCCACACTGATGCGTCCGATCCTGCGCATATCGAGCTTGTCTTTGGATTTGTCGGCCCAACCGGCATCGATCTGGAGAAGGTTTGCGACGTTCTCCGTGCCCAGTTGAGGTCGCTGCAATACGACTGTGAAGAGATTCGCCTCAGCAATCTGATCACCACATTCGTCGGTGCTTCCGCAGACTTCGAGAACGACTACGACAGGATCAAGACCCTCATGAATCGCGGGACCGCTCTCCGCGAGAACACCGAGCAGGCCGACATCGTCGCCAGACTGGCGATCGCCGATATTCGACGTGCCCGTGTCGAACGCTCGGGTCACGTTCGAAAGCCAGCGCGACGCACGGCCTACCTTGTACGTTCGTTCAAGCGCCCGGAAGAGGTCGAACTCTTTAGGCAGGTGTATGGCAAGGCCTTCACCTTGATCTCCGTCTATGCCTCTCGCGCTTGGCGAACTCAGTTCCTGAAGAAGAAGATCTCCTCGACACTCTCCAGCGACAAATCACACGCTGCCGAATACGCTGCCGAATTGATCTCGATTGACCACGACGAGGAAGGAAAAAAGTTGGGCCAAAGAGTCGGTAAGACTTTTCCTCTTGCAGATTTCTTTGTCACGAGCGAGTCCCGGCCCGAACTTGAGCGGAACCTCAAGCGCCTGGCCCACCTCACCTTTGGAAATCCCTATATCTCACCTTCCCGTGACGAGCAGGCCATGTTCTTCGCGAAGGCCGCGGCACTTCGGTCCCTCGATCTGTCGAGGCAAGTGGGGGCTGCAATCATTTCGCAGGATGGAGAACTCCTTACGACCGGGTGCAACGAGGTCCCAAGGTTTGGAGGTGGGCTCTACTGGGCGGAGGACCAATTTGTTGAACGAGATTACGAGCGAGGTCTCGATTCGAACGTCTCCGTCAAACGCGAGATCATCAAAGACATCTTTGATCGCCTGAAGGGCAAACAACAACTTGCCACAGAGGCCATGCTCAAGTCCAGCGCTGAACTTGCTGATGAGGCATTGTTCGAGAACGGTGCCTATCTGAAGGACTCACAGGTGTTTGACGTCATCGAGTTCGGGCGTGCAGTACATGCTGAGATGTCTGCCATCTCTCAGGCCGCCAGGTCTGGCGTCCGCCTCCAGGACAGCCGACTTTTCTGCACGACTTTCCCTTGCCACATTTGCGCGAGACACATCGTGGCATCGGGCGTGCGGGAAGTGGTGTTCATCGAGCCGTACGAGAAGAGCCGCGCGCAGGAGCTGTTTGGTGACTCCATCAGCGTCGAGCCAGCAGAGCCTTCACCGACGCGCACCAATTTCCGTGCGTTCGTTGGTGTTGCGCCCCGCAGGTATTTGGACTTTTTCGAGGCCCAAGGCGGCCGCAAGACCGACGACGGTAAGATCCGCCCGTTGGATGAGCAGTCGGCAACGCCCCGGATCAAGCGCTTCGTCTTTACTTACACATATGCGGAGGCATTCGCGATCGATGCGATTGTTCCGTTCACCTCGGAGACGGCAAGGAGCCAGCCATGAATCATCAGCAGACTTCGTTCATGGGACAGATCAGCGCAGCCAAAAAGGAGGCGCAGGAACTTCGTCAGACCATGAAAGATGCGGCACGTGTGGCCACACTCACTTTCCCTTCGCCGCGGACGGCCAACGTGCCGACTTCGGACCAGAAGTCCAAGACGAAGGACTGACTCCAAAGCTTCACGCACTGAAGCAACAAGGCCCGCAGGAAGCGATTCCTGCGGGCCTTCTCATTGGCACGTGTCCGATGATCGATCAGAACGGAATATCGTCATCCATGTCGTCGAAGCCCGTCGCGGCCTTCGGCGCGGGGGCCGGGGCCCGCGGGGCCGCGGCGCGAGGCGCCGGCGCGCGCGGCGCGTCGAAGTCGCCGCTGTCGCGGCCGCTGCCGCCACCGCCGCTGCGTTCGCTCGAACGCTCGCGGCTGTAGCCGCCACCACCGCCGCCGCCCATGTCATCGCCGCCGCCGTCACGGCCGCCCAGCAGCTGCATCTGCTCGGCGATGATTTCCGTCGTGTAGTTGTCCTTGCCTTCCTTGTCCTGCCACTTGCGGGTCTTCAGGCGGCCCTCGACGTACACCGGGCGGCCCTTCTTCAGGTACTCGCCGGCGATCTCGGCCAGGCGGTCGTAGAACACCACACGGTGCCATTCGGTCTCTTCCTGGCGCTCGCCGCCTTCGCGGCTCTTCCAGTTGCGCGTCGTGGCGATGCTCACGTTGCAGACCGCGCTGCCGCTCGGCGTGTAGCGCAGTTCGGGATCACGGCCCAGGTTGCCGAGGATGATGACTTTGTTGACCGAGGCCATGATGGTTGCCTTCGCTTGCGTATCGTTGGGTGTTCAGAAAGGGAATCTCCGCGCCGCCAATCGCCCAGAACGGGCACTCCGGCTGATCGAAATGCGGCGCAGGGGTCGGATTATGCCGCCCGCCCACTTCGCCCGCGATTGCTCGAAAACGCCGATCCGATGGCGGATCCCGGTCGGTCCCTGACTGGAACCAGGCACCGCGGCACCCCAGCGCTCAGGCCATCCGGCGCCTGGACTGCTTGTGCGCGTACATCGCCGCGTCGGCGCGCTGCATCAGCTCGTCCAGGATCAGGGGCTGCTCCCTCGACATCGCCGCGTCGCCCACGCTGAACGCCAGTTCGTAGCCACGCTGCGCACGCAGGTTGAGTGCCCCGACCTGCGTGCGCACCCGCTCCAGCGCCGGCTGCATCTGCCCGGTCGCCGTGCCGCTGAGCAGCGCCACGAACTCGTCCCCGCCGGTGCGGGCCACCACGTCCGACGCGCGCAGGCAGAAGCGCAGGATGTCGGCGAAGGACTTCAGCGCCCAGTCGCCTTCCGCATGGCCGTAGCGGTCGTTGACATGCTTGAAATGGTCCAGGTCGAAGTACAGCATCGTCGCCGGCCATCCGTGGCGCCGGCACAGCGCCAGCACATGCCCCGCCTGCGACTCGAAGCCGCGCCGGTTCGCCAGCCCCGTCAGCTCGTCGACCATCGCCATGTACATCGCCGCGAACTGCTGTTCCACCATGAAGGCCATGTCGCGCAACGTCGCCTGGTCGTCGGCGTCAAAACCGCGCGGCGCGCGGTCGATCAGGCACAGCGTGCCGAGCCGGTGCCCGCTCGGCGCGCGCACCGGGCAGCCCGCATAGAAACGGATCATCGGACCGCCGGTCACCAGCGGGTTGTCCGCGAACCGCGGATCCGCATGCGTGTCGGGGATCAGCAGGATGTCGTCCGACAGGATCGCGTGGCCGCAGAAGCTGATGTCGCGCGGTGTCTCCGGCACGTCCAGGCCCTGCGCCGACTTGAACCACTGCCGGTCCGCGTCGACCAGGCTCACCAGCGCGATCGGCACCTGGAACAGCCGCCGGGCCATCCGCGTCAGCCGGTCGAAGCGTTCCTCGGGATCCGTGTCCAGCACCTGCAGCACGCGCAGCGTGGACAGGCGGGCGTTCTCGTCTTCGGGCAAGGGCGCAGCGATCATGTCGACGTGTCTGCCTGTGCTGTGGGAGTTCGATGTCGCCTCGTCCCGCCCGAGCGGCGCGCCGGGACCGGGTCATCGGCGAGCTCGCCGATGTGCGGGACAATCGAGAGCTCCATGAGTCCGTCCAGCCATCATCCCGTCCCGCTCGCCATCCTGCAAGAGGTGTTCGGTTACAGCGCCTTTCGCGGCCAGCAGGCCGAGATCGTCGACCATGTGACCGCCGGCGGCGACGCGCTGGTCCTCATGCCCACCGGCGGCGGCAAGTCGCTCTGCTACCAGGTCCCCGCCATCGCCCGCCAGCGCGCCGGCCATGGCGTCACCGTGGTCGTCAGTCCGCTGATCGCCCTGATGCACGACCAGGTCGGCGCCCTTGAGGAAGCCGGCGTGGACGCCGCGTTCCTCAACTCCACGCAGACGCTCGAAGAGACCCAGCGCATCGAACGCGAGATGCTCGCCGGCCGCATGACGCTGCTGTACGCCGCGCCGGAACGCGTCAACACGCCGCGTTTCATCGCGCAGATGCAGTCGCTGTACGAGCGCGGCCTGCTGAGCCTGTTCGCGATCGACGAGGCCCATTGCGTCAGCCAGTGGGGACACGACTTCCGCAGCGAATACCTGTCGCTGAGCCTGCTCCACGAGCGCTTCCCCGACATCCCGCGCATCGCGCTCACGGCCACCGCCGACGACATCACCCGCGCCGACATCATCGAGCGGCTGCAACTGGAGGAGGCCCAGGTCTTCGTCGCCTCGTTCGACCGGCCCAACATCCGTTACCTCATCGTCGAGAAGGACAGCCCGCGCGAGCAGCTGCTGCGCTTCATCCAGGACGAGCACCAGGACGAGGCCGGCGTCGTCTACTGCCAGAGCCGCAAGAAGGTCGACGAGACCGCCGACTGGCTGCGCGCCAAGGGCATCAACGCGCTGCCGTACCACGCCGGCATGGAGCAGGACCAGCGCAAGCGCCACCAGGACCGCTTCCTGCGCGAGGACGGCATCGTGATGGTCGCGACCATCGCCTTCGGCATGGGCATCGACAAGCCCGACGTGCGCTTCGTCGCCCACTTGGACCTGCCCAAGAACATCGAGGGCTACTACCAGGAGACCGGCCGCGCCGGCCGCGACGGCGGACCGGCCGAGGCCTGGATGGCCTACGGCCTGGCCGACGTCGTCCAGCAGCGTCGCATGATCGACGAGAGCCCGTCGACCGACGAGTTCAAGCAGGTGCAGCGCGGCAAGCTCGACGCGCTGCTCGCGCTGGCCGAGGCGATCGACTGCCGCCGGGTCCGGCTGCTCGACTATTTCGGCGAGGCCAGCCAGCCCTGCGGCAACTGCGACAACTGCCTGAACCCGCCCGCGACCTGGGACGCGACGGAGGCGGCCCGCATGGCGCTGTCCTGCATCTACCGCTTCCATCAGGTCACCGGCTTCAGCTTCGGCTCCGGCCACCTGATCGACGTGCTGCGCGGCAAGGAGACCGACAAGGTCAGCCAGTACCGGCACCAGCAGCTCTCGACCTGGGGCGTGGGCTCGGCGCTGAGCGAGCAGCAGTGGCGCGCGGTGATCCGGCAACTGATCGCGCTCGGCTACGCGGTGACCGAGGGCGAGTACAACACCTTGTCCCTGGGCGAGGGCGCGAAGGCGGTGCTGCGCGGCGAAGTCCGCATGCTGCTGCGCCAGCCGGCCACGCCGGCGAAGCGCAGCAAGTCCAGCCGGACCGGCTCGGGCACCGCCGCCCGGCGCTCCGAGGCGGAGGCCGACCTGGACGCCGCGGCCCAGCAGCGCTTCGACGCGCTCAAGGCCTGGCGCGCGGACGTGGCGCGCGAGCACGGCCTGCCGGCCTACGTGATCTTCCAGAACGTGACGCTCGCGGAACTCGCGCGCCTGCAGCCGCGATCGCTCGACGAGATGTCCGGCATCAGCGGCATCGGCGCGAAGAAGCTCGAGGCCTACGGCGACGCCCTGCTGCGCGTGCTGGGCGAGGACTGAGCCCTCGGTCCCTCCGCGCCATCCGTCGCGTCACCCGATCGTCACGCGCCCGTCACGAGACAAAGAAAAACGCCCGGCAGATGCCGGGCGTTTTCGTTGGCGGAGCGACGGCTGATCCGCCGCGCTCCCCGCCTTGACAGCGCAACCGCGGAGCTCAGCAGAGCTGGGTCGTGCAGCCGACCTGCGCGGTCGAGGCCAGCTGGCGGCCGTCGGCCGAGGTGTCGCGGCGTCCGGTGATGTAGACCGTGGGCAGCTGCGCGCGCTTGGCGGTGATGACCACCGGATCCAGCGTGATGACGGCGGCGCGTTGCTCGCGCTGCTCCTGCACGTGCAGCAGGCTGACGGCGATCGCGAGCGTGGCGCCGATGCCGAAGGCGAAGGCCTTGAAGCTCGCGCTGCCGGTCAGGCCGATGCGCGGGCCGCGGGTGGAACGGGTCTTGAAAGTCGTGGTGCTCATGGTGTTCTCCTTGAAGCGGTTGCGTGTGTCAGTGAAGTCAGTGTCGTCATTGCGACCCCGCTTCGCGAGGCGCAAGCGACGAATGCGCGTGGCGGCGGATTGAATTGCGGGGAATCGCGACGAACGGATGAACCGGATTCGTCGATCGCTCCGATGCCCCATTTCATCGGCATTCCAGGCGATCCGGACTGCTGTGTCCGCGGACACTCCGGACAGCGCGGACACCGCGGATCGACCTCCGCGGAGAGGAAAAAAGAAGCCCGCTGGTCAGGCGGGCTTCGAAATGCCGGGGAAAGCGTGGCGTCTATCGGAGCGCAGGCGACGCGGTCATCCGCGCGGCTTGCTGGCCTGATCGGCCTGAGGTCCCGGCATGGTCTGCTCGGCCCAGTGCAGGGGCAGGGGATTGGACGGACGCACGGCCTCGTTCGCGTCCGCCAGCCACAGGGCGATGACGGCGGCGCTGGCCACGGCGGCCAGTGCGGTGAGGAAGGTCTTGGCGGCGTCGTTCATGGTGGTCCCCTGCGGTGTCTTTCCTGTCCTGGAAGGTCAACGAGGATGGACTGTGCGCCGTCGGCCATGACAAGGCCATGCGGACGCGACGAATTGCCGCAATCGCGCGCCGAAATGCCGGCCAGGCGGTTGAACGGAAGTCAGGGGGGTGGTGTCAGACGCGCGCCGCCCGCGACGCCCCAGCCTGGGGCGGCCAGGCCGCCAGCCGATCCGCCAGCGCCACCGCCGGCTGCGGCCGGCAGTAGAAATAGCCCTGCTGCTGCCAGCAGCCCAGCGCCAGCAGCGCGTCGCGCTGGGCCTCGGTCTCGACGCCCTCCGCGACGACGTCGATGCCCAGCGCCTCGGCCATGCCCATCATGGCGCGCACCAGCGCGCGGTCGTCGGCGCTGCTGGGCAGGTCCCGGACGAAGGCGCGGTCGATCTTCAGCCGCGCCGGTCGCAGCAGCTTCAGGTAGGCCAGCGAGGAATAGCCCGTCCCGAAGTCGTCCACCGAGAGGCTCAGGCCCAGCTCCGACAGCCGCGCCAGCGTCTGCAGCACGGTGTCGGTGTCGGTGAGCAGCGAGCTCTCGGTCAGCTCGATCGCCAGCTCGCCGGGCGCGACGGCATGGCGGCGCATCGCGTCGGCGATGCGCTCGGCCAGCCTCGGCTCGCGGAACTGGAGCGCCGACAGGTTGATGGAGATCGGCCCCGGGTGCCGCCCCGACGCCTTCCAGCGCGCCAGCTGCGCGCAGGCCTGCTCGATCGTGCTCCAGCCCAGCGCCAGGATCTGTCCCGTCTCCTCCGCCAGCTCGATGAACTGCCCCGGCATCACGAGCCCGCGCTGCGGATGCTGCCAGCGCATCAGCGCCTCCAGCCCCGACCAGCGGCCGGTGCGCGCATCCACCACCGCCTGGTAATGGAGCAGCAGCTCGTCGCGTTCCAGCGCCTGCTTGAGCTCGCGCTCGAGCTCCATGCGCTCCACCGCCGCCGCGTCCATGTCCTGCTGGAAGAAGCTGTAGCGCGACCGGCCCATCTGCTTGGCGCGGTACATCGCCAGGTCGGCATGACGCACCAGCGTGTCGAAGTCCTCCCCGTCGCGCGGGAACAGCGCGATGCCGACGCTCGCCGACACGCTGGCCACGCCGCCCTCGAGCTGCAGCGGCGCGTTCAGCGCCTCGATCAGCCGCTGCGCCGCATGCCCGACCTGATCGCTGGAGTCGCGCATCAGCAGCAGGAACTCGTCCCCGCTGACCCGGCAGGCCAGGTCGGACTCGCGCACCGCCTGGCGCAGGCGTTCGCTGGCCTGCAGCAGCATGCGGTCGCCGGCCGCGTGGCCGAGCGAGTCGTTGATCGCCTTGAAGCGGTCCAGGTCGACGAACAGCAGCGCCAGGTGGGTCTGCTCGCGCCGGGCCACGGCCGCCTCGTGCAGGAAGACCTCGCGGAACAGCGTGCGGTTGGGCAGGCCGGTCAGGTGGTCGTACATCGCCAGCTGATGCAGCTGCGCGTTCTTGCTTTCCATGTCGGCCAGCAGGCCGGCGATCTGCTGGCCCATCTGGTCCAGGTGCACGCCCAGCTGGCCCAGCTCGTCCTTGCGGTTCCAGCGCAGGCGCGGCACCGGCTGGCGCTCGGCGATCGCGCTGGCCAGGCGCTTCAGGCGGTCGATGGGCCGCACCATGCGCAGATAGAACACCAGCAGCACGATGACGACGCCCGCGGCCACCTGGAAGGCCACGATCAGGGCCGTCTGGCGCCGCCCCTCTTCCAGCATGCGCTCCTGCGCGGCATCGTCGAACTGCACCCGCAGGCTGCCCAGCACCTGCGACTCGCGCTGGATGGTCGCCGCCAGCGTGACGGTCGGCCAGCCCGGGCTGCACTTGGTGCGGACGATGTCGCGGGTGTCGGCGCGTTCCTCGCTGAGCTCGACGGCGCACACGTTCACGTCCGACAGCAGCTGGTCCAGCGCGCGCTGCACGGCGGGGCTGTCCACCGTCCACAGCGGCTCGGCCAGGCCGTTGGCGGCGAGCGTCAGCACGGCCGCGCGCTGACCTTCGAGCACGGGCTCGAGGCTGCGCCGGATGAAGGCGTCGCTGAACGCCACCAGCGCCAGCGCCGGCACCGCGATTCCGATCACCACCGCCAGCAGGATCACACTGCGCAGCGACAACGACGGCGCTTTGAGCTTCATCAAGGAGGAGGGACAGGAGGGGGATGGCCGATTCTGCACGTCCCGATTCCGCGAGCCCCCCCGCAAAGACGGGGTCGGCGGGAAGGATTTCGGCATTACTCCCGCTGCCATGCCGTGACAGCAGGGACGGGCGCGGGAACGGGGCTGGCCCTATCATGGCGAGTTCGCCTCCAGCTGTGTCCCGGCCTCATGTCCACGAAAGTCCCGCCCGCCGTTCCCGCACCGTCCGAGCCCGGCGCCGCGTCGCCGGAACCGGGCCCGGCCTCGGGCCGCTACCTCGGGCAGGCGCTGCGTCCGGCCGAGGAGGCGCCGATGATCCGCGTGCGCGGCGCGCGCACGCACAACCTCAAGAACATCGACGTCGACCTGCCGCGCAACCGGCTGGTCGTCATCACCGGGCTGTCGGGGTCGGGCAAGTCCTCGCTGGCTTTCGACACGCTGTATGCCGAGGGCCAGCGCCGCTACGTCGAGAGCCTGTCGGCCTACGCCCGCCAGTTCCTGCAGCTGATGGACAAGCCCGAGGTCGACGTGATCGAGGGCCTGTCGCCGGCGATCTCCATCGAGCAGAAGGCCACGAGCCACAACCCGCGCTCGACCGTGGGCACCGTCACCGAGATCCACGACTACCTGCGACTGCTCTACGCGCGCGCCGGCACGCCGTTCTGTCCCGACCACCATCTGCCGCTGGAAGCGTCCAGCGTCGGCCAGATGGTCGACGCCGTGCTGGCGATGCCCGACGAGTCGCGCCTGATGGTGCTGGCGCCCGTCGTGCGCGACCGCAAGGGCGAGTTCATCGAGCTCTTCCAGGACCTGCAGGCGCAAGGCTACGTGCGCTTCCGCGTCGACGGCCAGACCGTCGAGGTGACCGAACTCCCCGCGCTGAAGAAGGCCGAGAAGCACGACATCGACGTCGTCGTCGACCGCATCAAGCTGCGCCACGACAGCGCCGACAGCCTGCGCCAGCGCCTGGCCGAAAGCTTCGAGGCCGCGCTGCGGCTGGCCGACGGACGCGCGCTGGTGCTGAACATGGACAGCGGCACCGAGTCCATCTTCTCCAGCAAGTTCGCGTGCCCGATCTGCAGCTACTCGCTGCCGGAACTCGAGCCGCGGCTGTTCTCGTTCAACTCGCCGGTCGGCGCCTGTCCCTCGTGCGAAGGCCTGGGCCTGGTGACCGTCTTCGATCCGGAACGCGTCGTCGCCTTCCCGACGCTGAGCCTGGCCAGCGGCGCGGTGAAGGGCTGGGACCGGCGCAACGCCTATACCTTCTCGATGCTGGAATCGGTCGCGAAGCACTACGGCTTCGACATCGAGCTGCCCTTCGAGGAACTGCCCGAGCAGGCGCGCCAGGTCCTGCTGCAGGGGTCGGGCGAGGAGGAGATCAGCTTCACCTACCAGGCCGAGGGCGCCAACGGACGCAAGCGCAGCGTGAAGCGCTCGCACCCGTTCGAGGGCATCCTGCCCAACCTGACGCGGCGATATCGCGAGACCGACTCGGCGGCGGTACGCGAGGAGCTCGCGCGCTACCAGAGCGCCAAGCCCTGCCCGCACTGCGAGGGCTCGCGCCTGCGTCGCGAGGCGCGGCACGTGCTGCTGCAGCCGGCGGAGGCCGCCGACGGCGAGCGCGGCAAGCCGATCTACGAGGTCGAGCATGCGACGCTGCGCGAGGCGCTCCACTACTTCGAGGGTCTGAAGCTCAAGGGGGCGAAGGCGGAGATCGCCGACAAGGTGATCCGCGAGATCGCGTCGCGGCTGCACTTCCTCAACGACGTCGGTCTCAACTACCTGAGCCTGGACCGCAGCGCCGACACGCTGTCCGGCGGCGAGGCGCAGCGAATCCGGCTGGCGTCGCAGATCGGCTCGGGCCTGACCGGCGTGATGTACGTGCTGGACGAACCCAGCATCGGCCTGCACCAGCGCGACAACGACCGGCTGATCGCCACGCTGCGACGGCTGCGCGACCTGGGGAACTCGGTGCTCGTCGTCGAGCACGACGAGGATGCGATCCGCGCGGCGGACCACGTGCTGGACCTCGGCCCGGGCGCGGGCGTGCATGGCGGCCGGATCATGGCGCAGGGCACGCCGGAGGAGGTCGCGGCCAACCTCGAGTCCTCGACCGGCCGCTACCTGAGCGGCGTCGAGCGCATCGAGGTGCCGAAGAAGCGCCACGCGCTGGCCGACAGCGCCGATCCGCGCACGCTGAAGATCGTCAATGCGCGCGGCAACAACCTGAAGGGCGTGACCGCGGAGTTCCCCGTCGGGCTGCTGACCTGCGTGACGGGCGTGTCCGGTTCGGGCAAGAGCACGCTGGTCAACGACACGCTGTACGCCGCCGTCTCGCGCAAGCTCTACCAGAGCCACGCGGAGCCGGCCGAGCATGACGAGATCGAGGGCATGGACGCCTTCGACAAGGTCATCAACGTGGACCAGTCGCCGATCGGCCGCACGCCGCGCTCGAACCCGGCGACCTACACCGGCCTGTTCACGCCGATCCGCGAGCTGTTCGCCGAGATGCCCACCGCGCGCGAGCGCGGCTACGGCGCGGGCCGGTTCAGCTTCAACGTGGCTGGCGGACGCTGCGAGTCCTGCCAGGGCGACGGCGTGCTGAAGGTGGAGATGCACTTCCTGCCCGACGTCTACGTGCCGTGCGACACCTGTGGTGGCAAGCGCTACAACCGCGAGACGCTGGAGGTGCTCTACAAGGGCAAGAACATCTCCGAGGTGCTGGGGCTGACGGTGGAGGACGCGCTGGCGTTCTTCAACGCGGTGCCGACGCTGGCGCGCAAGCTGCAGACGCTGATGGACGTCGGCCTGGGCTACGTGAAGCTGGGCCAGAGCGCGACGACGCTGTCGGGCGGCGAGGCGCAGCGGGTCAAGCTGGCGCTGGAGCTGTCCAAGCGCGACACGGGCCGCACGCTGTACATCCTGGACGAGCCGACCACCGGGCTGCACTTCGCGGACATCGCGTTGCTGCTGAAGGTCGTGCACCAGTTGCGCGACGCCGGCAACACCATCGTGATCATCGAGCACAACCTCGACGTCATCAAGACGGCGGATTGGCTGATCGACATGGGGCCCGAAGGCGGATCGGGCGGGGGACGGCTGCTCGTGGCGGGAACGCCGGAGGACGTGGCCGCCTGCGAGGCGAGCCACACCGGCCGTTACCTGAAGCCGCTGCTGGCGCGCGGCTAGTCGCATCGCTCCGTCGCGATCTCTCGGATCGAGACGACCTCTGCCCCTTTTCGGAACTTAAGGAGGGAATTCGCTTGCCGGGAGGCAAGCGAAGGAGGGAGATGGAGAAAAGGGGCTGAGGTCGGCTCGATCGCGCGCCGACCGTGGCAGTCAGAGAACTGCCTTGCGCCTCACCGCAAACGCCAAGGCACCCAGGCCGAGCGCGAACAGCAGCCAGGTCTGCGGCTCCGGCACGCCGGGCACGACCGGCAGGCCGCCGCCGCCGTTGCCCTGGGGGACCTGGGGCAACGTGATGATGCCGGGGCTGCCTCCGACCGGGGGGACGATGCCGCCGCCCGCGCCGCCGCTGCTGCTGCCCGGGATCGTGGGCGCGAGCAGGCTGGTATCGGAGGTCGCCGTCGGCGGCAGGGCCGCCGTGCGCGAGAAGCTGCCCGGGTCGCCCGCGCCGCCATCCGCGGCACCGGCCGCCGGCGGGTCGAACATCAGCGGTTCGTCCTCGTTCTTCGCCGTCTGCGTGCCGCCCGCGGCGGGCTTGAGCTTGCCGCGCGAGATCCGGCTCACGTTGCGGCAGACGGTCGGCACCAGGATGCACTCGCCGTCCTCGCAGTACACGAGGCCGCGCTCCAGCGTCTGTCCGGTCCACTTGCCGCGCGTGACGGTGCGGCAGACCGAGCCGGCGCCGAAGTGCATGTCGCGGATCTCGCTGCCGTACTCGTAGCGGCCGACGATGCTGTCGCGGTGGATGTCGACGATCTCGTCGTACTGCCGGGCCGCCATGCGGGCCTTGAGCCTGGCGCGCGTGGCCGGGGCGATGTCCTTGTAGCGGTCCACGGCCGCGACGAGGTCTCCCATGAAGGGATTCACGCCCGGCTTGTCCCAGGAGCAGTTGGGCAGCGTCACCGTGGACGCGGCCAACGCGAATGCGGCCACCAACGACATGACAGTTCTCTTTTTTCGGCGGCCGCCTCCGTGAGAACACCTCGTCGGGGTCAGGCCTTGCCGGCAGTCCTTCCTGTATCCATCCGTTGGCTTGCATCGCGGGATGTGACAGGAATGGGCGGCAGTTTAGGAAGCGCAAGCGCGTCGCCACGGGCCTTCCCCCTCAGCCGGGGGTATGGGACGGCGTGGTTTTTGTCACGCTGGTCCCGCAGATCGCACACCCCGGGAAAGAGCACCGCCGGCATGGACAACGCTGCCGTCGCCGGGATTCGCTGGTATCGTGACCACTCCCCCTGTCCGCCATCGCCATGTCGTCCCCCACCGCAGTCCGTCACGTCCTCTACGTCGAGGACGACCGCATCAACATCGTGCTGATGGAAGAGGTGTTCCGCCTGATGCCCGGCTGGACGCTGGACATCGCCGAGACCGGCGCGCAGGCGATGGAGGCGCTGTCCCGCGTCACGCCGTCGCTGGTGCTGATGGACATGAACCTGCCGGACATGAACGGGCTGGAGCTGATGGCGCTGGTGCGCGCCGATCCCCGGTTGGCCCAGCTGCGCTGCATCGCGCTGTCCGCCGACGTGATGGACGACCAGCGTCAGCGCGCACGCGCCGCGGGCTTCCAGGACTACTGGCTCAAGCCGATCGACGTGCGCCAGTTGCGCGCGGCACTCGAGCGGCTCTGATCCGCGCCGGGCGCGCGGACGCAAAAAAGCCCGCTCGAGGCGGGCCTTGTCCGGAAGGCGGAGGGACCAGACGGTCCCCGCCGCTCAATCCTTCAGGTGGCTGTTGATCAGTCGGGTCATCTCGAACATGTCGGCCTTGGCCTTGCCGAAGATTTCCTTCAGCTTGGCATCGGCGTTGATGACGCGCTTTTGCGCAGCGTCCTGCAGGTTGTGCTTCTTGATGTATTCCCAGACCTTCTTCACCACGTCGGTACGCGGCAGCGGCTTGTCGCCGACGATCGCGGCCAGCGCCGGGCTGGGGGTCAGGGCCTTCATGAAGGCGGCGTTGGGCGTGCGCTTCTTGGCGGGAGCGGCCGCCTTCTTCGCGGGGGCTGCCTTCTTCGCCGGTGCCGCGGCCTTCTTCGCCGGTGCCGCCTTCTTCGCGGGAGCGGCGGCCTTCTTCGCCGGAGCCGCCTTCTTGGCCGGTGCCGCCTTCTTGGCGGGCGCGGCCTTCTTCGCAGTTGCCATTTCGATTCTCTCCATCAAGGGTTGTTGATGTGCCGGGCCCTGGTGAAGGTCTGACGCCTTCGGTACTCGTTGGCACCCTGCGCGGGCAATGGTACTGCGCACCTCTGTCATTGAGAAGGCTTTACCAGGGGGGAAACGGCCCCGAAGTCAACGCCGCGCCCCGTGTTTGTCGCAGCCGCGCATCAAACACCGCGTGTCCTACGCGCATCGCAGGTCTCCACCTACGGGGTTCCCCGTGGTCATCGCGACGTCCGCGCGTCCACGCCGGCGCGCTCAGTAGACGTCGCGCCGGTAGCGGCCATCGCGGATGAGCGCGTCGACGCGGGCCTCGCCGAGCGTCTCGCGCAGCACCGCGTCGACCGCGCCGGCCATGCCCTGCAGGCTGCCGCAGACGTAGAGCGCCGCGCCGTCCGCGATCCATTCGCACAGGCGCTGCGCATGCCGCGCGAGCAGGTGCTGCACGTGCACGCGTTCGACCTGGTCGCGCGAGAACGCCCAGTCCGCGTACGCGATCAGGCCGTCGCGCTGCCAGGCCTCGATCTCATCGCGGTAGTGCGCGTCGTGCGCCGACTGGCGTTCGCCGAAGAGCAGCCAGGCCGGCGCGGGACCGGTTGCCGGCGCGGCGCCGCGCGCGCCCGTCGTGTTCATGCGGGTCGCCGCGCGGCTCTTCAGGTGCGCGCGCAGTCCCGCGAGTCCGGTACCGTTGCCGATGAGGATCAGCGGCCGATCGGCGTTCGCGCCGATGCGGAAGCCCGCATGCGGCCGCAGGCGCAGCGCCACGGTGCCGTCGAGCGGCAGCCGTCCGGTCAGCCAGCCCGAGGCGTGTCCCGGCGAACCGTCCTCGCGCGCCGTGCGCCGCACCATCAGTTCGACGCACCCGTCGGACGGCAGCGAAGCGATCGTGTATTCGCGCGGCCGGCGCGCGTCGTCATCGAGCCCGTCGGACGACGTGACGCTCACCTGCACCAGATCGCCCGCTTCCCACGTCGGCAGCGGCGCGCCGTCCGCCGGCGTCAGCTCGAGATGGAACACCGGTCCGCCCTGGCTGCCCGGATTCAGATGGCGGCGGGCGCGCAGCCGCCACTCGCCGAACACCGGCGCCTCCCAGTCGGGCAGATCGGCCGTGCCGGCGAAATGACTGAGCCGTTGCCGCCATTGGGCGAGCGCCTGTTCGTCGGCGCGGTCCGCCTCGATGCGATCGAACATCGGCCGGGCGCCGCGTTCGCGCAACCAGGCATCGAGCGCCCGACCGAAGCCGCAGTAGTGCGTGTAGGTCGCATCGCCGAGCGCGAGCACGCCGACCTCGAGCGAAGCGAGATCGATGCCGCCGCTGGCGTCCGCCGCCATCAGGTCGCGCGCGAACGGCGCCGCGCTGTCGGGGGCATCGCCCTCGCCGTAGGTGCTGGCGATGAACAGCGCGTGGCGCGCGCCGCGCAACGCGTCGTGGTCGATCTCGCCGAGCGCGGCCACGCGCACCGGCATGCCGGCCAGGTGCAGGGCCTTGGCTGTCTGCCAGGCGATCTCCTCGGCCTGTCCGGTCTGGCTGGCATGCAGCACCAGCACCGGCGGCCCCGCGTCGGCGGCGGGCAGCAGGGCAGCGGCCTCGTCGGCCGCCTGCCGCAGGCGCCGCCGGTGGCGCCACCACACGGCGGCGCACATCAGCAGATAGAGCGCGAGCAGCAGCAGGGCCGCAGCGGGTCGGGACAAGGTCGCAGCCATCAAAGCATCAGCCAGGGCATCGGTCAGCGCGTCGGTCAGAGCATCAGCGCGCGCATCGCGGTGGAGAAGCGCTCTTCGAAGCCACCGCCTTCGTGCGGCGCGCGACGCCGAACCAGCAACGCCGCGAGACCGAGGCGTTCCGCGAGCGCGAGGCCGTCGTCAGGTCCAAGCACCATCAGCGCCGTCGACCAGCCGTCGGCCCACATGGCGCTATCGTGCAGCACGGTGACGGCGCTCAGGCCGTGTTCGATCGGACGGCGCGTGCGTGGATCGATGGTGTGGGACCGGCGGACGCCGTCGGCGGCCTCGAAGCACTTGCGATAGTCGCCGGAAGTCGCGATCGACAGCCCGTGCAGCGCGATGCGCACCGGCACGAGACCGCAGTCGGCCGACGGCGGCTCCAGATCGACCCACCAGGGCTGGCCATCGGACTTGAAACCCGCTCCGCGGAGTTCGCCGCCGATCTCGACGAGGTGGTCCGGCAGTCCCAGCGCGCCCAGCACCGCGGAGACGCGATCGACGGCGAAGCCCTTGGCGATCGCGGACAGGTCCAGGGTCGCGTTTCCGGGTTGAATGAGCACGCGCCGCGCGGCGTCCCACGGCAGCGACCGCCAATCGCAATGCAGGCGTGCGCATTCCTCCGGGGTCGGCGCATGGAAACCGGGGGCATCGTGACGCGGCGCGAGCGCCATGTCGCCGGAGGGGCCGAAACCCCACCTGGCCACGAGCGCACCCGCGGTCGGGTCGTAGGCGCCGCCGCTCGCGTCCGCGATGCGCAGCGCTGCATCGACGACCGTGGCGAAGCCGTCCGGCAGCGGGCAGGACGTGCCCGCCGCGGCGCGGTTGAATCGACTGAGGTCCGAATCGGGCACCCATCCGCTCATCTGGGCGATGACCTCGTCGCAGGCACGAGCGATGGCCGCCTCGACCGCGGTGAGCCGAAGCCCCGACGGTCCGATGAAGCGCACCGACCAGGTCGTGCCCATGGTCTCGCCGTCGAGCGCATGCACGGCCTGGCCGAGCGCGGGCGGCTCGCCCTCGATGCGCAGCGGGACGAGCACGCGCGGCTCGAGCGCGACGCCCGCGCCCCGCGTCGCCCTCGTCCCGCTGTCGACGCTCACTTCGGCAGCACTTCGAAGGTGGCGCTCACGCTGGCGCGCTGCACGGGCGCCTCGCGCGTCCCGGCGGGCGCGTTCGGGCCGCGCGCGGGTCCGGTGCTCGCGCCGATGAAGTAGCGGCCGGGTTCGGTCCACTCGACGGTGAACTCGCCCTTGGCGTCGGACTTCAGCTCGACCTCGCCGAACTTGTAGCGGTAGCGGTTGCCTTCACGGATCAGCTTGAGCTGCACGTCGGCCGCCGGCTTGCCGTCCAGCACCAGGCGGAACCTGGTCTTGTCGCCATGGCTCAGGTCGGTGACCGGGCCCAGCGGCAGCAGTTCGAGGCCATCGCCCTCCGGCTTGAAGTCGACCTTGCCGGCCTCTTCCTTGCTGACGAAGGTCTGCTGGCGGTTGCTCATCACCGTCAGCGCGGTGACCTCGGCGTCCGCCGGCACGTCCTTGGCGAAGCTCTCCTTCGTGCCGCGGAAGCGCTTGGTCTCGCCGCCCTGCTTGTACGCGCCCATCAGCGACTGGCTGACGTTGCTGACGCGCCAGGTGCCGTCCTGCGTCAGCTTCACGTCGAAGCTCTCGCGATGGCGGGCGGCGCTGCGGTTCTCCGCCTCGACGGTCTTGCCGTCGGGCGCGGTGATGCGCAGCGTCTCGAGCTTCAGCGCGCGCTCGAAGTTGAAGAGGTCTTCGGAGACGGCGGCGTCGAAGGACGCCACAGGCTCCTTGCCGTCGAAGGCCGCCTTGTTGGGCAGCAGCCAGGTCATGTGGGCGTGGGCCGTCAGCGGCAGCAGCGCGGCGGCCAGCGCGATCGGCGCGAGGCGGGCGGCGATCCGCGTGGCGAAGGCGGTGGCGGTGGCGGTGGCGGTCGAAGTCTTCGTCATGGTGAGTTCCTCCGTGTCTTGTCGTGGAGCCTGTCGCCTCGCGATCAGGGCTTGACCGTCAGTTCCAGCGCGCCGAGCTCATGCTCGCCCTGCGCCTTGACCGTCGCGGAGGCCTTCACCGGCCAGGTCAGCGGCAGGCGCTGCACTTCACGTCCGCCGGCTTCGCGGCTCGACTCGACGACCACCTCGTACTTGCCCGGGGGCAGCGCGGCCAGGCCGGCGCTCGTGTCCAGCGAGATCGCATGCTCGCCCGGCGCGCGCGTGGCCGCCGTGACGCCGTCGGCCGGCACCGTCAGGTTGCGGCCGCCCTGGCGCCACCACTGGCGCATGTCCTTGAGCCACTTGGTGCCGGCGTTGTTGTTCTTCTTGATGTCGTACCAGACCGCGAGCTGCGCCACGGCCGGGCCGGACTCGCCAGCCTTCTCGACCCACACCGCGATGTAGGGGCGGTGGTATTCGGCGACGTTCAGGCGCGGCACTTCCAGCTTGAGCTGGACGGTCGCCGCCCAGGCGGACGAGCCGGTGGCGGCCAGCGTGCCCAGGGCACCGATGGCGAGGAGGGAAGGACTTGCGGAGCGGTTCATGGTCGAAGTCTCGGTTGAAGGTCGGGAGGATCCTGGCGGCGGCTCGGAGCGGAGAGGAGAGGAAATCAATGGATCAGCAGCAGCGCCAGCAGCGCGGGGATCACCAGCCCCAGGCCGACCAGCGGCCAGGTGCTGGGCCGGCTGACCGCATGGAACTTGAGGATCAGCAGGCCGGTGATCGAGAACAGCAGGCAGGCGACGGCGAAGAGGTCGATGAACCAGCTCCAGGCCACGCCCGCGTGGCGGCCCTTGTGCAGGTCGTTGAAGTAGGAGATCCAGCCGCGGTCCGTGTCTTCGTACTCGACCTCGCCGCTGTCGCGCGCGATGCGGATCCAGGCGTCGCCGCCGGGACGCGGCATCGCGAGGTAGATCTCGTCGCGATTCCATTCGGCCTCGCGGCCGTCGACGGCGCGGCCCAGTGTCTTCGCCAGCCAGTCGCGCACCGGCGCAGGCACGGCGGCCTTGCTGTCGTGCTCGTCGGCGGCCGTGGGTTTGATCGAGGCCGTCAGCGCGTCCGGCAACTGCGCGGTCCGGCTCACGACGGCCGGCTTGGATTCGATGTCCGCCGCATGGTTCAGCGTGATGCCGGTGACGGCGAACAGGATCATGCCGATCAGGCAGATCGCCGAGCTGATCCAGTGCCACTGGTGCAGCTGCTTGAGCCAGCCCGCGCGCGCGGCGGATTTCTTCTCGCCGCTCATGTCTCGGCCCAGAGCCGCAGCAGGTTGTGATAGTGGCCGGTCAGCGCGGTGGTCTCGGCGTCGTCGCCGAGTCGGCCGCGCAGCTTCTGGATGGTCTGGTCGAGCTCGAACAGCATCGCGCGCTGCCAGTCCTGGCGGATCAGGCTCTGCGTCCAGAAGAAGGAACAGACGCGCGCGCCGCGCGTCACCGGCGTCACGCGATGCAGGCTGGTGCTCGCGTAGACGATGAGGTCGCCGGCCGGGAGCTTCACCTCGTGGGTGCCGTAGGTATCGACGACCTCGAGTTCGCCGCCGTCGTACTCGTCGGGCTCGCTCAGGAAGAGCGTGGAGGACACGTCGCTGCGCAGCGGCTGCTCGGTGCCCTGCTGGCGCATGATGGCGCCGTCGACGTGGAAGCCGTAGTGCTCGCCGCCCTCGTAGCGGTTGAACAGCGGCGCGAGCGTGCGCAGCGGCAGCGCCGCGGACACGAACAGCGGATGCCGCGCCAGCACCTGCCGGATGTGCGCGCCGATCTCGCGCGCGGCGGGATGATCGACCGGCAGCTGCCGGTTCTGCTTGACCTTCGCGCCCTGCTCGCCGACGGTGGCGCGACCGTCGGTCCAGTCGGCGGCGTCCAGGAGCTTGCGCATCTCGCGCACGTCCTGCTTGCTGAGCACTTCGGGGATGTGAAGAAGCATGTCCGGATCGATTCAATTCAGGAGGCCGGGACGGACGACGGCCCGTCCCTGCCAGGACAGGGACGGGCCGCGCGTACGCTACCTCAAACCGTCAGGCAGCGATCAGAAGCCGATGTTGGCCATCAGCGTGACCGCGCGCGGAGCGCCCAGCACCAGACGGCTGCCGCCGTTGTTCAGCGAGGACATGTATTCCTTGTCGAACAGGTTGGTGACGTTCAGCTGCAGGCTGAGGTTCTTGTTGACGCGGTAGGCGCCCATCACGTCGACCACGGTGTAGGCCGGCAGCGTCGACAGGCCGTTCGACGCCGGGGCGTTCACCGTCACGATGCGCTTCTGGTCGGCGGTGTGGCGCACGCCGCCGCCGATGGTGAAGTCGTTCCACTGGTACGAGTTCCACAGCGTGGCGGACCACTTCGGCGTCCAGCGCACGCCGTCGGTGGCGGTCTGCACGCCGGTGGTCGCGTTGACGCTGCGCTGGTTCAGCGCCTTGGCATCCATGGTCTGCACGCCGGCGGTGATCTGCCAGAAGTTGGTGATCTGGCCGACGGCGGCCAGCTCGATCCCCTGGACACGGGTCTTGCCGCCCTGCGTCGCCGCGCCGGTCACCGAGTCCACGCTGACCTGGCCGTCGTTCTCGCTGCGGTACAGCGCGGCGGTCAGGTTCAGGCGCTTGTTCAGCAGGTCCCACTTCGTGCCGACCTCGTAGTTCTTGGTCTCCTGCGCGTCGGCGGCCGTCGAGTTCTGGCCAGAGGCGGCCAGCGTCGAGTTGGCGCCGCCCGGAGGCGTCAGCGAGTTGGCGGCGGCGGCATAGACCGTGCCGTTCTCGGCCAGCTTGTACAGCGCGGCGACGTTCCAGCTGGTGACCCACTTGCCGGTGTACAGCGCGCCGGTGCTGGCGCTGGAGAACTTCACCTTGTAGTGCTCGGTGCGCAGACCGGCGGTCAGCTTCAGCGCGTCGGTCACGGAGATCGTGTCCAGCGCGTAGATCGCGGTGGTGGTCGTGCTGCCCGAAGTGTCGGCGGCCGCGTTGCGGGTGGAGCCGCCCAGGTCGACGTTCGGGTTCGGGTGGTACAGGTTGGCGACGTTGGTGCCGGCGGGGATCACGGGGGTATAGCCGCGGTTGTCCTGGCTCTCGTACATCAGCTCGATGCCGGTGGCCAGATCGTGCTTGATGCCGCCGGTGGACAGCGTCGTGTTGATGCTGGTCTGGTTGGCCAGGATCTCGTTGGTCTGGTTGACGCGCTGGCGTGAGCGGCTGATCGTCCAGGTGTTGAGGTCGGCCGGGTTCACCGCCGTGATCGTGTTGATGCCGGTGACCAGGCGGTCCATGTAGGTGCGGCCGTAGCGGGAGATGTTGCGCACCGTCATCTGGTTACCGATGTCCATCTCCAGCTTGGCGGTGACCATGTCCGCCTTGACGTCCTCGTAGTCATGGACGCTGCCGTAGAAATTCTTGCTGTCGATCTTGGGCGCGGCCATCAGGGCCGCCGCCTGCGTCGGCGTGACCGTCGCCGAGGGCACCGCCGTGTAGGCGGGCCAGCCGATCGTCGGGATGCCGCCGTCGGGGCGGTTGTTCTGGCGCAGGTGCTGCGAGTACAGGAAGAAGCGGGTCGGCGTGTTCAGGCCGAAGGCGATCGACGGGGCGATGCCGTAGTTCTTGCGCTTCACCTCGTCGCGGCCCGGGACGCCGTAGTCCTGCCACACCGCGTTCAGGCGCACGGCGCTGTTGTCGAGGATCTTCTGGTTGACGTCGACCGAGGCGCGCTTGCGGCTCGCGTCGCCGACCGTCACCGAGCCGTCGATCGAGTTCTCGATCTGCGGCAGCTTGCTGATGAGGTTGATGTAGCCGGCGCTGGCGGCGCGGCCGGTGTCGGCGCCCGCCGGGCCCTTCACGACTTCGATCTGTTCGATGTTGAACACGTCGCGCGTCACCGCGCCCAGGTCGCGGATGCCGTCGACGAAGGTCGAGGTGCTGGCCGAGAAGCCGCGCATCTGGAAGGTGTCGCCGGCGGAGGTGTTGCCGTTCTCGCCCAGCTGCATCGTGATGCCCGGGGTGTTCTGCAGCGCTTCGATCAGGGAGACCGCGCCTTGCTCGCGCAGCACTTCCTTCTTGATCACCGAGATGGTCTTGGGCGTCTCCAGCAGCGGCTGGGTAATCTTCGACGACGCGCTCTTGTCGGCCTTGTAATCGGATTGCGCCGTGCCCTCGATCTTTACCTGCGGCAGATAGGGCGCGGCAGCGGCGGCGGCGGTCGAGGAGGAAGCGTCGGCCGCGGCCGGCGCGTCGGCGGCATGGGCCATGGGAACGGTCAGGGAGGCGGCCAGCGCGGCCAGCGGTGCCACGGCGTGCTTGCGGCTCTTGATGTAGCGGGACATGAATTCGAGCTCCGAGGGGAAAGTTCTTTTATGAGGTCTGGCTCGGCTGGCTGCGCGTGCTGGCGGCGTCGTCCCGACGCTTCACGGCGCACGGTGGCGGGCCCCCTCCCTGGTCGCGACTGGCTGGCGGTGGCGGGTGATTGAGGCCGGCTTGGACTCAAAGGCCGCAAATGCTAAGCATTCTCATTTGAGTGTGTCAAAGAAATGCTGTGTCGCGGGCTTTCCGCGTGGCGAACGCGCGACGTCCACGTTTCTGTTCTGTAAAGCAAAGAACCCGCGGACGGCATGCGTCGCGCGGGTTCCGGGACTGCCGGAGCCAGGCTCCGGTCAGCGATCGATCATTTCAGCGCTTCGGCCTTGCCTTCAGCGTGCTCCGGGAGCTTGGGGGCGGTCTTGAGGCTCCAGATCATCGTGATCGCCAGGATCGCCACCACCACGCCCAGCGACAGCAGCACCGGGATCTTGATCACGTCGATCAGCATCATCTTGGCACCGATGAACACCAGCACCACCGCCAGGCCGTAGCTCAGCAGATGGAACTTGGACGCCATCGCCGCCAGCAGGAAGTACATCGCGCGCAGGCCCAGGATGGCGAAGATGTTGGAGCTCAGCACGATGAACGGGTCGCTGGTGATCGCGAAGATCGCCGGGATCGAGTCCACCGCGAAGATCACGTCGGTCATGCCCACCAGCGCGATGACCAGCAGCATCGGCGTGGCGATGCGCTTGCCGTTCTCCAGCGTGAAGAAGCGTTCGCCGTCGAAGTTCTTGCTGACCGGCAGCACGCGGCGCAGCAGCTTCAGCGCCGGGTTGTCCTCGAGGTCGGGCTCCTGGCCGGCCGCCCACCACATCTTGATGCCGGTGATCAGCAGGAAGGCGCCGAAGAGGTAGAGGATCCAGTGGAACTGCGCGATCAGCCAGCCGCCCACCAGGATCATCACCGTGCGCAGCACGATGGCGCCGATGATGCCCATCATGAGCACCCGCTTCTGGTAGGCCGAAGGCACCGCGAAGTAGGTGAAGATCATCAGGAAGACAAAGATGTTGTCGACCGCCAGCGATTTCTCGATGAGATAGCCGGTGATGAACTCCAGCGCCTTGGTGTTGGCGAGTTCCGTGCTGCCGGTGCCGTCGCGCACGGCCCACCAGAGCAGCCCCATGAAGGCGACGCTCAGCGCCACCCACACCAGCGACCAGTTGATCGCTTCCTTGACCCCGACGTCATGGGCGCCCTGCTTGCGCAGGACGACGAAGTCCAGGACCAGCGACACCACGACGATGCCGACGAAGGCCACCCATAGCCACATGGGGACGACAGTGCTCATGAGAGCTCCTTGCAAGCGGCGGACGGCGCGTGGGCGCCGCCCTGGTTGAACGACACCGCGCCGCCAGGGGCGGCGCGGTGCGGCCGAAAGGTCTTGCAAGGCTGACACGGCTCGAGGTCGGGCGACCTGGCGAGTCCGGCATCAGGTGCAGGGCCCGGCTGCCTTCACGGCAACGTCTTGACGGGCGTCTGCCGCGGCCTGCGCCGCGCGGCTACTCCCCTTCCGGAAGGTTCGGATTATCTTGCGTTGTTTGCAGTTTCAACTTCGTATTTTCCTGAATCCAGGTGCCGGTATGCTGAGCGGCATGAAAACGCTGACCCGCTGGATGCTGCTGGCCGCCGCGCTGCTGCTGGTGGCTCACCTTTATCCCGGCGTCCAGGTGAAGGGCTTCGTCACCGCGTTGATCGCGGCCTTCGTGCTGGGCCTGTTCAACACGATCCTGCGACCGGTGCTGGTGCTGCTGACACTGCCGGTGACGCTGCTGACGCTGGGGCTGTTCCTCTTCGTCATCAACGCCCTGCTGTTCTGGGCGACGGCCAGCGTGCTGGACGGCTTCACCGTCGCAGGCTTCGGGGCGGCCCTGATCGGTTCGCTGATCTACTCGCTGTGTGGCATGGCCATCGACGTGCTCATCGAAAGACTGTTCCCCGACAGCGAGTGAGCCGCCGTCGAGTCGCCTTCAAGGCTCCGCACCGGGTGGTACGCCGCGCGGGTACATCTCGATGAGCATCTGACGGCGCTCGTAGCGAAGGTCCCGCAGCCGCGAATCGATGACCGACGCCTCGAACTGGTCGGCCGACCGGGCGCGGCCTTGGCGCTCCGCCGAAGCGAGGCGGTCGATGGCACCCGTGATGTCGCCCAGCGCCGCGCGGGTCTCCCCTTGTGCGCGAAGCGAGCGCAACGGCTGTCCGAGCTGTTGCCACAAGGTGCCGCTTTCCTGCCAGGCCAAGGCATCCTGCCCGTGCAGCGCGAGATGCGTCTGCAACGCCTCGGCCGCCTCGCGCTTCACTTCCGGCCGGGGATCCGCCTGCGCCAGATCGGCACGGATCATCAGCATCGGGCGGGAGCGTTCGCCCTTCAACGGCTCCAGCGCCGCGAAACCGGCCTCGGGTCGACCGCGAGCGACTTCCAGCTCGGCATGCGCGTAGACCAGCAGCCGCTTCGCGCCCGGGTCGGCGCCAAGCAGCCCGGCCAACGCGTCGGCCGTTTTCAGGGCGGCCTCGGCACGGGAGAAATCCCGCAACTTGATCGAGGCCAACGCGCTGGTATAGCGGGCCGCCAACTGGTCGATGCTCTTCTCCCCGGCGCGCGCGCCAGCGTCCAGGCCCTGGAGCACCCGCCACGGATCAGTCCGCTGATCCATCAGCACCTTCGAACGCGCGGCCATCAAGGCGTGTTCCGAGGTTCCCACCACCTTGGCCTGGGTATTGGTGCCCAGTCGGGCCTTGGCTTCGCCGATACGTTCGCTGGTCAGCGGGTGGCTGCGCAGGTAGGGGTACTGCCCGGAGTCCATCAGGTGGTACGCCTGCTCCATGCGCTCGAACATGCTGGCCATGCCGGCCGGCTGATAGCCAGCCTGGGTCATGACCTGGAAGCCGACGCGATCGGCCTCCCGCTCCATGTCGCGCGAGAAGTTCAGCTGCGCCTGCGCCGCGGCCGCCTGGCTGCCGACGATCACGGCCTGCGCGCCATCCATGCTCCGGGCCTTCGCCGCAGCCAGGATGCCCAGCAGCAGGCCCACAGTTGCCAGGGCGCTGGTCCGGGAGTCGCCGACGATGCTTCGCGCGATATGGCGCTGGGTGACGTGGGACAGCTCGTGACCCAGCACCGACGCCAGTTCATCTCGCGCACCTGTCATGGCGATCAGGCCCAGGTGGACGCCCACGTATCCGCCCGGCAGGGCGAAGGCGTTCACCGACCGGTCCCGGACCAGGAACAGCTCCCAGGCGAATCGGTCACTGGTGTCGTCGCTGATGTTGCCGAGCCGGCGCGCGGCATCCACGAGCGGCTGCCAGGTGTTCTGCGCGTATTCGAGCAGCAGCGGGTCGTCGATGTAGTCCGGATCGGGCCGGATCTGCCGCATGACCTGGTCGCCGAGCTTCTTCTCGGCGCCGATGCTCACGTCGGCGGACACCGAATCGCCGAGTGCCGGCAGGTTCACCTGGGCGACGGCAGTCTGGCCGAGCAGCGCCACGCTGAGCAGCGCCGCCACGCAGCGTCGGGCAAAGGGAATGGGGGTCGGTCGCTTCAAGGGATCTCCAGGGCCGGATCTATGATGGCGCCTCTTCGGTTTCGCGATTGTTGCCCGCGTGATGAACTCGCCATTGACCCATTTTGACGCCAACGGGCAGGCCCACATGGTGGACGTGTCCGGCAAGGATGTCACGCACCGCGTGGCCCGGGCCGCCGGGCGGATCCGGATGAGGCCGGAGACCTTCGCCCTGATTCGCGATGGGAACGCCAGGAAGGGCGATGTCATCGGCGTGGCGCGCATCGCGGCGATCCAGGCGGCGAAGCGGACGTCCGACCTGATTCCGCTATGTCATCCGCTGCCGATCACCCGGGTGGCCGTCGAGTTCGAACTCGACGAGTCCGCGAGCGCCGTGATCTGCACGGCACAGGTCGAGACGCTCGGGCGTACGGGCGTGGAGATGGAGGCGCTGACTGCTGTCCAGGTCGGCTTGCTGACCGTCTACGACATGTGCAAGGCCGCCGATCGGGGCATGGTGATGGAGGCGATCCGCGTGTTGGATAAACGCGGGGGGAAGTCCGGGGAGTGGAGAGCGGCCGACTGATTCCGCCAAGGTCACTCCCGGATTTCAAGGTGTGCGTCCGTTTCGTTTCCGCTTCATGTCTCGCTTTTTGCCTCTGGGTTGGATGCTGCTGCTTGCCGCTCCAGCGCTCACCGTCTTCAGCTCTATCAACGAATGGGACTTTGCCCCCTTCTCGTTGGTCGCCGTGTCCACTTGGCTGATCCTCGGCGGCCGATTGCTGATGCCGGCCCGTGTCTACTATTGGGCCAGTCTGCCGTTCCAGTGGTTTGGCGCCGTGGCGATGGCTGCAGCGACCTTCCGCAACGTCGACGTGCTCGAGCTCCTTCTGATGCTCCGCATCTACAACCTGGAGCAGATGGGCACGGCGCTCGGACCGTATCTTCTCGGTGCTGCGGCGCTTGCCGTCGGGCTCTCGATATGGGCCCGCCAATGCGTGCAAGTTGACAGCACATCTCCACGGTTGAAGCAGAGTCACGCGGTTGCCTTGGTGACTGTCATCGGCATCGGTCTGGCGGCATGGGTGCCTTCGCTGCTGTGGCTGCGCGCCTGGCCCCTCAATGCCGCGGCCGTAGCCGTGGCCAGCAGTGCAGGTTCGCGCTCCATCGACATGCTGCTGTTCCCCAACAACTCGCTGAGCAATCCTCGTCCAGCCGATAGCACCTGGCATCCATCGCGAGGGGTGACGCCCGAGACCCAGGAGACCTACGTGTTCGTGATCGGCGAGAGTGTGCGCGCCGACGCCCTGCGGGAGTGCGGCGCGCCGGCCCCAATGCCGCCGCTGCGCGCGGATGCCGTGGTGGCGTGCGACGTGACCTCAGGCTCTGACGGGACGCACACGTCGATCCCTCTACTGATCTCACGCGACCTGCCGGGCCTGATGCAACGCGTGCCGGCGGACGCGACCTTCCAGAAGGCTTTCGAGGAAGTCGGCTTTCACACCTACTGGGTCAGCATGCACGGGCAGACGCTGGGATGGCCCGATGCGCAGGATCAGGCGTACGTCGGCGCGCGGGGCCGCAACGGAGAGATGCTCGACAGCCACGTCGAGGGAATCCTCGGGGACGGCCAATCGCGCCGGGCCATCGTGCTGCATTCCTACGACGTGCATGCTCCCTATTGCACGCGCTTCTCGCGCAAGGACCCACACCCCTTCCCTGACACCTGCGACCGTCTCAATGAATTGCCGAACAAGGACAACCTGCAGGCCTGGAAGTACGCTTACGGCAATGCCGCCGCGGACACGATGGGCTTCCTCGACAACCTGATTGCGCGGCTGAATCGCGAGCCGGGTCGGGTGTTCCTGATCTATACGTCCGACCACGGCGAGGCCCTGCTCGACGACCACCGCGAGCTCTACGGCCACGCGATGCGCGAGCCAACCCGCTGGGACGTGCATGTACCCGCGGTCTTCTGGGCCAATGCGGCCTGGCGCGAGGCACATCCACGCGAGTGGCAGCAGCTGACAGCCAACCGGAACTCGCCGCTGATGCATGCTGACTTGGTGCCGACACTCCTAGGCGCCGCCGGCATCCAGTACGAAGATCGCCGAACCGGCGTGTTCAACCTGACGTCGGTCACGCCGCCTCCGACGCGAGAGCGCTTCATACAGCGCAACATTGGTCATACCGTCAGTTGGCAGACGCTGGTGGACGAGGCGCGCTGAGAGCTCAGCGCAGCTCCTGGAAGCCGTATTCGCGCTGCGGTGCCTCGCACTGGAAGGGCTTCATCGCGGTGCTGAGCGCGGAAATCTCTTCGCATTCGGCGAACCACTCCTCGCTGGAGACGTTGCGAAACTCCCTCAACCGCGCAGCGACGTATCGCGCCTTGTCGGTCTCGCCAATCGCGTTGAGTGACTTCGCCCAAGCCATGAGCAGACGCGTGTCGATCAAGTGATGGCCAGTCACGCGCGCCGACTTGAGCGCAACTGGACCTGGCGGTTGCACGGTCGCTTCAGCGTAGTCCGCCTGCAGCGCGAAGAGTGGCGAGCGCTGACCTGCAAGGATGCGAGCGTCCAAACTGCCGGCACCTGCCGGCGGCGCATAGATGTGAACGATGCGCAGGTAGTCGACCACGACCAGCGGCACGAGCGCCGCCATCACAAGACCCAAGGCAGCAACTCCCGGTCGACGTCTGCCAGCCTCTCGCGAGGTGGTCGCTGTGGGAGTCGACGAGGCCGCGGTGGCCGTGGCGTCCGCCAGGCAGAGGCCGAACGCCAGTGCCGTGGGCAACAGGAAGTAGGCATACCACAGCGGGTATTCGAACTGGCTGTGCAGGCCGATCATCGCCACCAGCATGCAGGCACAGCGCGTCGCGGCGCTGCCGTGGACCGCGCGCCGCAGCCCCTCCCAGAAACCCCAGCTCAACAAACCTAGCGTGAGGAGCCCCAAGGGTAGGCCCATCTCGACGAGCAACTGCACCTCTAGATTGTGGGTATGGTCAAAGAACGCCACGGGGCGATCGGGGAACGGGGTCATCGTCCAGGCGAAATTGAAATCGCCCCAGCCGGAGCCCGTGAGCGGATAACGCTGCAGCAGGCCGATGGCGTTCTTCACGATCGCGATTCGGGTCGGAGATCCGGCGCCCTCATCGGACACGCGCGACTGCGCGCCGAAGGCGTGATGGCTGACGGCGGTGTACCACTCGAGCAGGCCCCAGCTGATCGCGAACATGAGCAGCGTCGAGCCCAAGGCAATGCGCACGTGACGCGAGAGGCGTCCGTCGATCGCCCCCCAGATCGCTATCATGCCAATGCCGATCATCCCGGTACGGGACGCACTCAGCAGGACACAGAAGACGAACAGGAACAACAGCAGGTACAGCGCGACCGTGCCACGAAGCGCGCTACCCAATCGCCTCACCAGCCACCCTCCCTGTGCGAGCCAGACCGACGCCACGCAGGCCCACATCAGCAGGCTGGCCAGGTGATTCGGCTGTCGCATGTTGCCGACCGCGCGACCGACCAGGCCAGAGCGGGCGATGATGGTGCCGTCGGCTAGCGACGGGAAAAACATCTGGACGAAACTGACCACTACGCTCAGCAGGCCCGCGCCGACCAATGCGATGCAGAAGAGCGTGAGCACGCCGTCGCGCTGCCTGGGTGCCACGGCCTGGCCGGTTTGCACAGCCAGGAGTGCGCCGAGAAGCATGGCCACGCTGGTCAGCACCATCGACCGCGGCAGGCCATGCGTGATCGGTGCGGCAACGGCTACCGCGGTCATCAAGAGCAGGCCGAGCGAGACACCGTCGGCACGCCAACCGGCGAGCAGTGACCGGCCCCACCCAAGGCCAGCGACCAGCAGCCCGAGGCCAGCGAACGCCGCCAACTGGTTGTAGAGCGTCGCCGACGGCGTCTGGTTGTAGGCGATCAGCGGCGCCAGGGTCACGCCCAGCAGCAAGCCGAGCAGGGTCAGGACCTGGAGATGCGGCGCGGTGGAAGAGTCTGGGAAGTCGGCGGCAGGCGCTGTCGCGGCGAGCGTCATGAACGGTCCGGATCGTGAGGGACAGGGCGGAACTCTAACGCCCGTCGACCCGTCCGCCTGGAACTCGATGCAACGACAGTTCAGAATCCATCGACTGGAGCAAAGCCAACAGGGTCTCCGGTCGTTTTGTCGATCAAAACGGACCAGTCGTAACGTCGCGCAATGAGCGGGATGTAGAGCAGTTGTTCGATCGGCTTGCCTGTCTTTGCGGCAGCGGCCCGCAGAACCTCGGCTTGCGCTGGGCGATTCGAGAGCAGGTCTGCCAGGGGCTTGCCTACTTTCAGAGCCTGAACTCTCCCCGCCCCTCCCCACTCCTGCCAGAAGCTGGGTCGCATCCCAAGATCGGCGCCAGCCGTGGCCGCCATGATGGCCTCGATCTTCTCGTCGCTCTGAGTCGGCACTCTAGTATTGATGAGCGTCGGCCCGGTCAACGATAGTCTGCGAAGGCTTTCAGGGGCTCTTGGCAGCTCTTCTTCAAGGACGCTCGCCGCAATGACGGCGCGGAAACGTTCATCTTCCAACGCCAAGGCGACGGGGCGCGCCTGGTAGACCGTGTGCAGGCCAAACGACAAGCCAACAAGCTGGAGAGCCACCACAACCGCCATGTCGCGCCAGAGCTCAATCGCGCGTTTTCGGTTGTCAAAGACGACCAGCGTGATCGCCGGCCCAAGGACAACGTCGACGCCAACCAGGATAACGAACAGACCAACCCCACCCGAAACTTCGCTGTAGGGCCACGGATACCAAATAAAGAAGACCATGGCCGCGGCCAGCGCCGCGACACATAGTGTCGAAATCAAGTGCAGGCCGGACGCTTTCAGGCGTCCGCGAAGAGTGGGCGTCATGGCCGCGAGACTTTTGAACAGAGGGAAGGCCGTCGATTCTGAATGCAAAGCTATTTGGATATTGTCACTAAACGACAATCTGGTAGTTCATAAACGACAAACGGGGCCGAAGCCCCGTTTTCCATCCCGTCGACGGGAATTACTTGCAGCTAGCAGCCACGAACTTCTTGTCCATGTCCGACGTGCACACCCACGTCAGCGACTCGTTAGTACCATCCTTGGTGCCGGTCAGAATGATCGTCTTGTCGTCGATCTTGGTGTCGCCGATGCCCGTAGCGGTCGCGGTCACGGTAGCGGTCGTGGCAGTGTTCGAGTAAACGACGCCCTTGACATACTTGCTCTTCAGCTTGTCAACCTTGATGTCGGCATCGGTCGGGATCGCATCCTTGACGGTCACGAATTCCTGGATCTGAGCCTTCGGCTGCGTAGCAGCGGCCATCACTTCCGAGACCTTCGTCTTCTTGATGTAGTCCGAGTACGCCGGCAGAGCCACAGCAGCCAGGATACCGATGATCGCCACGACGATCATCAGTTCGATCAGGGTGAAACCTTGTTGAACGCGCTTCATATAAAAACTCCTGAGGAAGAGAGTGGGGTAGAGACGGAACTCTTGTACGCAGGGCTCGTGCCAGCCCGCTTTCCGCCTTGAACGTGCATGACTGCACGCCTTGCTGGCCAAAGCGCTCCATTGAGGTGACGTTTTTTGTCAGGTCGCCTGCCGCAATCTGTCACCTTGCTTCCGGCTGACAAGCTTTGTCAGAACCTGCCGACATCAAGTTGAGGCCCAAAGCGACGCTGCCCGCGTCGGGTCTCCGGCGCGGGCAGCGGGCAGTGATCTCAGACTGGCGAGGGCGTCAAGACAGCGTGAACTCCTGGAAGTTCTCTAACGCGGAGATCCGGTGTGTCGTGCGCAAGCCCATCACGGCATCCATGACCGCAGCGCGTTCGCCCGGCTTGATGTGGGTGATATGCACATCGATGGCCCCGCCCAATTTCGCAAGTTCGTCCTTGAGCGTCGTCGGGCACAGATGTTTGCTGATCCCCGCGAGCCCGCACTCTTCGTCGCCGAAGGCACATTCGATGATGAGGTGCGCCACCTTGATCTCGGACAGGCGCTTCCACAACGCTGGATTCGGACCGGTGTCGCCGGTGAAGACCCAGTGGCCCTTGGCGCCGCCATCAACGGCAAACCCCACGGCGGGAACCGTGTGGGCTGCGCTGATTACCTCGACGCGACGGCCGCCGCCCAGATCCAGTACTTCACCCACGGCGAATTCATGGAAGGTCAAGGCGGGGCGTTCAGGCGATGGCAGGCGAGTGAAGTCCGGCCAGATCACGCCGTTGAACACATGCGCACGGAGCGCCTGCAGGGTTTCAGGCAGTGCATGAACCTTGACCGGCGGCCGACCCGCCTGAGCCCGTCGGCGCTGGACGGTATCCGCCAGCAGGCCGATCGCCAGGACATGGTCCAGGTGCGAATGCGTGACCAGGATGTGGTCGACCTTGACCATCGCATCCACGGTGAGCTCGGCCACGCCGCTGCCGGCGTCGATGAGCACATCGTCGTCGAGCAGGAAGGAGGTGGTCCTGTAGCCGGCCGCCAGGGCCCCGGCGCAACCGAGCACGCGAATCTTCATGCCGAAGACTGTAGAGGCACCCGCCGCGCCGGACTAAGCGCCGAATCCTCGATTCGAAGATTTATTGCCGTCGCTTACGCGACCCCGCCCGGATGCCGTGAAAACCTGCACGCGTGTAGGTCATCGCCCGACAGGGACGAATCATCTCGATACAGGATGGCGCGCCAAAACCACGCCCAAACGCCCTGTCCGGACAGGAAAAAGGGGCCTGTTGGCCCCTGCTTCGCTGCGGCCTCGTTCAGGCCTGGACGAACTGCATCTGCGTCCCAGCCAGCTCGATCACGTCGCCGTTCTTGAGCGGGACCGACTCGGCCGTCAGCGGCGCCCCGTTCACCACGGGCCGGGCGCCACCTTCAACGTGCGCGAACACATAGCCGCTCGGCCGCTTGGTGATCGACGCCACCTGGACGCCAGGTTTGCCGACGGTGGTCACCACCTTGGTCAGCGAGACTTCGCGGCCTGCCGCCGGACCGTTCAGCACCTTGATCGCCGCCGGAGCGGTCGACACCGGCGCCGGGCCGAGTCCACCAAACGACGACGGCAGACCGAAGCCACTGCTCGGCGCGGTGCCCGGACGCAGGATCATCGTCTTCTCGTAGTCAGCGTTGTCCTCGATCAGGTACTTGATCTTGTACTTGCCGACCTCGATCACATCGCTGTGCGACAGCAACTGCTTCTTGATCGCCTTGCCGTTGATGTACGTGCCGTTGGTCGAGTTCAGGTCCTCGATGAAGACATCCGACCCGACCATCTGCAGCACGGCGTGTTCGCCGCTGACTGCCAAGTTGTCGATGACGATATCGTTGTACGGCCTGCGGCCGAGCGTGGTCTTGTCCTTGGTGATCTGCACTTCCTTGATCACCACGCCGTCGAGCGACACCACCAGCTTGCCCATGCTTGACCTCGAGTCCTGTCTTTATTTGTAGTGAACGCCTCAGCGGCGTCCATTGTTGCGACTGAATGGCCACCATGCCCATGGCTTGGTGCGACTTTCGGCGCGAACCAGAACAATCGCAATATTATCCTTGCCGCCCATGTCATTGGCCGTGTCCACCAGCGCCTGCGCGGCCTCGGGCAAGTCGGTGTGGCTTTGCAGCACCTGCGCCACGCTCATGTCGTCGACCATGTCCGACAGCCCGTCGCTGCACAGCAGGATCTGGTCACCCGGCAGCACCTCGTGCTGATGCACCTCGAGCATCACCGTGTCCTCCACGCCGACAGCCCGCGTGACCAGATTCTTGTTGCTGCTGAAGACCGCTTCCTCTGGCGTCAGTAGACCTGCATCGATCTGTTCCTGCAGCAACGAATGGTCACGCGTGAGCTGCACCAGTTGGCCTTCCCGGTAGCGGTAAGCCCGGGAGTCGCCCACATGCCCCAGCAGCAGGCTCTGCTCCCGGAAGACCGCGAGCACCAGCGTCGTCCCCATCCCCGCATAGCGTGGATTGGTGTTGGCGGCGTTGAAGATCGCCCGGTTGGCGTTGTCGACACAGATGTCCATGGCGCGCCGCACGTCGATGTCGGTCGCATGCTGCCCGGCCTCCGCCAGCCATCGGCCCAGTTCGGACTTGATGAAGGTCGTGAGCATCTGGCTCGCGACTTCCCCCGCGTTGTACCCGCCCATCCCGTCCGCGAGCACCGCGAGCCCGACGCCCGGCTCCAAGGCGACCGAGTCTTCATTGTTGTCGCGCACGCGGCCGGTGTCGGTGGCGCTGAAGAACTCCAGGGTCATGTCTTGCTGGCGGGATCGGCTGGGGGAAGAGGATTGTGCACTGCGCCCTGGGACTGTAGCCGCAAAGTTTGCTCGAATGCCTGTCCCGCCGGTGGGGGAGGCGGAGGTGTGGTGCCAGTGCTATTGGCCAGTGCCACCGGAATCTGGCTCAGCACGGCTTCCAGGTCCTGGGCCAGCAGATCGCCCCGCTGGTAGCGCAGTTCCGGGCGCTTTTCCAGCGCCAAGGCCACCACCAAGGCCAGCGACTCGGGCAGCTCCGGTCGAAGCAGGCGGAGGTCCGGCGCCGGCTGATTCATGATCTGATGCATCAGGGTGGCCATTGACTCGGATTGATGGGGCAGTTGTCCGGTCATCAGCTGGAAGAGCATCGCGCCCAGCGAATAGAGGTCGCTGCGGCCGTCCACCTGCAATCCGGCGAGCTGTTCCGGCGACATGTAGGACGGCGTGCCCAGGACCAACCCGGTCCTCGTGCGGCTGCCGTCGGCGACGCGCGCGATACCGAAGTCCATGATCTTCACGCTGCCGGTCGCCCGCTCCAGCATGACATTGGCCGGCTTGATGTCGCGGTGGACCACGCCGTGGCCGTGCGCGTACTGCAGCGCCCGCCCCAGGCGCGCACCGAGCAGCAGCACCTCGCGCAGCGGCAGCAGTTGGCCGGGTCGCGTGTGGTGGCTGAGGTCCTGGCCGACGACATACTCCATCGCGATCCAGGTGTCGCCGCCGCTCTCCCCGGCGTCGAGCACGCGCAGGATGTCGGGGTGGTCCAGGTGCCGGGCCGCGCTGGCCTCGCGCATGAATCGGTCCCGGACGTCGATCAGGTCCTCGGGCGCGAACTCGCGCTGCAAGGCCAGGCGCTTGATCGCAACGACACGGCCGCTACGCTGATCCACGGCGCGATGGACCACGGCCATCGCGCCGCGGCCGACTTCCTCGCTGATGTCGTAGTTGTCCAGCGCCACACCGGCCGATCGCGGCATCGGTTGCGTCGTCGGCACGGTGTCGGAGTCTCCCAGGCCCCCATCGTCAGACGCGCCTCGGCCCAGCAGTCGCTTGAGGAAGCCGGAGGCGCTCATGACATGGCAGGCCTTCCGTCAGGCTTCGGCCGGCCGGCGGGCGGCCAGCAGCTTGCCGACGAGCAGCACGAACAGCGCGCCACCGATGCCCAGGGCGTAGTACACCTGCGGCAGCACCTCCGTCGTGCCGGGCTTGTCGCCCGGCTGCATCGGCACCCAGGCGTTGAGCGCGGGGTCGGTGACCAGCATCGTTCCGGCGATCCAGCCCAGCAGCATCGCACCCAGCGTGATGACGATGGGGAACTTGTCCATCAGCTTGATGACCAGCTGGCTGCCCCAGACGATGATGGGAATGGACACCAGCAGGCCGAAGATCACCAGCGGCATCTGGTGGCTGCCACCCGCGCCCTCGGCGGCGCCGGCGATCGCGATGACGTTGTCCAGGCTCATCACGAAGTCCGCGATGATGACCGTCTTCACGGCGCCCCAGAGCTTGTCGCTGGCTTCCATGTTCGAGTGGTCGTCGTCCGCTTCCGGCAAAAGCAGCTTGATGCCGATCCACAGCAGCAGCGCGCCGCCGACCAGCTTCAGGAACGGGAGCTTCAGCAGCGTCAGCGCGAAGAAGATCAGCACGACGCGCAGCACGATCGCACCGGCGGTGCCCCACATGATCCCGCGCGTGCGCAGGTTCGGCGGCAGCTTCCGGCAGGCGAGCGCGATGACGACGGCATTGTCGCCACCGAGCAGGATGTCGATCATGATGATCTGGCCGACGGCAAGCCAGAACTCGGGGCTGGTGAGCATGTCCATGTGAGGAACCCACGCCAGGCACTCGCGCAGGGAGGCCCAGTCTAAAGCGTTGGAGGAACAAACGAATGAAGGGGCCCGTCGGGCCCCTTCATTCGTTCGGGGGGTGTAGCGGCATTGTCCGCGCCTCCCCCCCGTCGCCGCTGTGCGTGAAATTACGCAGCACCGGCCTCCAGCATCAGGTTTTTCCTGCTACTTACAGCAGGCCCTTCAGCAGCTTGCCCATTTCGGACGGGTTGCGCGTCACGGTGAAGCCGCACTCTTCCATGATGGCGAGCTTGGCATCGGCCGTGTCGGCACCGCCCGAGATCAGCGCGCCGGCGTGGCCCATGCGCTTTCCGGGAGGGGCGGTGACGCCGGCGATGAAGCCGACGACCGGCTTCTTCATGTTGGCCTTGCACCAGCGGGCGGCTTCCGCCTCGTCCGGGCCACCGATCTCGCCGATCATGATCACGGCGTCCGTGTCCGGATCGTCGTTGAAGGCCTTCATCACGTCGATGTGCTTCAGGCCGTTGATCGGGTCGCCGCCGATGCCGACAGCCGACGACTGGCCCAGACCGATTTCGGTCAGCTGGGCGACCGCTTCATAGGTCAGCGTGCCGGAGCGCGAGACCACGCCGATGCGGCCCTTGCGATGGATGTGGCCGGGCATGATGCCGATCTTGATCTCGTCGGGCGTGATCAGGCCGGGGCAGTTCGGGCCCAGCAGCAGCGTCTTCTTGCCGCCGGCGGCTTCCTTGGCCTTCATCTTGTTGCGCACTTCCAGCATGTCGCGGACGGGGATGCCCTCCGTGATGCAGATCGCCAGATCCAGGTCGGCCTCCACGGCCTCCCAGATCGCGGCGGCGGCGCCCGCCGGCGGCACGTAGATCACCGAGACGGTCGCGCCGGTCTGGGCGGCGGCTTCCTTGACGGTGCCGTAGATGGGGATGTCCGAGAACTTCTCGCCCGCCTTCTTGGGGTTCACGCCGGCGACGAAGGCGTTCTTGCCGTTCGCGTAGGCCTGGCAGCCCAGGGTGTGGAACTGACCGGTCTTGCCCGTGATGCCCTGGGTGATGACCTTGGTGTCCTTGTTGATGTAAATGCTCATGTCGTATTCCTTGGCTGGGTCGGCGGCTTACTTGACGGCGGCGACGATCTTGGTCGCGGCTTCGGCCATGGTGTCGGCGGCGATGATGGGCAGGCCGGACTCGGCCAGCATCTTCTTGCCCAGCTCTTCGTTGGTGCCCTTCATGCGGACGACCAGCGGCACGTTCAGGTTGACGGCCTTGCAGGCGGTGATCACGCCTTCGGCGATGGTGTCGCACTTCATGATGCCGCCGAAGATGTTCACGAGGATGCCCTTCACCTCGGGGTTCTTCAGCATGATCTTGAAGGCTTCGGTGACCTTCTCGGCCGTGGCGCCACCGCCGACGTCCAGGAAGTTGGCCGGCTCGCCGCCGAACAGCTTGATGGTGTCCATCGTGGCCATCGCCAGACCGGCGCCGTTCACCAGGCAGCCGATGTTGCCATCGAGCGAGATGTAGGCCAGGTCGAACTTCGAGGCTTCGATTTCAGCCGGATCTTCTTCGTCCAGGTCGCGGTAGGCGACGATTTCCGGGTGACGGAACAGGGCGTTGGCGTCGAAGTTGAACTTGGCGTCCAGGGCGATCAGGTTGCCCTTGGAGTCGCAGTTCAGCGGGTTGATCTCCACCAGCGACGCGTCCGTGTCCATGTAGCACTTGTAGAGCTTGGCGAACAGGTCGACGGCCTGGTCCACCGAGGCGCCGGTCAGGCCGATGGCCGCGGCGATCTTCTTCGACTGCTCGGTCGTGATGCCGGTCAGCGGATCGATGTACTCGGTGATGATCTTCTCGGGGGTCGAGTGGGCGACTTCCTCGATGTCCATGCCGCCTTCGCTCGACGCGATGAAGGCCACCTTCTGCGTGCCGCGGTCGGTCACCAGCGAGACGTACAGCTCGTTCTTGATGTCGGCGCCTTCTTCGATGTACAGGCGACGGACCTTCTGGCCGGCCGCGCCGGTCTGGTGCGTGACCAGCTGCATGCCGAGGATCTGCTCGGACAGCGCCTTCACGTCGTCCAGGCTCTTGCCCAGCTTGACGCCGCCGCCCTTGCCGCGACCACCCGCGTGGATCTGCGCCTTGACCACCCAGACCGGGCCGCCCAGCTTCTGCGCGGCCTCGACCGCTTCTTGCACCGTGAACGCGGGAATACCGCGCGGCACCGGCACGCCGAACTGGCGCAGGATTTCCTTGCCCTGGTACTCGTGAATCTTCATAGGGAGGTCTCGCTTGATGGATGAATCAGGAAGAGGCCGCCGATGTTGCGGACGCTCCGCAATGCCGGCGTGGAGATGAGGTTTGCATCGCCGATTTCAGCTGGATCCCCGCGGCGCAGGTCCCGTCGTCGCGGCCATAGGACCACGCGCCGGCGGTGCGACGACATGGCGGCAGAGGGCGCTCGGGGGAGGCGGAGGAAGACATAAAACCGATGCAAACACGCAAAAACACGCCCGCGGACGAACGCCGGCGGGCTGTTTAGCGAAGCCGAAAATGTAGCATGCTGCGTTGCATCAAGCCTTTGGGGCGGTTGAGACGCGCACCGGCGTGGGCTTGTCAGGGCCTCGAAAGCTGCCCATGGCGCACGAAGTTTCGGGCAGTTTCACAACTGTCGCCGATTCAGGTGTCAGCGTCGGGCGCGGACTGCCTCAAGGCGCAACGCGCGACGTCCACACCGAATCCCCGTCCGATCAGGAAGCGCAGCCGCTTGGCCTCGGTGGCCGGATCCGCAGCGAGACCGTCCCCGAACTTGCGTCGCAGGAGCTCGCAGGCGCGCGCCAGTTCCCCTGCCGCGAGCGCGGAACGCTGCTCCGCGTCCAGCGACAGCCCGTGCTGCGCCAGCTCCTGTTCGATGCGCCGCTGACCAAAACGCTGTGACCGTGCGTGGAGGCGAGACTCGACGAATCGCGACTCGTCGAGATAGGCGTTGGCCTTGAGCCACGCAAGGACCGCATCGACTTCGTCGCCGAGCCCGGCCGAGGCTTCCTCGTCCGGGGACTCCTCGCGATCAGTCTCTGCCAGCCGCTCGCGAGCGATGCGCAACAGCTTGCGCCGCAGCTCCATCGCGCTGTGCTCCCGTTGTGCGAGCAAGGCGACCGCCCGCGCCTTCAGCGAGAGCGGCTGTGCTCCGGCGCGCTTACTCGGCGGCATCGCCGGGCGCGGCGCCCAGCAGCGGGATGCCCAGGGAGTCGCGGATCTTGTTTTCGATCTCGACGGCCAGATCCGGGTTCTCGCGCAGGAACTCGCGCGCGTTGTCCTTGCCCTGGCCGATCTTCTCGCCGCTGTAGGCGTACCAGGCGCCGGACTTGTCGACGATCTTGGCGGTCACGCCCATGTCGATGATCTCGCCTTCGCGGCTGATGCCTTCGCCGTAGAGGATGTCGAACTCCGCCGTCTTGAAGGGGGGGGCCACCTTGTTCTTGACGACCTTGACCTTGGTCTCGGAACCGATGACCTCCTCGCCCTTCTTGATCGAGCCGATGCGGCGGATGTCCAGGCGCACCGAGGCGTAGAACTTCAGCGCATTGCCGCCGGTCGTCGTTTCCGGGCTGCCGAACATCACGCCGATCTTCATCCGGATCTGGTTGATGAAGACGACCGTGCAGTTGGTCTTCTTGATCGTGGCGGTCAGCTTGCGCAGCGCCTGGCTCATGAGGCGGGCCTGCAGGCCCGGCAGCGCGTCGCCCATCTCGCCTTCGAGTTCCGCCTTCGGCGTCAGCGCGGCGACCGAGTCGATGACGATCAGGTCGACCGAGCCGGAACGCACCAGCGAGTCGACGATCTCCAGCGCCTGCTCACCGGTGTCGGGCTGGCTGATCAGCAGCTCCTGCAGGTTGACGCCCAGCTTCTGCGCGTACTGGACGTCCAGCGCGTGCTCGGCGTCGATGAAGGCGCAGACACCGTCCAGCTTCTGCATCTGGGCGATCACCTGCAGCGTGAGCGTGGTCTTGCCGGAGGATTCGGGACCGTAGATCTCGATCACGCGCCCGCGCGGCAGGCCCCCGACACCCAGCGCGATGTCCAGGCCCAGCGAGCCGGTGGAGACGACCTGGATGTCCTCGATCTTCTCGCCCTCGGCCAGCCGCATGATGGAGCCCTTGCCGAACTGCTTTTCGATCTGGGCGAGGGCGGCCTGCAGGGCCTTGGCTTTTTCGGTGTTGGCGTTCTTCACGGGGGCGTCCATGCAATCTTCTCCTGTTGGCTGCGGCGGATTATGGCGCAATCTGTATATCTGTACAGTACTTTGTCGGACCGGCCGACGGTAGCGCTGGCTTTCCGACCTCCGATGCGGACATGTTAGGCGCCAGGTGGCTCATGGGATGAGCCAGATCCGTCACATCCCACTTCTTCCCCTCCTGAGGGGGAGGAGGCACAGGAAGTTGTGCCCGGCCTGACCCTCGAGGGCCCGTCCTCTTCGCGCGATGGCTCGGAAACGCCTAGGGAAGGCCGGTGGACGGCTCCCTAGAATGTCTCCATAACCAGAGGGGACGACACATGCGCATCTTGATCGCCGAAGACGACCAGGTCCTGGCCGACGGCCTGCTGCGTTCGTTGCGGGCGTCGGGCTGCGCGGTCGACCAGGTCGGCAGCGGCAGCGAGGCCGATGCGGCGTTGGCCTCCCACGAGTTCGACCTCCTCATCCTCGACCTGGGGCTGCCCAAGCTGCACGGGCTGGAAGTGCTCAGACGGCTGCGCGCGCGCGGCTCGTCCGTTCCCGTGCTGATCCTGACGGCGGCCGACAGCATCGAGGAACGCGTCAAGGGCCTGGACCTCGGCGCCGACGACTACATGGCCAAGCCGTTCTCGCTGCAGGAGCTCGAGGCCCGCGTCCGCGCGCTGACGCGTCGCGGCCTGGGGACCGCGTCGAGCGTGATCCGCCACGGCCCGCTGGCATTTGACGCGACCGGACGCGTCGCCTACATCAACGAGCAGATGGTGGAACTCTCGGCGCGCGAGCTCTCGCTGCTCGAGGTGCTGCTGCAGCGCGCCGGGCGCCTGGTCAGCAAGGACCAGCTCGTCGAGCGGCTGTGCGAGTGGGGCGAGGAAGTCAGCAACAACGCGATCGAGGTCTACATCCACCGGCTGCGCAAGAAGATCGAGCAAGGGCCGATCCGCATCGCGACGGTGCGCGGGCTGGGCTACTGCCTTGAGAAGATCCCCGGCTGAATCGCCGACCGCCGCGGTCGTCCCTGCGATGGACCCGGCGAGCCTGGGCCCCTGCATGAACGATGGCGGGCCGCATGGCGGCTGAATCCTCGGGCCATCGCTCCCTGTTCGGCGAGATCCTCGACTGGATGCTCGCGCCGCTGCTGGTCATCTGGCCGATCAGCGTCGCGCTGACCTGGCTGGTCGCGCAGGGCATCGCCAACAAGCCCTACGACCGCGAACTCGACGAGATGGCCCGCACGCTCGGCCTGCAGGTCGTCACCGAGCCTGGCCCCGGTGATGCCGCCTCCAGGCGGGGGCGTTCGCGTTATGCGCTGGCGCCCGAGGCCGCCGCGCTGCTGCGAGCGGACGAGTCGGACACGGTCTACTACCAGGTGCTGGGCCTGCGCGGCGAACTGCTCAGCGGCGACGCACAACTGCCGGTCCCCGAAGCCGAGCCGCCGATCGTGCCCTGGGAGGTCAATCGCCGCTTCGACGAGGTCAACAACGAGGCCGTGCGCGTGTCCTACCTGTGGGTGGTGCCGGAGGGGATGGCGGGCAGCGACAAGATGATGCTGGTTCAGGTCGCGGAGACGCTGGGCAAGCGGTCTCGGCTGACCAACGAGATCATCAAGGGTGTCATCCTCCCGCAATTCGTGATCCTGCCGCTGGCGGTGCTGCTGGTGTGGCTCGCGCTGGCGCGGGGCATCGCGCCGCTGAACGACCTGCAGCGACGTATCCGCTCGCGCGACAGCTCCGACCTCAGCCCGATCGACGAACAGCGCATCCCGGACGAAGTCGCCCCGCTGGTCCAGGCGATCAACGACCTGCTGGAGCGGCTCGACCAGTCGATCCGGTCGCAGAAGCATTTCCTGGCCGATGCGGCGCATCAGCTGAAGACACCGCTCGCGGGACTGCGCACGCAGGCCGAGCTGGCGCAGCGCGAGATCGACGAGGGCCGCAGCTCGCCGGCGGAGCTGCGCCGCTCGCTGAAGCAGATCGCGGTCTCGAGCCAGCGCGCGGCCCACATGGTCAATCAGTTGCTGGCGATGGCCCGCGCCGAGGACCAGGAACACGCGGCGCGCCGCAGCGAGGTGAACCTGGCCGTGCTCGCGATCGAGACGGTGCGCGACTTCGTGCCGCGCGCGATGGAGAAGCGCCTGGACCTTGGCTATGAGGGGCCGGAGGCGAGCCAGGCGGGACTGCGCATCAACGGCCATCCGTTGCTGATCCGGGAGCTGATCCGCAATCTGGTCGACAACGCGCTGCTCTACACGCCCAGCGGCGGCACGGTCACCGTGCGCGTGGTCGAGGATCCGTTCGGACAGGTCTGCGTGCTGCAGGTGGAGGACTCGGGCCCCGGCATCGCCGAATCGGAACGCGAGCAGATCTTCCAGCCGTTCTACCGAGCATTGGGCACCAACGTCGACGGCTCGGGACTGGGGCTGGCGATCGTGCGGGAGATCGTCCAGCAGCATGACGCGGAGATCATGGTGGACGACACCCGCGCCCGTCGACAAGCGGAAGCGGAAGGGGTGGGGCCGGGCGCGCGATTCACCGTCCGATTCGTCGCGCATGCGCTCACTGCCGGGTCGCACTGAACCGGTCTGGCAGGCATTCTCCACACATCGGTCAGTTGATGCCTTGAACCAGGGAGACGTCGTTGATCACGCATCGATTCATGCCAGCGACAACCGACGAACGCCTTTGAAGAATCACCACTTCCTCTCAAGCGAAGCAGGTGATGCGAATGGCTTATCCCCTTCTGACGACGATGCAGATGACTAGCGATGAATTCCTGGCCTGGGAGTCCGGCGACGACCTCCGGTACGAACTGATCGACGGTCAGGTCGTCGTGATGGAAAGCGCGAGCGAAGGCCATCAGACCGTCACAACGAACATCGTGGTCGAGCTACGGCAGCATGTGCGGGGAACGGGTTGCAGGGCACTCCCTTCCATCTCGGCCAGGTGCGACGACTTCAATTGTCCGGTCCCCGATGTCATGGTCTATTGCGACAGGGACGGAAGGCCTCGCGGCATGCAGCAGTGCCTGTTGATCGTCGAAGTGCTCTCGGCGAGCACTGCACGCGACGACCGGACCAAGAAGTTCGCCTGTTACCGCCGCCTCACGGCGCTCCGCGAATACATGCTTGTAGACTGGGAACGCCGTGCCACGGAGGTTCATCGGCGCATGCCCGATGGGTCCTGGCAGGTCTCCCGGTACACCGGGAGCGACATCGTCCATCTCTCATCGATCGATCTGTCACTTCCAGGCGACGTGATCTTCGACGACCTTGAAAGCGTCGCGTGAACCCCTCATCGAGTGATCACCGCTGCGTCCCGCCCCGGCTCTTCGCGATCGACATCAGCATCCCGAGCGACAGGCCCAGCGTCACCATCGCCGTTCCCCCATAGGAGATGAACGGCAGCGGCACGCCCACCACGGGCAGGATGCCGGTCACCATCCCCATGTTCACGAACACGTAGGTGAAGAAGCTCAAGGTGATCGCCCCCGCGAGCAGCCGCGAGAACAAGGTCGGTGCCTCGTGCGCGATCGCCAGTCCGCGCAGGATCAGCGCGGTAAAGCCCAGCAGCAGACCCGCCGCCCCGATCAGCCCGAACTCCTCGCCGTAGGCGGCGAAGATGAAGTCGGTGGTGCGCTCCGGAATGAACTCCAGGTGCGTCTGCGTGCCCTTCATGAAGCCCTTGCCGGTCACGCCGCCCGAGCCGATCGCGATCTCGCCCTGGATGATGTGGAAGCCCTTGCCCAGCGGATCCTTCGTCGGGTCCAGCAGCGTGCAGACACGGTCCTTCTGGTAATCCTTCAGCACCACCCACTTCACGTCGGGCTGGCAGATCTGGTCCTCGCTGAACACCAGCGCCGTGATGCCCGCGCCAGCCAGCACCAGGGCCGGGATGATCAGCTTCCACGACAAGCCGGCGAAGAAGATCACGTACAGGCCCGCCCCCAGCACCAGCAGCGAAGTGCCCAGGTCCGGCTGCTTGGCGATCAGGCCGACCGGCACGGCCAGCAGGAGGAAGGCGGCGATGAAGTCGGGCAGGCGCAGCTGCCCCTCGCGTTTCTGGAACCACCACGCGAGCATCAGCGGCACCGCGATCTTCAGCAGCTCCGAGGGCTGGATCTGCGTGCCGACGTACAGCCAGCGCGTCGCGCCCTTCTTCGTGATGCCGAACAGCGCCACCGCCACGAGCAGCGTCACCCCGATCGCGTACAACGGCAACGCCAGCTGCATGAGCCGCTGCGGCGGCACCTGCGCGGTCACGAACAGCACCCCCATCGCCAGCACCATGTTGCGCGCGTGGTCGACGAAGCGGGTGCCGTGGTCGTAGCCCGCCGAGTACATGCACATCAGGCCCAGGCCCATCAGCCAGGCCATCGCGAGCAGCAGCGGGATGTCGAAGCCCTGGAACAGCGGCTTCACACGCTGCAGCAGGCTGGGTTTGCTGAAGACGGCGCTCATCGTGAGGCTCCCGGATTGGGGCGCGGCGCGGATGCCGCCGATGCCGCGGATGCCGCCGAGGCGGCGACGTCCGGCGCGCTCCCGGCGGCGTTCGGCAGCGGAATGTCCTCGACGCGCCGCGGCGTGCCGATCGGCGCGCCGACCTGGCCGAGCCGGACCTTGGCGATGTCCTCCTCGCTCGGGTAGGTGCCGGTGAGCACGTAGTCGAAGACGCGCCGTGCGATCGGCGCGGCCGACTCGGAACCGAAGCCGGCGTTCTCGACGATCAACGCAAGCGCGATCGTCGGCGACTGATAGGGCGCGAACGAGATGTACAACGAGTGGTCGCGCTTGCGCTCGTCCGCCTTGATGCTGCTGTAGGTCTGCCCGGCACGCAGGCCCACGGCCTGCGCGGTGCCCGTCTTGCCCGCGCTCTGGTACTGCGCGCCGGCGAAGACCATGCGCGAGGTGCCCTCCAGCGTCACGTCGTGCATCGCGTTGCGGATCACGTCGACATCGGACTTGCGCAGCGCCAGCGGGGTCAGCGCGTCGCTCGCGGTGCGCCGCTGGGTGTGCTTGACGACGTCCTCGATCTCCCGCACCAGACGCGGCCGGTAGCGCTCGCCGCCACTGGACAGCGTCGACATGGCCGTCGCCAGCTGCAGCATGGTGAAGTTGTTCTGGCCCTGGCCGATGCCCAGCGAGATGGTCTCGCCGGCGTACCACTTCTGGTCCTGCGGCCGCTTGAACGCACGACGCTTCCACTCCGTGCTGGGCAGCAGGCCGGTGACCTCGCCTTGCAGGTCGATCTCGGTCTTGCGGCCGAAGCCGAAGGGCTCGAGCTGGTCGTGGATCATGTCCACGCCCATCTCGTTGGCCAGCGAATAGAAGTAGACGTTCGACGAGGTGACGATCGCCAGGCGCATGTCCTTCGGCCCCGCGCGGTCGCCCGTCGCGCTACCGAAGACGCGGCCGCCGAAGCTGAAGGTCAGGTTGTCCTGGATCACCACGTTGGCCGCGCGCTTGCCGGTGTTCAGCGCCGCCATCGCCATGTAGGGCTTGAAGGTCGAGCCCGGCGGATAGGTGCCGCGCAACGCCCGGTTCAGCAGCGGCTTGTCGATGTCCTCGTTGAGTTCCTTCCAGCTGTCCGCGTCGATGCCGTCGACGAACAGGTTGGGGTCGAAGGTCGGCTTGGAGACGAAGGCCAGCACCTCGCCGTTGCGGGGATCCATCGCGACCAGCGCGCCGCGCCGGTCGCCGTAGAGCCGCTCCACCAGCGCCTGCAGCTTGATGTCGATCGAGAGGTGCAGCGTGTTGCCCGGTGTCGGCGGCCGGTTGCGCAGCCGGCGCACGGCCCGTCCGCCGGCGCTGGTTTCCATTTCCTCGAAGCCCGTCTGGCCGTGCAGTTCCCGCTCGTAGGCCTGCTCCAGACCGAGCTTGCCGATGTACTCGGTGCCCCGGTAGTTGGCGACGTCCTCCTCGGACCAGTCGTCCATCGCCTTCTTCTCGGCCTGGTTGATGCGGCCGATGTAGCCCAGCAGGTGCGCGCCGACGTCGCCCAGCGGATAGTTGCGGAACAGCCGCGCCTTGATGTCCACGCCGGGGAAGCGGAAGCGCTGCGCCGCGAAACGCGCGACCTCGGTGTCGGTCAGCTTGGTGCGGATGGGCAGCGACTCGAAGTTCTTGCTTTCCTCCATCAGCCGCTTGAAACGTCGACGGTCGCGCGGCTGGACCTCGATCACGGCGGACAGCGCGTCGATCGTGCGTTCGAGGTCGGGCACCTTGGACGGCGTGATCTCCAGCGTGTAGGCCGAGTAGTTGCTGGCCAGCACCACGCCGTTGCGGTCCACGATCAAGCCCCGGTTGGGCACGATGGGGACGACCGAGACGCGATTGGTCTCGGCGCGCTCGAGCAGCGTGTCGTGCTGCGTGATCTGCAGATAGACCAGCCGGGCCACCAGCAGGCCGAAGCAGAACAGCACGAAGGCGGCCGCCGCGACCAGCCGCAGCCGGAAACGGCTCAGCTCCGCCTGGAGGTTCTTGATGACCGTCATCGCGGGCCTGTCCTCGGCGCGCTCAGAGCGGGCGATGCGCGTCGGGGTCCGGCGCGCGGCGTTGGGGCGCGAGCAGCAGCGCTGCGGTGATCGGCCACAGCGCGGCTTGCAGCACCGGCGCCAGCACCACGCTCCAGCCCGGCCACATGCCGCCGACGACCAGCCGCACGATCACGGCGATCGCCGTCGCGAGCACGAACAGCGGCAGCACGTGCAAGGCCTGCGCGCCCAGCGAGAACCACAGCAGGCGGCGGTGCAGCGCGACCGCGCCAAAGGCGAGCAGGCTGTAGGCCAGCGCGTGCTGCCCGAGCAGCGCGCCATGGTGCACGTCGATCATCAGGCCGAAGACGAAGGCCCAGCCGACGCCGACGCGACGCGGCTGGTGGACGTTCCAGAACACCAGCACCAGGGCCAGCACGTCCGGCATCCACGGCTGGCGGCCGACGGGCACCATGTCGATCAGCAGCCCGACGACCAGGCTGAATGCGATGAACAGGGGATTGGCGGGCAGCAGCAGCTGGCTCGCGCCGCGGGGCATGATCATCGGGCGCCTCCTTTCGGCGCGGATGCGCCCGACGCCGCACGGCCACGCGGCGGCCGGCCGGCGGTGTCGGCGGCGGCGTTCGCGGCGCTGGCCGCCTCCTGCGCGGCCTCGGTGCGCGCGGACTCCTGGCCCTCGAGCGGCTCCAGCACGAGCACATGGCGCGCGCTGTCGGGCTGCGCGACCGGCGCCAGGCCGACACGCGCGAAGCTGGTGTCGCCGCGCCGCTCGACCTCGGCCACGTTCGCCACCGGCAGGCCGGGCGGATACAGGCCGTCCAGACCGGACGTCGCGAGCGCGTCGCCGGCCTTGATGTCGGCGTTGGCGGCGATGAAGCGCAGCTCCATCACGCCGCGCTCGCCGCCGTAGGCGACGCCGCGCTGCTGGGTGCGGGTGTTGAGCACGGGAATCGTGGCTTCGCGGTCGGTCAGCAGCGTGACCTCGGCGGACAGCGGGTAGACGCGCGTCACCTGGCCGAGTACGCCGGCGTCGTTGACCACGGGCGCGCCCAGATGCACGCCGCGGTGGCTGCCGCGATCAATCACGATGCGGCGCGAGAACGGATCCGGCGCCTCGTACAGCACCTCGGCGGCGAGGCTCTTCACCGGCAGCGCCTCGCGCAGGTCGAGCAGCGCGCGCAGGCGCGTGTTCTCGGCCTGCAGCTGCGCGGCGCGGCTCAGGACGACGGCCTGCGAGGCGAGCTGCTGGCGCGCCTGGTTCTCCGCTTCGGTGGCCTTCTCCATGCCGCGGGCATAGTCGCCGGCCTGTTCCCAGGCGTCGACAGGCGCGAGCAGCGCGCGCTGCAGCGGATGAAGCGCCAGGGCCAGTCCCGCGCGCGCGGGTGCCGTGAACTGGAAGCGGGCGTCCGCGACCATGAGGAACACCGCGAGCGCCGCGCAGAAGGCCAGTTTCGTCAGTGCCGACGGGCCTTCGCGGAACAGCGGCGGAGGATTGCGATCGAGAGTGCCGAGAGGCATGAAGATCTCAGCAAAGGAAATTCAACGCAAAGCGGCCGGAACGGCCGCGTCCACTTACTCGTTGGTGAAGATCGAGCCCAGGCGCTCCATGCGCTCGAGGGCCATGCCGCATCCGCGCACGACGCAGGTCAGCGGATCTTCCGCGACCAGCACCGGCAGGCCGGTTTCCTCGGCCAGCAGCCGGTCCAGGTCGCGCAGCAGCGCGCCGCCGCCGGTCAGCATCATGCCGCGCTCGGCGATGTCGGCGCCCAATTCCGGCGGCGTCTGCTCCAGCGCGTTCTTCACGGCCGAGACGATCTGGTTCAGCGGGTCGGTCAGCGCTTCCAGGATCTCGTTGGACGAGATCGTGAAGCTGCGCGGCACGCCTTCGCTGAGGTTGCGGCCCTTGACCTCCATCTCCTTGACCTCGGAGCCGGGGAAGGCCGAGCCGATGTTCTTCTTGATGGATTCCGCCGTCGGCTCGCCGATCAGCATGCCGTAGTTGCGGCGGATGTAGTTGATGATGGCCTCGTCGAACTTGTCGCCGCCGACGCGGACGGAGCCCTTGTAGACCATGCCGCCCAGCGAGATCACGCCGACCTCGGTCGTGCCGCCGCCGATGTCGATGACCATCGAGCCCGAGGCTTCCGACACCGGCAGGCCCGCGCCGATCGCGGCGGCCATCGGTTCCTCGATCAGGTAGACCTCCGAGGCGCCCGCGCCCAGCGCGGCGTCGCGGATCGCGCGCTTCTCGACCTGCGTGGAGCCGCAGGGGACGCAGATGATGATCCGGGGCGAGGGACGCAGCAGCTTGGTGTCGTGCACCATCTTGATGAACTGCTTGATCATCTGCTCGGTGACCACGAAGTCGGCGATCACGCCGTCCTTCATCGGGCGGATCGCCTCGATGTTGCCGGGCACCTTGCCCAGCATGGCCTTGGCTTCGTGGCCGACGGCCTGGATGGTCTTCTTGCCGTTGGGGCCGCCTTCATGGCGGATGGCGACGACGGACGGTTCGTCCAGCACGACGCCTTTGCCGCGGACATAGATCAGCGTGTTGGCGGTGCCCAGGTCGATGGCGAGATCGGTGGAGAAGTAGCGGCGCAGGGAGGCGAGCATGTGTGTGGGCAAGGCCTGGTCAGGACGCTTCGGCACCTGGAGCCGTTTCGGCATCGTCGAACTACACGCAATCGGCGGCATTCGACGGCATCAAGCGGCGTTCGTCTGCGTTCTGTCCGGGCGGCTGCGATTCGAGGCGGTTCGGGTCGGGGTACCGCGCGGACCGGCGGCGTCCGCGCGAGCGAGATTCCTTGCCATAAGCAACGAGGCTGCGGTTGCAGCCTCGGCTCATGGAGATAAGCGGGGATAATAACTGATCACCCCCTGGTTTGGCCTGTCTGCAAGCCTGTCGTCAGCGTTCGGCGAATGTTTCGCGCGAGCGGCGGCCGGCCGGTCCGGACCGGTCTTCGAGCACATTCCCATGGCACTCTCCCCCGACGACGTCATCAGCATCGCCAAACTGTCCCGGCTCCAGCTTTCCGGCGACGAGCAGGCCGCCCTGCTGCCGCAGCTCAACGGCTTCTTCTCGATCGTCGAGCAGATGAGCGCGGTCGACACCAGCGGCGTCGATCCCCTCTACACGCCGCTGTCGGCGATCCAGGAAGTGGCCCTGCGGCTGCGCGAGGACCGCGTCACCGAAACCGACCAGCGCGCGCTCAACCAGCGCAGCGCTCCCGCCGTCGAGGACGGCCTGTTCCTGGTCCCGAAAGTCATCGAATGACCCCGCCCCTCCACCACCTCGGCGTGGCCGAGCTCGGCCGCGCCTTGCGCGCCAAGACCGTCTCCAGCACTGAACTGACGCAACATCTGCTTGCGCGTGTTGCCGGGTCGAAGGACCTTGGCGCCTTCCTGCACGTCGACGAGGCCTACGCGCTGGCGCGCGCCCAGGAGGCCGACGCCCGCCTCGCCGCCGGCGAGGCCGGCGCGCTGATCGGCGTGCCGCTCGCGCACAAGGACATCTTCGTCACCCGCGACATGCCGACGACGGCCGGCTCGAAGATGCTCGAGGGCTACCTCAGCCCGTTCGACGCGACCGTCGTCGAGCGCCTGAACGCCGCCGGCACGGTGTCGCTGGGCAAGCTGAACTGCGACGAATTCGCGATGGGCTCGGCCAACGAGAACAGCGCCTACTTCAAGGCGCTGAACCCCTGGGACCGCAGCCGCGTGCCGGGCGGCTCCTCGGGCGGTTCGGCGGTGGCCGTGGCCGCGGGCCTGGTGCCGGCGACCACCGGGACCGACACCGGCGGCTCGATCCGCCAGCCGGCCAGCTTCTCCGGCATCACCGGCATCAAGCCGACCTACGGCGTGTGCTCCCGCTACGGGATGATCGCGTTCGCCTCCAGCCTGGACCAGGCCGGCGTGTTCGCGCGCTCGGCCGAGGACTGCGCGCTGCTGCTGTCGACGATGAGCGGCTTCGACGAACGCGACGCCACCAGCGTCGAGCAGCCGCCGCAGGATTTCAGCGCCCAGATGCTGGCCGCGCGCGAAGGCGCCACCGCCGCCCAGCCGCTCAAGGGCCTGCGCATCGGGCTGCCCAAGGAGTTCTTCCCGGCCGCCTTGTCCGCCGACGTGGACGGTGCCGTGCGCGCCGGTCTCGCGGAGTTGGAGAAGCTCGGCGCGACCCTGGTGGACGTCTCGCTGCCGCGCACCGAACTGGCGATCCCGGTCTACTACATCATCGCCCCGGCCGAGGCGAGCTCGAACCTGTCGCGCTTCGACGGCGTGAAGTTCGGGCACCGCGCCAAGGACTACGGCAACCTGATCGACATGTACGAGAAGACCCGCGCCGAAGGCTTCGGCGCCGAGGTCAAGCGCCGGATCATGATCGGCAGCTACGTGCTCTCGCACGGCTACTACGACGCCTATTACCTGCAGGCGCAGAAGCTGCGCCGCATGATCGCCGACGATTTCCAGCAGGCGTTCCGGCACTGCGACCTGATCGCCGGCCCGGTGGCGCCGACGGTGGCGTGGAAGCAGGGCGAGGGCGCGGACGATCCGGTCAAGGCCTACCTGGCCGACATCTTCACGCTGCCCGGCTCGCTGGCCGGCCTGCCGGGCATGAGCGTGCCGGTGGGCCTGGGCGAGGGCGGCATGCCGGTGGGCCTGCAGCTGCTGGGCAACTACTTCAAGGAAGGCACGCTGCTGCACGCCGCGCATGCGCTGCAGCAGGCCACCGACTGGCATCGCCAGAGGCCGGCGGGCGTGTGAGGACGACGAGTCAGCAAGAGCAAGCGATGAGCAAGAACAGCCAACTGGTGCGGGGCTACGAGGTCGTGATCGGCCTGGAGAACCACGTCCAACTCTCGACCCAATCGAAGATCTTCAGCGGCTCGTCGACCGCCTTCGGCGCGGCGCCGAACACGCAGGCCAGCGCGGTGGACCTGGCGCTGCCGGGCACGCTGCCGGTGCTCAACCGCGGCGCCGTCGAACGCGCCATCCGCTTCGGCCTGTCGGTCGGCGCGAAGGTGGCGCCGCTGTCGATCTTCGCGCGCAAGAACTACTTCTACCCGGACCTGCCCAAGGGCTACCAGATCAGCCAGTACGAGATCCCGGTGGTCCAGGGCGGCCAGATCGAGTTCTTCGTCGGCGACCAGAAGAAGGTCGTCAAGCTGACCCGCGCGCACCTTGAGGAGGACGCCGGCAAGAGCCTGCACGAGGACTACCACGGCCAGTCCGGCATCGACCTGAACCGCGCCGGCACGCCGCTGCTGGAGATCGTCTCGGAGCCCGAGATGCGGTCCGGCGCCGAGGCCGTCGAGTACGCGAAGACGCTGCACGCGCTGGTGATGTGGCTGGGCATCTGCGACGGCAACATGCAGGAAGGCTCGTTCCGCTGCGACGTGAACGTGTCGGTGCGCAAGCCCGGCGAGCCCTTCGGCACGCGCCGTGAGATCAAGAACCTCAACAGCTTCCGCTACCTGGTCGACGCGGTGAACTACGAGGTCAACTGGCAGATCGACCAGATCGAGGACGGCCTGAAGATCCAGCAGGCGACGGTGCTCTACAACCCGGACACCGGCGAGACCCGCGCGATGCGCACCAAGGAGGATGCGGCCGACTACCGCTACTTCCCGGATCCGGACCTGCCGCCGCTGATGATCCCGGCCGAGTGGATCGAACGCGTGCGCGACGAGATGCCGGAGCTGCCGACCGTGATGGCCGCGCGATTCCAGGCGTCCGACGGACTGCCCGCCTACGACGCGACGATGATGACGCAGAGCCTGGCGATGGCCCGCTTCTACGAGGCCGCGCGCGACCTTTGCGGCGCGCCCAAGCTCGTGGCGAACTGGCTGATGGGCGAGGTCTCGCGCCGTCTCAACACCGAGGAGCGCGACATCGCCGACGCCCCGGTGACGCCGGCGCAACTGGGCGCGCTGATCCAGCGCATCCAGGACGGCACGATCAACAACAACTCGGCCAAGCAGGTGTTCGAGGCGCTGTGGACCGGCCAGGGCGCGGACGTCGACGCGATCATCGCGGCCAAGGACCTGAAGCAGTCCAACGACACCGGCGAGATCGAGCGCATCCTCGACGAGGTGCTGGCGGCCAACGCCAAGTCGGTCGAGGAATTCCGCGCCGGCAAGGAGAAGGCCTTCAACGCGCTGGTCGGCCAGGCCATGAAGGCGGCCAAGGGCAAGGCCAACCCGGCCACCGTCAACGAGCTGCTGAAGAAGAAGCTCGGCGCTTGACGGGCGAAGGGAGCCTCACGGCTCCCTGCTCCAACCTGCCGACGGCGCGTGGGAACGCGCCGGAGCCCGAGGGACGAAGCGCCCGTGACTCAGCGGCCGCTGGCCGGCGAGGCCTGCACCGGCGGCTTCGCCGCCGCCGGCAAGGGCGCCCCGGACTTGTCCAGCGAACCCGGCGCGGCGCCGGCCCACAGCCGCTTCAGCCGCGCCAGTTCCTCGTCATAGAGCTTGTTGACGCGCACGATCTCGGCCTTCTGGTTCTCGATCGATTCACGCTGCGCGGTGACGGCGACCTCGTTCGTGTCGAGCTGGTGTTGCAGCTTCAACGGAATGCGCTTGCCCTTGTAGAACTCCGCCTCGTCGAGCATCGGCTTGCGCTCGGCGGTCAGCGCCTGGATGCGCTTCTCGGACTGGTCCATCGCCTCGCGGATGTCGTCGAGCGCCGCCTCGCGCGCGCGCTGGTGCGCGGACTGGTCGGCATACCGCTGCAGCAGGTTGCGGTCGCGCCGGATCGCGTCCTGCAGCGCCGCGCGCTGGACATCCTCCGCCCGCTTGCGCTGCTCGGCGGCCGCCTGCTCGTCGGGCGTCATGGCCGGCGGCATCATCTTCTTCACCGACCCATCGGAGTTCAGCACGCGCTGCTCGCGCGTCTGGCATTCCGGGATCGGACGATCGGAGGTCAGCCGGCGACCATCGGGCGTCGTGCAGGTGTAGATGGATGAAGGTGGCGGCGCCTTCGTCTGCGCCGAGGCGACGCCCATCATCCCGCTGGTCAACAGCAGGCCCGACAGCGCCGATGTCGTGATCGGACGGGACAGCAGGCGGCATGTGAGGGAAGCGCGCATCAGACTCCGTAGCGATCTCTGTAGGCATGGACCGCCGTCGCATGGGCGGACACGGCGGCGCTGCTGGTGGTCTGCAGATACTGGAGCAGGTCCGACAGTCCCGCAATGGCGACAACCGGCAGCTTCAACTGGTCACGCACGTACTGTACCGCCGACCACGGCAGATCCTGCCCGTTCTCGGCGGCCTTCTCCTGGCGGTCCAGCGCGATGGTCACGCCGCAGGGCGTGGCGCCGGCGGCCTGGATCATCGCGATCGATTCGCGCACCGAGGTGCCGGCGGAAATGACGTCGTCGATGATCAGCACGCGGCCCTGGACCTTGGCGCCGACCAGCGTGCCGCCCTCGCCGTGGTCCTTGGCCTCCTTGCGGTTGTAGGCGAAGGGCTTGTTGTGGCCCAGCCGCGCCAGTTCGATCGCGACCGCGGCGGCCAGCGTGATGCCCTTGTAGGCGGGGCCGAAGATCATGTCGAATTCGAGGCCCGAGGCCAGCAGGCGCTGCGCATAGAACTGCGCCAGCCGGCCGATCTTCAGGCCGTCGTCGAAGAGGCCGGCGTTGAAGAAGTAGGGGCTCAGCCGGCCGGCCTTGGTCTTGAACTCGCCGAAGCGCAGCACGCCGGTGTCGACGGCGAAGGCGACGAATTCCTGGGCCAGGGCGTCCTGGGAATCCGGGCGGGAAGCGGCGGTGGTCATGGCGGCGCGACGTCGAGACGTGACAGTGAAATTGGGGCGGAATTGTAGGGCGCGGGTGGTCGCGGCAGGCGGCGACCCACGGTCGAAGTGTCGCTGCAATCCGGTATGGTGCGCCCTCGACAACACCCATCGACACACCTGTCGCAAGACCCGTTCCAGGGTCCGTCATCACGAGGGAGGAATCGACATGCTGGTGCCCACCTTCTGGGCCGAGGGCCGCGTCCGTCAGCGGGCCGGCGACAAGCCGCGGACGATCCGGCGCTTCGGCTGGTCCGACACGAGCCAGGAAGACGCGCAGCGCCACGCCGACGAACGCGCCGCCGAGGCGATGGCGCGCGCGCAGGCCGGCGAGCGGATCGAGCCGCGCGAACGCAAGACGCCGTATGGCGAGGAGGGCCTGCCGATCCGCGAGGAGATCCTCGCCCGGCACGGCGACAGCATCGTCACGCGCAACGCCTACGGTGCGCATTGCCTGAACACGCCGTCGGCGCTGTTCATCGATGTCGACACGCCGGACTCGACGCTACCGCCAAAAGTGTCGGGCGGCATCTACCTGGCGGTGATCGTCGGCCTGCAACTGGCCGTGTGGGGGCGGGGCTTCGGGTGGCATGCCGGCGCGCTGGTCGTGTCGCTGTTCCTCGCGGTCTTCGTCCAGACCGTGATCGACCGGCTGAACCGGCGCTTCGACCGCACGCCCGAGCTGCTGACCCGGCAGCGCGTCGACGCCTTCATCGCCGCGCATGCGGACTGGCGCATCCGCCTGTACGAGACACCGGCGGGCTTCCGGCTGCTGGTCACGCACCGGCCGTTCGATCCGGCGGATCCGCTGGCCCAGGCGGCCATGACCGCGGCGGGCGCCGACCGGCTGTACCAGCGCATGTCGCTGGCGCAGCGATGCTTCCGGGCGCGCGTCACCGGCAAGCCGTGGCGCATGGGCATCGCCCATCACATGAAGCCGCGGCCCGGGACCTGGCCGATCAATCCCGCGCGTCGCGCGGACCGCAAGACCTGGACCGACGCCTATGACGAGAGATCGCGCGACTACGCCGCGTGTCGATTCGTCGCCGAGTCCGGCACGGCGCCGGAGCATCCGGACGTCGCGCCGGTGCGTGCGCTGCACGACGAGCTCAGCCGGGCGCTGACGACGCTGCCGATCGCCTGAGCGCGGCCGTCCGAGGCGTAGCGCCAAGAGGATCGCCAAGAGAAAAGGCCTGCCCCGTCGCCGGAGCAGGCCTTCTTGCGACGCGGCCCGGAGGCCGCGGTGCAGCGGGACTCGACGAGCCCGGTCCAACCGATCAGAAGATCGCCTTGAACTGGACGCCGTAGGTGCGCGGGTCGTTGATGAAGCCGGTCAGGTTGTTGAAGTCGATCGCGCCGGTGACGCGGACTTGGTTGGTGATGTTACGGACGAACGCCGCAGCTTCATACTTGCCGTTGCTCCAGATGTAGCCGGCACGCAGGCCGCCTTCGGTCAGCGCCTTGCCTGTGAATTCCTTGGACTCGTACAGGAAGAAGTTGACTTTCGAGCGATAGGCCCAGTCGGTGTAGACATAGAACTCGTTGCCGCCCGGAGTCGGGATGCTGTAGCGCGCAGTCAGGTTGTAGACCCACTTCGGCGCCTGCGGCAGCTGGTTGCCGCCGATCAGGAAACCGCCGCCGGGCGCGACCGGATCGGTGACTGTGCAGCCGCCGCCGCAACCGCCGACTGCCAGAGAGCCATCCTTGATGGTGGCCTTGTTGTAGCTGCCGCCCATGGTGATGAACAGATCGTCGATCGGCAGCAGTTCGAGATTGAACTCGACGCCCTCGCCCACGACCTTCCGCGCGCTCTTCACCGAATTGCCGTTTCCGCCACCGCCCACTTCAGTCAGCTGCAGGTCCTTGGTGTCATAGCGGAAGATCGTCGCCGCCAGACGCGCGCGGCGGTTCCACAAGTCGCTCTTCACACCGACCTCATAGCTGGTCGTCGTCTCGGGTGTCGTCTTGCTCAGCGGTCCGAATTCGGAGGCCGGCAACATCGCCGACGCGCGGAAGCCGGTGCCCACGCGGGCGTAGACGTTGGTGTCCTTGGTCAGCGCGTAGGTGCCCGACAGATCCCAGGTGGTCTTGTTGTCCTTCGTGCGGTCCGCCAGGCCAAAGCTGGTGTCCAGATTCTGGTCGGCGCTCGAGGTCGACAGCTCCTTCTTGTCCGTCGTGAAGCGGACGCCGCCGCGCAACTTGAACTCCTTGGTGACGTCGTAGTTGACGGATCCGAAGACCGCATACGCGCGGTTCTTCTGGAAGGTCCGCGACGAGTTCTGGTATCCGCCGCCGCCCAGCGTGTCGTAGTTGATGCTCTCGATCGTGTAGCGCTCGTCGAAGAGGTACACGCCGGCCTGGTAGCGGGCGGGACCGGACGGGTTGTATTCGACGCGGAACTCCTGGCTCAGCTGCCGATGGTCGTGCAATGCGTCCGAGGTCTCGCTCGGGAACGGGATCACGCCGGGACCCGACGGCGGCGCGAACACGGCACCGTAGCCGCCGTCCACGTCGCCGCGGGAGTACGGCTGCACCGTCTCGATCGCGGTGATCGAGTGCAGGGTCACGTCGTTCAGATTCCAGCGCAGACGCGCATTCGCGCCGGTGGCATGGATGCGCTGCTCGTTGCGGCCGTCGATGGACATCTTGTCCGGATCGAAGCCATCGACCAGGTCGTTCGTGCCCGGCTTGATGATGTTGGCGCGGAACAGGCGCGGGGAGCCGTCCAGCTCGCGGTTGTGGATGTTGAACAGCGCCGAGAACTGCTTGTGCGGCTCGTAAAGCACCTGCGCACGGATGGCGCGATCGTCATAGCCCTCCGTCTTGCCGGTGGGCATGTTGGCTTGCGTGTTCTCGACCCAGTCGCCGCGGTGCTGGACCTGCGCCGAGATGCGGGCCGCCCAGTCGCCGCCCATCGGCAGGTTGAACGCGCCTTCAGCGTTGATCGTGTCGTGCGTGCCGTAGGAGATGTTGAAGTAGCCCTCCTGTTTCTTCGACGGCTTCACCGAGTCGAACTTCACCACGCCGGCCGGCGTATTGCGGCCATACAGCGTGCCCTGCGGACCTGCGACGACTTCGACGCCGGCCAGGTCGAAGGCCGGGAAGCCCTTCAGGATCGGGTTCTCCTGGACGACCTCGTCATACAGCAGCGAGACCGGCTGCGAGGCGTTCAGGCGGAAGTCGGTGTTGCCGTAGCCGCGGATGTAGAAACGAGGGAAGGCGCGGCCGAAGGACGATTCGATGTTCAGGCTGGGGACCCGGCCCGACAGGAAGCGGATGTCCTGGCCGCCGGAGTTCAGCACGTCCAGCTTCTCGCCGGAAATCTTCGAGACCGCGTTCGGCACTTCCTTGATGTTCTCGACCCGGCGCTCGGCGGTGATGGTCACCGTCTCCAGCTGTCCCTTTTCCTTGGCCGCCGTGTCGGCGGCTTCCTGGGCCAGCGCGGGCCAGGCGAGCAAGGCCAGCGACACGGCCGCGGCGGCCTCGCGCAGGGCCGGACGGGCGGCGCGCTGGGTGGCGAAACGATTCATGGAGGTACTCCGGGGAAGGATGAAAAACCGGGGGGAGCCGACCGGGACACCGATGGATGAACCGGTTCACAGACGGCAAAAATGTGGGGCGCGGGGTGGCGCGGTGGACGCGAATCTAGCAAGTTCGTCATAAAGGCGTCACCCTAGGCACCATGTCGGTGCGTTTTCTGTTGCCCAAATACTTCAACTGCTCGCGTGTCGCCCGAATGGGCATGGACGGCGCAGGGGACGGGCGCTAGATGGTGCGGCGCTCGGACAAAAGGCGGGCCGGGTCCCGCGCTGCTGCCAACTCCGGAACGAGGCTTTGCGATACTGCCGCCCTCTTTCAGGGGCCTCGTCCATGCGCTTCATCACCCTCAACCTCAACGGCATCCGCTCCGCCGCCACCAAGGGCGTCTTCGACTGGCTGCCGCCGCAGCAGGCCGATGTGGTCGGCGTCCAGGAACTGAAGGCCCAGGCCGATGTCGTCGAATCGCAGTTCGCCGGCTACGACAAGCTCAGTGGCCACTTCCACTACGCCCAGAAGAAGGGCTACTCCGGCGTCGGCCTGTACACGAAGGAAACCCCCAGCGACGTCATCGTCGGCTTCGGCAGCGCCGAGTTCGACAACGAAGGCCGCTGGATCGAGAAGCGCTTCGACAAGCCAGGCCGCAAGCTCAGCCTCATCAGCTGCTACTTCCCCAGTGGCTCCAGCGGCGAGGAACGCCAAGCCGCGAAGTTCCGCTTCCTGGCCGAGATGTACCCCTACCTGATGGCGCTACGCGCCGAACGCGAGTTCATCCTGGTGGCCGACGTCAACATCGCGCACAAGGAGATCGACCTCAAGAACTGGAAGGGCAACCAGAAGAACAGCGGCTTCCTGCCCGAGGAACGCGACTGGATGACCAAGCTGCTCGAGAAGGACATCGGGCTGGTCGACGTCTTCCGCACCCTCAACGACAAGCCCGAGCAATACACCTGGTGGAGCAACCGCGGCCAGGCCTGGGCGAAGAACGTGGGCTGGCGCCTGGACTACCACCTGGCCACGCCCGGCATGGCCCACCTGGCCACGCGCGAAGCCATCTACCTCGACCAGCGCTTCAGCGACCATGCGCCGCTGACCATCGATTACGACTTCAAGATCTGAGTCCCGGCTCTACACCCCTTGCCCATTCAACCCGGTGCATTCTCACTCCCTCTCCCGCTTGCGGGAGAGGGCGGGGGTGAGGGCCAGCGGCCTGGGCAGTCAACAAGATCTGCGTCGCTGGAAGCACGCACACTCGTCGTTGAGGGTCAGTTCATGCGTGAGGCTGCTGGCCCTCACCCCTACCCTCTCCCGCAAGCGGGAGAGGGGGCAAGACCGACTCAGTCGACCTTCGCACCAGAAACCTTGACCACCTTGGCCCACTTCGTGGTCTCGCGGGCGATGAGCGCGGCGAATTCGGCGCTCGTGCCGCCGCCGGGCACCGCCCCCTGCGCCGCCAGGCGCTCCCTCATCACCGGCGTGGCCAGCGCCTTGGCCACCTCGCGCTGCACGCGCGCGACCTGATCGGCCGGCTGCGCGGCCGGCGCCAGCAGACCGAACCAGGACGACGCCTCGAAACCCTTCAGCTCCGGCACGCCGCTTTCGGCGATGGTGGGCAGTTCGGGCAGGGCCTCGCTGCGCTTCGCGCTCGTCACCGCGATCGCCTTGAGCTTGCCCGACTTGATGTGCGGCATCGCCGAGGGCAGGTTGTCGAACATCAGGTCCATGTTCCCGCCCATCAGGTCCAGCAACGCCGGGCCCGAGCCGCGATACGGGAAATGGATCATGTAGGTGGCCGTGAGACTCTTGAACAGCTCCCCCGCCAGGTGGATCGAGGTGCCGTTGCCGCTGGAGCACATGTTCAGCTTGCCCGGATTGGCCTTGGCCACGCGCGCCAGGTCGGCCACGCTGTGGATGCCGTACTTCTGCGCGTTCGCCGGATTCATCACCAGCACGTTGGGCACCGCCGCGACCAGCGTGATCGGCGCGAAGTCCTTGACCGGATCGAAAGGCATCTTCGGATACAGCGACTGGTTGATCGCGTGCGTGCCCACGGTGCCCATCAGCAGCGAGTGGCCGTCGGTCGCATGCGCCACGTCGGCCGAACCGGTGTTGCCGCCCGCGCCGGGCTTGTTCTCGACGACGACCGGCTGGCCCAGCGCCTTCTGGAGTTCGGGCGCCAGGGCGCGGGCCATCAGGTCGGTGGTGCCCGCCGGCGGAAAGGGCACGACGATGCGCAACGGGCGCGCCGGCCAGGCCGACTGCGCGCGGGCGAGTTCCGGCAGCCAGACGGTGGACGAGAGCGCGAGCAGGGCGCGGCGGTTCAGGCTCATGGGACGTCTCCTCGTTGTGATCTCGATGCAGGCGAAGGCAAGTCGTTGCGATCTCGATGCGGCGGAACGTCCCGGCCGGCCCGCTACGCGGCGGCCTCGGGCGTGCGCGGCGGCTCGGGGCCGAGCAGGGTCTGCAGCTGCACGCGTTCGGAGCTGCAGGCGGCATCGAAGTCGGCCTCGATCTGGATCAGCGCCTGCGCGTCGCCGGCCTCCACCGTGACGATGCCGCGGGCGCGGTTGCGCCCCTGCGACTTGGCCGTGTAGAGCGCCATGTCGGCCCAGTTGACCGCCTGCTCCCAGTGCAGCGCGAGCTGCGCCGGCGGCAGCGGGAAGTGCGCGAAGCCGATCGAGCAGGTCACCCGCAGCGCCCCCGCGGCCGTCTGCACCGGCTGGCCGCCGACGGTGAACAGGATGCGCTCGGCCAGCAGCTGCAACTGGTCCGGCGCGACGTTGCGCGCGAAGACCAGGAACTCCTCGCCGCCCCAGCGCACCACGAGGTCCTCGGTCCGGACCGCCTGCGCGATGCGCCGCGAGACCTCGATGATCACGGCGTCGCCGGCCGCGTGGCCGTGGCGATCGTTGACGTGCTTGAAGTGATCGATGTCGATCATCAGCAGCGCGCCGGTGAACATGTCCTTCGCATGGCGGTCCATGACCGCGAGGAAGTGGCGCCGGTTGGCGAGGTCCGTCAGCGGATCGCGCTCGCTCTGCGCGCGCAGCAGGCTCTGGTTGGCCTTGAGCTTGCGGTTGGCCTCGCGCACGCGCGCCAGCATCACGCCGATCAGGATCAGCGACAGTCCGAGCAGCGCCGCCAGCCCGACGCCCACCTGCTGCGCCAGCTGGCGGTTGTCGAGCTCGCGGTCCTTCAGCGTCTGCTCGCGGCGCAGCAGCTCCAGGTCGCGCTGCTTGGCCTCGCTGTCGTACTTCAACCGCAGCTGCTGCAGCGAGGATTCGCGGTTGCGGCGCGCCGTGTCCGCGCTCAGCGCGCGTTCCTCGTGATAGAGGCGCAGCGCCTCCTTCCACTGGCCGACCTTCGCATAAGCCTCGCCCAGTTCGCGCAATTGCAGCGCGCGGCGCACCGGGTCGAAGTCGTCCTGCGCCATCTCGACCACCCGCGCGATCTCGCGACGCGCCGGCTCGAACTGGCGCTGCTGCACCAGCGCGACGGACAGGTTGTGACGCAGCGTGCGCTCGACGGTCCGGTCGTTGTAGGCCAGCACGACCGGCAAGGCCAGGCGCGCGAGCTGCACCGCCTTGGCGGACTGGTCGGTGTGGATGTAGGCGTCGAGCAGGTTGTTCTGCAGCAGCGCGACGTCGCGCCTCCCGCCCGCCTGCTCGGCCAGCCTCAGCGCGTCCTCGAGCGCGGCCAGCTGGGCCGCCCGGTCGCCGCGACGGGAGGCGACCATCGACTCGACCATCTTCGCGCGGCTCATCGCGGACACGTCCCCCTGCGCCAGCTGCCAGGCCTGCGCCATCCACTGCTGGGCCGCGGCGGGCTCGTCCCGGACCTGGCTGTTGACCGCCAGCGACCCCATCATCGTGCCGGTCACGCTGTGGTCCTGGATCGCCTGGGCCAGCGACAGCGCCCGCCGCAGCGAGGTTTCCGCGAACGCGTATTCCCCTCGCGCGCCCTGCGCCCGGGCGACCAGACGCAGCGCCTGGATCATCACGCGCGCATCGCAGCCGGGCGCCGCCGCCAGCGTCGTCGCGGGCGGACAGGCGGGCGACAGCTCGTCCAGCGCCTGCTGCGCCATCTCGCCCGAACGCCCGGTCTGGCCGAGCCGGTCCTGCAGCTCGGCCAACAGCAGCCGCGACAGCGGCCGGCCTCCGGGGCGGGGCTCCAGGGCCGCGGAGATGCGGCGGACCTCGTCCGGATGGCCCGCATACACCGCGTTGCGGCCGAGCGCGTACTCGATGTGCAGCCGGTGGGCGGCGTGCGCCGGCTCGGCGAGCAGGGTGCGGAGCTGCTGCGCCGCCTTGTCCGGTTCGTTATAGCCCAGGCGGTCGAGCTGCGCGAGCTGCGCGTCCAGCGCGCGATCGGGGATCTCCGCGCGAACCGGCATCGCCGCCAGGGCGAGCAGCATCACCATCAGCGCGGTCGTCACGCGGCTCATCATGCGCGCGGCTCCTGCGCCGGGCCGAGCAGGCTCACGAGCTGCACCTGGCCCTGATGCCAGGCGGCCTCGAGTCGTCCGGCCAAGGCCAGCAGCTGATCGCGGTCGCGCGCCTGCATCGCGGCCACGCCGTAGGCCTTGTTCCGCCCGTGCGCCTTGGCCATGTACATCGCCGTGTCGACGAGATCGATGGCCCGCTCCCATTCCAGTGTCAGGTCGTGCGGCGCCATCGGGAAACTCGCGAAGCCGACCGACGCGCTGATCGGGATGCGCAGCGGCCCGTGGTCGACCGGCTGGCCGCCGATCTGGTCCAGCAGCCGCTGGCCGAGCTGGCGCGCGTCCTCGGTCGCTTCGGAGTTCACCAGGATCAGGAATTCCTCGCCGCCCCAGCGCACGACGAGGTCCTGCTCACGCAGCACGCCACGCAGGCGCCGCGCGACCTCGACCAGCACCGTGTCGCCGGCGGCATGGCCCCACTGGTCGTTGATGCGCTTGAAGTGGTCGATATCGATCAGGAACAGGCTGCCGCGCAGCCCGCCCTCGCGGGTGCGCAACGCGATGGCCTGCTGGAAGTGCCGCCGGTTCGCGAGCCCGGTCAGCGGATCGCGCTCGCTCTGCACCCGCAGCGATTCGTTGGTCTGCGCCAGGGCCGCGTTCGTGCGACGGATGCGCCGGTAGGCCAGTGCCAGCAATGCGCCGGAGAGCAGCACGCAGCCGCCGACCTCCGCCCACAGCTTGAGCTGCAGGTCGCGGCTGCGGATCTGCTCGGCCTTGAGGCTGTTGTCCTGGTTGAGCAAACGGATCTCGCGCTGGCGCTGCTGGTCCTCATAGCGCGCCTGCGCCTCCAGGACCGCCTTGCGGGTCTCGTCGCGCAGCACCTCGTCGAATTCCTTGCGCGACTGGTGGAAGGCGTCGACCGCGCCGGCCAGGTCGTCGAACTTCTCGAGGTAGGTGCCCAGCTCGAGCCAGGACTCGGCGGTGTAGCTGCCGGCCTCCCGCTGGGCGTCCATCGTGATGGCCTGCAGCACGTCGCGCTTGCCTTCGTCCATCCGTCGCAGGCCGATCTTGGCGATGCCCGAGTTGTGCCGGGCGAGGATCTCGGTGGAGATGTCGCCGCTCTCGTGCGCCAGGGCCAGGCTTTGCGTCGAGAGCTCCAGTGCGCGCGCGTAGTTGCCGCTGCGCAGCTCGTAGTCCGCGAGGTTGCCCAGCGCCAACGCCTGCAGGCCCGGCGCCTGCGCCTCGCGGGCGTACTTCAGCGCCTGCTCGCGCGCCAGCTGGCTGTACTTCGGATCCTCGTCCTGCGAATGCACGATGCCCAGGATGGTGTGGACCGAATACAGCAGCACCGGATCCGGATCCTGCTGCGCGGCCAGCAGCGCCTCGTTCGCGGTGCGCTTGGCGTGGTCGGACTGCTGGCTGCGGAAGTAGTTGAACGCGAGCGTCGCCTCGGTCGCCGCGACGCGCCAGCGCGATTCCATCGCGCGCGCCTGGTCCAGCGCCTTCAACCCGCTTTCGACCGCCGCGTCCACCTCGCCGTAGTCGCCCTGGATGTAGGCGCGCAGCTCGGTCGCGCGCCACAGCAGGCGCCGGTCGGCGGTCTCGGCGTCGATATCCGCCAGCCCACCCAGCAGACGCGCGCCGGCGCCGAGCTCGCCGTTGGCCTTCAGCCACTGCGCGCGCGCCAGCATCAGCGCCAGCGGAATCTGCGCCCGCGTCGGCGACGACGCGGGCCAGGCCTTGATCTCCTCGATGGCGGCCTCATGGCCGGCGCGGTCACGCAGTTGCGCGAGCAGCGCGGCCCGTTGGCTCAGCGCTTCCAGGCGCTCGGCGCTGCCGACGGCGGCGCGCGACTCGATGGCCTGCAGCTCCCGCACATGTTCGCGCGGATGGGCCTGCCCGACCCGCTCCTGCTGTTCCAGTTCAGCCTGCAGGGCCCGATCGTGCACCGGCGTGCCGGCCGGCGCGGCGGACGGGCGGGATCCGGCGCCGTCGCCGGGGCCGCAGCCGCTCAGCAGCGGCAACGCCAGGCTCAGGGCGAGCGCGAGGGCCGCGGCATGCAGCTCTCCGAAGCGGGCACGCGGATGCGCGCGCGCACCGGCCGCGTCTGTCGACGACCCGGGGTCCTCCGCTGCTCGCAACGCCCCAACCTTGCTCATCGTGCTGCTGTCGAGTTGTAGGTCTTGTGACTGGAGGGCCGGCCCGGATCGCGCCGGGCCGGCGTCGTGGGGTCAGTCCGTGCGGCCGCGCCGGAGCAGCGCATGCAGCAGGATCGCGCCGAAGGTGGCGGTCCCGATGCCGCCCAGCGTAAACCCGCCCAGCTTCAGCGTGAAGTCTCCCGTGCCGATCACCAGCGTGATCGCGGCCACCATGAGGTGGCGCGGGTCGCGGAAGTCGACCTGGTGGTCCACCCAGATGCGGGCGCCGGCGATCGCGATCAGCCCGAACACGACGATGCTGACACCGCCCATCACCGCCAGCGGGATGGCCTGGATCAAGGCGCCGAACTTCGGCGAGAAGCCCAGGGCCAGCGCCATCAGCGCCGCGAAGACGAAGACCGCCGTCGAGTAGATGCGGGTCGCCGCCATCACGCCGATATTCTCGGCGTAGGTGGTGACGCCGGTGCTGCCGACGGCGCCGCTGGCGATCGTCGCCAGGCCGTCGCCGACGAAGGCGCGGCCGAGGAAGGGGGTCATGTCGCGGCCGGTCATCGCGCCGACGGCCTTCAGGTGGCCGAGGTTCTCCGCGACCAGGATCAGCGCGACCGGCGCGATCATCACCATCGCGGCCCCGTCGAAGACCGGTCCCTGGAAATGCGGCAGGCCGATCCACGGCGCGGCGGCGATCTTCGACAGGTCGATCGGCGCGCCCAGGCCGAAGCCGTTGGTGAGCAGCGCGTAGATGAGGCTGGCCTGGATCAGCCCGGCCAGGATCAGCAGGCGCTGCAGCATGCCGCGCGAGTACACCGCGACCACCGCGACGCTGACGAAGGTGGCGGCCTGCATCCAGGCGTCGAAAGGCGTCGGCGCCATGTTCTTGATGGGCACCGACGCGAGATGGAGTCCGATCACCGCGACGACGGCGCCGGTGACCACCGGCGGCATCAGCTTCTCGACCCAGCCGCTGCCGGTGATCGAGACCAGCAGTCCGATGACGGTGTACAGCACGCCGCAGGCGATGATGCCGCCCAGCGCCAGCGGCAGGTTGGGATTGGGGCCGCTGCCGGCGTAGCCGGTCGCCGCGATGACCACGCCGATGAAGGCGAAGCTCGAGCCCAGGTAGCTCGGCACCCGGCCGCCGGTGAGGAAGAAGAAGAGCAGCGTGCCGACGCCGCTCATCAGCACGGCGACATTGGGATCGACACCCATGAGCAACGGCGCCAGCACGGTGGCGCCGAACATGGCGATCACATGTTGCAGGCCGAGCGCCGCGGTCTGCGGCCAGGACAGGCGTTCATCGGGGGCAATCGCCTTCTCGGGGCCGACGGTCACGGGCCGCCAGCGCATCAACCACGCCATGGACTTTCCTCAACGGGACAAGCCGTCGAGTGTAAGGAGGGCCCGCCATGCCGCCACTCCGGCATATCCCCTGACCGGGTGGCGCGGCGCTGGACATGGAAGCCCAGCCCTTGCCGCTCAGAACAGCACCATGTCGCGATTCTGTCGCGGCAGTTGCCGCAGCAGGCGGCGCCAGGAAGACCAGGCACGCCACAACGCGCCGCCGGACAGCAGGCTCAGGATCAGCAGGATGGTCATGGTCGACTCCTCGTGGCGCGCGGAACGCGGCCGATGATTTCGCACGATCGTGCGAAGTTGGCGGAAACAAGGAGGCCTGCACGTTCCATGAACTCGACCTCAGCGGGAATCAGTGTCGGCGACGGAGGTCGCGGCATCGAGCCGCACCGGCGCCATCAGACGGACATAGCAGGTCCAAGCCCGGTCGATCGCATCGGGCGTGCGCAGGAACCGCACCTCGCGGACCAGCGCGGTGAACAGGCCGTCGAGCTCGAAGATCAGTTGATCGAGGTCGGCATCGGCTCGCAACTGGCCGGCCTCCAGCGCCTGCAGCAGCGTACGGCGCAAGGTCGCGCGCCAGCGGCGCACGCCGTCCAGCAGGTGGTCCCGCATGACGTCGTTGCGGTCGTCGTATTCGAAGGCGCCCGCCACGTAGAGGCAACTGCCGTGCGGCCCGTCGACACGGTTCAACCAGGCGCGCACCATCGCGTCCAGCCGCGGCAATCCGCGCGGCTCGCGCAGCGCCGGCAGGATCACTTCCTGCTGGAAGACCTTCTCGAAGGCGTCCAGCACGGCCGTCTGCAACGCCTCTCGCGAGCCGATGCGCGAGAACACACCGCTCTTGGACAGGTTCAGGCGCTTGGCCACCTCGCCGATCGACAGGCTGTCCAGGCCGTCCAGGCGCGCCATCTCCAGCGCGACATCGACGATGGCGCTCTGCGTCAGTTCGCTGCGGGCGGTCTTGGCTTCCATGGACCGTAATTTAGCACGGTCGTGCGAAGTGCGCTTTGCGCCTCGATGACGTGGACGGCGGTCGGGTTATTCGCCGGCGCCGTCGGCATCGGTTTCATCCGCCGGCGGACGGCCCCGGCGTGGCGCGGGCGAGAGTGCCGGCCTGATGCCGCGCCGCTTGAGGGCTTCGCGCAGCAGCAGCTCGATCTGAGCATTGGAAGAGCGCAACTCCACCGCGGCCAGCCGCTCGATTTCCTCCCACAGCGCGGGATCGAGGCGCAGCGGAAACTGCTTCTTGCCGGGACTGCCCATCGCCGCGTCGCTCAGTTGTAGAGCGTGCCCGCATTGACGATGGGCTGCGTGTCCTTGTCGGAGCACAGCACCACCAGCAGGTTGGACACCATCGCGGCCTTGCGCTCATCGTCGAGTTGCACGATCTCGCGTTCGCTCAGGCCCTTGAGCGCCTCCTCGACCATGCTGACCGCGCCGTGCACGATCTTCTTGCGGGCGCTGATGATCGCCTCGGCCTGCTGGCGCCGCAACATCACCTGGGCGATCTCCGGCGCGTAGGCCAGGTGGGTCAGCATGGCCGTCTCGACACTGACACCCGCGGGCTGGAGCCGGGCCTGCAGCTCGGCGATCATCGCGGCCATCACCTCGTCGGCGCCGGCGCGCAAGGTGATCTCCTGGCTGTCGAGGTCATCGCCCTCGTCGTAGGCGAACTGCGAGGCGACATGCCGGATCGCGGCCTCGGCCTGGATGCTGACGTACTGCTCGAAGTCGTCGACCTCGAACACCGCGCGCGCCGTGTCCTCGACCCGCCACACCACGGCGGCACTGATCTCGACGGGATTGCCGCGCTTGTCGTTGACCTTCAAGGTCGGCGCGTCCAGGTTGCGCGCGCGCAGCGAGATCCTGCGCTTGGCCATGAACAGCGGGATCGTCCAGCGCAGGCCGGCGATGCGGTCGGTGCCGACGTAGCGGCCGAACAGCATCAGCACGCGGGCCTCGTTGGGCTGCTGGATGTACAGCCCCGACATCAGGATGAAGCCGCCCAGGATCAACGCCAGCTGCATCAGGCCGAAGGCCTCGTGGCGCAGCTCGAAGAAGCGCCAGACCGCGAAGGCCAGCAGCCCCAGGCCGATCACCAGCGCGGCATACCCGTTGGCCGTGCCGGCGCGACGCTCGAGCGGCGTCTGCGCCGCGGCGCGCGACGGGGTGTTCTTCGGGACTGCGGTCGTGCTCATCACCAGCTCCTCCAAAAAGGTGATATCACTTTAAGCGGCAGCCCCCGCTCGCGCAAGCCCCCTCGCGCAATCTCCCCCAACAGGAGGAGGAACGAGAAGCGGGCAGGGAAAGGCGCGCGCAGAAAGCAGAAAGCGCCCACGAGGGGCGCTTGCGCAGGACTCCGGCCGGACTCCCTCTCCCGCACCGCGGGAGAGGGCGGGGGTGAGGGCCAGCGGTCGGGGCAGGACGCTGCTCAGGCGCCCTTGCGTGCCAGCGGCAGCAGGAAGTTGGCGACGGCGATGCAGCGCTGGCCGAGTTCTTCCTCGCTGGCGCGCAGGCCGAAGCCGGCCATCGACGGCGACGTCAGGTAACGGCCGCCGATCGCGACGGTGGGCACGCCGTCGATGTTGTACTGGTTCTGCAGCTTCTCGGCCTGCTGGCACTTGGTCTGCACGGTGAAGGACTTGTAGGTCTCCTTGAACTTGGCCGGATCCACGCCCAGCGGCGCGAGGAACTTGGCCATCTCCTCCAGGTCCAGCAGCGACTGGCCGCCGCGATGGATGGCGTTGAAGATGGCCGGGCGCACCTGCGCTTCCTTGCCCATCGCCTCCAGCGTGAAGAACAGCTGCTGGTGCGTCTTCACGTTGGCGCGGAAGGCCACGTGGACCTTGCGATAGACGACGTCGGCGGGCAGTTGCTTGGCCCAGGCCTCGATCGTTGATTCGAAGACGTAGCAGTGCGGGCAGCCGTACCAGAAGAACTCGATGACCTCGACCTTGCCCGGCGCCGATCCGGGCACCGGCGTGGCCAGGCGCTGGTACTGGCGGCCTTCGATGGGGCCGCCCTGCGCGCCGGCCGGCATGCCGGTCAGGAGCAGTCCACCGCCCGCGGCGGTCGACAGGGCCGTGAGGGCGTTGAATTCGCGACGCTTCATCTTCGATTCCTTGATAGTTCCGCTGCGACCGGCGCTGCAGTGGCCGGCCATCCTAGAAAGGCAAACTTAGACCGGTATTAACCAGGCTCAGCGCTGGATCGCGACCAGGTTGGCCTCGACGCCGGCGCCTTCGAGCTTCTTCTGCTGCGCTTCCGCCTCGTCCCGGGTGTCGAACGGTCCCAGCCGCACGCGGAACACGGTGCGTCCGGACTGCTCGCGCTCCATCACCTTGGCGGAGAAGCCCTGGATCGCCAGCTTGGCGCGCTGCTGTTCGGCGTCCTCCATGCGCGTGTACGCGCCGGCCTGGACGAAGAAGCTGCCGCGCGACCCGTCGGGCCGGGCGCCGTCGGCGGTGCGCGGCTCCGTCGGACGCTGCTCCGGCCTGGCGGCCGGGGCCGGGGCTTGCGTCTGGGTCTGCGCGGCGGGCGCGCGGTCGATCGGACGTCCCTCGACCGCGGGCGCGGGCGTGGCGCCGGTCGTCACCTGCGGCGCGGGCGCCGGCGCGGTCGGCACGACCGCCGGCGTCACGACGCCCGACGCGGCCTTGGCGCCGGCACGGCCGGCCAGCGGCGCGTTCGGGTCCCAGTTCCGGTTGCGTTCCGCTTCCTGGGCGTCCTGCTCCGCGGTGCGCTGCGGCAGCTTGTTGACGAAGGGCACCGGCGCCTTCGTCACGTACAGGGCCACGCCCAGCGCGATCCCCAGCCCCAGCAGCAGGCCCACGATCAGGCCCATGGCGAATCCGCCGCGCTGCTTCTGTTTACTCATTGCTGCTCCTGCGAGTCACGTTCCATCGCGTCCGGGGCCGACACCCCCAGCACCGCCAGCGCGTTGCGCATCACCTGCCGCGTCGCGGCCAGGAGCGCCAGGCGCGCGCGCGTCAGGGCCGGGTCGTCGCCCAGCACGCGTTCGGCGCCATAGTAGCTGTGCAGCGCGCCGGCCAGGTCGCGCAGGTAGAACGCCACGTCGTGCGGGGCCAGGTCTTGCGCCGCCGAGGTCAGCATGCGCGGGTAGTCCGCCAGCTTGAGCATCAGCGCGGCCTCGGTCGGCGCGACCAGCAGCGACAGGTCGGCGCCGGCGATCGCGGCCTCGTCATGCCCCTGCTCCGCGCCCTTGCGCAGCACCGAGCAGATGCGCGCATGCGCGTACTGCACGTAGAACACGGGGTTCTCGTCGTTGGCCTTGAGCGCGAGGTCGACGTCGAAGATGAACTCCGTGTCGGCCTTGCGGCTGATCAGGAAGAAGCGCACCGCGTCGCGGCTGGTCCATTCGATCAGGTCGCGCAGCGTGACGTAGCTGCCGGCGCGCTTGGAGATCTTGACCTCCTCGCCGCCCTTCATGACCGTGACCATCTTGTGCAGCACGTAGTCGGGGAAGCCCTGCGGGATGCCGACGCCGGTGGCCTGCAGGCC
>Ga0065165_1000078_pt1 | contig 162412 bp, 123 predicted proteins | sample AraplaMF_Cvi_mMF_FD_63813 | JGI IMG/M metagenome (GOLD analysis project Ga0065165, IMG submission 63813) | Arabidopsis root microbial communities from the University of North Carolina, USA - plate scrape MF_Cvi_mMF (version 2) (version 3) | ecosystem: Host-associated > Plants > Roots >... | reverse complement strand
GTAGTCAGGTGTCGTCATTTGTAGTCAGGTATTGTCATGAGTAGTCAGGTGTCGTCATTTGTAGTCAGGTGTTGTCATTTGTAGTCAGGTGTTGTCATGAGTAGTCAGGTGTTGTCATGAGTAGTCAGGTGTTGTTGGCTGTCGGCGATCATTGCTCCGGATTCTACTTCAACCTGGTGTGGGCTGCAATTTGTCCTGAAAATGCCGTCTAACGGCCTTCGTAAATGTAGACCACTGTGTGGTCGTCGTCCGGCGCGAAGGAAAGCCGGAGTCTGCCGTTTTTTATTTCCGGGAAGAAGGGATTGTTGCAAATACTCGCACCACGCGGTGTTTTGATCGTCAAAGGTAGTTGGTAAAGGGTTTGGTATCCGTCCGTTCTCATGAGCTGGATGCCGCCCAATGCAAAGTTCTGGTCACCATGCTTCCACCGGTTGAGCCCGGAGCAGAGCATCATCGTGTCTCCCACATACTTCGCGTCCTGAATCTTGAAAGTGAGCATGTTATTGGGTTCCTTCGAAATCAGTTCCCAGCCGTGGCGGGTATCATCCTTGCGCCCCCATTTATAGAATTGTTCGGCGTCCCAGTTCATACCTATCACCTCCTCATTTCCCACGCATACCACTGCGCCGAGCGCGTCGCGGACATCCCACATTTTTTCGATCTTCATCGTTTGCGGATCCATCCTGTAAACGATGGAGTTGCCATGCGGGCGATACTCGCAAACCGGTATCCATATGTACTTTCCATCAAAGTCGATGCCGCCGGGGTGGTAAACGCTCTTTTCGCCGATCGTTACCTGGCCTACCAGCTGTCCGCTTTCGTCGAACTTGAAAACCCGGCCAACGCCGTCGCCGGTGTCGCGGTCGAAGCCGTCCACCGGGCTGGCGTATCTTTCGGGCCAGCGTTTTACGTCCACGGCTGTGAGGAAATAGTACCCGCCGACTTTTGTCAGTCCCTGGGTATGGAAGGTTGGAAACGGCAAAACGATGGAGTCGATCAACGTGAACTGCTTTTCGGAGGTGTACCCGGGCAGTTTCCGGGCTATTTCACCGCGATCGTTCTGGGCGGCGGTCTTTTGCGCCACCAGCGCCGAAACCGCGGCAAGCAGGACAACAAAGCATTTAAATTTCATAAACGGAACGTTTCAGCAGGGTTAGGGGCTTGACCGGCAAATATAGGATGTTGCTGAAAAGAATATTCAGGGGAAAGGGAGGAGCAATTAACATTTTTTATGTTGCGGAAACGGAGTCAGCGTGGTTGTTTGCGGCTATTAACCATTTAGCAAGCCATGACTCACATTCTGAAATTTTTCTGCCCCGCTGCATTTTGCCTTACATTGACAATGGCGCCGGCGATATCAGCCAACCTCACGTACCCTCAAAACTCGGCTACCGCTGACACCGTGCGTAAACCGGGCACACGCGAAGTAAAACCACGTAGTCCCCGAAAGGCGGTGCTCCTCGCCATTGTACCCGGCCTGGGGCAAGGCTACAATGGGGATTTTTGGAAACTTCCGATCGTATACGCGGCGCTTGGAGGAAGCATTTTTACGGTTCATTTGAATTCCCTTAAATACCATGATTACCTGAAAGCATATTGGTCGTTTTATGACCACAGTACCGGTACGCCAGCGCACGGTACCACCGAGGATACCGAAATGCCGGTCCGAGTGAGAAACCTCCTCAATACAAAAAGTACCGTAAAAATGCTTACAAAGGATCAGATCGTGAGGAACAAAGACGTGTGGCGCAGGTACCGGAATGTGTCCATTCTCACTTCCGGACTCATTTACGTGCTTACCATCATTGAAGCCAATGTGGCTGCCCATCTTAAGACTTTTGATGTTTCCGATGATCTGTCGGTCAGGATCGGTCCTGGTGCGGTAGGGGTGCCGTTTTCGGCGTTTACTCCCGGTTTGCAGATGGTCTTTAACTTTAAGTAGGGGGCGGTTCCCGGTGAAGCCGTTTGTCTACGGAATCTGCTTTCCGTCGACGAAATATGGCAGTCTCTCGTTTTGCCGCTATTTTACGTCGTTCATTAAAATAGCAGATCACCCATGGCCGCAGCCCTTATCCACTCAGCCGATTTCATCCAAGCAGATTCCTTTCCCAACCCGCAATTGCTCCGTCCGCAAACAGAGGTAAGGGCTGGTAAGGAAGGAGGGGCCGGGCAGGGTGCGAAAATGGGGAGTCTTAAATTCAGAAGCTGGCTTTTCCCGGATATCCATGTAATGAACCTGCATTGGCAGGTTTGCCGGGATGTGAGCATTGTTGAAGAGAGCCGTGCCGACACTGTGAATATCAATTTCCAGATGTCAGGCCACATGAATACCCGGTTCACGGGTATCGCCAGGGAAGTGGGTATGAAACCTCACCAGCATAACCTGATTTTTTCGCCCGAAGGCAGCTTTCGAAACACACTTCCGGGCGGGTGAGCACGTGGAGATGTTCCATGTCAGTCTGAGAAAAAAATACTTTTCAGAGCTGATCGGCTGCGATGACCGTTGGAGCGAACGTGCGCAGGAGTCGTTGCTGAAAGACAGGCCTTTTGCAGGCATGGAATCGAATGCGCGCATGACGCCCTACATGCAAAAGCTGATCGGGGATATCAAACAATGCGGGCAATCGGGACCCATGCAAAGGCTGATGCTCCAATCGAAGGTGCTGGAACTGGTCGCATTGCATCTGGGACAGTTACAGGCGGGTATTTCCTGCCCGTCGGGTTTGACAATGGCGGAAATCGGGCGGTTAAACGAGTTGAAAGCTTACCTGGACGTACACTTTCTGGAAGATTTCAGCTTGCCGCAGCTTAGCCGGCTATGTTTACTGAATGAATTTAAACTCAAAAAGGGATTCAAGGACCTGTTTGGCACAACGGTATTTGCCTATTTGCGTAAGCTAAGAATGGATTTTGCGGTGAAGCTCCTCCTGGATTCTTCAAAAAATATCGATCATATTTCAGATATGCTGGGCTACGAACATCCCCAACATTTCTCGACGGCATTCAAGCGGTACCACGGGTCACCCCCTTCGAGCTTCCGGCCTTGAAAACCGGTACGGGCTGAAAGCAACGACAATTGTTGAAAGCAGACTTGCCGATCGCAAATAATTTGGCAACTTTCACGGTAAACCGACCGCGAGAGGCTTTTATGATTGACCTGATACCGTTTATTTTCATTGTAGCGACGCTCGCCGTCGTTTCCGTCCTGTCTGATAAAGTACGCATACCATACCCGATCCTGCTCGTCCTGGTAGGATTAGTCATCGGTTTTATACCCGGCCTTCCGCTGGTCGAACTCGATCCGGAGGTTGTGTTCCTGCTCTTTCTTCCGCCGCTGCTTTTCAGGGCCGGCTGGAACACGTCCTGGCCGGCTTTCCGGGCTGCGATACGGCCTATTTCGAGACTTTCCATTGGTTTGGTTTTTCTGACAACCTGCGCGGTGGCGGTGGCAGCCCATTATTTCATCCCGGGCATGCGCTGGCCAGTCGCATTCGTGCTGGGAGCCATTGTTTCGCCGCCGGATGCCGTCTCCGCGACCAGCATTATGAAAGGTACCGGGCTGGATAAGCGTGTGATCACGATCCTGGAAGGGGAAAGCCTGGTGAACGACGCCTCCGCACTGATCGCCTACAAGTACGCGGTGGCGGCGGTGATGAGCAGCACTTTTGTGCCCTGGAAAGCGGGTGTTCAGTTTCTGGTGGTGGCGGCAGGCGGGATTCTGGTCGGTACCGCGGTCGGCTACGGTTTTGCCTACATGATGAAGCGCGTCCGAAGCAATGCCATGCTGGAAGGGACAATGTCGCTGCTCGTGCCGTTTATTTCGTACCCGGTTGCGGAGGCTGTCGGGGTGTCGGGCGTTCTGGCGGTCGTGAGCACGGGGCTTGTGACATCGTGGCTTTCGCACGAAATGTTTTCGCACCAGGGGCGCACGCTCGTAACTTCGGTCTGGGATATGATCGAGTTCCTGCTGAACGGAGCGGTATTTGTGCTGATCGGCTTTCAACTCTCTACCATTGTGCATAACACGGTGGAATACAGCTTCGCAGATCTGATAGGCTATGGGCTCATTGTCAGTGCGGTAGTGATCGTGGTCAGGATGTTGTTCATCGTGCCCACGGTGTACTTTTCGGATATGCTGTCGACGGGCGAATACCGGCAGGGGGAGTCCGGTTTTGACTGGAAGGTGGCCATTGTCCTGTCGTGGACCGGCATGCGGGGCGTCGTATCGCTTGCCACAGCCATGGCCATTCCATTGGTGATGGAAAACGGGAAGCATTTCCCGTATCGGAAGCTGATCCTCTTTGTGTCGTTTGTCGTGATTCTCGTCACATTGATCGGTCAGGGACTATCATTGCCGTATTTGATACGCAAGCTCGGGATCCGGAGCTCGGGGCAGGAAGAGGCGGAAGAGGAAACCAGGTTGCGCCTCCTGCTGGCTAACAGTTCACTCGATTTTATCCACGATCATTTCTCCGAAACCCAAATGAACCCGGATGTGGCCGATCAGGTGCGCAAGTTGTATGAGCTGAGAAGCAACTGGATCAAAGACAAAAAGTACGGAACGAATCAGCAGTCGCCGGGAACCGCGGACTTGCTGAGCCAGGTCGTCGATGCCCAGCTGACTGTCACGCAATTCAAGCGGGACCTGCTGCTGCGGCTTCACCGGGAAGCCTCCTTTTCCGAGTCGGCCATTAAAAAGATGGAACGGGAGCTTGACCTGGACGAGGCCAGGCTTCGCTCGCATGTATAGGCTCGCCGTGTGTGTTTAGGCCGTGTGCCGCTCGTTTCGTCACCGCTGGATGAAGCCCCGTCGGTGCAATGAGCCTACCGGCCGATAAAAAACGGGCGTTGGCGGTGTTTCTTTTGAGTAAACCCGGAAATGGGTATTATCGCATATGATTGAGCCGACAAAAGAAGCATGGCAGCCGATACTGGAAAGGAAACTACCGGTGTTGCTGCATTTGCTGGGGTGGGGTATTTATGCTACCCTGGTCTTCTATGGGAATTTCGCCCGTGTTTCGCCCTGGTTTTTCTTTGTACACTATGGCTTGGCTTTCGGCATGCACGCAGGTAGTTTTTATCTCAACTATTTGTATCTGGTACCCAATGGCTTGCCTAAGTACAGCTTAGCGCGTTTTTTAGCAATCAATCTGCTCGCAGCGATATTGATGGCGTCCGCCGCAGTGCTGTTGGAAGACCGGCTTTTGCCCGGAAGTAACATGATGGAACGGCTACAAGGAGGCGATTTGCTGCCGCTCCTGACAAGAATCAGCAACTACATCATTTTTGCCCTTCTCGGGCTTTTTGTGAGGCTGAGTGCAGATTGGTACCGTAAATTGCAGAAGGACAAGGAAATGGAAAATGAGTATCTCAAATCCGAGCTAGCATTGTTGAAGGGGCAGATTAATCCTCATTTCCTCTTTAATTCCCTAAACAATCTTTACGCACTTTCCTTGCGCCAGGCTCCGGAGACGCCCGCCGTGATCCTGCGCATTTCTGAGATGATGCGCTATCTGCTGTATGAAACTAATGCAGGGATGGTGCTACTTGAAAAAGAGATCGAGATGATACGTACCTATGTGGCTATGAATGAGATGCGAAGTAAGTCCGGCGAGGGGACCAAATTGGAGGTTTCCGGAAACCTCCAAACCATAACAATCCAGCCATTGCTGCTGTTGCCGCTGATAGAGAATGTATTCAAGCATGGCGCCTCACCGGTGACGATCACCATTCATTGGGGTTTCCCGGTGCTCCGTGTTCATACCGAGAATAAAGTACGTGCAGCAGGCCCGGAGGTCAGCGGTGGCTTGGGTATCACCAATCTACGCCGAAGGCTCGCATTGCTTTACCCGGCTGCGCACGAACTTACATTTCACCGGGAGGGCGACACATTCGCGGCGGACCTCACCATTCGACTCAACAGCGAGACTCATGATTAAATGTATCGCAATCGACGATGAATTCCTTGCATTGGAAATAATTGAAAACTACGTTTCCAAATGTCCGTTCCTCGAACTGACCGCGACCTTTTCATCCCCGTTGGACGCATTACCTATGCTGAATCACGGGGGATGCGACCTGCTTTTCCTGGATATCAATATGCCCGAAGTGAATGGCATGGATTTCCTGTCGGCTATTCCCGCTCCGCCGCTGGTGGTGCTTACCACGGCCTATCCTCAGTACGCGCTGGCCGGGTTCGAAGCTGGGGTGGTCGATTACCTGGTCAAACCTTTTTCCTTCGAACGCTTTTTGAAAGCCATACAAAAAGTGCAGTCCCGGCTGGTACCGCGAATGGAAAGCGGACCGCAATATCTTTTTGTTCGGTCGGCGCACAGAATGATCCGTGTGGATCTGGACGACATCCTGATGCTCGAAGGCAAAAAGGACTACGTAGCCGTGCATACCCAAACCCGGGTGATCGACACGCTTACCACATTGACGGCATTTCAGGATAAGCTGCCGGTAAAGGACTTTGTGCGTGTACACAGGTCTTTTATCGTCGCTCTGAACAAGATTAACGCCATTGAGCGCAACATCATTTATATAGGTGAAAAGAAGGTGCCTGTCGGCGAGATGTTCCGGGAAGACTTGCTGCGGCGCATCGGCTGATCCCCCCAATTTTTGGTCGTTCGTTTCGGGGCGTTGGAAGGCAAAAAAAGCCTGTTGATGATTTTATTTCTGGTTGTAAAAAGCGGCGTGTTCTTTTGATGCACAATCAAAGCATTCATGGAAATGGAACAAGCGGTCATCGAAACCGACCACCTGGATTACAGCTTTCAAAAGGGCGAGAGAATCCTCAATGACGTCAATCTGCGCGTGCAGCAAGGTAGTGTGTATGGTTTTTTGGGTCCTAACGGTGCAGGAAAGACGACGACACTGCGCCTTTTGCTGGGGTTACTGCGTAGCGAAAATCCCGGGATCCGCATTTTTGGAAAACAGATGCCCGGCAGCCGGATTGATATTTTAAAACGCACCGGTTCGCTGATCGAGCAACCTTCTCTATACCTGCATTTGACCGGTCGGGAAAACCTTGAAGTATTCAGACGTGCCTATGAATGCCCGGCAGCCAGAGTTGGCGAAGTATTGCGCATTACCGGGCTTTCCGACGCTGCCCATAAAAAGACAAGGGCATATTCGTTGGGCATGAAACAACGGCTTGCGATTGCGATCGCCTTGCTCCACGACCCCGAGCTGCTGATCATGGACGAGCCCACAAATGGCCTGGACCCCAACGGAATTATAGAGATACGCGAACTGATCCGCGATCTGAATCGACACCAGGGGAAGACCGTGCTTGTTTCGAGCCATTTGCTGACGGAGGTAGAGAAGCTCGCGACCCATGTGGGTATTATTCACCAGGGCAAGTTGCTTTTTCAGGGAACACTCGCCGAGCTGCAAAGTTTCCAACACCGGCATTCATTCCTGGAGATCGAAGTGGATAACGTCGTCAGAGCCGAGCAAATCCTCTCCGGCCGGTTTTCTGTGTGCATCAGAGGTGACGCTACGGTACATGTAGGGCATTCGAAACCCGCTGAGGCGGCGTTGATCAATCACATGCTGGTAGGTGGCGGGGTAGGCGTGAGCCGGTTGTGTGTGATGGGTAACGACCTGGAAAGACTTTTCTTAGACATTATTTCAGCATAACCGATGAAAACGAAATTTTTTGCAAATACAACCGCCGAGTTTATCAAAGCGAAAAGAAGCTTTGCACTGTGGCTAACGATCCTGGCAGCGCTTTTTATACCGGCGATCAACGTTGTTATCCTGCTGGAAAGGCCAGACGTTTTGCTGGCCAAGTTTGAACAGACCCCGTGGCTCACATTCTTTCGGTTCAATTGGAAAAATGTAGCCGCTGTGATCCTGCCGATGTACATTATATTGATCACCAATCTGATTGTACAGATCGAATTTCGTAACAATACCTGGAAGCAGGTATACGCTTCGCCTCGCTCGTTTGCCGATATTTTCTTTTCGAAGTTGGTGGTGATCCAGATGCTGGTGCCGGTTTACATTCTTTGTTTTGACGGGTTTGTCATGCTGGCTGGACTGCTGGTACACAGCCTAAATCCTTCCTACCGGTTAATGGCAAGCAGCATTGATTGGGGCAGTTTGCTACTGATATCCTGCCGTGTGTATCTGGGGTGCCTGGCTGTCTCCGTCATCCAGTACTGGCTGAGCCTGCGCTTTCGCAATTTTGTTATTCCGCTTGGCCTGGGCCTGGGCTTATGGATCACGGGCATTGTATTGATGGATTGGGATAAAGTCATCTATTATCCTTATGTGTATTCCGCATTTATGTTTTTCATTGATTTCAATAAGGAGCCGCAGCAGCTTGTGGTCCTTACCATCAGTTCTGTCACGGCACTGGTGTTATCAACAGGCATTGCGTACTACGATATCAAATACCGGCCCGAAAGGCCATAACCGCAATCAGGGAATTTTTTAGTAGTTAACTGGTAGAATTACTTTTGGTTACATCCGGGCATTTTCATTATGTTTGGTATCCAAATTCCACCTCTCTATGAAAAAATTTTGCGTGCTGTTTGCATTGTGTTTCATTACCTGCTTTCCTCTTTTTGCCCAATCTCCGTCTATTGCGATTACTTATCCCGAAACAGCCTGCCTGAATGCCGTCCAGAAGATCCAGGTGGTGATTACGGGCAAGTACAATGCGGATAACAAGTTCTCCATACAAATCCGGAAGGGCGATAACCTGCCCGTAATTTCGGAAATCCCGGCGCGTCTGATTGATGGTAAAATTGAGGTAGTGCATTCCGATTCCAGTCTTTCGATTCCCCGGTATATACAGTTGCGCATTGCGACCACTTCGCCCAAAACCGAAAGCGATTGGAGGAATGTCGAAATACACACTAAGGGAAGCGTGAACTTGGCCCTTGCGGCCTCGGATACGATCAATCCCGGGGAGGATCTGACACTCAAATTCACGACATTCAGCAAGAGCTCGGCGTCGGTGACGCTCAACGACAGCTCCGATTTTAGCTTGTCTTCGTTTGCGGAAGGCTATTTTGTGAGCTTCCACAACAAAGGTGTGAATGCGACCACCCCATTTTACATCGCGCACGCCGAGAATGTGTGCGGCCCGATGACAGTGAGCGGGCAGGTAAAGGCCACCCTGAACCCGACAGCGCTGCGGACACTTTCGGTTTCGCCCGCGGCAGTATGTGAAGGGAGCGAAATTCGTGTGAACTTCTCCACATCAGGCCCGGCGCTGCCGGCCAATACAAAGTACAGGTTGCGGATCAGTGTTTTTCGGGGAGATCATTCGAATGTAAAAGCGGTGGAGGTGCCCGCTCAACTGAAAGACAATGTGCTGGTGGGAAACTTCCCGACATCGTTCAACCTCACTTCAAGGAGCTCATACAGCCTCCGTATCGTCACCGAAAATCCGGCGATCCTCGGTGCCTATACGGATTTCAATTTTGTGGTTTACCCGCGCGCAGGGGCCGTTATCAATACCCCGAGCAAAACCATCGAAATGGGGGAGAAGCTGCCGGTCGGTATCACATTTTCGGGTATCGCGCCCTATTCGGCTACGTTGCAGGACGGTACGGTGCTCTGGTCGTCGCAGACCAACAGCCAGATAGACGTGCGGCCTGAGAAAACGACTTCTTACACCATTAAAAGTTTTACAAGTGGTTGCGGCAGCCATACGGTAAGTTCAGGCGCGACGATGGTGGTGACCGTTAAGCCCGGCATTGCGATGGAACCGTCGGTAGGGGAGCGTCTCTTTTGTGCCGGTTCGAAGGGCAAAATCAGGATGTTTTCGAACATCGCGGTCAGCGATGGTACCACATTCACGGTCAACGGCATTGTGAACGAGCAGAAGATCCATTCATTTCCTGCTAAAAAATCGGGTGATTACCTGGAATTTGACATCCCGGTATTGCCGAAAGGAACCGACCACGCTTTGAGCTACGATAAAATCGGGGCGTTCTACATTTCTAGTAGTAATCCGGCTTATAAATCAGGTTATTACTATGATTACGCGATCGGGAGCATGCCCGAAATGGTGGTTTTGCCGCATTCGGTTTTGAATTACAAAAATCCGTCCGAAGCGGGGTTTGGATACGAGCTGTACGGAAACGGGCCTTTCAAAATCGAGGATGCCGCTGGTAAAATCTACAACATCGAGGGCTACTCGGCCTGGTATCCCAGTTTTTACGTCAACAAAACGCAGGATTTTAAGCTGAAATCAATCAGTAATGCGTGTTTTAAAAATGAAACTGTTCCGGCTGTCCGCCTCACGCTCGATACGGCCGGTGCTGCTCCCGGGATTTATGTTCAGCCGCTGGATAAGGTTATTTGCAAACAGGATAGCCTGGAAATCACTTTCATCAAAACCGGAACATTCAATCCGGGGAATACATTTAAAATAGAAGGGTATATCGATTGCTGTACGTTCCAGGCGCTGGCGACGGTGAGCAAGGATGGTACGCACAAATTCAAGGTGCCCGTGAGCCAGGGGCAGTCCGGCTACGTGAATTTCAGGGTTGTTTCTTCGAGTCCGGTGATTACCAGCAATCAGTTTGAAATACAAATGCAAGGTCCGCCGACCGATTTCAGCGTCAACCCCTCCGGCACACGGGAAGCGCCCGCGGAGTACCTGCAAGGGCAGGAGGTAGGATTGTCGCTTTCCAACCGCGAGGGGGGACTTACCGCATTTACCTATTCGGATGGCGTCAGCGAGCATACTCAGGTGTTGAACCCCTCAGTTTCTCATGCGGTGGTGCGACCGCCTGCGGGGATTGTCAGCGCTTACATCATCCAATCGGCGCAGAATAAATGCGGGACCTTTCCTGTTAACCTGACGACCTACATCCGCGTTGTTCCCTATCGCATTGTCATATCGGCAGGGGAGAACGGATTCCCATTGTCGGCCTGCCGGAACGGAAGCCTGGCCGTGCCGTTTGTCATTCTGGATGGAGACGCATCGAAAGCCACTTTTGCATTACAAATAGCCCGTGATAAAACCGCTGAGTTTACTGATCTGGCAACCGGCATCACCGCACGCACATTTTCCATTGCCGTCCCCGAATCGGTCAGTCCCGGTAGATACCAGATGCGCGTCGCATCCTCGGACGGCAGCGTTTCCAACGCCGTGGAACTGGTGATCGGCTCTCCGCCGTCGGCTACGATCAGTTCCACTGAAAAAGATCCTATTGTGCTCAACCCTGGACAGGGTGTTTACGCTACGGTCAATTTCACGGGAACAGCGCCCTGGACGATGATCTACGAAAACAGCGAAAAGCAGAGCACCGATAATAACCCCTACCAACGCCCCATTTCGGCGACCGCGCGGCAGGATTTTTCGCTCATCTCGGTATATAACAACTGTGGTTACGGGCCGGTATCGGGCAAAGTTTCCGTGCAAGTGAAACCGTCGCTGAGCGTTTTGCCTCAGCAGGAGGAAGTCTGCGCTGGTGGTACCGTGCGGGTTTGGTACCAGTTGCAAGGCGACGCGTCGCTGGATAAGGATTACATCGTTTTCGAACTCCTGAACACGCGGACCGGGAAAGCCACCGGCGTGGATTCTACGCGTGTGCGGGCAGGTACGCTGCAATTGAGAATGCCAACCGAACTGGGCGACGATTACTACCAGTTCCGGGGTGTGGTGAGAAGCTATAAGCTTTCCACAAACTCGGCGCTGCGGATTAAAACGAAAGTGGACGTGTCGATCATCGGCAATACGACGATCAATGCAGGGGAAAGCACCCAGGTGCAGCTCCGCAGCAACAGAAGTGCCAATGAGGCAATTAACTATCGCCTGTCCGACGGGCAGACCGGCACTTTCTACGGCGGCAGCGGCAATACGGAGTTTTTCCTGAAAGTGAGCCCTGCAAAAACCACCACTTATACACTGGCATCCGTCGATAATGGCTGTGGCGAGGGTAAAAAGTCGGGTAGTGCAACGGTGGAAGTGAATCCGCCCAGCGAACGGACAGTAACCGTTACAAGCTGGGAGCCGTTCGACAATTCGGCATTCTGCGTGGGCGAAGCCATCCTCGTTCATTACACCCGGAAAGGCAACTTTTCAGCCGGGAATATAATGACCGTCCAGTTTTCGGACACCACCGGCCGGAATTTTAAATCGGTCACGACCACCGGCCAGGCTTCTCCGTTGAAAGCCGCCATTCCCGCCGATTTTCTCCCGGGCAAACAATACAGGGTGCGGGTAGTAGCTTCCGACCCCGGCACGGGCAGCGGAGCTTACGAGTTACCGCTTTCGCCCGGCACCCGGGCAAGCGCGCGTTTTGCTTCCGAATCGATCATTCAGGATGTTTCAGGAATGCCAAAGCTCGTGGTACTGCTCTCCGGTACCGGGCCATGGGACTACGCCGTGGGCAGCCCGCTGGGCACGAGAACCGAGTACGCGACCTCCGCTACCGATACGCTATTTCTTAATGACAGCCCGCTTGCCGAATACTATAAAATACTGAGGGTGTCGAACCGCTGCGGCACAGGCACGGTGGAGAAGCCGGATATTGTTCAGGTGGAGGTGATCACAGGCGAGCCTTCGCCGTCCGTTACGCGGGTGGTCGTCGCACCCAATCCCGCGGACCACCGGTTGCTGATCAGGTTTGCCGATGCCGCCGAAAGGACGATACGGCTTGTCAATGCAGGTGGTATTCCGATGCTCACGAAACATAGCGTGTCCATGGAAGATGAGTTAAATGTGAGTCAGCTGCCGTCCGGTATTTATGTATTGAGTATTGAGGGTAAAAATTTTAAATCAACCCACAAAATCATCAAACGATAGCAGCCAGCTTTTTTGATCAGCCATTGAAAAACATCCACTTATGAAGCATATTTTACGGGGACTGCTGTTCCTGGTCCACCTGTCGTTTGGGGCTAATGCACAAACGCCATCCGTTACAGTAGGTAATCCCGAACTGGCCTGCCTTGGAAAGGCGCAGCGCATTCCGGTTACGATCGCCGGCAGTTTCAATGCCGATAACCAATTTTCGGTACAAGTACGTGAAAATGACCAACCAACGGTGCTGGCGACATTACCGGCCGTTTTAAAGGGCGAGAATATCGAGGTTTTGTACCAGGATTCGACGTTTTCGGCGTTCCCGATGCTGCAATTCCGCATTGTTTCGTCTTCGCCCAAAACAGAAAGCAGCTGGTCCTATTTCAGGGTCCATTCCAAAGGCACTGTACAGCTCGCTTCCGCCATTTCGGATACTGTCAATCTGGGGGAGGAGCTGGTCTTGAAATTCACGGCTTTCAGCAGCACCGAGGTGGACGTAACACTTAACGACGGTACCCAGCTGGAATTAACCCCGTATTCGCAGCCGAATTTTACAGGTTACCACACCATAGGCGCCCACACGACGGAGCCATTCTCGATCCGCACGGCCACCAACGCGTGCGGCGCCATGCGTACGAGCGGCGCAGTCAAGCCGGTAGCGAACGCGACATCCGTGCGCACGCTCGCGGCGGATGCATTCGATGTTTGTGAGAATAGTCAGGTCAGGATTGCATTCAACACGATGGGGGCGCCGCTGAAACCCGGCAATAAATACCGGGTCAGGTTCCGGTCGTCCGACACATCGCCTTTCGTGACGGTCAGAACCATGGAAGCGCCCGCCGAGCTGAAAGACGGCTGGGTGGTAACCCGCGTGCCGGACGGCCTGAACCTGACCGCCAAAACGAATTTCAAAGTGATCATCATCGCCGACGAGCACGGCATTGTGGGCTCGCCGGGTGATTTTATATTGACTGTCCACCCCAAGCCACAGGTCAGCTTTTTCACACCGGATGCCCGCGTAGAGCTCGGTGGTGAGACAAGGGTAGGGGTTATTTTCAAAGGCGTACCTCCTTTTTCGGCACAATTGGGCGACGGCACCGCGATCACCGCCAATTATTCGGGAGAAGTGTATGTCGATAAAAGTCCGGACAAAACCACCACTTACAGCATTCAGTCGATGTCGTCGGGATGCGGCGCCACCAACCTTCCCGCGCCCGCACGTATGACTGTAACCGTTGGGCAGGGCATTGCGCTGGTTCCTTCGGCTAATCCGCAGATCCTATGTGCCGGCACCCGCGTGAGGGTCAGGATCCGGTCGAATGGCAATTTCAGCGCGGCCACGTCCTACAACGTGAATGCCGTCTACGGGCCTTCCAAATCCTATTCGTTCCCGGCGACCCGCGATGGTGATTACCTCGAATTTCTGATCCCCGAGCTGCCCGCGGGAACGCCGCCCGAACAGCTCTACGACGGCTTGAATAACATGTACGTCACTACGCAGAACCCGGCGCTGCAATCCCGTCCTTCCTACATTTACCTGATCCAGAGCAAACCGCAGATCGTATCGGGCACCAGCGATTATACATTCGGAGAACCGGGGCCGATCACGCTGAACTACAAACTGTACGGCAAATGGCCGTTTACAATCGAGGACGAGGCAGGAAGCCGTACCGTGGTCAAAAATGACTGGTGGGCGCCCGAAGTGTATCTGGATAAGACGAAGGACTTTAAAATCAGGTCCATCAGCAATGCTTGTTTTAAAACCGAAAACATCCCCGCCACGCGCCTGACGCTCACGAACGACGCGGCGCCCGGGTTACACCTGGAACGCATTCCCGCACGTGTATGCGCGAACGACAGCCTGGAAGTGAAGATTCTGGCCCCGGGTAAGTTTGGAGCAGATAATGAGTTTCAAATTCAGGCCTATGCGGACTGCTGTAATTTCACGACGCTGAAAACCGTAAAAGCGGGAGGCACTTACAAGGTGAAAATTCCCGCGAGTCAGAACGGTTATACTTATCTGGCGGGTATCAAGGTGGTATCCAAAAACCCATTCCTGACGACTGAAACCTACCAATTCGGCGTCGATACGCCTTTGACCGACTTTGTGGTCAATCCGGCTGGTACCCGCGAGCAACCTGCCATGCTGCCCAATAATGGGGAGTGGTCGGTGAATTTCACCGCGAAAGGAGGCGGGGCGTCGTCTGCCGTCTATTCCGATGGCATTACCGAGCATACGCTTGCATTCGGAGAGCCCTATCAGGCCATTATCCCGATCACCGCAACGCCGGGCATTACCACGGTTTATACGCTCAAATCCATGGGCAACAGCTGCGGTGTGCAAGCGGTGAATTTGTCGACCTACATTAAAGTACTTCCTTACGAAATCAAGGTCGCCAGTTTTGATTTTACAGCCAATCGGTTCTGTGCCGGTAACCGGATCCGCGTGCCATTTGGGTTTGCCCATGGGAGCCCGGGTAGTGGCATAACGTTCAGTATGGAGCTGTCGCGTGCGGACGAGGTCAACTACCGGGTGATTGCCAGCGGCGAGCATTCCAATGCCATTAGCGGAGTGCTTCCGGCCAATCTGGGGGAGGGAAATTATAAGATCCGCATCGTGTCGTCCGACGGCGTCATGTCAAATACAGTCGATTTTTTAGTGGGTGTTTTACCCGGTGCCACCATTTCGAGCGATTTGCCGCAGCCGATCACCATCCCGGGCAGCGGGTATGTCGAACTGGATGTGCGGTTTTCGGGAACCTATCCATGGACTGCCGTTTATGAAGATAATACCAGCCAGACTGCCACCCATAACGTAAGGCGAAGGATTTATCCGAACCGTGGAGGCACCTTTGAGCTTAAAACTGTATACAACCAATGCGGCTATGGTACGGTTTCCGGGTCGGTGGTTGTGAAAGTACCTCCGCGCCTGACGGCTTCGGCCGACAATTCTGCCGCCTGTAATGGAAAGACTTTTACCGTGAACTACGAGCTGTCCGGGGACGCCGAGACAGGCGACGGCTACATTGCATTCGAAGTGATCGATCCGCAAACTTCCAGGACTATCCCGCTGGATTCGACGAAGCTCAGAAAGGGTTCTATCGATCTGAAAATGCCATCGAATCTCACCGGCGATTTGTATCAGCTTAAATGTACTTTCAAAAAGGGCGGGCTTTCGACCGATTTCTTCATTTACATTACACGGCCCGTGCAAGTGACGATCAGCGGTAATACGGTGATTAACAATGGCGGGCAAACCGCATTGATCCTCCGCACGGATAATGTCGTGCCTGAGCGGATTTTTTATGAATTGTCGGACGGCACAAAAGGCTCATTTTTGGGCGGTTCGGAACATTATCTGACGGTCAATCCCGACAAAACGACCACGTATACGCTTAGCTCCGTTTCCAATAGCTGCGGCGCCGGTACAACCGCCGGCAGCGCTACCGTGGAAGTGAACCCGCCGGCCGCGCGCACGGTGAATGTGACGAGCTACGGATCTGCAAGTCTCGGATTGTGCGTGGGAGATTCCATTCTGGTGTATTATGCGCAAACCGGCTCATTTACAGCGGGTAATATCATGACGGTCCAGCTGTCGGACACCACCGGGAAGAATTTCCGGGCTATTCCTACCGCCGGCAAATCATCGCCGCTTCGCGCATTGCTTCCTGCGGACCTTTCGCCGGGCAAACGTTACCGCCTGCGCGTAGCCGCGTCCGATGCCGGTACGGCAGCCGGTGCCTATCCCACGCCATTGATTACCGGAGAAAAGGCTACCGCGCGCTTTGCGGCGGATTTTGTGCCTTATCGGGAAGGCGTTGATCCCGTAGCGGTGGTACTGCTTTCGGGGAGCGGGCCATGGCAATACGACCTCGTCCTGGGCAGCAACCGGCAGACACGCTATGCAACCGGCGCAGTCGACTCCGTGGCATTATCGCAGGCATTGCCGGGACAGGTTTATACGTTGCGGAATGTTTTTGGCCAGTGTGGCACCGGTACAGTCGGTATGCCTTCCAATGTGACGGTGACGCTGGTCACAGCGGAACCGCAGCCCGTAGGCAGCCAGGTGATTGTTGCACCCAATCCGGCACGGGATTACCTGCAAATCACTTTTGAGACGGCACTTCCTCGAAGCATTGTGCTGTTCGACAGCCAAGGTAACGGCATTCGGGATAAGCAGGCACGAGGCAGGCAGGAAAGCCTTGATATCCAAAGCCTCGCGCCCGGCGTGTATTTATTGCAAATTAAAGAAAAGGGTAAAAAACAGGTGTTCAGGGTGGTGAAGTATTGATCGCCGCCGGGAACTTCCTGGTTATCAACTTGGATTAGCTTACCGCTGTAAGCCCGAAATTCAAAGCAATAGACGTCCTGTCGTCAATGACTTGGGCATTGATTTGAATGCCCAACAGCACGCAAAGGTCCTTCACGATCACCAGGCCGATTCCCTTCTGCCCGGGGTTTTGAGAGGCGCGCAGCCAGTCTTCATAGGATTGGTATCTTTGGTTAAGCCAATCGACGAGCTCTGCCGCCATACCGCCTCCGTCATCCTCGATGGTGATTTGCTTCACAGCAGCTTCGCCGGCAGCTATCGTGATCGTGGACTGGGCCGCCTTTAGTGCGTTGTCGATCAGGTTGTGGATGATGATGGAAAGCAAGTTAGGATCGCTGTGGAAGGTGAGCTTTGGATCGATTATCGTTTTGATTTCCACTTCGCGGTGTGCGGCAATACCGGCAAACAACTGGGAAGTAGCAGCAACGAGGTCAGCTACATTAACGGGCACGATCTCCCAGCGCTCTGAGGGTGATTTGCTTTGTAATTTGATGTAATCCAGGATGCTCCGCGTGAGGGTATTCAATCGCTGGGATGTATCGAGGGTCTCGTCGCTGAGCCGGGTAATCAGCGGATCGACGGCCGGTTGCCTGTGGAAATACGCATTGAACTGTTTGAGCGAAAATCCAATGTAGAGCAGGGGTGTCTGGATGTCATGGTTCACTGCCGCGATAATCTGGCTGATCACCCGGTAATGCCGGATCAGGTTGGCTTCACGTTCTTTTTTGATGTGGTATGCCGACCGGGCCCTGACCGATAGGACGAACAGACCAAGAAGCGCAAATCCGGCCAGCAACCGGAACCACCACGTCTCGTACCATGCGCGCGGAACCCGCAGGTGAACGGTCTTGTAGGTGTAATCATACGCCCCGAAGCCGGTGACTTTCCGGATCCTAAGGACGTAATTGCCATACCTGAGCCCGGGCAACGACACAACAAAATCCGGGTTGACGGGCACCCAGCCATCCGTTCTGCCCGGACCGGAAAGCGAATACTGCATCCGGATGTTTTTGGGATTTCCCAGATAGGGCGTGGTAACTTCCAGCAGCAGTTGCTCGAAACCGTGAGACATTTCGAGTGTGTCTGCAACGGGCATTCTTTTTCCATCCTCCACCACAGTGCTGATGAAAATCCCGCGGTTGGGTAACGCAGGTCTTACGTCCTGGGGTTTAAACCAAACGAGCCCGTTGATCGACGGGAGCGACACAATGCCGTTGGCAAGGGTTACGGCACAGGGGTAGCAGCCCCCATTGAACTCGTTACTCCCGAAACCGTTGTTTTTGTCGTATAACAGGTAGTAAACCAGGTTTCTTTTACGGTCGGCGTAATCGACCAGCTGCTTTTTCGCAACCTGAAACAGCCCGCGGTTGGTGGTGATCCAGAAAAACCCCTTCCGGTCCTCGACAATGCAATGTGCCGTGGCGAGAAAACGGTCGTCGTCCAGCGGAAACCGTACCGCTTTGTCTCCTTTTAAAAGAAAAAAGCCATTTCCATAAGTCACAATCCAGGTACCTTCCTGCGTGGTGTAGGAACTCCGGACGACCATGTTTTTCAGCGCCTTGATCAACTTAAAAGTGCCTGTGCGGGTATTCAGCCGATAAGTATTGCCTTCGGTGGCCATAAATATTGTTTCGTCGTTTTCCCTGCCGACGATCTCGTAGTTGTGGATGTTCAATCTGAACCGGAGCTTTGGCACATATTGACCATTGACCTCTTCCACCAAATACACGCCATTGGTTTCGCACCCCACCCACAACCTCCCGCGTGAATCTATACTAAGCGATTTCGCTTTTTCGGGTAGCTTGATATTGACCAGTATTTTTCGCCCGCTCGGGTCCATTTTAAAAACGTCAAATGCATATTGGATCCAGAAAGAACCATCTTTACACGGAGCCATGTGAAACCTGCTTCCGGTCTTTTCAAGGAAGGGTGCCACGCGTTCGGGAATCGCTTGCATTGTACCTGGCTGGGCTGTGAAGGCATATCCCTGGGAGGTCAATATGGAAAGCCCGGTGCCGGGAACCTGTGCATAATATACGTTATCCGCATTGTCGGCAGGGAGCTTGTTGGCGTTAAAATCCTGCTTTTTAAATTGAAACAACCCATTTGTAGTACTGCCGAGGAAGAGGGAACCGGCGGCTTCGTCGAAGTAAAACGAGTGAATTTTGAATTTTTCCAGATCAAAGTCCCGCAGGATCAGCCGGGTCGCAAGCCTTCCCGGAGCGGTTGATTTTGCGAGGTATAGCGCGTTGCCGAGAGATAAAAATGCCTGGCGGGAGATGTTGTTCCAGAACAGCCGGTATTTATTTTTTCTGCTGGTAAACAGGTTGTTATGTTTTATTTCTCCTTCAATAGCGACGTCACGGGGCACGTGGCCAATCGCTTTGAGATCGCCTTTCGAATCGACCGCGTAGGGATCCGCGCCTATCAGCAAGAAATGGTTGAAAGACCCCTTCGATATAAAAACACGCTTGCCATCCTTGAAGCAGGTGATGACGGGGTTTTGCCAGATGTAGGCAGTATCACTGCCGGAGGTCGTAAAATAGGACTCGTCATCCGGAAACACCGCATGCAGAGCAGGCATACTGGCCAACGCGCTGTTGTACCTGATCTTGTTTTGTGCTAAGGGCTTAAACTTGTTGTAGTATTTGTAAAAAGAGCTGTCCACTGACACTTGTCCGTTGGCCAGAATTCCTACATATTCATTCTTCTCGGACAATGCATAAAATTCCGGAGAATTGTCGGTGGCGGTTCCGGGAAGGGGAATAAACCCGCGGAACCGGTTATTTGAAATGGGGATCACGGACTTTTCGAAAGCCACAAACCGACGCCCGTCGAAACGCACGAGACCGGCCTCCGTGGTCAGCCAGATAAAGCCATTTCTATCCTGGGCAATCGCTTTGACACTGTTCTGGGGAAGTCCGTTTTCGTCGGTAAACTGCTGCATCAAGTATCCCTCGGGTGCCTGTTGCGCGCTCACATTGACGGGAGCGAGCAACCAAATAGCCGATAATGCGAACGTTAGTGCACTTTTAGAAACATACGACCACGTCAATAGCTCCTTAGTCATTAACCTGAAAATACTTGGTAAGCTCGATCACATTGTTCACGCCGAGCTTTTCAAAGATCTTGGACTTGTAAATACTGATCGAAGAAGAAGAAAGGCTTAATTGTTCCCCGATATTTTTGGTGGATTGCCCTTTGACGAGCAATTGTGCCACGTCCAGTTCCCGCTCCGACAGTTTCTCTGCCACATTTTCACGGGTTTCTTTGGTGCCCAGCAATTTGGCAAATGCCTGTTGCATTACCTCCGGGCTTGCGTAAGTGCGGCCGCTCAGGACATGGTCTACGGCTTTGGTAAAATCGTCGTTGATAGCGGTTTTGGAGATGTAGCCATTTGCCCCCGCCTTTAAGAACGGCACCGCATAAAGCTGCTCGTCGTAGCTTGAACAAACCAGGATCGGAAGATCAGGCTGCCGTAGCCTGACGGAATGTACCATGGTAACCTTATCACCGCCGGGTAGACTGATGTCCATGATCAATAAATCAAACTTTCGTTTTTCGAGCATCGCGATGGTCTTGTTGAAATCGCTGGTGCAAGTAATTACCGCCTCTGGTTTGTGTGCCATCAATAGAAATTGAATACCCGCCAGAATCAGCGGATGATCTTCTGCGATGATGATCTGGATACTCATGTGTGAAATGAAATAGCTGTCGCCGGAATCTGGTGACAATTATAAAGAAAATCAATGATAGTATTTATTCGACATGCTGTTAAATTTTTTAAATAGAATTCATGCATTTGTTTAACAGACGATTAAATTTTTGGCAGTGACCCTCCCGGTTACACGTAATACATTTGTCTGGTTGCTAGTCCGGAATGGATACGTCGAGCGGCGCATATCGGACCATTGTAACGAACTACGTTGAGTGGTTTTTCTAACGTTGAGTAATATAATCTTCTCCCGGTAATGCCGGGAGATATGATTCTGAATGACTTGTCTGCCAAGCGGGCATTCATTCTGAAAATATAGCCCTCCTCCATATCTATAATTCGACATGCGACGGGAGTTGACAGGCTCCGCGGCATGCCTTCGGTAATTTATCGTTATCAAACAATTTATTTATGAGCAGAAATTTACTTTGTTCGGTCCTAAGCTGGGCGGTATTCGTGGCATTTTCATCCGCGTTTACAGGTCCAAGCGCACAAAAAAAAACGATACCGGCTACACGCGGCGCAGCAGCGAAATCAATGGCCCTCATGACATCCTGCGACCCGGGCGATCCCGCATTTGTGGATACCGACGGCGACGGAGTCGGGAACGATTGCGATCTCGATGATGACAATGACGGTATACTGGATACGAATGAATGCGCCCCGTCTGATTTTTTCTGGTCGGGTAAGCCGACCATAAGCGGTAACACCGCAACAGGTACAATTAACGGAATAGGCTATACTTATCAATCTTCACAACCAATAGGGGCCACGGCAAGCCTGTTTGGAGTAGCTAATTTCCCAGCCTCGTATGGGGTGCCCAGTGTCAACCCAACGATTCAGAATACCCAGGCTACCAATAATACGCTGTCATTTGCCAGTCCGATGACAGACCCGGTTTTAGTATTTGCATCCGTTGGAAACGCTTCCGTCGCTGTTGGCATCACTTTCGGAGCACCGGTTGAAGTGCTGTGGTCACAGGGCGTTACTCAGAATTCATCCACGCAGATAACCGGGAGAGAAGGATATGCTATTGTAAGGATGACCGGAACGTTCAGCAGTATCAGTTTCAACTACACAGCGGCCGAGTTTTATGCGAACTTTGTATTCGGGGCGACTATTCCGAGGGTATGCGATTTTGACGGGGACGGAATTGCAGATCAACTGGATGCTGATAGCGATAACGACGGTTGCAATGACGCCATCGAGGCGGGCGGTACAGACGGCGACGGCGACGGTAAACTGGGTATTTCACCCGTGCAGGCAGACGCAAGCGGAAGGGTAACGGGACAAGGCGGCTATACAAGCAATTTCCAGAATGCCAAGAAAGCGACGCGTTTGATGGTCAATACGGCACCCGAAAACCAGTCGGTAGGAACGGGCGGTACCACTTCTTTCAGCGTGGCTGCCAATGCTGCTTCCACCACCGCCTACACGGGATCGACACCGAACTACACCGACCCCAGTGCCACTGATGTGTCGGGCACGATCAAATACCAATGGCAGGAGAATACCGGTTCGGGTTTTGCCAATATAACCAATGGGGGCATTTACAGCGGCGCTACCACTGCGACGCTTACACTCACGGGCGTGAGTCCGGTTAAAAATGGCGCCGTTTACCGCGTGCTGATCTCACATCCCGATAATGCCTGTATCGGGGAGCAGCGCGATGCTACACTTACGGTAATATCGACTCCCTGCGATTTCGGTAACCCTGCATTCGTGGACACCGACGGAGATGGGGTTGGGAATGCCTGTGACCTGGATGACGACAATGATGGAATCCTCGATACGGATGAATGTTCGTCGAACACTTTTTTCTGGTCTAACGCGCCCGCAATAAGCGGGAACACTGCAACGGGCACGATTAACGGAATAGGTTATACTTATCAATCCTCACAACCCATCGGAGCTACAAGCAGTATGTTTGGGATAGGCTTCTTTCCAGCCTCATATGGTGTGCCGAATGTCAATCCGACGATCAGAAACACACAGGTTACCAGCAATACGCTCACATTTGACAGCCCGATGACCGATCCGGTACTCGTGTTTTCCTCCATCGGAAGTGCTTCCATTTCTGTTGGTATCACCTTTGGGGCTCCGGTAGAAATATTATGGTCGCAAGGTGTTGTCCAGAACACGCCAACCCAAATTACCGGAACTGAAGGGTTTGCCATTGTGAGAATGACCGGGGTATTTAGCAATATCAGCTTCAACTACACGGTAGCTGAGAACTGGGCTAATTTTGCCTTCGGCGCAAGTCTTCCCTCGGTATGCGATCTGGACGGAGACGGAATCCCCGATCAGTTGGATCCGGATAGTGACAACGACGGCTGCAACGATGCGATCGAAGCAGGTGGTACAGACGGCGACGCGGACGGCGTGCTGGGAGTTTCGCCGGTACAGGTGGATGCCAATGGCAAGGTGACTGGGCAAGGCGGTTACACGGGCAACTTCCAGAATGCCAAGAAGGCGACACATTTGCTGATTAACACCGCACCCGGAAACCAATCGGCTGAAAGCGGCGGTACCGCTTCGTTCTCGGTGGCTGCCAATGCGATTTCTACTACTGCTTATATCGCATCGACCCCTAATTATAATGATCCCAGTGCTACCGATGTATCAGCCGCCATCAAATACCAATGGCAGGAGGATACCGGATCCGGCTATACCAATATTGCCGATGGAGGTATTTATGCCGGGGCAACGACCGCGACACTTACGCTAACCGGCGTGGGACTACTGAAGAACAGTGCGAAATATCGTGTAGTAGTGACGCACCCGGATAACATCTGTATCCTGGAACAGCGCGAAGCGACCCTGACGGTCACCGGTTGTTTAATGGACATCGGCGGAACGGTGTTCGACGATCCGACGGGCATCCAGGATGGAGTGAGCGGCTCACCAGTGAACGGATCTACATTGGGCCTTTACGTGACCCTGATTACCACAGGACCGGGCGCTCCTTCGCAAGCGGTAGTGCAGGTTGGCGCGTCAGGTACCTTTTTGTTCTCCAACGTCCCGGCCGGCAGTCACAAGCTGGTATTGGGTACAACTTCGGGTGGTACCACGGCAGGCCAGATGCCTTCGGGATATTTCGCGATCCGCGAGGGCGGGGCGGTTATTTCCGGTAGCGGGCCAGGTGATGGCACCGCGGACGGGGCCATGAGCCTCACAGCCGACTGCGCTGGTATCCAATACCCAACGGGACGTATTGCGGCAGACGTTAGCTATCTCGACAACAATTTCGTGATTTCCGCCAACGATCCGATGCCGGTAACATTGATATCCTTCTCGCTGGTGGCGGAAGAGCATCACGCCCGTTTGAACTGGGAAACTTCTTCGGAAACGAATAGCGACCGGTTTGAAATCCAGCATAGCCGCGACGGGAAAACCTGGGCCGCATTGGGATCGGTCAAAGCAAGCGGTGAGAGCGTGACCAATCAGGCTTATACATACCTGGATCAGCAGGCCAGGCCGGGCAACAACTTCTATCGTCTGAAAATGATTGATTATGGCTCGGACGGTCGGGAAGGCACTTTTGCATACAGCAGCGTCAGGAACATCCGGATAGACGGCAAAGAGCTGGCGGTCGCGTACCCCAATCCTTCCAACGGGCCCGTACAACTGACGGTCACCGATTGGAAACGGGTCAGGAATGTTACAGCGGTGGATATGTATGGCAGGAATGTGTTCGACATAGGCCGCCTGAAATCGGAAACAGTCCAGCTTCCGGCCCTGGGTAAGGGAGTGAGTATATTGAAAATCCTGTATGACGATGGGGCTATTGAAACAGTCAAAGTGATAGCACGCTGATCTGCGCTTCTCCCGGTGATGCCGGGAGAAGCTTTGTTTTTGTAATCAATCAATTCGTTCGTTTATCAAACTAAATTTTATTCATTTATGAAGAGACTTCTAACCGTTTTATTTGCGCTCTCCTTTCAATTTGCAGCTGCGCAAAAGGGCTTTTTTACCCGGGTAACATCCAGCGATAATCCCGCAGCCCGTGAAACTACGCATCTGACGAGGCATTCGGTTTTCCGTATTCAGACAAGCAATTTGAAGAACTTTCTGGCCGGGGCTCCCCGCGAATTTGGCGCGAAGAATGCCGCAGGCCGGACTTTGGAAATCCCGCTGCCCGATGGCAAAGTAGCGCTTTTTGAAATTTTCGAATCGCCGATTTTGTCCCCGGAGGTTGCTGCAAAGCATCCTGAGATCAAAACTTACGCGGGTAAAGGGGTAACACGCAAGGATTATTCGGTCCGTATCAACTTCACTGCCATGGGTTTCAATGCAATTATCCTGGGTGTTGAAAATGATGCGGTGTATTTTGAAAAAATCAATACAGACACTGCCGACAGCACTTACCGGAGCTACTTTTCCCGTGATGCCATCAGTCCTGAAAAAGCCACGGAGAAAACCGCCAACAACCGCTGCGGAACACTCGACAGCGAAAGCCGCGCAAAGCAGCTGAATACCGGGAACAAGAGAAGTACCGCGACCGCTTCCACCGGGACAGTGCTGAGAACCTTCCGCCTGGCCATGGCAGCCAATGGGGAATTTACAGCCCGCAAAGGAGGAACGGCTGCTTTGGCCTATGCGGCGCTGACCAACTACGTCAACAATATGAATGCCGTTTACCGAAAAGAGCTAAGTGTATCGTTTGTCCTGGTTAGTGATGAATCGGTCGTTTACACCGACCCTGCTACCGATCCATATAACAACGACGACCAGTCAGCGATGCTGGACGAAAACCAGGCGAACCTGGACAATGTCATCACCGGCGGTTATGATGTCGGGCATGTACTGGGCGCAACAGGCGGTTCGGGCGGTGGCATTGCCGTACGCGGATCGGTGTGCGACCCCACTTCGAAAGGGCAGGGCGTATCAGGAGTGGGGGACGGATCCTATCCGGATGTGTTCGATCAGCAGCTTATTCAGCACGAGGTCGGCCACCAGTTCGATATGAGCCATAGCTACAATAGCAATGTGCCGGTATGTACCACCCGGGCATTTGACACCTCGGTAGAGCCAGGGTCGGGGACCACCATTATGAGCTACGGTTACACCTGTAATAACACCGAAGCGGCAGACGGGTTGGTCGGCAATGATGATTATGAAGGAAGTTACTCGCCCATTCTGAACTTCCATATAGTGAACTACGATCAGGCGAATACATTTATCGAAACGTTATCATGCTATTCATCGACAGCTACCGGCAATGCTATTCCGGTGATTAACCCGATGCAATCGAGCTGGACGATCCCGAAATCGACCCCATTCGCACTTAGCGGGTCGGCCACCGATCCGGATGCGGCCGATGTTTTGAGCTATTCATGGGAGGGCACCAATGTCAGCGATGAAGCCGACAAAACTGCGCTGACCGCGACTGTGATTTCCGATCCTTCGAGACCACCATTTTTCAGGTCCTACGCGCCCGTCACGATCAATGAAAGTGCAAATCCCGGAAGGCGCTACTATCCGAGGTTAAGCTCAATCCTGGACGGTTCAAATTATGCCATCGGCGACAAATTGCCTTCCGTGGGTGTGGTTACGACCCATAAGCTAACTGTCCGGGATAACAACAGTGGGGTTAGTTCTGCCGCGGTCAGTGTGAATGTCGACGGCGGTTCCGGCCCCTTTTTGATTACCAATGACACCCCTGGCAGCGTGCTCGGGCCAATTGGTTCTTATCCGCTGGCAGGCCCGATTACTATCAATTGGAGCGTCAACGGAACCGCAGGCGCACCCATTAACTGTACGCTGGTTGACATTTTCCTGTCGACAGACGGCGGGTTGACCTTCCCGACGCCCCTGGCCACAGCCACTCCCAATGTGCTGGGAACGGCCCTTGTGACTTTACCATTGGTCAACACCGATAAGGCGAGGATCAAGATCGCGCCCAGCGGCAGCACAGGAGCAGGTAATGTGCCGAACGTCTTTTTCGATATCTCCAATGTCGATTTCACGATCGGCTCGCCAATGCCTGTAACCCTCGTGTCTTTTGAAGTAAAACAGGGATCCGAGAACTCGGCGTCGCTTACCTGGCAGACTTCGGAAGAACGCAACAATGCCGGTTTTGAAATAGAAATGAGCCTCGACGCAAGAAGCTACAAGAAAGTGGCTTATGTAGACGGCAATGGAAATACTACCGCAAGCCGGGAATATCAGTATTCGGTGAAAGACCTTCAAAGCGGCAGGTACTATTTCCGTTTGAAGCAGCTGGATTACGATGGTAAATTTGAGTATTCCCAGATTCGGGCGATCGAGCTGAAAACTGCCGGAGAGGTTGTTGCCGTATACCCGAATCCGACCAGCGGCAAGCTGAAAATCCACCCTTCGCTGCATAAAGGCCAGGCTTTTGCGGTAAAAATTGTCGATCAGAGCGGCCGGACAGTTGTCTCGCTCCCGACCAGTGACCGTTATACGAACGGTTATGAACTGGATGCATCGGACTTGCGCTCGGGTATATACAGCGTAATTCTGACAGGGGTGAATTTTACTGAAAATATCAGATTTGTAAAACAATAAGCCGGCAGGCAGCCAGCGAATCCGTCTTACAGACATATTATTGAGGAACAGAGCGGAGAGTAATTTCCGCTCTGTTCTTCTTACGATTAGGTGGCTATTATGACATGCAGATGCCTGTGAACAACGAAATATTTCCGGACTTTCCTTACCGCGCAATCGAGGTGGTTCGGTTTATTCAGTCAAAAGAACTGTTCACATGCATGCTGAGCAATGGTCGTGTAATCCATTTTTGCCCCGGAGATGTAACGTCGTTCAGGCGCTGGCTTGTCGAAAATGGGGTGAAAGATATCGGCGAAGTTTCCTGATACCGCACCTCAGGAGACCACATTGTCTCTAATAACCTTCGCCGGAATGCCTGCTACCACCGTGTTAGCCTGCACATCACGACTTACTACGGCTCCGGCAGCCACCACCGCATTTTCTCCTACTGTAACACCCGGCAAAATGGTCGCGCCCGCACCGATCCAGGCATTTCGCTTGATATGCACGGGTTTGGGAGTCAATGCTTTGCGATCGGATGGGTCGAGCGGGTGGTTTTCAGCCGTATAGTTCTGGCCACTATTTGTCCAAATTCGTCATATCCCGGATCGTCCTTGCGGATCACCTCACCCGCGCGCATACGATCAAAAATATCTGTGTTGCTTTCTAATGTCTGGTATTTCGTCTCCATGATGGCTTTATCATCAATTCTCTTACTGATAATCTACGACAAAGTTAACCGGGCGAGCACCCGGCACGTTAAAGACAATCAATCCGATCATTAAGAATTTCAAACGGCCTCCATTCTCAGCGACCTGGGGTTTGTACCGGTCAGGCGTTTGAAAAAGTTATTGAAATATGTGGGATATTCGAAACCCAGCGCGTAGGCAATCTCGGAAATGTTCCAGTCGGTATGCTGCAAAAGTGCCTTTGCTTCCGTCACGATCCGTTCGGTAATGTGGGATGTCGTGGGTTTGCCCGTGATCTGCTTTACCGCGCGGTTGAGGTAGTTGACGTGCATGTTCAGTTTGGAGGCATAGTCCTGCGCCGTCTTCAATTGCAGCGGTCGGTCGGCACTTTCGATCGGGAACTGCCTTTCGAGCAATTCCAGAAATACCGAGGTGATACGCCCCGCCGCATTCCTTTGCTGATGGAAGTTTTCGGACGGTTGGAGTTTCAGGGCCTCGTGGATGATCAGGTTAATGTAATTGCGCATCAGGTCGTCCTTGAACGAATAGTCGGCCTTCTGCTCTTCTATCATTCTATCAAACAGCGTGTTAAGGAACTCGCGCTGCTGTTCGGAAATGTGCAGGATAGGCGTGCCGCCGATTTTGAACAGGGGCGATTGTTGAAGACTTTCTGTGCGTTCGGCTGCATTCAGGAATTCCTCGGAAAACAGGCAGGTGTAACCTACATAGCTCGTTGAAAGTGTTTCCCATGAATAGGGGATATGCGGGTTTCCGAAAAAAAGCACGGTGCCGTCAGTTTCGAAGCTCCTGTCGGAATAGTGTATCTTGCTTCTTCCGGTGGTCAGGCAGATCTTGTAAAAATCCTTGCGGCTGTACACGCGTGTGGCATTGCCGTCTTCCTCAATCTGAAAGACATTGAATCCTTTTAGCTTCAACTCGTTGTTGAACTCGGATAACCTGCGGTGCTTGACGTTTTCCATATCAGAAAATTAAGAATTGCATGACAACGGACCTGGCATTACAAAAATAGTAAACCGTTCAGCAAACTATACCGGCGAAGCGGCCACAGCGGCGGTTTGGTTTGAAATTCTTAACAGATCGTTTGAAAATCTTTATTTACCCCCTGGCGCCAGTAGGATCTTACAAAAAGGTGCGCTCCGAGCGAACTATTCGAGCAGTTACATAGTTCGCTTTTTAGTGCCCGGCAGCCAGAAAGCCAAAAGCTGCTCAGCCTTTTTTTAAAGACCCGATTTTATCAGATGATTAGATTTTTTCTTGCGAGCGTCCTGCTTGCATGCAGCAGCATTGTATATGCGCAGTATTCCCCTGTGAGTTCTCACAACCAGAAAGGTAAGGTTTTTGTTTATTGGGGTTGGAACAGAGCCTCTTACACGCAATCCAACATTCATTTCAAAGGTCAGGAATATGACTTTACGTTGAAAAGCGTGGTAGCCAAAGACCGTCCAACGCATTTTACAGCACGGTATTTCAATCCTTCCAAGATGACAATACCGCAGTACAACTTCCGGATCGGCTATTTTATTTCGCCCGAGTTTAGTCTCTCCTTTGGTTTCGATCACATGAAATACGTGATGAAGCAGGATCAGACCGTCAACATTACCGGCCACATTTCGGGCTCAGGTACCGAATACGACCGGGTTTACGAGAACGAACCTATCCAGCTCACCGGTGATTTCCTCAAATTCGAGCACACCAACGGGCTGAATTACCTGAATATCGAGCTTCGCAGGATGCATAACTTGCTGGACGAGCGAAAACTGAGGGTTAAGAACATCGAGCTCAACATCTTCGAAGGGGCGGGTGTGGGTATTCTTTATCCTAAAACAGATGTAACGCTGCTGAATTTCGACGAGAACGACCAGTGGCATATAGCCGGGTACGGTATGAACCTCGTGGGTGGATTGAATGTGACGTTTTTTAAACACTTCTTTATCCAGGCCGAAATGAAAGGCGGCTATATCAATATGCCCGATATCCTTACGACCAATTTCCCGCAGGACCGTGCGAGCCAGCATTTCTTCTTTTTCCAGGGTAATACCAACCTCGGTGTAATTTTTAAGTTGTAGGACCTGCGCAAGATCATATTTCACGGTGCCCGGAGTCATCGCGGCGGGGTCCATTGGAAAGTAATTTCGATATTTGGATTACCAATAACCCGACCTGCCCACGCCAGGGCAGCCATTGACCTATGACAAGTACCAGTATCCCGTTCCGCATTCTGATTCCCTGTGATTACTCCGAATCCTGCCGGCAGGCGCTGAGCGCCTGCGCAACGTTCGATTGGAAAGTGCCTATTGAAGTCTTTGTCCTGACCGTACAGGATCCTTTACGGCCTGACAGCTATGGGCAAGACGCCGAGCAGCAGCTCACCGAATGGCTTGCTGCATTTCCAGCCGGGACTTCAATCCAGCGGTTAAGTGCAAGTGGCCGGTTTGTAAATGTGGTGCTTGAAGCGCTCACGGCGCATGACATAGACATGGTTATCGTAGGCACGAGGGGATCCAGGGGATGGGATGGTGTTTTTGTGGGATCGCATGCCGAGAAAATCGTTCGTATTTCCCCTGTTCCGGTACTGGCCATTCAGCAGCGCCCGCGTCTTGCCGGAATACGCGATATTGTCGTTCCCATCGATCTCGATCATGATCCCGGCGCGCTGAGCGCATGTCTGACGAAAATGCGGACATGGTTCAGCGGGCGGTTTCATTTTTTAGTGGTAGAAACAAATCCTGCTCCAAGCGAAGAACTGGCTATCGGACTGCTCTCAGCATACAGCCGGAAACTTGGCGTCGGTCACTACGAAAATGCCATCGTGGTTGCAGGTGAGGTCGCTGAGGGAATACTTAAATACGCCGCGCAGATCGGCGCCGGTATGATCGCGATCGGAACAATGGGTAATCCTGGCCCGGGACACATGTTCCGGCCGAGCGTCGCCGCGGATGTGGTCAATCATGCCAGAATACCGGTTTTTACATACCCGCTCCGGGAGGTGTCAATGCATCAATAGGCTTTGATACCACGCTTTCGAAGATTACGACCCAAATGCCTCACCGCTCCCATTGTGCCGGGAACTACGCATTGCGCGTAGCAATTCGAAGCGAAAATCAAGGATAAATACACAAATCACAGCTACCCAGAGCGCCACGCTGAAATACAGAAAGCGTACGATTTCATCCCTCGGGATAAAAATTACGTCGGCAGGCACCAGTGTCAATATCTGATTGACCCGGGCGATCAATGCGATCACTATCAAACCGCCGACTGCGTAGAAGAGGGGAGCCCGTCGCCGGATCGAGTCGGATACGAACGTGTACACACGGGAGTAATCGACAAATGCAAGGTATACGATCGCATTGCAGACAAAGCTGATGTTGAGTACCATGGTATTGATCAGATGAAAAATACAAGCGGCCAACAACCAAACCTTCCACGATAAACGTGACCGGACCAGGAAGAATATAGGGCTTAATTCAAATGTGACGGCAATGAAGTCGAGTATTTTGTAAGTCCAGAACGGTAATGTATGGATAACTGCTGATGCCAGCAGGTGCTGCCGTCGCACACCATAAAAACAATCATAAAGCCACCTGACCGTACCGCTTTTATTCATATCGAAGTTCGACCACCAAAATCCTTTTTCGAGACCGGCTGAAAAAAAACCGAAGCAAACAAAAATGGCCAGCAATGTAAGAGCCTGTTCATTGCGAGTTTTTTTTCGGGTTCTATCAGGTATTAATGCAAGCTTTGTTCCCCATTCCGAAAATGAGAAACACGCCAGTGTGGCATACACAAGCACGCTGTGATCTATTTTATTGAATGAAAACTGGAAATTAGTTGCAAATATTCCCAGGAATATAAATGCGAACCCTGCAATCCGTGCATAGATACCAAATGTAATTGCGATGCCGCAGGCAACCAATATGAAATCAATGGTGAGCAGCAGTACTTTGTCGGGGAAATCGTCGAAAAGGTTTGCAATACTCAGGATCGGCGGATCGAAGTAGAATTGCGGCATATTACTCAGCCAACCGTAATTAGGCCCCCAAACGGTCAGCAGGAATAATCCGAAAATAATCCTGAAAACGCTAATCGACTCAGTGCTTTGGCGGGTAGACGCGACCACCCGCGTCCAAAAAGCGGCATTAAGCCGCTCAATGTAATTGGATAAGTCTTTCATCTGTAATCGCTTTGCTAAGAAGTTTTCGGGTATCGGTGGCAATTGTTTCGGTATAGGTAACAATCCGAATGGTAGAATCCCGCATTTGATGCGAGGCAAGACGTTTTCGTAGCCAATCCGTCAACTCCCGCTTATCCTTTGGCCTGTCTTTTTTTTGGAGGCCCAGGAACTTGTACACGCGCTTGGCGCGGTGCGATTGCACAAGTGAATCAAAACCAAAATTGGTTGCCGCAAGAAAAGGGAAATACTGTACCGGAATAGGTTTCATAAACGATACCGGATCGATTTCCTGCCACTGGCCCTGCCGATTGGCAGCATACACAACTTTGTAGGATACACTGATCTTTTGATCCTGCTGCCGGTAAGATCCTCCTCCGTAAGGCAGGATAATGGCAGGATAGGGTTCGGTTCCCAGTATGGTAAGACATAAGGGAACTACCAGTAAAAAAAACAGGAGAATTGTTCCTTTGACAGAGATCATGTTCAGTCATGTGTTTTGATTGAGGATTCGCGAGTAAACTGTCAGGATAATTAAGAAATACTAAATTAACTAATTCTCGGCTATGATGTTAGGCCGATTTATTTTGGAACTGGTATGGAATTTTATTCAAAGACAATAATATGACTGGAAACGTTGCGACGTTATACGATTCATTGTTCGATATATGGCAGATAATTCCAAACGCAATTAAGATTGTGTTTGGAATGTAGGTAGGATATTTGGAAGTGCTTATTTTATGAACTGAAATCTATTTGCAAAGCGCTTATGGGGCCAGCTTTCACAAATGAAAATTAGCAATGAATAGGAGATTACAGCGTAGTCCCTTTCTTTACCTGTATCGCGGAGCCTTCCGCCAGAAATACCGATACTGGCTGCTCGCTTTTTAGGAAGTCAAACTTCGCTCCGTACACCTGCGAGAAATTTACTTCAATATGATAATGTTTGGTGTCATAAACCTGCCAGCGCGGATGAACCACTTCGTATTCAGCCGTTTTGTGTTCATTGAGGCGCGTGTAACCCCAATAATGCTCGGTAATGAACTCCTCTTCGCTACCGGCTGCCATGTTGCGGGGAATGTTGCCGGTAACGACCTCAAGCCGGTTCCGTAATTCTTTGCCCCATTGGTAGGCCACGGTCCATTCATTTGCGGATTGGAGCCAGGTATGGCTCATTGGCATAGTTACGTAAGGTTCGTTGTACACCGTTCGGGCCACGAAGCTCAATGCATATCGCGGTACGATTTCCTTCACGAATACCACGCCCCTTCTACTCGTATTGTCATGCTTTCGTTGCACATAAAAACGCAGGTTGACTTCTTCAAAGTTAATATGGTAGGGTATTTTCAAGCCCCTAACCTTAGTATCTTGAAACATAAAACCTACCAGACTAAGATAGCAGGTGTTTTCATACAAGTCTAACTCGGTCCCATAAGGCAGGTAAGGTATGAGAAGCTCCGGATCGACTGCGTAATTGGCCAACACCAATTTGCGCCATGCTGCGTCAAGAAAAGTTACGCTCATACCTATATCGGGAAAGTTACGCTCAGAAATGCTTAGTGGCTCAATATGGAAAAGAAAGATGACTTTTCAGCATTTGACCGCCCATCAACATTTTTCTTCGATCGTTCAATGCATTGAAATCCAGTGTATTTGGTAATCCGCCTGGGGGCTTATGCGACCTTTTATTTATATGTAGCCTTCCCTCGGAAAATCATTTTTCCTTACCGTCGTCTTGCACGGTAAACCCGAACGTAGCAGCCGCCAGCTTGCCACTTCCGTCCAACCCTTCGATATTGCCGATAAATGTCCCGGTGATGTCCGAACAGTAAAATTCCAGCGTGGCTTCTCCTTTTTCATCGGTTACGACAGCCGGATTCCAAAGCAGGGTATTTCGTTGATCGTCGATGGCCGCGTCCAGGGCAGCATTCTGATAATCGGGCTGATAAAACTGCTTTTGCACCTGGTACCCCATCGCGCGGGTGAGGTTGAATTTGGCTAAAAGTTCTTCTTCCGTATAAACAGGGTATTTATAGGGCTCCTTCACGACGTCCTCCGACTTGAATGGCCCGTGCTGCGATGGCCTGCCGTCCCTGAACTTCGAATAACTAACGCCCTCGACGGGCTTCTTGCCGCTGCCGCATGACAAGCAGTTGAGCCAGTTGCACGCGCCTATGAAATCGGTATTCCAGCTGAATCTGGCCAGACTATCGAGGCTCTGTACGTACCGGTCCGAATAGGTCTTCCCTTTGCCGGTTACAACAAACTCATTCAGCACAATGCTTCGGGACAATGCCGAGCGGTAGGCCGTTTCCGGCGGCAAGGGAGTGAAAAATGGCCCGACGATGCGTTTATCAGCCAGCAGGTTGCGGATCTGAACAAATGGATCATCCAGCCATATTTTGGCCTTTGCAATCTGCTGTTGATCCCCCAGGAGTTTGAGGTACATCCTGCCCAGTAGCATATTGTCGATGCTCAATGCAAAGCTGCCGTCCGGCCTGACGGGTATGGGGTTCTGAATGCCGGAGCCGTCGGGCGCGAAAGCGAGCAGCATCGGAGGGAAGTCCTTGCTGCCGCTCAGACGCCCCGCCATTCGGTTAGAGAGCACTACCTGGCCGGGGACATTGGTGGCGTTTTCGGCCCAGATGTACCGCCGCCAGCCTTGTGTGAGTAGCAGCAGGTCCAAGGCTTGCTCGCGATCCGGATTGTTTGGGTTAAAATAATAGTCCGGGTCGGCAATCGGGCCGCGGATTTGGGAATGCAAATGCGTGTAGGAGACAATGCTCAGCCGGTCCGCGGGATTCTGGTAAAAGCTGTCGTAAACGCTCGCTCCCAGATGGGCTACTACGGGCGCACCTTCCGCATCGGTCACCTTGACGTGCACTTTGACCCGCTCGCGGGGGCGGAATGCGGCCTGCGAGAGCGTAGCGCGCAAGACCAGATTTTGACCGGCATGCGCGAAAATGAGCCGTTCCGCGAGTGGCCGCAACTTTTCGTCGTAAACCGTAACCTGGGCAATCCCGTGAGGAAGTTTGGCGGCAGGCAAGTTGAACCGCAGACTGTCGCCGGTCATTTTTCCCTGAAACAAGGCACAAACTATCCCCCTTGCCTGAGCCGCGACATAAATCTGGCTTAATGGGCTGTTGGAGGTTTTCGTCAGCAGGAAGGAGAATTGGGTTTTTGATTGACCCGCAAGGTGCAATGCAACGCCTGACTCCAACGCGTCGGGGAGCTTGTAGTCCCCGCGGGATGGGGCTGATCGAACCGTATACTTCGCCGACTGTTTGGGGACAAATTGAAACTTCCCCGTTCCCAGCCGGTTGCTCGATACATTCATGATTGGCTGACCATTTTCTAACAGTACCGCATTGACTTGCACAGGTCGGCCACCCGGCTTCCAGGCTTTCCATGCGATGAGGTTGGTCACTCCGCCAACCAGATTTCCACCCTCCGGGAAGAAGTCGATATGTATGGAGTCCGAGGCTGTAACCCGGGTTGCGGCAGGAGTGTTATCGGCGATTTTTAACCGCCGGAATGCTTTGAACTCACTGGTATCCTTTAAGATGGAATGGGGTGTACATGCAGCTAGCAGGTACTCCGCGCCGGGTAGGGTATTTCTGGTGGAGAGCTGGCCGCTGGCAAAGCCGTTGTCGATCAGAATTTTTTCTTCGGATACGATGCGGGAGCTGTCGGCACTCCGTAGCTGAATAAATAGCGTCGTGTCCAGTGCAATGGGTACCAGTGATTGCGCATCCATCATGTACGCCTTAAACCAAATATCCTCGCCGCGCTGAAAGACTCCCTTGCTGGTTTGAAGGTAAACGAGTGTTTTGGGTTTGGTACTTGCGGTTTTGTTGATGTCCTGAACGATCTGCCCGGGTGACGGCGCCTGGCCTTTGGCAGCGCAAAAGCCCAGGCAGCCAAAAAGGGTAAAAAGTAGTTTTTGCATGGCTAAGTGGTTGATTGAAGCAAAATAGCAACAACTGCCATACTTTGCCAAAATGGGAAGCGTCACTTCTTGTTGCCGCATGCTCCCTGCGTGTAATGGGTAATTCCGTAGGCGCGGGCTTCGCAGTCGTTGGAATAGGTTTTTCCGTTACAACCACAAACGGGCGCCAAAACGTAGTAGCAGCCTGAGGAATCCCGTGCCCGTTCCACGCAATCCGGGTCAGGGCCGTTCGATTTTTTGCAGGTAATCAGTGATAAGGTTAAAAGGAAACCAAGCACAGTTCTCATAGCTTCAAGGGTTTAAATGCCGGTTAAACAACACGCCGCGGTGTTGTTTAAGACCCATATACGGAACGTATGGTTGCAAGGAATTGCTGCGCTGAATGATTATTGATACTATCCGATTGTTGTTCATTCTGCCCCTTTGGATAATTCTAACTAATTTTGTGCATGAATGAAACGATGATGATTCCCGTCGAATATCTGGGCGCTTCCCATGAGCTGCCACTGACCATCGTGCCGCTTGGCTATACTTACCAGCTCCATATTGAAGTGGAAGGCAAGACGCTGATTTTCGAAAAGGACGACCAGGGCGAATACCGTGTGATTGATGCCGCCAATCATAACGGGGCCGTCAGCAAGGGATTTGTTGCGGCAATTGTTGCTACGCTGCAGGCGCTTTAACGGAGGATTCTTTGTGGCGTTTCAGACAGCTATTCAACAGATATCCTGACGGGAATTTTGATAAAGACTTTCGTCTGATTCGGTTCGGAGCTTACGTTCATTGTTCCGCGGTGCATGTCGATGATCTTTTTGGCGATCGTTAATCCCAGCCCGAACCCGGGTACTTTGCCGACGTTACTAGCCCGCATCATGGGCATAAAGATGTTCTCCAACTGCTCCGGCGGAATGCCCATTCCCTGGTCGGTAATGGCGATGACCATCTCGTGATCGTCCAGATCCACGTCAAGTTTTACGGTTTTCTTATCCGAATACTTGCTCGCGTTGTCGAGGATGTTGATAAGTACGGTCCTCAGCAAAACGGCGTTGCCGATGATGTGAATGACCTGGCTTTGCTCGGTAAAAATGTCGGATAATGTTAGCTCGATCAATTGGTCGGGGTGTTTTTCACCGAAATAGGAAATGCTGTCGAGGATGGTATCGACAATGTTCACATCCTGTTGCATTCTCACGGATTGCAAACCTTCCACCTCCGCGAGCTGCAATAGTGAGTTGGTGAGGGTAATGGCATCTTCCAGCCTGAACAGCGCCTTTTCCATGCTCGTGCGCACGTCCGTGAGCGCCTTGTCATAGGCGAAGGACGTTTCCAGAATGCCTTTCACGACCGTCAGCGGCGTGCGGATCTCGTGAGAAGCGTAAGCTACGAAATGCTCCTGGCTGTTGGCAAGCGTTTGTAGCCTCCCAAGTAACTCGTTGAACGAATTGGCCAGATATGCCGCCTCGTCGGCTTTGGAGGTGCTTTGGAGCCTGAATGAAAAATCGTTTACCGAAGCGGGGTTCATTTGCTTGATCAGCTGATCGAACGGCAGCATGGAGCGGCGCGCAAACCAGAATCCGGCAAATGCGACGATGACCAGCAGCACAATATTCCCGACCACAAGGATGAACAGCAGGCTGTTGCTCGCCTGACGACCGCCCAGGTCATAAGCTGTGACGACCGACACATAGCGTGTGCCGTCGATCACGAAGGATAATGCGACGCCTTCCTTGTCGGTATTCCAGGGCCGGGCTGCGTAGCTGAAAAACACCTCTTTTTCCCGCGCACGGGCCAGCAGTCCGGCTGTGAGTTTGTAATCGTCCGGGCCGGAGGAATTGTAAATGATTTTGTTATCGGGGCCTACGATCGTCTCGTGCTGGTCGGGCAGGGTGAGGTAGTTAAACCGGTGAAATTCAGCCCGGTTCTGAAAATAGAGCTCACCCGCCACGGCCCTGCGCTGCAACCGGGTGCGGATCAGCGACTGCCGGTAGGATTCGTAGGTTTGGTAAATAAATAGTGAAAAAAGCAATAGCAGGGACGCGACCAGCGCCCCGAACCAGATCGTGATACGCTGCTTGATACTCATGGTTCGGCCCCCAGCATGTAGCCCACGCCGAAAACCGTATGGAGCAGCTTCGGCCCGGTGTGGTCGATTTTTCTTCTGAGGTAATTGATGTATACATCCACCACGTTGGTATTGGTGTTGAAATGCACATCCCATACATTTTCCAGCAGGTCGATCCGCTTCACTACCCGGCCCTGGTTGAGCATCAGGTATTCGAGCAATGCATACTCGCGTGCGGTGAGTTCAACCCGCTCGCCGCCGCGCCACACGCGGTGAGAGTCGGTTTCAATGGCCAGGTCGAGGAGTTCGAGGCGTTTGGGACGCGGTGCCCGGGCCGGATGCCGTCGGGCGAGCGCTTTTAATCGGAAAAGTAATTCTTTGAATGCAAATGGTTTGGCGAGGTAGTCGTCGGCCCCGGCCTCGAAACCCAGCACCTTGTTATCCAGGCTACCCAATGCGGTGAGCATAATCACCGGCACGGCGGGCCAGTTGTGTTTGATGAACCGGCAAAGGTCAAAACCGTTCACCCCCGGCAAGTTAACGTCCAGCACCACCACATCATAGCGGTTCTCGTTGGCCATGCTCCGGCCAATGACGCCGTCGTACGCCGTGGCGACGGAAATACCTTCTGATACCAGCCCTTTTTGAATGAATTGGGTCAGCTCTACATCATCTTCGACAACTAGGACATTCATGTGATTCGCTGTATTGATGTTTCAAATTTAAACAGCTTCCGGTCACAAGACGTATAGCACCGTCTTTCTAATCACCTTTTAATAACCTTCTAACCGTCCTATAATCAGGCTCCGGTTTACTTTGACGATCGATCAACCGATGGGGAATCTAAGTCAAAATGATACGATTACAGCTTACCTTAATCTTCCTTTTTCTAACCGCCGCTTGCATTCGCGTGCACGGTCAGCTGCTGAGTATGGAGCAGGCAGTGGATGCCGCACTGGCCCGATATCCGACGATCGAAGCCCAGCGTGCTGCATTGGCCGCCTTCGAATTGTCCGTGAATGTGCTGAAAGCCAATCGGCTCCCGAATCTGCGCCTGCACGACCAGGTGGACGTTGGTACGGCCAATGGGCTTTCGGGCTCGTACTTTTCAATGGGGCTCATCGTCCCTACCTCCGGCGGACGCCGGGACGAAAACCGGATGGATCTCGCCTCCGGCAACATCGCATTGGCGACCGCCGATTGGGAAGTTTATAATTTCGGGCGGTACAAAGCTGAGGACCAACTGGCCAAAGCCGACATCGCAGTAGGGCAGGCGGGTGTTCAGCGCGAGCAGTTTACGCTCCGGCAGGTGGTTGTAGGTGCGTACCTGGATGTGCTCTGGCGCGGCAGGATCCTGCAACTCGAATCCCGTAACCTTGCACGGGCTGATACGGTGAGCCGCATTATCAATAACCTGGTTAATAATGGGATACGGCCCGGGCTGGACTCGTCGCTCGCGAGCGTGGAACTGTCGCGGGCACGCCTGAGCTATTACGAAATCGACGAAGGCCTGCGGCGCGCGTTCCTGCAATTATCCATGCTCACCGGGCGGAACATCAGCCAGCTGGCAATCGATACCACTTTTCATGAAAAGGCGCTTTTAGGTCAGCCCAATGACCTGAAAGTGGGGGTCGGTCACCCGATATTGAGCTACCAGAACACCGTTTTAAACCGCCAGCAATCGGAAATCGAGGCGATCCGGAAGGCCGCATTGCCGCGCGTTTCGCTGCTCGCTTCCGGCTGGGCGAGGGGTACCAGCCTGGACATCGATAATAACTTCGGCCCCCTCGGTCGCGGGTTCGGGTATAGCCGGACCAATTTCCTCGTCGGCCTGGCCGCTACCGTTAACCTGACGGACTTTCGCCGCGCCAGAAGCCGCACCGAGGTGCAGCAATGGAAGATCAGGGAAGCCGGTTCGCGGCTGGAATTTGAAAGATTGAAACTGGAAAATATGCTGACGTCCTCGGATTCGGTGCTGGCCACAGTGCGCCTCGCATTGCAGGAATTACCCAATACGATCCGCTCCGCCGAGAGCGCCTACCAGCAGCGGCTTTCCCTTTATAATAATGGTATCGAAAACATTCTGGGCCTCACCGATGCCATGCAGCTCCTTACCAAAGTGGAAAGACAGGCCGTCGACATCGAGCGCAGGGCGGTGGAGCTCCGGTTGCAGCGCGCGTATGCCACGAGTGATTTCGAAGACTTTTTCAGCTTTTTCCGCCGGCCGTAAACCCATTTAGTTATGTTGAATTTATCATTAAAACGTCCGATTGCGGTGCTGGTCTTTGTAATGGGACTGGTGGTTTTCTCGATCATGTCCGCCACGCGCATTCCGGTCGATATTTTTCCGAAACTCAATTCCCCGGTCATTTACGTGATCGAGCCTTATGGCGGGATGTCGCCGGCGCAAATGGAGGGCTTTTTCGCCACGCGTATGCAGGACCAGTTTCTGTACATTGGCGGCATCAGAGAGATTTCCAGCCGGAGCGTACAGGGGCTTACCATCGTTAAACTCGCATTCTACGAAGGAAGCGACATGGCGCAGGCCGCGGCGGAAGTCGCCATTCAGGTCAATAGGGCCATGAAATTCTTCCCGCCTGGTGCGTTACCTCCGCAGGTGGTGCGCTACGATGCCTCTTCGGTGCCGATCGGCGACCTGGTTTTCAGCAGTAAAACACGTCCATTGAAAGAAATTCACGAGCTGGCGGTGACGCGCGTCCGTCCATTGTTTTCGACCGTGCCCGGCCTCACCGCCCCGCCGCCGATCGGTACCAATTCGCGCACGGTGGTGATCAACCTCGATCCGCAAAAAGTGCGGTCTCTGAACCTCTCGCCGGACGAAGTGGTGGAAGCGCTGGCAGCCAATAATGCCATGACGCCTTCGGGAAACATCCGCGTAGACAATACCACCTACATTACCACACTGAACTCGCTGGAAGAGCAGGTAGCCGACTTTGAAAAAATACCTGTGAGCACACAGGGCCGCATGACGGTCTTGTTGCGGGACATCGCCACGGTTTCCGACGGCTCCGACGTGACGGCCGGTTATGCCCTCGTGAACGGCAGCCGCTCGTCTTATATCCCGGTCGTGAAAACGGCCGACGCCTCTACCTGGGACGTGGTAACGGCCCTGAAAGCCAAACTGCCGGAAATGCGCAGTCTTCTGCCCGATGATATTCAGGTTAATTACGAATTCGATCAGTCTGTATTTGTAATTAATTCGGTCAAAAGCCTGCTTTTTGAAGGCGGTTTAGGGGCGTTACTGACAGGGCTGGCCGTATTACTTTTCCTGGGCGACTGGCGCTCGTCGCTGATCGTGATCATTACCATTCCGGTTTCGGTCATCGCCGCCGTACTGTGCCTGAACCTGGCCGGGCAGACAATTAACATCATGACGCTGTCGGGGCTGGCGCTGGCCATCGGGGTGTTGGTCGACCAGGCGACGGTCACGATCGAGAACATTCACCAGCACCTCGAAATGGGCAAGCCGCGCAGGCAGGCCATTTACGATGCCTGTAAAGAAGTGGCATTGCCGTTGTTGCTGATCCTGCTTTGCATTATCGCCGTATTTGCACCCTCATTCATCATGTCGGGTGTGCCGCGGGCGATGTTCCTGCCGCTTTCGCTTTCGATCGGTTTTGCGATGACCGTTTCCTACCTGCTTGCGCAGAGCCTGGTGCCCATTCTGGCCAACTGGATGCTGAAAGAACACTCTTCCAACCACATCACACACGACGATGCAAGTAAAACCTCCACTTTCTTTGACCGCGTACGCCACGGGTTCGTGTCGCAAAGCCGGAAGCTGTTGCGCGCGAACACCTGGGTCGTGGGTGTGTATGTGATCGCCATACTCGCGCTGGCTGCGTGGGGCTTTGCGGTGATTGGGAAGGATATGTTGCCGCAGATCAACTCGGGGCAAATGGTAATCCGCATGAAAACACCCGACGGCACCAGGCTCGAACGGACCGAGGAAGAGGTAGGAAAGCTCCTTGCCCTCGTCGACGAGGCGGCCGACGGAAATCTGGAAGTTTCATCGGCCTATGTGGGGGTGGTCCCTACCAATTACGCGACATCCAACCTGTACGTCAGCACGAGCGGTCCCAACGACGCGGTAATTAAAGTAGGCCTTCACGCGGAATACAAAACGAATATGCAGGATTTGAAGGAACGCATTCGCGGGCTTGTACATGAGCGAATGCCCGACATTACCCTTTCTTTTGAACCGGCAGACCTGACCGAAAAACTCATGAGCGGCGGCGCATTCACGCCCATTGAGGTGCAAATTGCTGGGCGGGATATGAAGGATATTGAAGGGTATGCCGCCAAGCTGGTGCAAAAGCTTTCCGAAGAGGAACACTTGCGTGACGTACGCATTGTGCAGCCGCTCAAATTCCCGGTTATCAATATCAAACTGGACCGCCAAAAACTGGCCGTGATGGGTATGAGCCTGCAAGCGGCGGCGCGCTCCATTACCGCATCTACGTCGTCGAGCCGCTATACCGAGAAAAACCAATGGCTGGACCAGAAAGCGGCCTACACCTATCAGGTGCAGGTCCAGATCCCGGAATATGCCATGCGGAACCTGGCTCAGTTGCAGGAAATACCGCTGGTAGCAGGGCAGGCGAGGCCGGTACTGGCCGATGTGGCCACATTTTCGGTCGATACTTTGCCTGGCGAATATTCCCGTACGGGACCGAGGCGCTTTGTGACGGTGTCGGCCAACATCCATCACCAGGACCTGGGCACGGCCACCCGTTCGGTGGAGCAGGCCATTGCCTCGCTCGGCGAAGCCCCGAAAGGCGTGGTGACGCAGGTGAAAGGAATGTCGTCGCTTCTGACCGAAACGCTCGATAGTCTGCAAACGGGTCTTGGCATTGCGGTGCTGGTGATTTTCCTGTTGCTGGCAGCTAATTATCAGTCATTTAAACTATCGCTCGTCATCCTGTCCACTATTCCGGCGGTGATCGCGGGCTCTATCGGCATGCTCCTCCTTACAGGCAGTACTTTGAATCTGCAGTCCTACATGGGCATTATCATGTCCACGGGAATCTCCGTCGCCAATGCGATCCTGATCGTTACCAATGCCGAACGTTTGCGCTGGGATTACCGCGACGCACAGCGTGCGGCGATGGACAGCGCGGCATTGCGTCTCCGGCCGGTATTGATGACCAGCTTCGCGATGATCGCGGGTATGGTACCCATGGCCCTCGGTACGGGAGAGGCCGGCGAGCAGGTAGCTCCGTTGGGAAGGGCGGTCATCGGCGGGCTGGTCGCTTCCACATTGGCTGCGCTTTACATTGTACCCCAGGTTTATGTATTACTTCAAAAGAAAACACCATTGCGCGACCCGTCACTGCTACCCGAACCCGCAGAAACGACGCGGCCCGCATTGTCAGCCAATGGCTCCCTACATTCAGAACTATCCTAATATGAAAACGAATCGATATAACGGCCTGCTGTGGCTGCTCGGAATGGGACTTTTTGCTTCCTGTTCATCGTCTGAATCTTCCGACAGTAAGCCGGTGCAGAAGGAAAAGGCCAGAGACGCCGTTTCCTTTAAAATAGGTGAGGTGTCGGAAGGGAAAGTCGGACAGGAAATCCAGCTGCCGGGCGAGTTTATGGCTTTCCAGGAGGTAAGTATTTATCCCAAGGCCGACGGTTTTGTGCAGAAAGTACTCGTAGATCGTGGCTCGCAGGTACGCAAAGGCGAGGTGCTGATGGTGCTGGAAGCCCCCGAAACCGAGCAGCAACTGGTGGCTGCGCGCTCCAATTACCTCAAAGCGCAGGCCGTACTCGTAGCCAGTAAGGAACACTACCGCCGCCTGAAAGCCAGCACCCGCATTACGGGCTCTGTGTCGGCGCTCGACCTGGAAAGTGCGCAGGCCAAAATGATGGCCGACAGCGCCTCCGCCATGGGTGAACAGGCCAATCTGGCCGCATTGACGCAAATTAAAAGCTACCTGATCGTGCGCGCGCCATTCGACGGCATCATTACCGAACGTAACGTACACCCCGGCGCATTGGTAGGAGCGGGGCTGAAACAGACCGGCCCGATGCTGAACCTGCAACAGCAGGACCGCCTCAGGCTCGTGGTGGACGTGCCCGAAAATTACAGCCTGGGCCTGAAACAAGGGAAGCCGGTCACCTACCATATCAATGCGATGCCCGGCGAGAATTTCAAGGGTACGATCAGCCGGCGGTCCGGAAATATGAATTTGAAATTCAGGTCAGAGACGGTCGAAATCGATGTTAGCAATGCCTCGCGCGGCATTAAACCGGGAATGTTCGCGGAAGTATCGCTTATGCCGGAAGCCACCGAGGGTGCCCTCACCGTGCCTGCTAGCGCGGTGGTAGCATCCACCGAAAGGCAATATGTGATTCGCGTGGACACTGCCGGTAATGCGGAGTTTGTGGATGTGCGGACGGGCCAGAAATCGTCAATCCTCACGGAGGTGTTCGGCAACCTTCGGAAAGGCGACAAAATCGTCGTTAACGCACGGAATGACTTGCGGCAGGGGATTAAGCTGGTGGTAAATTGATTGATTTTAATAGTATCAAAAATAAGATAAAAATAATATCAAAACATAGTGCATTTCTCAAAGCGTGATGTTATTTTTGCTGTACATCATCAGCAGCAAACTTTGATCATTATGAGAAAGCTATCAGAAGCAAATGCCCGGAAATCGTTTCAGGAAGTAGCGGGCAGAAGGGAGGTGGTATTATGAGAGCCAGATTCGAGCAGCGCTACGTGGCAAAGGCGCCCAATCCCGACCAGCTTACCACGCCGTACACGCCCGAGTTCTTCAAGGAGCACGGTGCTATACTTTACCAATTTGTGCCAACCATCAGGGGCAATGAACTGCTCCCGGGCGAGGTAAGGTATGGTTACAAATTTTACCTGCTGGACGACCCCGGCAAGGAAGGTGTGTTTTATCTTTCTTCCCACAAGGACATCGAGACGTTAAAATCACGCTCTAAATTTCTGTCGAGGGTACAACGAGAGATCATGAAGATTTCGTGATCTGATTCGAATTCAGCTCTGGTTTTTTGTGGCGCTATTTGATTCTCTTCCCAATCGACAGGGATATGTTTGTTAACACATCTCCATTTGTATCTACCTGGAATCCTGTGGATAACCCTGCAAATATCGATTTAAAGATACTTTGCTGGTAAAAAGCTTCCGGCCCCACTCCAACGGCATATGTGCGTTGGGGGCTGGTATGGAGGATAAAAGTTGCAGGGTATGGGCCTATTTTTTGAGGATCGTAGGTAATGGCGAGGTAATCAAAATAGGAGGAAGACTGGTACCGCAATATCCCGCTGACCTTGACGCCCAACTCGCTTTTGCTTGTCCGTAGAATGCTCCATCCGCCGCCGCCGGTGATTTGGATTGCACCCGACGTGTATCGGTAAGAGTGGTCCAATACGGTGCCGTCGTCCCGGGTTGTGGTGCTCAAAACCTTTCCATCGTGGATATCGGCTCCAACAGCGGAAAACCAAAATAGTTTTTTTCTGAAATATTGCCCGTACGTTACTCGTTGAGACACGCCTATCATGTCGCCGGTGCCATGGGTGTTTCGTCCGCCCGATAAGCTTATAAACTTACTGTTGAGTGCCGGGTTAGCAGTCTGCGCGGCAGCCTCGATGCAAATGGAGTATATAAGTATGCTGATGAGTGTTTTCATAATGTAAGAACTTTTATTCCATGTGAAATTAAAGGGTACAGCTTTAATTCCGATACCTTTGTAGGGTACAGGTCGGGTTAAATATGCGAAAAGAAATCCTTTATCGGAAAATTGCAAAGATTATTGAGGATCAGATCCTGTCCGAAACGCTGAGAATCGGGGATAAACTACCTTCGATCCGATCTATTCAGCAGATTTACGGGGTAAGTTTAAATACGGCGATTCAGGCATTTGTGGAACTGGAAAGCAAATCACTGGTCGAATCGCGGCCGAAATCGGGTTACTTCGTGAGTAAAACGTCCCAGCGAAAGCTTGCGCTTCCCTCGGTGAGCAAGCTCATTTCACCGGAAAAGGGAAAGAACTCCGAGGATTTGATCAGCAGCGTTTTTGATATATTAAGAGATAAGAGCATCAGGCAGTTTTCCCTGGGCATTCCGGATAACAAACTGCTGCCGATTGCCAAGCTCAACAAAGGCGTCATCAAAGCGATGCGGCAGCTCGAAGGCAGCGGAATGGATTTCGAGCCTGCGCAGGGAAGCACGGGTTTGAGAAGGAACATTGCCAAGTGGTCGTTGATCTTCGACGGAAGCCTGACCGAAGATGATATTGTTACGACGACGGGAACCACCAACGCCATTTACCAATGCCTGTTGGCAACTACCAAGCCCGGAGATACCATCGCTACGGAAAGCCCGGTGTACTTTGGTATTCTGCAACTGGCGAAGTCGATGGGCCTGCATGTGATAGAGCTGCCAACGCATCCGCTTACGGGCATCGAGATCGATGCCTTGAAAAAGGTCATCCATAAAGTAGATGTATGCTGTTTTACGGCCAATTTCAACAATCCTTTGGGTAGCCTTGTACCCGATGAGCACAAGAAAGAGTTGGTAAAGCTTCTCACACATCACCACATTCCGCTGATCGACGACGACCTTTTTGGAAACCTGTTTTTCAGCGGCACACGGCCGAAACCTTTCAAAGTATTCGACGAAGAGGGGATCGTTATGTGGTGTGGCGGCGTGTCCAAGACGGTTGCGCCTGGTTACAGGGTCGGCTGGATTGCCCCCGGGCAGTTCAAGGACAAGATTATCCGCCAGAAACTGGTGCAAACCGTTACGCTTCCTTCGTTGTTCCAGGAGGTGATAGCCGATTTCATGGAGCATGGAGGTTACGATCACCATTTGAGGACATTGCGGCATACGCTGCATACTAATTGTCTTAAATTTCAGCAGGCCATAGAGGATTACTTTCCCGAAGACACCAAAATATCCCAGCCCCAGGGCGGATTCTTCCTGTGGCTGGAACTGGATAAGCGTTTGGACACGGCCGAGCTCTACCAGACAGCCCTGAGCCAGAAACTGAGCTTCGCACCGGGAAGCATGTTTTCTCAAAACAGCAACTTCAACAACTGTATGCGCCTGAACTTCGCGCTCCCCTGGGACGACTCATTGGAGCATGATATCAAACGCCTCGGCAACATTGTAAAGCAGGCTTTGTAAATCTGTACCCCTAAAAAAACAAAAAACTATATCTATTATCACTCCGTTCTGTTGTGGTACTTTGCATGTAAAGCAGTAAACACTAACAGCAGTTCGATTTTGAAACCCAAGCATCTATTGCTCGCCCTGGTTACGGTCATAGCCTGGGGCGTGAATTTCATCGCCATCCACATTGGCTTGGAAAAATTGCCGCCGATCCTCTTATGCACCGCGCGGTTTGCGTTGACGGCCCTGCCGTGGGTTTTCTTCCTTCCAAGGCCCAAAGCGCCATTTAAGCTTATCGTCGGTTACGGCATCTTCACGTTCGCGATCCAGTTCGGACTGCTCTTTGGCGGCATGTACCTCGGGCTTCCGGCAGGACTGTCGTCACTGGTCATTCAGGTGCAGGTGTTTTTCTCCATGGGGCTGGCCGCGTTCATCTTCGGCGATGCGCCGAGCATCTGGAAGGTGTTTGGTGCGCTGATCTCATTCATCGGCATCGGAATCGTCGCCAGCCATGTGGATGGGAACGCCACATTCATTGGACTTGCGTTAACCCTGCTGTCCGCACTTTCGTGGGCCACGGGTAATATTTTTTCGAAGAAAATTGCGGCTGAGTCGCCCGTTGCGCTGGTCGCGTGGGGGAGCCTGGTTGCGACGCCGGTCATGATGACAGTCTCCTATGTTTTCGAAGGCCCCGAGCTGATTATGCATTCCATTCGGGGCCTGTCCACCGAGACGGTTATTGCGGTTCTGTACATCGTTTATCTATCCTCGTTCGTAGGTTACGGCATTTGGGGGTTCCTGCTCAATACTTATCCGACGGCCGTGGTGACGCCGTTTACTTTGCTGGTTCCCGTGGTAGGGCTTTTGAGCGCCGCGTTTTTCTTGGGCGAAGAACTGTCGTCGTGGAAGCTGGTAGCGTGTGTCTTCATCATGGCAGGGCTGGTTTTCAATCTCCTCGAAAAGCAGATCCGCGCATTGCTTCCACGTAGAACGTCGGTTGGGTAAACCATTTAATATTCTGACTCAAAAATGACTTAGCTATGCAAGTTGAAAAGGATATCGACGCGGCGGCGATTGGCAAAACTTATATCATCGGCAATGGTGTAATAGCCAAAGCGCTGGCTGTGGCATTGGCCCTTAACGGCCGGAGCGTAACTATTCTCCGCGGCTCAGTGGACAGTCCGGGAACATCCCATGAACTTGTTGAGGTTGATACCGGCGGGGAGCTGCTGAGCGCCTGCATTGAAATAGGCTCGGTCAGCAACTACGAAACGTTGAACGGACTGATCGTTTTGACGAATAAATCATTTGGAAATCGGCAGATTGCTCAGAAACTGTACTCCAAGGCGAAGCAGTCGCCCATTGTATTCCTGCAAAATGGGCTGCACGTGGAGAACTGTTTTTCAAACATGGGCTTTGAGAAGCTGTACCGTTGCGTGCTCATGGCAACCAGCCAGACGGCGGGAGAGAACAAGGTGCGTTTCAGGCTGGTTACCGCTTCGCCGATAGGGGTAATCGCCGGTCCCGAAGATATGCTGGCAAGCATTGTAGCGCGGCTGAATACCAGCGTTTTTTCGTTCAGGTCGGAGCCGGATATCCAATCCTTCATTTGGAAAAAGGTCATTTCCAATTGCGTATTCAATTCAATTTGCCCGCTATTGGAAATAGACAATGGCGTGTTCCGGCGTAATGCGGCCGTCCTCGAAGTAGGAAAGCAGGTGATCCGTGAATGCCTTGCCGTAGCCAGGGAATACGGGATCGGTCTGACGGAGGATGAAATTGTTCAAAACATCCTGAGTATCAGTGAAATGTCCGACGGGCAGAAGATATCGACCTATCAGGATATTTTACATAAGCGGGAAACTGAAATTGACTCACTCAATCTCGAAATTTCCCGCTTAGCACAACGGTTGGGAAACGTGCCGGTTCCCACCACTTCGCTGCTGGGCGAGCTGATCAGGCTCAAATCGGATATTTTTACCCAGCAGGCACATTAACCACCTATTTATTAGCCTGCTGCGCCGACTGCCCGGTGTAGCGATCACCCACAATGTTGATTTTGTTGAGGTCTGCCGTTAGTTGGGTAAGCTCGTCGGGCGTGAATGTGTAATCCATCGCCCAAAGGTTTTCCTGCAAATGCGCGAGTTTGGTGGTTCCGGGGATCGGGACGATCCATGGTTTCTGCGCGAGCAGCCAGGCTAGCGCTACCTGTGCAGCGGAAAGACCGCGTTGGTTGCCGAAGGTGGTCAGTGTATCGATCATCACCCAGTTGGCTTTGATGGCATCCGGCTGATAGCGGGGCAGCGACGGCCGGTTGTCATTGGCCGGATCGTATTTGGTATGCTCGGTGATGTATCCGGACAGGAAACCGCGGCTCAGTGGACTGTATGGTACAAAACCAATGCCGAGCTCTTCGCAAACCTTAATCACATCCTTCTCGGGTTGGCGCGTCATGAGGGAATACTCGCTTTGCAGGGCGGTTAGCGGCTGCACGGCGTGGGCTTTGCGGATGGTTTCGGAATTGGCTTCGCTCATCCCGAAATGCTTCACTTTTCCTTCCTTAATCAGGTCTTTCACCGTACCGGCAACGTCTTCGATCGGCACATTCGGGTCGACGCGGTGCTGGTAGAGCAAATCTATGTAATCGGTTTTGAGCCTTTTCAGCGACTGCTCCACCACTTCGCGGACGTGTTTGGGGTCGCTATTGGTTCCGGCCAGTTTTCCATCCTGAATGTTGAAACCGAATTTGGTACAAAGCACAATATCTTTCCGCCTGGTGCCCAATGCTTCGCCCACCAGTTCCTCGTTCCGGTAAGGACCATACGCTTCGGCGGTATCGAAGAGCGTTACACCCATATCCAATGCCTTATGGATGAGCGAGATCGTGTATTTTTTGTCGGGAATAAAACTGCGGTGGTAGCTCATGCCCATACAGCCCAGGCCGAGCGAGGTTACTACGATTGTATGCTTGCCGGTCCCCAGCGTTCGTGTTTTCAGCGGGGTGGATGATTGTTGTAAATCCGGCTTTGCTGATGGTACGAAAAGACCGGCACCGAGCGCCGTAGTAGCCTTGATGAAATTCCTCCTGTTCTCCATTAACCTGTCGTGATTTGTTGTGATCATGCAAATTTCAGGTGCCCCGGGCAATCGCGGATGATACAGATTACGGTTTGATCTACCAATATTACTGAGTTGGGCTCGCGCGCTTTTTGATAGCAAAGCCACTGCTTAAATTTGACTCAACAAACAATAAGCCATTATGGAAGAGATCGTTAAGCTTGATAGCGTTGCCGCCTACAACACGATGCGGGGAGTGAAAACGCTGCACCCACTGGTGACCTTGCTCGATTTGTCGAAAGCCGAAGCAATGCCTGCCAAAACGTTTAACTTTGGCCTTTATGCGGTGTATTTAAAAGAGTTGAACTGCGGTGAGCTAAAATACGGCCGCAGCCATTACGATTACCAGGAGGGCACGCTGGTATTTATCGCGCCGGGCCAGGTAATGGGTGTGCAGCCTGGTGTGAAGACGTTTGATCCTAAGGGTTGGGCGCTGCTGTTCCATCCCGAATTGATCAAAGGCACTTCGCTCGGCAGGCATATTCACAACTATTCTTTCTTTTCCTACGATGTCAACGAGGCCCTGCACGTTTCTGAAAGGGAGCGGCAAATCGTGCTCGATCTTTTCAGTAAAATCCAGCACGAGCTCGACCAGTCCATCGATAAACACAGCCGGAAACTTATTTCGGCCAACATCGAGCTGCTGCTCGACTATTGCACGCGCTTCTACGATCGCCAGTTCATCACACGAGATCATTCCAATAACAGCATTATTGAACGTTTCGAGGGCGTTTTGAACGGGTATTATTCCTCGGATAAGCCTTACGAAAACGGCTTGCCGTCGGTAGCGTGGTGCGCGGCGGAGCTGAACCTTTCGGCGAATTACTTTGGGGATGTCATTAAAAAGGAAACGGGCAAAACGGCCCAGGAATATATTCAAGCCAAGGTTATCGATATTGCCAAGGAGCGGGTCTTTGACCTGGAGAAATCCGTGAGCCAGGTGGCTTATGACCTGGGCTTTAAGTATCCCCAGCATTTCACGCGGCTTTTCAAGCAGCGGGTCGGGTGTACACCTGTTGAGTACAGGTTGCTGAACTGAGACTGGCGGAGGAGTTGGCCGCCGTTACCATTTTCCGCCCGTTTCGTCCAACACCTGAATTTCTCGACGAACGGCATATGTTTCCCTCAGGATCCATTCGGGAGGAATTTGGTGCATCTTGTCGAAAATAGCGGTTCGATGTGTGCTTTTTTGCTTCATTTACATTTTATAGGAACGCTCTCACCAATGGAAAACATCAATAACTGTGGCGACATTCAATCTGAAAATTAATGGAAAATCCAGGACGGTGGACGTGGATCCTGCCACGCCAATGCTCTGGGTGTTGCGCGACCATCTGGATCTCCCCGGCACCAAATATGGCTGCGGCATCGCGCAATGCGGCGCTTGTACGATCCATCTGGAAGGCAATGCGGTCCGCTCGTGCCAGCTGCCGGTATCGGCGGTGGGAAAATCGTCCATCACGACCATCGAAGGGCTATCGGAAAAAGCGGAACACCCCGTGCAAAAGGCCTGGCTCGAACACGACGTGGCCCAATGCGGCTACTGCCAGGCGGGACAGATCATGACCGCGGCGGCATTGCTGAAACGCAACCCGAACCCGAGTGACGAGGAAATCGAAGCCCAGATGAGCGGTAATATCTGTCGCTGCGGCACTTATGTGAAAATTAAGGAAGCCGTTAAGTCGGCGGCCAGGAAGTAACTCACTACCCGAACCTGCAAAAGAAATTGACCATGAACAATGATAAGAATGCGTTGAACAGGCGCTCGTTCCTTAAAGCGTCTTTGCTGTCGGGCGGCGGAATGATGCTGACGGTGAGCTTCCTGTCCAGCTTCAAATCGGCCGACAAGGCCGAAGCGCTCAACTTGCCCGACCAGTGGGCGGAGCTCAATGGCTACATTCAGATCACGGCGGATAACCGGATCAAACTCATTTGCCCTAATCCCGAATTTGGGCAGAACGTGATGACCTCGCTGCCGATGATCGTGGCCGAAGAGCTGGATGCGGATTGGAAAAATGTGGCGGTCGAGATGGGGCCGCACGACAATGTGAAGCTGGGTCCGCAGTTCTCCGGGGGCAGCAACTCGGTGAGAATGTACTGGAAACCGCTACGGGAAGCCGGCGCTGCGGCCCGGCAAATGCTGCGCGAGGCGGCCGCGCAAACTTGGGATGTGCCGGTGGGAGAGGTGACTACGAAAGCAGGTGTTCTTTCGCATTCCAGTGGAAAAACGGCCAAGTATGGTCAGATGGCTGCCAAGGCTGCCACATTACCCGTTCCGAAAGACCTGGTGCTGAAATCGCCGAAGGATTTTACGATCGTTCGTAAATCCAGGAAAAATGTAGAGGGGCAGAAGGTCGTCACCGGTAAGCCGCTTTTTGGTTTGGACTACCGCATGGAAGGCATGTTGATCGCGATGATCCAGCACCCGCCGGCATTCGGGATGAAACTGAAATCCTTCGATGCTGCGGAAGCGTTAAAAATGCCGGGTATTAAAGAGGTTTTCAGTCTGAAATTATATGAAGAAGGTTTTGAACAGGCGGGTTTCGATACGCGCACGTTCAATGATCTGCTGGTGATTGTAGGCAAAAGCACCTGGGAGGTGATGAACGCCCGCAAAAAACTGGTTGCGCAATGGGAGCCTGCCGGTGAGGTGAAGGATACCATGGCCGGAAGGGACGGAAAAAGGGTCGTGACGGTTCCCGGTGCGTTGGAAAGCTCACAAACGCAAATAGCGCAGATGGCCGAATATGCCAAAAAACCAGCCCAGGAGCTCCGCAAAGATGGTGATCCCGAAACTGCTTTTAAAAATGCCGCGCAGGTGATCGAGCGCACGTACACGGCGCCTTTCCTCGCGCACAACTGCATGGAGCCGATGAATTACTTCGCCCATGTCACCGACGAGAAAGCACTCCTCGTGGGTCCGGTGCAATCGCCTGGCTGGATCGAGCCGACGATCAGCAAGCTGCTGAACCTGCCCCCTGAGAAAATCGAAATACAGATGACCCGGATGGGCGGTGGCTTCGGCCGCAGGGCCTACAACCATTATCTTTCCGAAGCCGCTCTGATTTCGAGGAAGGTGAAGGCGCCGGTGAAATTGATTTACACCCGGGAAGATGACATGACCTATGGCATCTATCGGCCCATGTACACGGCCACCTATCGCGTGGCGCTCGACGCCGACAAGAACCTGATCGGATTTCACGTCAAAGGCGGAGGTATTCCCGAGCACCCGATCCACGCGAACCGTTTTCCGGCGGGAGCGGTGGACAATTACCTGGCGGAAGGCTGGCAGATTCCATCGAATATCACCATAGGCGCTTTCCGTGCGCCGCGATCGAATTTCAATGCGGCCGCCGAGCAATCTTTCCTCGACGAAGTGGCCGAAGCCATGGGTAAGGACCCGATTCAGTTCAGGTTAGAGCTTTTGAAAAGGGCCAAGGATAACCCGGTAGGCAAAAACAACGATTACGATGCCGACCGCTATGCAGGCGTGTTGGAACTGGTTCGTGACAAATCGGGCTGGGGTAAGCCCGGCAGCGAAAAATACAACCGGGGTGTGGCCGCTTACTTCTGTCACAACTCCTACGCCGCGCACATCGTGGACATGGTCACACGCGACGGCCAGCCTTATGTAGAGCGTGTTTTCAGCACTATGGACTGCGGAATTGTCGTAAACCCCGAGGCGGCCACGAATATGGTGCAAGGCGCCGTGGTAGACGGTATTGGTAATGCATTTTACGGCGCGCTCACCCACAAAGACGGTGCCGCCCAGCAAACCAACTTCGATAACTACCGGCTCATCCGCCACAACGAGGCCCCGAAGAAGATCGAAGTACATTTCGTGCAAAACGACAAAGATCCGACCGGACTGGGAGAGCCGCCATTTCCGCCGGTATTTGGCGCGGTGGCCAATGCATTGTACAAAAACAAAGGCCGCAGGTTCTACAACCAGCCGTTTAAGCCTGAGTTGGATAAGGTAATGTAGTAGTGAAAACAGAAACCGTCCGTAGGTCCCTTGCTTACGGACGGTTAAACCGACCCCGGATCGGTGGCGTTTTGGAGCTGCTTGTCGAGCCTGGCTTTGTAGATCCGGCCGATCGGGATCTCTTCGTTGTTGATCCGGATATAGTTAGCGCTGATCGCCTGAATGTGGTCGAGCGAAATGATGAATGACTTGTGAATGCGGATAAAACGGTCGGGCGGAAGCTTTTCTTCCAGGTAGCTGATCCTTAAATAGGATACCAGCGATCCCGAGCGGGTGTGGAGCCGCACGTAATCTTTCAGGCTTTCAATCCAGAGAATATCATCAAGGAACAGTTTTACCATTTCCTTATCCACTTTGAAATACTGGTATTCCCGCACCGGATTAACCGCCTGAGGCTGTTCCTGCTGCACGGCCGGATGGGGCGAAAACCGGTAGATTTTACCCACCGATTGCAGAAACCGTTCAAACGATATCGGCTTGACCAGAAAGTCAAGTACATCAAACTCATAGCTTTCCAATGCATATTCCCGAAATGCCGTGGTGAATATGACCTTCGGCCGGTATCCGAGCGGACGAAGCAGGTCGAAGCCGGTGAGGCGGGGCATTTGGATATCCAGGAAAACGACGTCGACTTGCAGCTGTTGGAGCATTTGCAAGCCTTTGGTGGGACTGTTGCAAACACCCACCAGTTCAAGATCGGGCAGCCTGCCGATGTAATCCTGCATCAGGTCGGTAGCCAGCGGCTCGTCGTCAAGCACAAAGCATCGGATCGCCATTAGTTGATGTTGAATTTTAAAACTGCTAAAAACTGCCCTTCTTCGGGCATTGTTACGAGCTCATAGCTTTCGGCAAAAAGGATTTCCAGCCGCTTTTTCAGATTGGTAAGTCCCAACCCCGACCGAAATGGGACCGGGGCGTCCGTCTGCACCGAATTTTCAACCGAAAAGACGAGCCGTTTGTCGTTGAGCGACAGGTTGATCTGTATCCAGCATTGTCCTTCCGTCTGCGCTGCCCCGTGTTTAAATGCATTCTCGACAAAAGGCAGCAGGAGCATCGGTGGCACCATCACGTGCGTAGTGCCCGCGAGGTAGTTGAAATTCATCTGAATGTCCAGCCGGTCGCCGTACCGGATTTGTTCGAGCGAAATATAATCTTTTAAATAGGCAATCTCTTTCGACAGCGGCACTTTGTCGCGGTGGCTTTCGTGCAATTGATAGCTCAGCAACCCGGCCAGGCGCTGCAACAGGTTCGGCATTTTGTCGGGTTGCTGAATGGAGACGGACGTGAGGTTATTTAGTGTATTAAATAAAAAATGCGGCTGCACCTGGGATTGCAGCAACTGGTACTCCGCAGAGACCTTTTCGCGCCGGTAGGTTTCGCTCAGCTGTTGCTGCCGGAGCGCATGCCTGATCAGGTCCACCACCACAAAAAGCCCCACTACCAGATGCAGCTGCATGGCTTCGGCCAGGATTTTGGGCGCGTACCAGAACGGCTTTTCGAGGGCAGCCGGATAGTAGAGCGGATAAATCCATTTGTAATTAATCACACGGCGGAGCACGCCGAATACAACCAAACCGCCAGTGAGCGAAATCCAGAATGCGGTCATGTGCCCGTGAAGCAGGAAGCGGCGTACCGTTACCAGCAAATGCCAGTAGCCCGCGACGATCAACAACGGCAATTGCACGCTGATCTGGCAGAGGCTTTGCTGGAAATTGTCGAGGTAGGCGCCGGTATTGAGCCACTCAAAGAGGAAGAAGCATAGCCAGAAAAGGCATTGTGCCCATAGCTCCTTGGGTAGCTTGATAGAAGAGACGCGGATCATTACTTTGGATTTGGATCTTTGAAACCTAAAAGTAAAGATTCAACGGTTTCGGCGTCCCATCTTTCGCCCAACGACACGATTTACCTCCTAAACGCATGCCGAACCCGGTTGACAGGCCGGTGGGCTTTCTTCACGTGCTGTTGCGCTGTTTTCCGTGGTGTAGGCGCCGGACGGTGTCGTACGTCTAAAATCCCGGTTTGCCAGGAAAATGTTGCGCTTATTCGCTTCCGGAATCCGGTACAAGTTCAACCAGCTCACTCACAACGTCATGCGCAACCTACTCCTTTCAGTTTTGCTCCTCCAATCACTACATTTTGGAGCATATGTACAGGCACAATCGGCACCTCAGGGCTATCTGAGTGCAGAGGCCGATTCATCCGGCTCCTATTGGCGCGTATTAACCGATGCCAGATCCCGGACTACACGCGTGCAGTTTTTCGGCAAAGATCATGCATTGCTGTACCAGGAAGATGTGCCCGAAAAATGGATCAGGCAAAACAAACGAAACCAAAGGCGACTCGACAAGCTGCTGGCAGATATTTCGGCGAATCAACTCATTATTACGAGGCTCAAAACCGAGGAACTACCTGCCGCACCTGTCAGGAGAGCCCTGCCCGAGGCGAGGGAAATGCGCGAGGGAGACGTTATGAAGACCTCTTATCAGTTTCATGTTACCGTCAATTCGGCAGGGAAAGTCCGGCTGGCTGTCAATAACCCCCAAGATCTGAGGTACAAAATCGAGATAGCCGATTACCGCGACAAGATTGTTTACCAGGAGTTTACGAGCCACGGTCAGTACAGAAGGTATTTCGATATTTCTCCGGTGATCGGCGACACTGCCAAGGTAATTCTCACCATTGATGAAAAGCGTTTTGTCTACAACATCCGGAGAGAGCAGCGGGGCAGTTTTTATTCCGTCGATCCTGTCATTGCGAAGCGATAACCAGAAAGTTTCCCGCATTTTAACTTAGGTGAAAATTTTACTTCACCGAACCGCGCAATTTTGGAGCAACAAAACATTTAAAAATGAAGATTATGTCAGCTCCAATTCATTCTCAGGTCATTACGAGCGGGCAGTCCGGCGCAACCGCCCGCTCACTACGCAACCTTTACATCATTCGCGCGGCCTTTTCGGTCATTTGGGTAACGCTTGTGGTTCTTTTTGCTCAATCATCCGCAGGCATCGCGACTTTCCTGCTGATCGCTTACCCGGCGTGGGATGTGATAGGCACCTTGCTGGATATCCGCGCCAACCGGAGCAGTGTTTCAAAGGCGCCTCAATATGTAAACGCTGCAATCAGTGTCATTACCACGATCGCCGTCGGTATTGCGCTGCAACGGGGCATTCCCGAAACGTTGATGGTGTTTGGCTGTTGGGCGATCCTCACGGGAGCGATCCAGCTTGTGCTCGGGGTACGCCGCCGGAAATCATTGGGCGGGCAATGGCCGATGATCATCAGCGGAGGGCAGTCCGTGGCCGGCGGCATTTCCTTCATCGCGCTCGCGCACGATCCCACGATGGGTATCACCAGCCTGGCCGGCTATGCTGCTTTCGGGGCGTTTTACTACTTGCTCTCCGCATTTCGCCTCACGAAAACGCCCACGCACATTGTAGCCGAATGAATGGATATTGGACTGCTGTTCATCACCTTTTTACGCGTTTTCTGATGCGGCTGAGCGACGGGTTGGTAATGCCGAGATAGGATGAAATATGGTACGCCGGGATCCGCTCGACGATGTTGGGATGCTCTTCCAATAGCCTCAGATAGCGCTCTTCATGGGAAAAAAACATAAATTCTTCGGCGCGGGTTTGGGCATAGGCAAAAAACAGTTCCGCCAGCAGTCTTCCGAATTTTCCCCAATTGGGGTTCGTTTCATAGAGGCCGTTGAGATCTTTGTAGGAAATAAATACAATTTCCGAGTCTTCCATGGCCTCTATGAAATACCAGCAGGGATTGCGGGAAATGAAGCTTCTGAATGAAACCACGAATTGATCTTCCGAGAAAAAGAAGAGGTTCTTATCTCTGTCTGTTTGTGGATCACGGTAATATATTCTAAAAATCCCTTTCACTACGAGGCCGAGGTCATTGCAAACCATGCTTTGCATATTAAAGAAATCGCCTTTCCGGATCTTCCGCGGTTTCCAGAAAGGCTGGCTCTCGGCAATATCCTTATCTGTCAATGCATCGAACTTTCTTAAATGGCGCGCGACGATCTCGTTTTTCTCTGACATAACTGGAAGAACTGGTTGGGCACTAAATTAGCGTTTTGCCATCACCGGATCGAGGCGGGGGCCAAAACGTCACAAATTACGGATAACCTGTTCGACAAGATTTTCACTTTGGTTAAAATTTAAGCCGGCGGAAAGCTCGTCGGCGGCTTAGTGAGCAATGCAAAGGCATTAACCAATATGCAACAACTGCCGGGCGAGAAAAGGTCGGTGCCGGTCGGTCAGAGTAAATAGGAGAATCCGGCGTCTCTTAATGCGGAACGGGCAGGCTGGCACCTGGCCGGCGCCAACCTTTCAAACTAACCCGACCATCCGCGTTGCCTGAATTAACCGAACAAGAGCTCTGGAGAATGTTTCAGGATGGCGATGAAGAAGCCTATACAAAACTTTATCGCCTCTATATCAAGGATATGTACCGTTACGGATCCAGCCTGGTAGCTGCCTCGGATGCATTTGTGATGGACTGTATCCATGATGTTTTCACAGAAATGTGGATCAAACGCGAGCGGCTTTCGGTGCCGGTGCATGTGAAGTATTACCTGCTTAAAGCACTGAAAACCCGCATTATACATTTGCTGGAACGCAAGGAGCGGCCTTTTACCCCCCTGTCGGAAATCGATGCGGAGATCTTCGATCCCGACGATTTTGAAATCCTGGAAGAACTCGATATGGCCGTTTCGCGGCAAGACAAGCTGAATGTGCTGATCGCCAAGCTGCCGCAACGCCAGCAGGAGGCGATCAAGCTGCGGTTTATCGAAAACCTGAATTACAGCCAGATCGCCGAGATCCTGCAAATGAATACCCAGTCAGCCAAAAACCTGGTATTTCGGGCCATTGAGAAGCTCCGCGGCTGGATTATCCTTCCTGTTCTTCACTTTTTTAATATTTTTTTGGGTTAAACTGAGTACTTTTTGTGGGTTCCGTCATCTATGTATGAACCAGCACAAAGCATTGTACCTTGGACCATTCACTGGATAATTACGTTACTGCCGATTTTCTGCTCTCGGACGAGTTCGTCGGTCATCAGTTGGAGCCTACTCCGGAAACGGCGCAGCTGTGGGAGGCGTGGCTGGCCGGCAACCCGCCCAATCTGGCGGAATGGAACAGGGCGGTGTACTTGCTGGAATCCATCCGGCAGGGGCTCAGCGAATATGCCGAAAACATCATTCCCGACGAGGCGATCGAAGCCCTCCTGGTCAGGATCAGGGAAACGAACCACCGGCAGCATGCGCCGGAGCACCGCATTGGTCATTCCCGATGGGTTGCGGCAGCGGTATTCTTGCTTTTGAGCGGCCTGTTTGCTTATTGGTGGCTCGGCAGGCAGGGCTCGCAAACCTACTATGCCACCCGCGTGGGCGAGGTGCACGGCGAATACACCGAGCGCGCCAACCGAAGTAATGCGGTCGAAACAATCGTACTTCCCGACAGCTCCATAGTGACACTCGCACCGGGCAGCAGGATCAGTTTCAAACCCTCGTTCGACGCTGCCGCGAGGGAAGTGTACCTCTCCGGAGAGGCAGACTTCAAAGTGACCCATGACGTTCGGAAGCCTTTTCTGGTGTATGCCAATGAGGTGGTGACTCGCGTGCTGGGTACGCAGTTTACGGTGCGGGCGTTCGATGCCGAGGCCAAGGTGCTGGTGAATGTTTCGTCCGGGCAAGTCTCGGTTTCGAAGGATAATGGAATGGTAGAGAAGGGTAAGTCGCGCTCCACGAGCGGGTTACTGTTGCTGCCCAATCAGCAGGCTGTATTCTCGCGGCAGGCCGAGGAGTTCAGCAAGTCGATCGTCCCGGAGCCGCAAGTGATCGGCACGGCCAGGCAAATGCCTTCCTTCGAGTACGACGCAGTGCCGGTTAACGAGGTGATCCGCGATCTGGAAGAGGCATATGGCATTGCCATTCTTTACAACAAGGAACAGTTAAAAAATTGTGAGCTCAGCGCTTCGCTTAAAACAGAAACTTTTGAAGAGAAGCTGCGGGTCATTTGTACGACCATCAATGCAGACTACCAGAAGCTCGACGGCCAGGTAGTCATTCATGGAGGCGAGTGCCGGTAACTGGTGAATCTTAGTGTATTTCAAATCTCCCGCCGTGCTGCGGGATAGCTAAACTATTTCTTATGAAAAAACTTGCCGCACATTATGCATTCAAATGCATGAGGAGCACCGTGGGACCTGTGCTGCTGGTGCTTGGAATGATCCATCTCTCCTGGGCTCGAAGTGCCGCGGGGCAGGAGTTGCTTAATCGAAGTATATCCATCACCGTTCAAGGGAAAAGCCTCAAATCGGTATTGCATCTGATCGAGAAACAGGCCGAGATCAAGTTCTCGTACAGCCCACAGGTCGTGCCCGTGCAGCAGCGGGTGACATTGAATGCCGACAACCGCAGCCTGGGTGAAGTGCTGGACCTGATCCTGAAACCCGTGCAGGTGCGCTATGTGGTGGCTGGAAGGCAGATTATCCTTTCACGGGCGGAGCCGGAGCAAAAAACGGGGATTATCGCGCCTGCGCACAGTTCCGGGGCCTTGCCCATGCGTGCGCAGGAGCGTCGTGTAGAAGGAATGGTGACCGACGAGGCCGGCGCGGGGCTGCCGGGCGTAAGTGTGGTTATAAAAGGCACGCAGTCGGGAACAGTGACCGACGTGGACGGACAATTTAGCCTGGAAATTCCGCAGGAGGCCGGCTTGCTCGTGTTTTCGTTTGTGGGTTACCTGCCGCAAGAGGTGGAAATCGGCTCGCGGACGCAGTTGAATGTGGTTTTGAAACCCGATACCAAGGCATTAGAGGAAGTGGTGGTGGTAGGCTATGGCACCGTCAAAAAACGTGATCTTACCGGCGCCATCGCGAGCGTGAATATGGAACAAACGCGGTTGCAACCCAATACCAATGCATCCCAGATGCTGCGGGGAACGACGGCGGGCGTGCAAGTGACCGACAATGGCCGGCCGGGCCAGGTGGGCAATATCAAGATCCGGGGTACCAACTCCATTTCCGCAAGCACAGCGCCGCTCATTGTCCTGGACGGCATAATCTACGCCGGTGGGAGCCTGGCCGATATCAATCCGAGCGATATCGAGTCGATCGACGTGCTGAAAGATGCCAGTTCGACGGCTATTTATGGCTCGCTGGCTGCGAATGGGGTGATCGAGATCACCACCAAACGGGGGAAGTCGGGCAAGCCGGTGTTTTCTTTCAATACCTATGCCGGCGCTTCCAATTATGCATTTTTACCTAAACTCCTGAATGCGGAGCAATACCTGGCCGCACGCAAGGACGCCGAAATCGCCGACGGCGGAGCGGTGCCGTTCCAGCCGGTGGAGTTGGAGAACATGACTGGGGGGCGCTCGATCAAGCCTTTTGAGGAAATCAAACAATCAGCACCGATGTCGAATTATGAATTGAGCGTGTCGGGCAAAACGGACCGCACGAGCTACTTCTTTTCCGGCGGGTACCTGAAAGCGAAGTCGCCGGTGAAAGGGGATAATTTCAGCCGGATTTCCAGCAGGCTCAACCTTTCGGTAGATGCTACCGACTGGCTGAAACTGGGCGTGAACTCTGGCTTTACCTCGCGCGACGACTCGGGTGTGCGTGCGGACCTCGTGGCAACGACCTACCTGAGCCCCTACGCCAGCCTTTTTCTGGCCGACGGCAGGTCGCCGCGTCCGTTGCCGCAGGATATTGGTCTGGTAGCCAACCCGCTGATCGGCTACGCATTGAATGACCGAAAATCGATCACCAATGCATTGTTTGCCAATGGTTTTGCCGACGTGCGCATCTGGAAAGGCCTTTCCTACAAGCTGAATGCGGCCTACACCCGCACCGATTCCAAGGAATTTAAGTACAATCCATCGTACGAACCCTTGAACCGGCTCGGATCCGGCTCTAAGCGACACGGCGAAAAGCAGAACATTACGATAGAAAACATCGTCAGCTACAAACAGCAGATCACACCGCGCCAGAGCCTCGACGTGACTTTGCTTTACGGCGCCTACGAGCAGAAAGAGGAATTCTCACTGCTTTCGAGCCAGAACATTTTCAACGACGCATTGGGTTATAATGCATTGGAAATCGGGGAGGGGTTTAATATCGATGCGGGAGCCATTAAAAACCGCCAGCTTTCGAGCATGGCCAGGCTGGGGTATTCCGTTGCGGGCAAGTACCTGGCCACGGTGAGTATGCGCCGGGATGGTTTCTCAGCATTCGGAGCGGGGAACAAGTTCGGGGTGTTTCCGGCGGCTGCATTGAGCTGGAATGTAACGGAGGAGGCGTTTATGCGGGATTTAAAGGAAATAAATTTTTTGAAAATACGGGCCTCCTGGGGCCGGAACGGGAACCGCGGCGTGGCTGAGTATTCCTCTCTGAGCCAGGTGGAGCAGAAAAACTACGTGTTTGGCGATGGCGGCACCACGTCGGTGGGGTTGAGCCCCAGCAGTCTTGCTAACCCACGCCTGGGTTGGGAGACTTCCGAGAGTACGAATATCGGGGCCGATATCCAGGCGTTCAACAGCCGGGTCAGCGCTTCGGTGAACTACTACTGGACGCGGACGTACGATTTGCTGCTCAAACAGGCCATTCCTAATACCAACGGCTTTGAAGAGTTCCTGCGGAATGTAGGCCAGACCAAAAACCACGGTTTGGAAATAGACTTAAAAACGACCAACATCCAGCGCGGGGGATTTGCCTGGAACACCAGCATTGCCTTCTCTTTTAACCGGAACAAAATTGTGAAACTGACCGGCCGCGACGTGAACAACGATGGCCGAGAGGACGACGACATTGCCAGCGGCTGGTTCATCGGGCATCCGCTGCTGAGCAACTATGATTATGTTTTCGACGGTATTTTCCAAACTGGCGACGACCTGAGCCTGATTCCGGGGGCAAAACCCGGTGACATCCGTTTCAAGGATATCAGCGGTCCGGACGGCGTCCCCGACGGTAAGATCACCCCGCAAGACCGGATGGTGATCAGCAATGCGCAGCCGAAGTTTAATTTGGGCATTACCAATGTGTGGAGCTACAAGGGGCTGAGCTTGTCGGCGGCATTCAATATCCGTCAGGGAGGTTATACCAGAATGGACATGCTGAACCCGGGAACAAACTTTTATGACCAGGCCAATTTCTTGGACGTTCCCTACTGGACGCCGACGAACCCGATCAATACGCGGCCCAGGATCAACTACCGCAATCCCCTCGGCTATGGTTTTTACGAAAGCCGTAGTTTTGCACGCCTGCAAGATGTTTCGCTATCCTATAATATTCCCGAAAAACTCTTGAAGGCAGTGAAAATAGGCTCGCTGCAAGTGTACGCGAGCGCGAAAAACCTGGCTACCTGGACGAAATGGAAAGGCTGGGACCCCGAATTCGGCGGTGGCGGCAGAGGCCCGGGGGAGAATGGCCCTTTACTCAAAACTTTTATTGCCGGGCTCAATATTTCTTTTTAAACCTGACCGATTATGAAAAGAACCATTACCTTTTTGCTCACCCTATGCGCGATCGGGCTGACGACCGCTTGTGAAGAGTCGTACCTGGATGAAGTGCCGCTGGACCGTTTCAGCCCGGAAAACCTGCTTGTCAATGAAGCTGGCTACGACGCCGCGGTGGTGTCGCTCTATGAAGGCGCCCGGCAGGAGCACAGCATCGCTTCCAACAACTTTGAATACATGACCGTCGGTACAGACCAGAGCCAATGGGGCCGGAATGACTCACGGGGTAATAAAGATTACAGCCTGCTGAATTCCAACTTGGAAGCGACCGTCATTTACTGGGACTGGGCATTTAAGCAAATGATCGTCCGGGCGAACCTCATACTGGACAATATCGATGACCCAAGCCTGAAAATCGCCGATGCAGCGCGGGCCAATATCAAAGGGCAGGCTCTGTTTTTCAGGGCTTATACCTACAACTTCCTGGCAAATGTATACGGCGGAGTACCTGTTGTGAAGGAACGGATCGTCGAGCCGAAGTTCGATTTCGTGCGCAACTCACGCCTGGAAGTACTGGAATTCGTCGCGCAGGATCTGGAAGCGGCTTCGACTTTGCTGGCCCTGGAAGTGCCCGACGGGAGAATTCCCCGGGCGGCGGCTTTTCACCTGCTGAGCGAGGTTTATATTTCTTTGGGTATGGAAAAGAAAGATGATTCCTACTATGAAAAATCCATTGCGGCGGCTACCAAAGTGATCAGTAAGGAAGCCGGTGATTACCAGTTGATGACCCAGCGATTCGGTAAAGCCAGCGCGCGGCCCGGTGATGTGTTTTCCGATGTTTTCGCCGACGGGCAGATCAATAAATCGTCGGGCAACAAGGAGGTAATGTGGGCCTGGCAGTTCGAGAACTTTACGCCCGGCGGCTATTCCACTGCGACGCTGGCCAATATCAGCATCCGTTACTGGGGGCCGGAATACGACAAAATCCAGTCTCCCAATGGCAGCGCTAACCTGCCTTCGGACAGTCTTGGGCGTGGTATCGGCGTAAATTCGCCGACGAACTATATCAAGTACGACATCTGGAAGCTCGATCCGAACGATATCCGCAATTCAGCCTATAACATCCGCAGGACCTATTATTACAACAATGCGGCCGACAAGGAGTATTTCGGCAAACCGATCCTGACCAAACGAGGAGCGGACGGCCAGCTCTATACCACCAAAGCTGACGGCACGCCGACCAAATTTGTGCTGGATACTTTGCGGCAGTACTATCCGTATATCCGGAAAATCGAGGGAACGCCGATGGGTAACAACAACCTGAGCGGTAATTCGGTGAAGGATTTCAGCCGGATGCGGGTTGCGGAGACATACCTGCTGCGTGCCGAGGCCTATTTCAGGAAAGGCGATAAAACCCTGGCGGCCGCGGATCTGAACGTCGTCCGTGCGCGGGCAAAAGCCAAACCGATCGCCGCTGCCGACGTGACCGAAGACTTCATTCTCGACGAACGCTCCCGCGAACTGGTGGTGGAAGAACCCCGCCTGCGTACGCTCATCCGCATGGGCAGGCTCGTGGACAGGGTGCGCAAGTACAATTCGGTGCCTTCGGTCCCGAACGGTCCATCGTCGGGCTCGACCATCCAGGACTTCAACCGCTACTGGCCCATTCCACAGAAGGTGATCGACGCCAACACCGGAGCCAAATTTGAGCAGAACCCCGGCTATCGGTAGGGTTGTATGTCGTTTTAAATCAATGAATTAGGCTCTAAGCTCTAAGCTTTAAGCTCTCAACTCTAAACTCTTAACCACATGCAGTCCAGAAGATCATTTCTGAAATACAGTGCATTGTTATCGGGGCTTGCGGCGGGGCTGGAAGCGTTCGGTCAGGCGGCGCAGCGCAGTATTCTGCTCCGGTCGTCGTGGCAGGTCGAAAATATAGGCGACATCGGGCACACGCCGGGCGTGATCACGTTGTTGGAGCAGCATTATCCCGACGTGGAAGTGCGTTTATGGCCGGTCGATATCGGCAAAGGTGTGGACCAGATGCTCGCCAAACGCTTTCCCAAATTGAAAATCATTACTTCGGAAACCGATGTCAGAAAGGCATTTGCAGAATGTGCCTTCATGCTGCACGGCTCGGGACCCTCTTTGGTGCGGGGTAAAGACCTGGCATTGTGGAAGGAGCAAACCGGCAAGCCCTACGGCATTTACGGTATTACATTTCCCGGTGTGTACGGCCTGCCGGCCGATCGCTGGAAGTTCAAACCGGAAGACATTTCGACTATGACTGGCGCGCAGTTCGCGCTGTTCCGGGACTCAGCCTCGCTTGCATTTGCCCGTGAAAAAGGGGTAAAATCGCCCATTATGGAGTTTTGTCCAGATGGAGCATTCGCCGTGGATTTGAAAGATGACGCGAAAGCCACCGCATTTCTGAAAAATCATGACTTGAAAGACGGCCAGTTCGTGTGTGTGATTCCGCAGCTCCGTTTCACGCCCTGGTGGGAGCTGCCCAGGAAGAACCAGAAGCCGAACGCCGATAAGCACGCCCGTAACGAAGCCATGAAGGAACATGACAATGCGCCGATCCGCGCGGCGATCACCGCCGTGGCCCGCCAGACACCTTACAAAATCCTGATCGTCCCCGAGAACGAAACGCAGATGCGGATCGGAAGAGAAATGCTTTTTGACCCGCTGCCCGAAGATGTGAAGCAAAAAACGGTGCTGCGGACGGAATACTGGCTCACCGACGAGGCGATTAGTACTTATGTACGTTCGGCGGGGCTGTTCGGCATCGAAATGCATTCACCCATTATGTGCATCGGCAACCGCATTCCCGCGATCGTATGTCGCTTCGAGGAGCAAACCAGCAAGGGCATTATGTGGAAAGACATCGGGTTGGGCGAGTGGCTTTTCGACTTCGACAAGCCCGCCGATATCGATAGGCTGGTACCTACGGTGCTGGATATGCTTACCAACAAAAAAGCGACCTCGCAGAAGGTCGACAAGGCTCTCGCATTCGTGCATAAGCGCCAGAAGGAAACGATGGCATTGATGGGGCAGTACCTGAGTTAGGTTTAAAGAACGAAAGTTTAAATAGCTATCAACCATGCATTTGAAAAACAGAAGAGATTTTATAAAAAATGCCGCTGCGCTGGCGGGCGTAATTATGTTGGGCGAAATGGCGCAAGCCAAGGCCGATCCCACGATCCTGTTTGTTTCGGGCTGGCAGGATGTCAACATCGGCGATATCGCGCATACGCCGGGGCTCATCGCATTGCTCAAAAAACGGCTTCCGAAAGCGAAGCTGATTCTTTGGAAAAAAAGTAAAAGCGACTTCGCCGAAGGTATGCTCAAAAAGCATTATCCCGATTTGCAAATTATCCACGGACAAGTCAGTAAGGAGGGTGAGCCGCAATCCGACGAGGTGAAAAAGGCATTTGCCACCGCCGATTTCTTTCTGCATGGCTCGGGGCCGTCGGTAGTGGCGGCCGATTATCTGGACAGCTGGCAAAAGCAGACCCAAAAGCCATTCGGGATTTTCGGGGTTACCATCCAGGACGTTACGCCCGACTTGAAAAGGATCATTCAAAATGCATCCTTCATTTTTACCCGCGAAACAGCGTCGATCGGGAGGCTGAAAGAAGCAGGCCTCGAAGGGAGGCATATTGCGTTCGCGCCGGATGCCACATTTGCGATGGACATCCACGACGATGCCGCCGCGGGGAAATTTATAACCGACAACAAGCTCACCGACCGGAAATTTATCTGCGTCATTCCGCGGTTAAGGCGGACGCCGTATTATAAAATCAGGCCCAACAATGCCGGATGGAGCGCCGAACGCATCCGCGAAGTGGACGAGCTGAACGACAAATGGAAAGAAATCGATCATGCCAAATTACGCGAAGCGATGGTAGCCTGGGTGCGAAAAACCAAAGGAAAGGTGGTGGTATGCCCGGAAATGACTTATCAACTGGACGTTATGGATGAGCTGCTGATCAACCCGCTGCCCGACGACGTAAAACCTTATATCGTGAAACACGGCTACTGGCTTCCCGACGAGGCTGCATCCCTTTACAAAAGAGCGCAGGCGGTGCTGAGCTTTGAATGCCATTCGCCGATCATCGCCGCCACCAATGGTACGCCGTGCTTCTACCTGCGCCAGCCCGAGGACACCATTAAAGGCCAGATGTACTACGATTTGGGGCTGTCGGACTGGACGTTTGAAATCGAGCAGACGAATGCGAAACAGATCACCGAGCGCCTGCTGGAAGTGAATGCAGGCTATAATACTGCATTGAAAAAGGTTCAGACGGCCATGGGCAACGTGAGGGAGCGCTATAATGCTGTATTCACGATTGTCGGCGAGAAGATTTGACAGGTGTCGGACACGCGTCATTTAGCAACCTTTTCAAGCAAATCTCCCACCGATTTGGGTTGGGAAAGGAAAGGCGAGTGGCTGGTATTCACTTCATAGACCGTTTTGATCCCGGCAGCGGTTATCATGCGGTCTTGTAATCCCGGGGAGGTCACAATGTCCTGAAGGGTTTTGATATACACCTTTTCCATCGATCCGAAGCCTGCACTGGTTAACGCTACCGTGTTGGTAAATTGAATGGCGGGCTCGGCTCGGTAGTTGGCGACTACCTTATCCCTGGCGGCCTGGGTGCCGTCCGGGATGAAAAGGTTGGTGAGTTCGGCCTGGTTCACATTCAGCAACAGCTTGTCGGGAGATTGGTAGTGCAGGTAGCCCCCACCCAAAGCACCGTGCTTATACTGGGAGAAACGGGTACGGGAAAAGACCTTGTGGCAAAGGCCATTCACCATAGCTCGCGGAGAAAGGATGGGGGCATCCGAACGCCGGATTGGGAAGTGGGAGCTGGCCGAAAAGGGAACATTGTTTTTGGACGAAATCGGGGAGTTACCTTTGGCTATACAAGCCAAGTTGCTCAGGGCTTTGCAGGAAAGGGAAATCGAAAGAATGGGGGGCAACGAAGTCATAAAAAACCGATGTGCGCATTATCGCGGCTACCAGTAAGGGCCTCGCGGAGGAAGAGCGGCAGGGAAAGTTCCGAGCCGACCTGTTTTTCCGATTGAATGTATTTCCCGTTACCATTCCGCCATTGCGGGAAAGGAAGCACGATATCCGGGCGTTGGCGGCTTATTTTTGAAAAAGCACGCGATGCGGAGCGGCCGGGCGGCGCTGCGCAAATGCTCCAAATGCCTCCCACCACGTTGCATTCCATGATCAAAAGGCTCGGCATTCAAAAAGTGTATGCCGAATGAAGGGGGACGCCGAAGCATTCTTCAGGTCGTTTCAGTGTGATCCTGCGCACACTTTTTCTGTGATTTGGCTCCTTGGACGCCCGGCGGGTTGATGGGTAAATTTGGTATTCTTCACCTATCCCTATCCACTTTTGTATGACTAATCTTACGAACTGGGATGCGACAGCGAAAGAGAAGGCGCGGAAGGGTTTTCGGATCCATTTGCTTGCCTTCGTGCTGGTCACGCCCGTAATCTGGCTTGTTTGGTACTTTACCGGCCAGTCGTACCCATGGCCATTGTGGTCGACCCCGGCATGGGCCGTCGGGCTGTAAGCTCTGTCTCTTCGAAACCATCTGCGGCGAGCACGGCCATTTTCCTGCCTTTCAATGCAGTTTTGTTTTTAACCGGCGTGAAGAAAAAGGCTTTCAATGCTTCGTTACCCGGTGCATTCAACAATAGCGAAACGGGCATGGACGACACCGCCGCATTGGACGACAGCTGGTTGATCACTTCAAGCTCGTGCGCGCTGGCCGGCTGGGCATTCGCCTGCATGGCGCCGAACGGAAGCACCAGGCTTCCCAGAAATAGGATTTTGTTTTTCATTGTGTTGACATTTGGTTGAAAACAGGGGTTTGGAAAACGGGCTACTGGCGCGTGAGCGGGGCGATTTCCACCAGATTGTGCAGGCCATTCTGGAATGGCGGCTGCTTTACATTCGATTCCAGGTATTCGATCACCGGCTTGACGGGCGGAAAGTTGAGGTGGTACTGAAAGGCGTCCTTACTTCTGAATTTCTCGTACGTAACGAACTGCGTGCCGTCCCCTTCGATTTCGGATAACTGGTAGGTTACCACGCCTGCTTCGCCGCGGAACTTCGGCATGGCAGTGTGGTAAGTGTCTTTAAACTGCTGCTGTGTACCGGCGCGCGCATCCACAAAAAGCATTACCGTGAGCGGCTGGTCTTTACTGCTTGCTGCCGCCCGCCATTGTTTTTGGGTCAAAGGTTCCAGGTCTGTGAGATGGTAAGTCTTCGCCGGCGAGGTGAGAGCGGTTTGCAGCAGCGCTTCCAACGCCCGGCCTTGCGGGCTCTTGGAGAACTCTTCCCGTTCCTCAGCATTGCTCCATCGGTCGATCAGCCAGAATATTGTGGGTTTGTCCTCCTCCCGGTACGCCTCGGCCATGATGTTTCCCTCCAATCGGAGCGCGGTTGAAACGTTTTCGGTCAATGCCTTTCTGAATGCTGTTTGGTGGTCTTGTTTTACATCATATCCGGGTGAGCCGGGCGACTACCGGTTTGTCGTCGTTTTTCGCACTACCCGCTGTTCCGGCCAGCAGGCACATGACCGCCAGGATGATTTTGCCCATATCCAGTGATGACAAGAAGTGTTGTGATAGTAATGGATTAACACTCCAAAATTAGGGGCAGCGCACAGGTCGATCGAAGGAGTTGGGTCACAAAAAAAGTGTGATGGGGATCACACCGGTAAATGCTCCGTAAGCCGGATTTCAGGGATATGACGCCTGGTATGGGATGTATTGAGGTTAAAAACCGCTGTTTTCGGGGCCTGTGAATGGTGGAATGAAGGCGGTATCTTGGCTTGTCTTGTAATTTAATGCGGAGGTTGTACCGCCCGTCACGTCAATGGTAGTACCGGTGATCATGCTTGCCCAATCGGAAGCGGCAAAAACGGCGGTGTTGGCGATATCGACCATTCTGGGGAGCTTTTTGAGCATGGTGTCGCCTTCCATGGTTCCGATTATCTGGGAGGCAAGCTCGTTTCCGATACTGGAAAAAGCATCGACGAACACGCGCGAGTCGGGCGAGCCTCCCGAACGGATGTTGACCACCCGCACGCCGGACCGCCCGAGCTCGGAGGCGAGGTTCCTGGAAAAGCTTTCGATTGCGCAACAAGCCACCCCAAATCCGCCGGTTCCAGGATAGCCAATGCCGCCGGGCGTTGCAGTAAGTGAGAGTATGACGCCTTTGCCTTGCCTGCTCATCACACGCCCGGCTGCCGTACCGGTTAGAAATTGGCTTTGCATAGCCCTTGAAATGGGTCTTGTAAAATCCTCCACACTCATTGCCGTCAGGGCCATATCCTGCACATCTTCCAGGCCGATCGCATTGAAACAGATATCGACGGAACCATATTGCTGGGCAACCCACAACACAAATGCGTCAACTTCTGTTTTGTCAAGCGCATCCACCTGCCGGGTATGAGCGATCCCACCCGCTGTGCGGATTTTTGCAGCGGTGTTTTCAACGCTCTCCAAATGAATGCCGGAGAGAAACACCTGGGCGCCGGCTGCTGCAAACGCTTGTGCAACAGCACCTCCCAGTGAACCACCCGCGCCGAATATGACTGCATTTTTGTTTGCTAACAGCATGTCTGTGTCTGATTGATGAATGCCAAACTTAGATAATACTTGCAAAGCTATCGCATGGCAAACTGGCCAATTAAAAGGGGGATCCGGGACAGTTAGTGTAGGGGTGGAGACGCCGCGCGTTGCAATCATTTGAAGAGCTCCACTTCACGCAATTCGTTTCGGATAATGTCGGTGAGCGCGATGGCGATTTTTCTTACTTTGAATAGATACACATATGCCCCCAGGAAGCATCGTTCGAAAACATTCAAAACAGGCGTAACCGGGTAATCTTTTTGTCCGGATTTTTCCTCGTTGTTCGCAAGCGATTTCATCGCTACGCGTAGCCGTTTCCTGATGAGTTTTCGCCATTGGCGTAGCGTATCGTCGTTCACTTTGGGCAGCTGAGCATAGTCCATGATCTCCTCGACGTTCAGTCTCCGCCTTTCTTCGGCGTTCAACCCGTCGAACGAGCCGAAATGCGACACATACTTCATGTCGGGAATGATCGGCAGGTAATGCTTTTCTCCTTTTTTGTATTTGAACCTCTCCCTGACTGCTGCGTTGGCGTAGCCTTCGGTAAATATTGGGTTGTCGGTATCGTCTTCAACCACAAAATGATGCTGCAAAAAACTCTGGCAATTGCGGCGGCCCAGGTAAAAATCGTGCATGAGGAAATCCTTTCGCAAAAATCCGGCGAATGCGCCTAGCGAGCCGCTCGCTAATGCACGATAGCCGTTGATTCGCTTTTTGTCCTTCCCTTGTCTTCTTGGAGCGATTATGAATTTGCTGAAATCGTTGGTGTCGACCGCCTCTTCGATTAGCTCGGGTTTGAACCTGGCCTGGTTCATCAGCAATTTCAGCAACTGCGGGACCAGGCTGCGTAGATCTGTTTTCGCAAACTGGTTGGACTTCGCCGTATCCGGCAGCGGATCTATCAGCAGAATGGTCGACTTGAAGGTATCGGGGTTTGCATTCCTTTGCTCATAATCCAATGCGCTTTCTGCCTTACCCATCGCGGCAGCCTCTATCACTTCATTGATGTTGTGCGAAATCGCAGGCGGACTCCGATAGTAGCGCTTTTCCAGAACGGTTTTAATATGTTCAAAAGGCTCGTTGTTAACCGTTCCCGAGTCGACATTGAAGGTCTCAAAGTCATGCTCGTGTCTGGGGTTTTTCAATTCCTCAGGCAAAATTTTTCCCCGCAAACTGGCTTTGTCCCTGAACAGCACATCGTTCTGCGCGACAATATCCCAAGGTCTGGTCATTTTCTCCGAAATAAACCCGATCGGGAAGGCGGAAGTACCACGTGCAGCGTCCGAAACCGGCTGATAGTCGGCCTTGCTGTTGCTCGCGGGGTTAAACGGAATCTTCCCGCGGTGACCGGGCGTACCTGAAGGGTCATAGGCACCCGTCACCACGAAATGGGCCAGGTCGCGGTGGGTAATCACCGTGTAGGCGTCTTCCGCAGGCTGCTTTCCCCTCGGCGCGTTGTTTTTGAAAGGTACATTGAAGGTATAGCCGCTGGTATTCGTTACGCCCACGATCACGTCCAGGTCCTTTTCCACGAATCCGGGAACCGTCGTGCGGGTCGCAGGGGTCTTTTCGAGAATTTCCTCGGCAATGCGATGCTTGAAGCCGCTATTCAGCAGGGAATGCAGGCCACCCTTTCCGGTAATGTCCGAGGGATCGAGCAATTCGTCGAGGATGTTTTGGTTGCCCTTCAGGTAAAAGTTGACCCACGTGTTGTAGAGCATATTTCGAGCCTTCGTTTCCTCTGTCTGCACAGGGTTGTTCAGGCTCACATGCGGCTGCCCTTCGGTGTAAAACATCTTCGGCAACATCACACTGATAATGCCGCCCGCAGAAGAGCCGGATATCGCCGAAATGAGCACCCGGTGTGTAGGAACCCGATCTCGGTTTGTATCATGCTTCTTCGCTTCTTCCCAGGCTTCCAGTGTTTCGAGCAGGTAGTCGATCACCCCCGCTGTATAAGCCCCGGCCGACACGGCACCCGCCATGCAAATGCCTAAATGAATGGTGTTCTCTCTGGTATTATCGGTCATAGTTATGAAGGTTTACGTGAAGTATTCCAATATAAACATAACCCGAAGGAAAAGCGATAAGCAGTTTCTATTACAGGTAGTTAACTTATTTTTTGGCGACTATGGGTGCGGTAAACAACTCCGCCTATTTTTCGGGATCCATTGATGCTTATCTCAATAAACGACCGCGCCGAGTTTTTGAATTAAATCCGCGATGGATGTGGCGTCATAAACCAGCTTTCGGACTTCGCTAATATTGCCGCCGGAGCTCCAAAAATCCCGTTCTTTATGAATGGCGGTAATTACCAACGGAATCCACGATTTGCAGATTATTAATTAGGCCATTCGCCAGACCTGCGGATGTAGTCCTGGTTAAGTTATCCAAATCCTGAACAACGTTAAATGCAAAGCGGTTGAATGTGATTGCCGGAAAAAGTATTTTATCGGTCATTTTAAATAAAGTCAGTGCAATTACGGGGGATTATTTCTAAAACCACCATTGTTTTGCTATGTGCTACAAAGTTTACGGGTATGAGTCTTGCCAGATAGCATCCTTCTTATAGTGTCTCATTAAATCTGTCATTATCATCTCGATATGCATCAAACTTCTGCCCAGCCCAAACAGATAATAATATACCTCAATTCGTTTATAGTTGTCGTTATTCAGTGGATAAGGTGATTTATAATCAGTAGGTTACCGATAGAATAGCTGCACAAACGCAATTGTGGTAGTAAATAAATACTACACAGATGGTCGGTGAAGTTTTGGACATGCCTCAGAACTCGAGTAAATGATCCTCGGTTTTTAAACCAAGCTAAATTGAAATATTACATGAATCCAAAGCTGCCGATGCCTTTCAAAAAGATTTGCGGTATGGTTATTTCTAAAAAGTCATCATGCATCCGACTAGTCGGTTGCACTGTTGTATTAACCACAAAAACGCAATTAGTCCACTGTTTTCAGAAGTCGTTCCCCATTTCTTCGAACAATAACAGTTGATGAATGATGTAGCACAGGAGCCAATACTTTTCTGTTTTGGATTTTTATCAAATACATACGGAGTACACTTCACAACTTTTTCAAAACCTCGAAATAGGATCTGTTCTGTAAATGGTGCCCATTAGCTAATGCCGACACTGAATGAACAATTTATGGACCAATTTATTACTTTTCTCAACGCCATTGCCCCGTTAAAATCCAATATCAACGAACACATATTTTCTGTATCAAGGAGCGTCCATTTAAAAGCCCGCACTACCATTCTGAACGTTGGCGATTCGCAGGAATTTCTCTATTTCCTCGTTGAAGGAGTTGTTCGTGCATACGATGTAGATGAAGTTGGAGAACATACCAGCTGGTTCTTCTCTCCGGGTGAACTGGCATTTTCGAGCGATAGCTATCTGACAAACCGAAACTCCACTGAAAATCTGGAAACAATATCCGATACGCTGCTGGTCAAGATCAGGCGACAGGATGTAATGGATTTGTCTATCAAATACCAGGAAGTCCGATATGCAATATTCAGCCTTCTGGAGACCTATTTAACGCAACGTCGCCAACGTGATCTGGCGATGAGCCGTTACAAGGGGCAGGATAGATACAGCTGGTTCCTCGCCAACTTTCCCAAAGTCAGTCAGGTTGCACAAGTCAACCAACTCGCGACTTTTCTGGGCATGCAACCCGAATCTTTATCAAGACTGAGGCGGACACCAACCCAAAGAAGATATTAGAAAAATCCTACGACTAACAAATGTTAGTTCATTTTCTAACATTTATCATTTGGGATGAGAGACCATTCGTGAATAGGTTTGTTGTGGAATTATTTAGCGGTTACATATGAAGTAGTTCGCTAGGTTCCCCAAATACTTAACCCCACCTTTATTGTGTTATGACTCCGGAAAGCTCCGTTAGATCACCGTAATAGTTACTCCCATTTTTAGCTCCAATCACTTAACACTTGCATGCGGGTGAATGGGATTGGCATGTCCAATTATTCAACGACTTATAAAATGAAGCTTATGAGGTTTAAAAATTTTACTTCGCGCTTTGGTGTGTTATTACTATGCTTCTGTCTTGGCACATCATTCGTATTTTCCCAAAAATGGAGCGGGGCTAATGGTAATGAATGGCTTGCAGGTAAATATGGTCAACAATGGCTGCGCATCGGCGTGTCGGCCAAAGGTGTTCACAAAGTCGCAATTTCCTCACTACCCGCCGCATTCCAGTCCGCGGATAAGGCGAAGCTGCAACTGTGGCATCGAGGGGTCCAGGTGAGCATATTGAAGGCAGACAACACGGAAATTCTCTTCTACGGCGTACCGAACGACGGGGCATCAGATGCATTGTTGTACCGCCCGTCCAGCTCACGTGCTAATCCCTATTTCAGCACTTACTCGGTGGAGAGCGCCTACTTTTTGACCATTGGGACGGATAACGGGTTACGGGCCGCCGCTGAAAACACGGCGGTTGATACGGGTATTGCCGCGGCACAGTTTCACAACCAGGTCGAAGTCAAAACTTTTCAGACGGAGTATACCCACGGTTCGGTAGATTCCCGTCGTCCTGCGACGTTCAATAGTTATTTTGAGGCGGGAAAAACGGGAACAGGTACCAGGCTTCCAATAGGCACTGCTGCTACAAGCCCGATTTATACAGCGAACCCGGCGTCGAGCTGGCAGGCTGGTTCGGTGGCTACCAATTTTAGCTTTGCGGCAAAGAATGTGTACCCTGGCTCAATTCCGAAAGTCAAAATGCTGCTAAGCGGCCGCTATAAAAATGCAGAAGTGCAAATCCATGTCGGCAAAACTTCATCGTCGCTACGGAAGGTTACCACAGCTTATACATCCGATTTCGCCCCGTTACAAGTAAGCTTTGATTTGAACCCGGCGCTGGACTATGACGCTAATGGGGGAACCTTCGGTTTCCGGAGTGTGATCAACAACGCGCTGTTTTCTGTAAGCTATTATACGGTTTCCTACAACCAGACGATTGACGTCAATAATACCAATGAGTTCAGCTTTCCAGCAGCATCCGCCGGTTCGAAGTCGAGAATACCCATTTCTAACCCGCCGGCAAGTCCGCTTTTTTACGACATTTCTAATGCAGATAATCCCCGTATTATCCAGGGTTCTGCGGCCAATCTGATGGTTACCCGTAACGGAAGCCCATTGAAATTGCTCGTTACAACCAGCGCGCAAAGCATCGACGTTTTAGCAGCCAAAATTTCGACGGTAACGTTCCAGGACATCAATCCCGCTTCTTATAATTACCTGATTGTCGCTTCCGAAAATCTGGCTACATCGGCGCAGGCTTTTGCCACTTATCGTCAGACGGAATCACCTGGTGTTAAATACGCGCCGTTGGTTGTTAAAATCAAAGATATCTATAACCAGTTTAACTACGGGGAGCCTAGCCCGGTTGCTATCAGAAGGTTTGTTGACTTTATGATTTCTGACGGGAACAAATCGAAATACCTGCTATTACTTGGGAAATCGATTTCGAGCCCGCACCGAATTGTCAAAGAATTGCCGGGTGAAGTCCCCACCGTCGGTTTTCCCGGATCTGACTTGCTTCTGGTAGACGGGCTGCGCGGAACTGCTGCCGATGTACCGACCATTCCCGTGGGCCGTGTGACAGCTTTGACTGATGCCGAAGTGAATGGCTATTTAGAGAAGGTTAGAAAATATGAGGCACAGACCAACTTTGCATGGCGAAAAAATGTAATGCACATTAGCGGCGGGAAAACAGTCGGTGAAGTAGACCGGTATGCAGGATATCTTTCAACGGTCGGCGGTGCAGTGACCAGTTCTCCGTTCAACGGCTCGGTGAACCAGAAAGTGAAGACGGATCCTGATAATTTCATCGAGGAATTAAACATTTCAACCGAACTGAACGGGACCGGATTGGGAATGATCTCCTATTTTGGGCATGCCGCACCTTATCGGACGGATTTTAACGCGGGTTATGTGACCGACCCGGCCAAAGGATATAACAATACAGAGAACTACCCGGTTTTGTTTTACAACGGTTGTGGCGTAAACAACGTGTTTAGCAACTTGTTTGGAGCCTCTGTCAATACAAGCAGTTCGCGACCGCTTTCATTGGACTGGCTTCTTGCACCTGGCAAAGGGGCTATCGTTGTGTTTGGCAACACCTGGGATTCTTTTCCGAGTGCTTCGGATGAATATCTGGATCGTTTGTATCCCACCATCTTTTCGAAATCGGATAGCGACCGCGGCACAATTGGCCAGATCTTGCAGGATGTTGCATTGCAAACCAAAACAGAAAAAGGGTATGCTTATAATCCGGCAGACACTCTTTGGGTAACGTACTATAACAGGGATCGTGCGAATGTGCACCAGGTATTGCTTCAAGGTGACCCTGCGCTTAGGATTCTGTTGAGTCAGGCACTGGCTTCGACCCCTACGTCGAATTGTGTTAATCTTGGTGACCAGTGCTCAGGAAATTCGCAGGAGATCCGCACTTACTCGATTACTATGTCTGCGGCCGGCTCGGTGCCGTTGCGGTTGACTTACAAAGCGCATGAAGGGCCGTCAACCGGGCGAATCCGGATCAATGGCGGTGCATGGCAAACATTTAATTTGGCGCAAACCAATGTAGGGCAGTATCTCGAATCGAACATCGGCAATTATTCGCTTAATGCGGGTAGTAACACCATCGAATTTGCGAGCGGAGGAGGCTATATCTGTTTCAGGGAGCTATGTGCCGGTCTTTTGCCGGTAGCGAGTTGCACTAACCTCCAAGACCAATGCTCAGGAAACTCACAAGAAATCCGTAGCTATTCCATTAACAGATCCACCGCAGGTTCGTCAACGTTCACATTGACCTACAAAGCCCACGAAGGTCCGTCAGTTGGAAGAATCCGGATTAATGGCGGCACGTGGCAGACATTTAACCTCGCACAAACCGCAGTAGGGCAGTATGTGGAAGCCGCGATCGGGAGCTACTCCCTGAATGCCGGCAACAACACGATCGAATTCGCGAGTGGAACCGGCTATATCTGTTTCAGGCAGCTATGCATAGGTAGCAGCGGAGCAAGAACCAACCATGATGAAGGGAGCGTTGAGCAGGCCGAAGGCGACCAAATCATTACGTCACCGAATCCGAATGATGGGAATTTTGATGTAAGATTCTATTTGGAACCGGGTAAGGCGGCTGTTCTGACGCTGCTTAACCAGAGGGGTGTCGAACTTTTCAGCAAACGTTTGGTCGGTCAGGGGCAGCATGTTGAGCATATTCAGCTTAATCAGGGTAATTCTGGCCTTGTTCTTGTTCAGGTCAGGACCCAGCAGCGGATACTGACGAAGAAGGTTATCCTGGTGAAATAGTCATTTGTGACAAATTTCTCATATCCCCACGGTATTCCCGATAGTTACGTACGAATTGGCGCAGATTTAATCTGCGCCTACCTTAAACCTTTTGCCCAAAGGTCACAGGAATCCCTTTTCTAAATAATCACCTTCTTAACAACAACCATGCGATTTTTCACAACCGCTATGGGACGTTTTGCCCGCAATGCCGGAATTCTGGCATGTACAACGTTTCTCGCAACCAGCTCTTTTGCCCAGGTGGCAAAGCCTAAAGAGGTCGAAACCGACACGACAGCAAGAGTCCTTTCCGTATTGGAGGAGGGACAGGGACAATTTCCGGGTTTATTCCCGGGCCTTTCGCTTCTGCCTCCCTCGCCAACTGCCAGTACCCTGGCAAAATTTGTCGATGTACCTGTAAACCACTACACCGGCGCGGCCAACGTGTCAGTGCCGTTGTTTAGCATCAAGGAAAAAGATATTCCCATCGATATCACCCTGAACCATCATACATCGGGGATAAAACTTGACGAGGCCCCCGGATGGGTAGGGCAAAATTGGGCTATAAACACCGGTGTAGGTTTCATCGGCCGAACCGTGGCCGGTTTAGCTGATGAGGCACCGAATGGTTTTCTAAACAGATACAATGAGATCCAGACCATTGCATACAATACAAGCCCGAATCTGAATACCTGGTATGAAATCCTGAAAGACTATTCTTATAACAATTTTGATTCTCAGCCGGATATATTTTTTCTATCTATTCCCGGCTACAACGTAAAGTTTTATCTCAAGCCAAATGGTGTGATGACAATACCATTCACCAAACTCGTCATTACGCCTACCATCTCGGCTAACCAGATTACGGCCTTTACAGTTAAGACACCGAATGGTTTAACCTATAATTTTGATAAACCTGAGTCAAGCCAAATTGCCGAAATGCCCGGTGACTACATTCCGTACTCGTGGAACTCGAGTTGGTATCCGAGCTCCATCGTTTCCGCCAATGGTCACAATGTTCAAATCCAATATCATGATAACCAGAATGTGTCCTATTTAGCCGGTTATTCCCGGAGCAGACATGACCTGTACAATCAGAGCGGAGTGGCGAATTCGGAGACGGGGCTTCCACTTTCGTGTCCGGCAAATTCCGTGACTGGCGGTGGATTTGGAATCATTGTGAACACCGCAAGAAAGATAAAAAAGATCATCACAACCAATGGATACATCGAGTTTTTCCTATCGAATGATAGGCAAGATACCGGTAAAATATATGGGGTGTCATCGATGACATTTGCAGAATCCAAGCTTAACAAAATAGAATGGCATGATGCGCTAGGGACTCTAATAAAGGGGTATAATCTGGGATATTCATATTTTGGCCCTAACGTGGGAAAGAGAATGTTTCTTACCTCCGTCACAGAGTTTGGACGGGACCTCGCGGTTCCGCCTCCAACTTCCTTTACGTATGAAGAGGGGCAGGTGCCGGCAATATTCTCTAACTCACAGGACCACTGGGGTTTTCAGAACTCTTCGGCAGGCCACATCTATCGGATTCCCGAACTGACCTGGAATGGGACGTATTATTCCGGTGTGAATAAGGAGACCGACCAGAATTATCTCGGACCGCTTCTTGGTGGAAGCTTGAAAAAAGTGACATATCCAACCGGTGGTACAACGGAGTTTACGTACGAATCCCACAAACAGACGGTTAATGGAAGTGAGGTTTCGATTGGCGGACTTCGGGTTAAGGAAATTAAGAATACTGATCCAGTTGAGGCCAACTCTTATAAAAAGACCTATTCTTACGATTCGGGCTTTCTACTGGATATTCCCAAATACGATCATACGCAGTGGATACGACTTGGCGACCAACAATTTACCTCATCAGGACAATATAAGAGATGTGACTATTTGGTACGTACTTCGAAGAGCACATGTGTCTTAGGTGCAGGAGCACATATTGTTTATCTGAATGTTACGGAATATAATTCGACCCTTGCTGAAAATGGGAAGACCGTATATAGTTATACGTCACCACAAATTCCCGTAGTCCATGATTTTCCTTTCCCACCCCAGGACGACATGAGCCAAATCGGCGGCGTATTGGCCATTACGGCAATTAGCAATTCGGCTGATCAACTTGTATGGCAAGAGCAAAAGTTTTTTAATGACCAGTCAATTAACCCCAACAACGCGGCTGACATGAAGGCTTTTGTTATCGGGAGAAATTTCGAATGGTCTGGTACATTTCCTATAAACCAGAACCTCAACATCACATACGATGGCTTATTCACTATCCGTGAATATAACATATGGCAGCGCTGGTGGTATATGAACAAAAAAGAGGTGACCACTTACAACGTGGGAGATGCGGCCCGTAACGTAAAAACCACAACCAATTACTTGTACGAGAATCCTGCCCACGCGCAAATCACAAAGGAAACCTCCACTGACAGTAAGGGAAGCAGTTTCGAAAAAACGTACAAGTATCCTCACGATTTCCCTACAACATTACCTTATAGCGAGATGATGAATAATAATATATTCATGCTTTCGACTGTGGTAGAAACGCAGGAAAAAGTTGCGAATACGAACACAAGCTACCGCAAGTTTGAGTATGAGAAAGTAGGTTCCAGGTATCTGCCAAAGCGTGTGAAATCGAAATTGGGGGCGGGATCCGAATACGAAGAGGTCGTGTATAACACTTTCGATAACAGAGGTAACCCCACTCAGTACAAGGAACGGAACGGAATCACGACGAATGTGGAATACTACGCTGCCGGAGACTTCGGTAAAGCGGACCTCATGAAGAAGAAAACCGTCGCCCCTGGGACAGATTCCGAGCAGATTACCCAATACGACTACAAGCCCGGAGCAGGGATGTCCAGCATGACGGACCCGGACGGTAAAGTCACCAAATATGAGTACGATAACTTCAACCGTTTGAAGACGATAAAAAACTCGTCCGATCAGATTACAGCCTCGTACTGCTATAATTACGCCGGACAAGCCGTGCCGTGCGCCGACATTTCGCCAACGGGTGTAATTGTTCCGGCGAGCCTGAGTTTGTTGGGGGACACAACGGAGCCAGCGCTACCGGTTACACTGATAGAGTTTAAAGCAAGCAAAGAAGAAAAGTCCTCGCTGCTTACGTGGTCAACGACCGATGAAAGTAATAGCGCTTATTTCGAAGTTCAGCGGACAGTAGACGGGGTCAACTGGACGGCCATTGGTGAAGTGAAAGCCAAGGGCGAAAGTGTCGTAAAATTAGACTATTCCTATCGTGACGCTTCGCCGGCGAAAGGTGACAATCTGTACCGTCTGAGGATGGTCGACAGCGATGGTACTTTCGCTTACAGCCGGATTGTCGCGATCAATTTTGACGGCGAGCGTGATGTGGTCATTTATCCGAATCCGATCTCAGTTGATGACGAGCTTCACATTGGCGGGGCAGATGTCGCGAAGATTAAGAAAGTTGACTTCTATGATACGAAGGGAGGCTTGGTCTTGTCGTCCAGCGCGAAGGGCTCGATCAACATGCAAAATCTGGCTAAGGGCTTGTACATCGTGAAAATTGTACTGGAAAACGGAACAACCGTCACGCATCGCGTAGTCAAACAATAATCCTACAACTTCTTTCATATGAAAAGGACTATATCGACAGTAATCCTGTTGGTCGCAATGCTCGTAGAGGTTGTGGCACAGCAGTCGAAGGATAAGAACTATGTTCTCTCCAGAGTTTACAAACAGGCAGGTGCCAACGAAAATGATGTAAGCAAGGTTAATATCGAAATTCAATATCTGGATGGACTTGGCCGACCCCTGCAAAACGTGCAGGTGCAGAGGAGCCCTTCTGGTGAGGATATCATTTCCACATCCGGCTACGATAGCTTTGGCCGCCTTCAAAAAAGTTATTTACCATATACCGGAACAGGGAATGGAGCATTTCACTCCGGTGCTGGTGGGCAAACAGAGGCATGGTACACGGCCAACAATGCCAATCTAACCCGGTCTGTACCCGAGAACCCCCTAGACGTAAGCCGACCGTATACCGAAACCTTTTATGAGCCGTCTCCATTGGGGAGGACGGACGGGGAACAGGAGCCGGGCGGTTTCAGTAATAAAAGCGAGATCAAGTACGGAGGTAACGGTGCAGCAGAAGTTAAAAAGTACAGCTACTCGGAAGGATCAGTTACCTCGGCAGGAAACTATGGTGCAGGAACACTTACAAGGATCGAGCGGAAAGACGAACAAAATCGCTCCGTGGTTGATTTCAGGGACAAGTACGGTAAACTGATATGCAATCAGGTCAAGATGGGTACCGATGTCCTATGTACCTATTATATCTATAACGATTTATTACAGCTGCGTGCGATCCTGCAACCCAATTTTCAGGATGATAATTCAGTCGCAAATTCTGCTTTTACTTACGATTATGACGATCGTGGACGCATTATAGCTTCACGGACGCCGGGACGCGGAGTGACAGAGACGGTTTACGATAATTTCGACCGGCCGGTATTGACCCAGAACGCGAATCAGGCACCGAACAAACGCTGGTCGTTTATCAAGTATGATGCCATGAATCGGGTTGCATTTACAGGGGAGATTGATATTGCAAGCTCTACGAGAGCGACGCTTCAGACACAGTTCAATCAGAGTACTGCGCATCACGAAACCAAACTGAACTCCGGGATCGGCTATTCTTTGAATGCAACGCTGCCAACCATTCAGGAGGCCCATGTGCTCAATGTGAAGTACTATGATAATTATGACTATCCCGGGAGTCTGCCGGCTCAGAACAGTTATTCTGCCACAAAGCTAGATCATCCGAAGGGATATAGTACAGGGGGAAAGGCCCGGCTGATGGGCTCTTCGACCAATTTTGTGACGACTTCCCTCTATTACGACCAAGAGTATCGCATCATTGAATCTGTGAGGGAACTTTATGATATGGGAGCCGGTGCTGTGGAAAGGGTATCGTACAAATACAAGTTTGACATAGCTCCTGTGGTGTCCGAAGAAAAAACGGAAGAAACTGTCGGCGGAAACGCCCATTCAATCGTCTCGGAGTATTCTTACGACCATGCAGATCGCCTGCTGAGCGTCAAGGAAACCGTAACAGTTCCCGGGAAGGAAATCAAAACAGCCTACACCCTTGCACAGCGGTTTAATCCTGTGGGCAATCTCGCCGAAAAATGGTTGCATTCCTATGGCTCCGGAAAGGATAGCGGGACCAAATTTCGGAGACGGACCAATATTACGAGTAACATTCGGGGCTGGCAAACAGATTTTAATACCGCTTACAGGGTTGTGGGTGGGAGTATTGACCTGTCTTACTACAAATTCAACTTGTCGTACTGGAATGGGACAAAATACTCTAATGGCAACATCTCCGCGCAGAAGTGGTCATGGAAAGATTCCACAGATTATACCGACGGGCTTTCTTTTACCTACGACGATGCGGACCGCTTGCGCGAATCGTCTGGTTTGTTTGGTTACCTCAATACGGAGTCGGGGATAACCTACGATAAGAATGGGAATATTAAGAAGCTCACGAGATCCGGATATGCCTCCGACGACCTTACCTATGAGTATGGTGTGACTGGTAATAGGTTGGGTAAGATCACGAACTCCCTTGGAAACGGCTATGGTGTAAAGTCAGCAATAAGTGATTATGAGTACGATGAGGTTGGGAATATGACCAGCGATGGTAACCGCGGAGCAAAAATCACCTATAACAAGATTGACCTGCCACAAACGGTCAAGATCGGAACCAACGAGGCTTTCACTTATACTTATGATGCTACTGGGAAAAAGCACAAGTACGTGGCGGGGGCGAAGACGATCAAATACGCAGGGAAGTTCGAGTATGACGGTAATAACACTTTCAAGAGGGTCTCAGTCGCTGAGGGTCAGGTTGTTCCCAGTGGAGATAGTTTGCGTTTTGATTACTATCTGAAAGATCATCTCGGCAATGTACGTGTTGTCGTCGACGAATATGGACACACATTACAGGAAACCGACTATTATCCATACGGATTGGCAATTAACAAGGATGGCCGTGCGCAGGTAATGCGCGATGATACAAACAGCTATCTTTACAACGGAAAGGAGAAGCAGTTAGCAACTGGTTTGTTAGACTATGGGGCGAGGATGTATGATCCAAATATTGGAAGATGGATGGTGGTCGATCCATTGAGCGGAATTTCTCCGGCAACGTCAGCATTCAGTTATTCCCTTAACAACCCTGTGACATTTGTTGACAAATTTGGCTTATTTGCAGAATCAAATACAGAGACAATTGAGGATTGTTCGACTTGTCCAGCAGATAGTAAGTATGATCCCTACCGAGATAGCCCTGAGCTGTTCACCTATGACAAAGAAACAGGCATAGTATTGAACGGAAATGGAGAGGGTGCTACGGTAAAGGGCAAGAGGCCGGAAGCTCCGGTTTTCGGATGGCCCTGGTGGGCGGACATGGGAATAGGTTCGGCAGAGTATCGTTTAGGGGAAAAAATTGAACAGGTAGCCAGGTGGGATGGGACATATCGATATCCCAAATCAATTTTGTCACAGGAGGAGATCAATGCTAAAGCGATCGCCAGGCAGCCGCTGCTTAAAAGTCGTCCGGTTAACTTAATTAAAAATGTCGCGATCCAGAGAAACTTAGCTCTCAAAGTCGCGAAAGCACTAAAAGTAACTGGTTATGTGACGGCTGCGATGGGGGCAATCGACGTAGGCAGCAAATTATACTTCGGCAATATAACCCCTGAGCACGCTATAACTACTTTGGTTATTGCTGGTGCAACTCTGGCGACAGGGGGAGTGGCAGCTATAACTATAGGTGCCGTGTATGCGGTCTATGAAGACGAAATTTGGAAAGAATACGATAAAGCCAACGCAACAAATTTTATTGACACGAAGTAAATGAAAATAGTAAATCGATACTTGAGTGGGTTATACGAACTTTTCAGCAAGCTTGGCAATCCGGATCCGGAGCTTGGTGTAATGGGATTTGTGATTCTCTTTGAAGGCCTTTTTTTGGTTTGCCTAACTTTGAGCTTTGGTTTTTCTGTGCCGAAAATGGAATTGTTAGGAAATAAGTGGCTTGGCAGACTGTTAATTGGTGCCGGTGCTTGGCTGCTAAATAAATACGTTTTTGGAATCAGGGAAAGTGTGTATCGCGAATATAAAGCGCTTTCGCAAATTTCCACTATCATAATAACAATGGCCTTTTTTGCAATAATTTTGGGCTTTTTACTTTCATCGCCATACCTTAAGTAAAGAATAAAACGAGGGTGCATTGCACCCTCGTTTTATTCTTTACTTAAGGTAATAGTTCTATTTTCGCAGACAGTTCCTTCGCCGACGGACTATTGTGTTGTTCTGCCCCAGCTTCGCAATGAAACTGCATTCGGAAAATCTTATCTCATTTACCAGTGACTGTGGTAGGTTGACCGTTACTCTGCATAGAACCCACCCTGGCAGCTACCGTCCAATTTGGCAGTCTGCGGCACTAAACATCAAACTCCCCAATAAAACTCTCCGCCTTACCCTCCGCCGGATAATAATAGAATGCGAAAAGTAGCGTGCTTTTCGGTGAAACTTTGTTCCCGTCGGCGTCCAATCCTAGCCGGTCGCTAACCCAGCGCGATTGTTTGAGGATTTCGATTAGTTTATTGTCTAATGCCGGATAGAATCCGCTGATAGTCTTGATGGAATCGACAGTTAAATCGCCGTTGAAGGTGATTTCAAAAAGTGCAAAACGCTTCTTTAGTGTTTCGCCGCGGAAAGCATCAAGCCTTTTGCCGAGATCAACGCCATATCGGGTTTTACTCGTTGTGACTATATTGTTCCGCTTCAAAAAATCGAGCATTTCCAGTTCACGTTCCTGGTTGTTGCGTCTTGGGGTTGTCAGTATGACATAGCCGGAGCATGAATCGAAAACGTAACGGCCGTGATCCGCTTTGTGGGCGTAAACAAGCATCTCGGTTCCTTTTTCAAAGAAAACATCACAAGAACTCCTCCGTTTTCCGTCACTGCTCCCGTAAATGGATATGGATTTTACAGGATTACCCTTAAAAAGCTGGTGAATAACGATGTTCGACTTATAATGCGGCGCTGAGCCTTGGTTGGGAAAAGTTTCAGTGATGGTCACCCTGGCGACAAAGTCGGATTGGACATATTTCTCCATAAACTTCGGGTCCGAACAATCACAGGCATTTGCGTGGAAAGAGATTGCGAAAATGATGAATAAAAGAAAGTGCTTCATGAGGTTGCGAGCGCGTAATCCGAAATTCTACAAATATATAATTAAATTACATATTGCATGAGCCACTCGCTTGCTCAGTATTACTGTGCTTGGCTGAGGGCAGGTAAGATGACTGTCTGATTCAGGGTGCGCTGAATCCAGTGTGATGGATGCCGATTATGTCAATCCAATCGCCTTGATAAAGTCGGATTTGAAGTTTTCGCCGAGCGGGATTGCATTCTGTTTGATAAACACTTTGTTGTGATGAAGGCTGGTTACTTTCGACGTATTGATGATAAATGAGCGGTGCACGCGCTGGAATCCGTTGCCGGGCAATTTGTTTTCGATATGCGACAATGACATCGTGCTGATCAGCATATCGTCTTCGGTCACGACTTTAGTGTTGTTCCTGCTGGCTTCGAGGTAGAGTATTTTTTCGGCATCGACGCGGTGGATAGCCCCTTCGTTTTTAATGAATAAAAAATGACCCTGAGAAAGGGGCGGCTTTGTATCGGCGGCGATATTTTTGACGGCCTTATCCGTTGCAACGATAAACCGGTCCAGTGAAAACGGCTTCATCAGATAATCACAGGCCGATAACTCGAATGCTTCGACGGCGAATTCACTGTAAGCGGTCGTGAAAATGACCTGGGGCCGCCTGGGTAAAGTCCTTACCAGTTCAATGCCGCTCAAAACAGGCATGTTGATATCGACGTAAAGGATGTCAATGTGGAAGGCTACCATTGTTTCCCGCGCGGCCAGGGCATCGCCCAGAGTGCCTGCTACATTTAGTTTCGGCGAAAATTTACAGTATTCGGATAGGATATCCCGCGCTATGGGGGAATCGTCGACGATCAAACAGTTTATCATGGCGTTTTCATTTTTAGCGCTAATTTCATTTTGTATTCGTCCCCTTGTTTTTCAGTGTGGTAGCGGAAGTCATTCCCGTAAATCAGTTCCAATCTCCGTAGTGTGTGGTTAAGCCCGATGCCGGAGGAGTAGGACGATTCTTCGCTATGCGGAATCGCCGCCGAACAGGTGTTCCAGACCTCGAAAAACAGCCAACTATCCCTGACATTTAACTTAACCCTGATTCCCGGAGAGCCGCTTTGCGCATGGCGTGCATGCTTGAAAGCATTTTCGACAAACACAATCAACAGCATGGGCGCAATCAGCAAATTGCTGTCAATTACCTCTTCGATTTGCTCCTCGAAGCAGATTTTGGCGTCCGTCTGGATCCTTTCGAAATGAATATAGTTTTTAATGTAGGTAATTTCCTTGTAAACGGGGATAAATGGCTGCCTGGTTTGATAGAGCGAGTAACGCAGCAATTCAGAGAGCTTTAACAGCAGGTCAGGGACGCGGTTGTGCTGAGTAATCGATAGTCCATAGATATTGTTGAGCGTATTAAAAAGAAAATGAGGGCTTAGCTGCGCAATAAGCAGTTCAAGCTCGCTCTGTTTTTGTTGCTGGCGTAAGTGGGCATCATTGAGCTGTCGTGCCAGGCTTCCTCTTACCAGCGACACCGAAAAGCCCAGTAATGCGAACAGGACAACCAGCGGGAAGCTGATCGCCAGGTATGCTCCAAAATGGTTCCAATAATCGCCTTTGAAAAGCAACCCGGCCCCGATAGCCCCCAGTACCGTCCACGCTGTAAAAACGGCCAGCACTCCCAGGGCAATTGGCCAGTTTGCGTTGCGGGAGGACATTAGCTTGCCCAACCACCTGCCCAGATAGGTACTGAACAGAATGTAAAGGCAGCAGCAGAATGCCGCAAACGCTATTCCTTCGTTGCCGCTTAAAACCACGGGGATCGAAAATAGGGCGACAAACGTCAGGCAGAATACGACATGGATGCCGGTTTTTGATGCTATTAATCCGGATGCCAAAACGTCGACAGGCTTCATAGGTGAAAGGGGGGAATTAATCGTTGGACTGGCAGATCAGGTTTCGGCATTGAAAAATACGTTCCGGGCATCAATTCTTACCCGTCTGTCCGATCTTTTTTATCGCAGAGGCGAGCGACTTAAACTTGTGGCAGGTTTATTAGCCACTATTGATACCACAAATGACCTCCATTGTCTCTGCAAACGGTTTAAGTTTTGGATATACGGTGCAAACTCCAACCGTTAAAAACATCGATTTGAATATCGGGCCGGGACATATCTACGGCTTCCTGGGGCCAAATGGCGCAGGGAAAACGACCACGATCCGGTTATTGCTCGGATTGCTTCCGCCAGACGACGGAACCGTCGAGCTGTTTGGTCAACCAATCACCCGGGATCGCAAGCATCTTTTTTTGAGGATCGGCACGATGATCGAGGCGCCTTCCCTTTATGAGCATTTAACAGCGTTTGAGAACCTGGAAATCAACCGGCGGATTCGTAAGCTTCCCAAATCCAGGATCGGCGAGGTATTGCAAACCGTTGACTTGTCGGCGGCCGCCGGCGTTAAAGTGCGGGAGTTTTCACTCGGAATGAAGCAGCGCCTGGGGTTGGCCGTTGCCCTGCTTCCGGCGCCGGAGCTACTGATCCTGGATGAACCCACGAATGGTTTGGACCCGCATGGGATCATTCAGATCAGGGAGCTTTTTCAGAGACTGAATCGGGATTGCGGAACAACGATTCTCGTATCAAGCCACATTCTTGCAGAGGTAGAGAAACTCGCCACGCATATCGGGATTATCAATGAAGGACAATTTGTTTTTCAGGGTACCATGCAAGCTTTGCAGGACCTGCGTTTTGAAAATGCAACGATCGACCTAGAAACAAGTGATAATCAGGCCGCTGAGGCATTGCTTGACGGCAGGTATCAGGTTGTGACTAATACCGGAGGCAGGTTGACGCTGCACCTGGCAGATAAGGCACAGGCCGCCCAAATTTGTCGAATAATGTGCGAAGCCGGCCTGGACGTTTACCGGCTTGCTGCGCATGCGGACGATCTTGAGAAAATTTTCCTCCAAATGGTAAAGCGTTGATATGAGAGATCTGATCAACTTCTATCTGACCGAGCTGATCAAGCTCCGCAGGACATTTGCATTTTGGCTGACAGTCATTGGAGCTGCCATTATTCCGCTCATGCTGATCATTACCTACATATACAACTGGCAGATGTTTGTTCCCGCGACGGGTGTGAACCCATGGAGCGAATTGTTCGCGAGGGCATTCAACGGTATTATTTTGTTCATGCCGCTCTATATCATTTTGCTGATAGGCCTTATTTTCAACATCGAATACAAGGCTAATGCATGGAAACACCTACTTGTGCTTCCCCTGTCGAGAGAAACCATGTTCGCGGGCAAGTACCTGGTCGTATTTACAATGGTTTTTGCTTTCATGGCATTGTTTATCCTTTTTACACTCGTTGCCGGAGAAATACTAGGCAGCTTCAAAGCCGAACTCAAATTCGGCATCCATCGTCCGGAGTTTTTTACAGTGTTAGATTTTTCTATCAAGGTTAAAACGGCCGTATTGGCAATTATTTCCATTCATTTTTGGCTTGGACTCAAAGTCAGGAATCTGATTTCCGCGCTGGGTATTGGACTGGCTGGAATAGCGCTCGCCGTATTAATGAATGGTAAAGGGGGCTACGCCGACTTTTTTCCATATGCATATTCGATCATGCTCTTAAACCATAAGTTGTCAACTGATCATGCGAAGCCCGAGCGCTTTCTGCTGGTGAGCATGGCGTACTTTCTGGTATTTTCACTGCTTGCGTACTTTCAATTCAGAAGGTCTTTTAAGGGATAGTACCTTCATTCGGCGATGGAATGGTCACCCAGCATTTCTTTTAAATGCATTGATACCCAGCGTGTCGGCGACGTAAAGTTGAATGAATTACTGTATTGTGTATTTTAGGGTACAGATACGACCATCTCCCGTCACCTATGAAGTATTTGGTATTTTTGGTGATTGCTGTTTTCGCCCTGCTGTCTTATGCCCAGGGCCAGACAATCCAGACTTGCGGCTTGAAGTTGTACCAGGCGCAAACGACTATCTATGCAAATGATTCGACCCGAAAATATGGCTTGAAGCATTTGTCGAGCCGTTCAAGCCTGGCGTTGCAAAAGGCTTCGAACGAGTGGTCGGAATGCGTCCGAGGAAAAAAGATTCCTGATTTGGAGTTTACGACGATAAATGGCAAAAGGTATCGTAATGCCGATTTGCGCGGTAAGGTATTGGTAATCAACTTTTGGTTTAAAGGCTGTGGTCCGTGTGTAGCCGAAATGCCATCCCTGAACAAACTGGTGAAAGAGTTCAAGACTAAGAATGTGAACTTTATCGGATTTGCAACGGATGAGGAACAAGCTTTAAAACCATTGTACCTTAATACGGGAAAGTTTCTTTTTGATATCAGTGCAAACTCCGGCAGCATTGCTGATAAGTTTGTTTTCAGTGGATTTCCGACCACTTATGTTGTCGATCAAAAAGGAGTCATTGTGAAGGCGTGGACTGGCAACATGGTCAGCATGGGACAGCCCTATGACATTGTAGCACCCATCATCAGGTCCCTGTTGAGGTAGCTAAGGAGGCGCATTAGTAAGCGTTTGTGTTAATCAGACAATTCGAACCATATGACTACGAAAGTACTAAAACACTTGCTTACGCTGCTTTGCCTGATTGCCTTGGCTAATTGTAAGGAGAAGTCGGCAGAGCCTGAGTTCCCGGGAGATGATCAGTTCGTCAGCCTGTCGCCTGAATTTGAGCAGGCATTGATAGATCTGAAAATCGATCCGGATCTCGTTCCGGATCGGCAAGTCAGGTACGAGTTCATCAAATCGGTCGACTCTCTGAGTATTGCATTGGACGGTAGTCATCTCGGCCTGGAAGGGCTCGAATATTTCACAAACCTGCGGTACTTTAAATTGGCCGCAAATCATAAGAGCACAAGCAGCTTAAACACCTATTACTACTCGTTTGCAACGGGTCTCAACAAGGACTACATTCCACCCATCGATACGCTGGACGTCAGCCGTAATGAAAAACTGGAATTCCTCGACTGCTCGGGCAGAAGCGATGGGGGCGGATACCGATCGTCCATCGGCTATCTCAAACTGGGCGAAAACAGCAAGCTCGGCAGGGTTATTTCTCAGTTTACAATGTTCAGCAAAGTGGATCTCTCCGGTGTTGCGAACGTTCAACATCTGGATTTCAGCGGATGCTATAATTTGGCAACACTTAAAGTTTGTAACAACAGTCAACTGGCGACATTGAGGTCACCCCAGGTGAAAGAGCTATATGTGGCTTCACCAAAGAATGTGAAAGCGACATGGGAAATAGGAGCAGGAGCCATTTTGCCATGTAAATAGAAGGCAGGATAATGCGCTGTATGTAACTCTAAATAATTTCTTTACTTTTTCTTGCCGGGATAATTTTCAAATGGCTAAATTACGTACACGGCAATGCGTTGAATTTCAATATTATACACTCACCACTTAGCTGCGTAATGAAATGATTCTACGAAAAACTCTTGCAGGCCTCTCCATGCTGGTTTTGGCAGTGGCCTTGTCCTGTACGGACCACACCGGTCCGGTCGATCCCGGACAATCGAATTGTTTGCGCGTAAACGGAAGCCCAAGACTCTACCCGTGCGAATTTGAGATCGTTCAGATCGACGTCATGAGCGGAAGCTCCAACACCGATGTTTATGCCACACTGACGCCCGGCAACGACAATGTGCATCTGCTGACTACCGAGGCCTTTTCCTACAACCGGACAGGCACGACTACCGCAACACTGGAATTCAAAATAAGGCTGCATGTAAAGCGGATAGCCAGCCCGGCGTTTCCTACACCGACCGGATACTGGATCAGCGAGTCGGTCCCGGGCGGTGAACCGGACGATCCCAGTGTGCTATGGCCAAACCGGTATTACGCTGCCCCGCAACTCAATATGGCGATCGGTGAAACAAGTTTTGTATTTACACGCTTGACGTACCAAACACTGGACGGCCTGTTGACCCTCCAACCATCGATGGTATCGATCCAAAACCCGGTGACCTACCAAACGCTTGCCGATCCACCGAACAACTATGCCCTCGTAAGAGACCGCTCGGAAGCTTATTACCTGCCGATCAACGCAACTTATACAGACGACAGATAGGAAGAGGTTGCAACTTAATAACCGTCTCGTGGTACCCATGGAGGAGATCAAAACCGCTGTGTTGCTTTGGAAATACCGCGAGAAAAAGGTCTAATTACGGTATATTGCGGCCATAGGGTTAAACTGTAATTATATCAATCTATCACATGAGTACAATCGAAAAGGCTGCTGCACCGGCGGTGCCGATTTCAAAAGCTTTGGTATCCAATGGGTTCTTGTTCATTTCGGGTCAGATCGGCTCAGCCGGCGGACATTTGGTGACGAGTTCCTTCGAGGACGAGGTAAAACAGGTGTTTACCAATATTGAGACGATACTTGTTGAGCACGGGTTGACTTTCAGCCACATTGTGAGTGTTACGGTGTACCTGACGGATATGCGGTATTTCGATCAGCTGAACGCGGTCTACCAAACTTATTTCACGGATCGCTTTCCCACCCGTACTTGCATAGCCGTAGCAGGCTTGCCCAAACAAGCGCGCGTTGAATTAACCACAATGGCTAGTTTGGAGCTAAAATAGCGCTAAGCGTTTTTTAATACCTCGCCTGTATCGCCGAGGCGAGGTATTTTAATATTGACTGCTCCCTACCTTGCAAAAACGATCAGAAGTAAGCCGGCGAAAAAGCACATTAGCATGACATTGAGCATCGCCTGAGTACCCTTTGCGGCGTCCTTAAACTCTTTCCAAACGAATATTCCCCAGATAGAAGCCACAACGATTGCTCCTGAGGCTAAACCATAGGATATAGCCGCACCCGCTTTGTAGGAGGCTATAATGCTGAATAGCATGCCAATGCACCAAACAAGCCCCCCAAAGATGCCGAAGAAATGATCTTTCCAGCTGCCTTTAAAATACGCTGAAAAGCTGACCCGCGGGCCGGCAAATGGTTTGACCATCATCAGCGGATTCAGAACCAGATTGCTCAGAAAAACACCGCCGGAAAAGAAGCAGATGGCCGTGTAAGGACTAAGCATTCCAGCCAAAGGCGTCAGCGGGTCGGGGAACATGGAATTCGCAACATATTTATAATAAAGTCCCATCAGGAGACCGCTGCAAATCGATAATAGCAAGCCTTTGGTCGAAACGGTGATTGCCCCGGCAGCCATTTTCCTGTAAGCGCGCGCATTAAGCAATATCGCTATCACAATAAGTGTTACTCCCGGGAAAAGAAGCGTCATGTTGCCGACGGGAGAGTCCAAAAAATTTACAATAACGCCAAGTACCAACGACAATCCCGCGCCGACTGAAAATGCGACGGACATTCCTGCAAATGATATGGCAGCCATAAACAGAATGTTCGCAGCATTGAAAATGATTCCGCCCAGGATGGCGCTCCAAATGCTTTTACTATCGGATTGTTGGATGTCCTCGATGAAACTCCGGCCATGATCTCCATAACTCCCCAAAGTCAATGCAAAAATGAGTGCGGCCAGTACGATTCCGTTGACGAAGTCCCAGCAATAGAGCTCAAATCGCCAATTTGTGCTCACAAGTTTTTGGGTATTTGACCAGGAGCCCCAACAAAGCATTGTGACAATACAAAAGAAAACTGCGATGAAATAACTTTCAATTACAAACATTCTACTCCTGACGTAATACGGTATTCTTGATTCGGTTCGCACCGATTTACAAGAACGTGAATTACGGACAAAGCGAAAAATGAAAGGAAAATTATCGCTCGCGCGGTTTTCAATGCCTCAGTCAGTCAGTCAGACGGTGACGCGATCAAACATACAGATTGCAGCGGCAATCCATCCAACGCACAAACGTCCCGTATCCTGGTGAAGCCATTGCTTTCGAAGAGTTCGAGCCATGGGCTTTCGGGGTGTTCGTTAATCCAAATTTGAATGCCCTGGTGCGCCCGGCTGACGGCGAGGCACTTTTCGAGCAGTGCATCCCGGATGGCTGTTGCCGTAAAGGCGTTGAGAATCCCGAAATCTGCAATGCGTACCGACGGCTTGCCGGCCAGCAGCTGCGGTTTAATGCCGCGGGTGGTAATGCGTGCATATCCGGCAGGAGTGCTGTCTGCATATACCACCAGCCATTGATTGGACATGCTGTTAAGTTCGTCAATTATGGCTTTTTTTGAGAAATTTTCAGCGATGTAGCGATCAAGGAGCGGGGCTTTTACGATCGACGAGTACTTTTCGATGGCCAGCTGCCTGGTGAGCATCAGTAGGGTTTCTACGCCTTGTTCCGTGGCAATGGTGAATTTTGTTGTGACTTTCATGTTACTGTGCGGATAATTCTGCGCCAATTTACGAGCTGACTCTGGGTGATACACAATACAGTTTTTTGCAAAATGTTCAGTACAGATCGCGCCTGGAACGCTGCCCCGCGAGCCGGATGGCCGCAATTCTTTCGGAAGAGAATTTATCAGCGAAAACGATCCGGAAACAATTGTCGAAAGCCCGGGAGAATGAGAAGGTGTAGCCGGGTGTGAAACGGACCCCGATTTGCTCGCATCGCTTGTAGAACTGATCTATGTCGGTGCCAGCCGGCATTTGTGCCCAGGCGTTGTACCCGCCCGCGGGTGTAAGGATGGAGGTTTTTTCAGGGAAATTTTCGGAAATCAGTTGAATCGCATGATGGGCGTTTCGGGCGAGCTGCATTCTGAATGCGCGGACATGGCGGTCGTAGCCATGGTCGGCGAGGAGCCGGTTTACGGTTTCCTGGTACAATGGGGAAACAGTACTGCCCAATGCAAACCTGATTTGCTCTGCACGCCGCATAAATTTCCCGGCAGCCAACCACCCCAGCCGTATTCCGGAAGCAAGCGTTTTGGCGTAGGAAGTATAAGTGAGGACGAGACCGCTGTTGTCGAAGCTTCTGATCGTGGAAGGCCTGGTGCCGTGAAAGTGCAGGTCGCCGTAAATGTCGTTCTCGATAATTGCGATGTTGAATTCCCGGGCGACGGCAACCAGGGCAATTTTCTGTTCGTCGCTGAGCAGCATTCCGGTCGGGTTATGGAAATTGGGCGTAACCAGCACCGCTTTGACACGGTTATTGCGACAGGCTTTTCGCAAAAAGTCGATATCGAACCCGGCATACGGGCTCACGGGAATCTCCACGACTTTCAGATTCAGCACGCGTATCACTCCCAGCACCGAAAACACACACGGGCTTTCGACGGCAATCACATCGCCGGCTTCACAAACGGACGCTAGTGCAATATATAATGCCTGCAATGCGCCGTCGGTAATGAGCAGTTCGTCGGGGTTGATGTGGGTTTTATGGACTACGGCACGTTGGATGATATGGTCCCTAAGTTCAGGCGAACCGTTCGGCGGGTAATACCGGAGCAGTCCGGCACCTTGTTCCCTGATCACCTGCTGCATGGTGCGGAGCAATAATTTCTGCGGAATTAACAGGTCTCCCGGGGCCGCTACATTGAATTCGGAGACTCTGCGACCGCCGCGCCGGGAAGTTATCAGTTCGAGGTTGCGTGTGAAAACGGGATCTTTTGCAATCGGCTGATGCCCGGCATGGGGCTGGTGAGCAGCCGTATCCGGCCTGTTGACCACGTAGTAACCCGATTTAGGTATGCTTTCCACCAAACCGCGGATGATCAGATACTCGTAACCGCTCTGGATGGTGCTCATGCTGGTTTGATATTGCTGTTTCAATTCACGGACTGATGGCAACTTTTGCCCGGGCCTAAAAACGCCTTCGAGGATGTTTTGTTCGAACACATCCGTAAATATTTCAAACTTGTATTTCTTTATGCTGTGCGCCATAAGCAAGAGGTTCATTCTCGGCCGGGAAGCGTACAATTTCACGCAGCCCGTCCCAAATTAATGTAGAAGTTTTTGTAACCCGGTAGTTTCTAATTTAAATTATTTAATCAGCCAGGGTAGGGTGTTGTTTTTAAATTTTGTCATTGTGTTAAATGGTACACATAAATTCGTCGAACTGAAAAAGATGCAGAATAAAACTTTGGATCAGGATTATTCGAACAAAAGCTTGATGCAGGCAGAATCCGGCCTGGATCGGGAAGAGGCTTCGGATACGGCGATAGATAAGGAATTTTTTATTAGGAGTGTATTTCAAACAGATGTAGAAAAGGGCTATGACCTGTTGTTTTGTCACTACTATACGCCGTTGTGCAGCCATGCGGTGAGGTACGTATATTCCCGAGAGGTAGCGGAAGATATTGTTTCGGAAGTGTTTCTGGCTTTTTGGAAAAAGGCCGCGCACATCCATATCACCACCTCTTTCCGTGCTTATCTTTTTATGTCGGTGAGGAATAAGTGCCTTACCTACCTGAGGTGGGAGTTCAAGAATGAAATCGCCGAGGAATTGTCGGATACCACGCTGGTATCAATGCATATGCAACCCGACAAGCTGGTTGAGTTCGACGAGCTCTACCAGCGGATTGTTAAAATAGTCGACGGGTTGCCTCCCCAGAATCAGAAGGTTTTTTTGATGAGCCGTTTTAACGGAATGTCTTACCAGCAGATCGCCGACAAGCTGCAAATTTCGAGAAAGGCTGTCGAAGCCCATATCAGCAAGGCTCTTGGAGAGCTGAGAAGAGCGCTCGGCAGTAACCATTGACGGAACCGGCCTGCGGTATTAAAATTGTTTGACTCGAACCTGAGTCTATGCAAGGCCCGTGTGGTCCCGAAACATATTACCAGAACAAAAAAATGAAGCCAGAATTGACGAAGTATATTGTTTTTTCCTATTTCTCGGGCGATGCAACACCTCTTCAAAAGGAAATGGTGCTGAAATGGCTGGAAGATGCGCGAAATGTGGAGTTGTATTTTACATGGTTGGAGGAATGGGAGAAAATGCACATCCAGTTTCAGCCCGATCCTGCCAAAGCATTGACGAAAGTAAAGGCAAAGCTCCGCGACGAGGAACAGCCCGCATTAACTCCGGAGCCGCTGCCAGTAAGGAGAATTTCAAGGAAAATGGTGCTGCTATGGGCCGCAGCATGCCTTTTTCTCATGAGTTTCGCGGCTTTTTGGCAACGGGAATTATTGATTTATCGTACTTATCATACTGCTTTCGGCGAGCAAACCCGGTTCCGGCTTGCCGACGGAAGTACCGTGCTGCTGAACGCCAACTCAACATTAAAGGTACCGCGCTGGGGTTTCGGAAAATCGACCCGGCATGTATTTCTGGACGGAGAGGCAGAGTTTTCTGTGCAGCACACGCATGATCACCAGTATTTCAAAGTTCATAATGCCGACAGAAGCCTGATTACCGTGCTTGGGACCGAATTTGTCGTGTATACCAGGGCTCGGAAGACCAGCGTGGTGCTGAACAAAGGAAAAGTGGAAATTTCCTCGCCGGCCGGGGACCAACCGCTAACCATGCTGCCGGGCGATCGCGCAACCGTCGGAACAAGCGGCCGGATCGTCATCGAGAAATTATCCGATGAAAAACTCGCCGAGCACTCCGCATGGACAGAGCACCGGCTGGTATTCGACGATACCCCATTGTATGAAGTTGCCCGCAGGATCCACGAGCTTTTTGGTGTGGAAGTGAAAATAAACGGCAGGGAGCTGGCCGCGCGTACCGCAACAGGATCTTTCCCCGCAAAAAATGCCGACGAGCTTCTCTCGATCCTCTCTTACATGTACGATTTCGAAATCAAAAAAGCTGATAATAAGGTCATTTTAATTCCTAACCGTTAATTGTTTTCTATCCTTAATTTGTTGTTTATGAAGCTACGATTACAATTTATGAGGCTTCTGTTCCTCTGTCTGGCGGTTGGCGCGCTTCCTGTACGTTCGCTGGGACAGCTGCTGGCCGACTCCAAGACCATCGTTCGCCAGTCGGACACGCGACCTCAGCTGGTAGACCTTGTGGATGTACTTCTGAAATTGAAGGACAAGTTTCAGGTCGATTTGCTGTTCGAAGAGAAGATCGTGGAAAACATCAGGGTTTCGGCCAGCAGCATCCGGCCGTCAGCCTCATTTGAAGATAACCTGGAAACCCTTCTGCGCTCGACCGGCATCCAGTATATGAAGGTTAAGAAGGGCACCTATGTGTTGAGGAACGAGAAAATCAGTATTGTACAAAAGCCGCTTGAACACGTGCCTGCTTTTACGGTCGACAACCGGCTGAAAGCAGTTGCGATGCTGGAAAGAAAAATGTTGCATACGCCGGGCAAAGCGGCAGATGTAACAGTTACCGGCCGGGTAACGGACGAAAAAGGCGAGGTGCTCCCGGGCGTGAACGTAACGGTGAAAGGCACATTGAGAGGCGTATCGGCCGATGCATCGGGCAATTACAGCCTGTCGGTGCCTTCCGGGCAGGTGACTTTGGTGTTTTCCTTTGTGGGGTATGTTAGCCAGGAAGTCCAGCTCGGCGAGAAGAAAACACTGGATGTTATTCTCAGATCGGATAACAAGAATCTCGAAGAAGTAGTAGTGGTAGCTTTCGGAACGCAGCGAAAGGAAAGCATTGTCGGTGCCATCTCATCGGTGCCTCCCAGTGATTTGAAAGTGCCGGTAAGCAAGCTGAGTAATGCATTGGCCGGCCAGATCGCCGGTATTGTATCTGTCCAGGGAAGTGGTGAGCCAGGCTCGGGATCCAGTTTCTGGATCCGTGGTATCAGTAGTTTCGGGGCCAATAATACGCCTCTCATCCTGGTGGACGGGATCCAGCGCTCCATGGACCTGGTGGACCCGGAGGATATTGAGTCGTTCTCGATCCTGAAAGATGCGAGTGCAACGGCCGTTTACGGCGTGAGAGGGGCGAACGGGATCGTGCTTATCACTACCAAAAAGGGTAAGTATTCTGATAAACCAACCATCAATGCTCGCTTCGAACGCGGCTTTCTGGCGCCGATCAGGTTGCCGAAGCTGGCCAACGCGGAGCAATGGATGAACTACTACAACGACATCAGTTACGATGCCAACGGTTCCATTCCATTTCCCGACCATATCAAGCAAAAATACCTGTCGGGCGAAGACCCCGACCTGTATCCCAACGTGGATTGGATGAAAACCATTTACAAAGATGTCACAACCAGCAACCGCCTGAACCTGAATGTGACAGGGGGAGGAAGGATTGCACGGTATTACGTGTCGGGCTCCTATTACAATGAAAACGGGCTGTTTAACCCGGTGGTCACGCAATCCTACAACCCGTCGGTGAAGTATAACAAGTTTACTTTCCGTTCTAACCTGGACGTGGATATCACCAAATCCACGGAGTTAAGCCTTAGCCTTTCGAATACCTACGAGAACAAGAGCCGCCTGGGTGTGGACATGGCGACCATGTACAATATCGTAATGACCACCCCGCCGATCGCCATTGCGCCGTATTACTCCGACGGAAGCCACGCGCAGCCGCTGGTAGGAAGCAATCCGTATTACTCGCTCAACACGACCGGCTTTTCGCAGGATTTCTGGAACACAGCACAGTCGCTGATGAGCCTGACGCAGGATTTGAGCGAGTACGTGGTGCCCGGCCTCAAATTCAACGTGAAGTTTTCGTGGGATGCTACCAATGAGTCGACATTGGACAAGCGGAAAAACCCCGCGACCTATTATGCCACCGGGCGCGATGATGCGGGTAAGCTGATACTGCATAAAAACGCGGATGGCAGCGACTATCTGTCTCTGGCGAGGTCCAACCGCGGCACGAAGACGACCAACCTGGAATCTTCACTCACCTACGACAATGCATTCGGGGACCACCGGGTGGGAGGGTTGTTCCTGTTCACGCGGAGAGAGTTTACCAACAATTTTCCGACGAACTACATTCTGGCATTTCCCTACCGCAACATCGGGATCGCGGGCCGCGTGACATATGCATTTAAGAACAAGCTGTTTTTTGACGGAAACTTCGGTTATAACGGTTCAGAAAACTTTGCGCCGTCCCATCGTTTCGGATTTTTCCCTTCGATCGGTCTGGGGTATAACTTGAGCAAGGAGCGGTTCTTCCAGGATCTTTTTCCGGCGGTTAACCTGATGAAATTCCGGGGCTCGCACGGGTACATCGGTAACGACCAGATCGGGGGCGATCGCAGGTTCGCGTACAATTCGGAAATGCAGTATTCGGGTTCATATACCTTTGGTACGACGGGACAGAAATATATTTCGGGCATTGCTACCGGTAACCCCGGTAACCCCAACGTCGCCTGGGAAGAAGCTATCAAAACGAACATCGGATTCGAGCTCGGCATATGGGATAAGCTGAAACTGCAAATCGACTATTTCAACGAGCGTCGCGACGGGATTTATATTTTGCAGCAGAGCGTGCCGTCGGTGGTCGGAATTAATGTGGCCCAATATGTGAACCTGGGAAAAATGGCCAACAGGGGTGTTGATGGCTCTATTGAATACAGCTATGTGAAAGGAGACTGGCTGCTCTCTGCCCGTGGGAATTTCTCCTACAACCGTAACAAGGTCATTTACAACGATTCCCCGACGCCGATTTACGGTTACCAGGAAGTCGCCGGACAAGCCTACAACCAGCAGTTCGGATTGGTGTCGATGGGCCTCTTTAAATCCGTAGAGGATATTGAGCAAAGCCCTGTTCAGAAGTTCGGATCGGTAGTCCCGGGTGATATCAAGTTCAAGGATATCAATGGCGATGGGGTAGTGGACAGCTACGACAGGGTCGCGATCGGGCGAAGTACGGTCCCCGAACTGTCCTACGGATTCGGATTGAGTGCGAAATACAAGCAATTCGATTTGTCTGCCTTTTTCCAGGGCGTCGGCAACGTGACCCGGATTATCGGCGGGGATCCGTTGCAGGGGCCGCAGGGAAGTATCCTGGTGAATGGTCAAATTCTGGCCGACGCGGCCGAGAAGCGATGGAGCTTACACAACCAGGACCCGAATGCCGAGTACGCCCGGATGTCGCTGGCCTATAACGAAAACAACCGGCAAGCCTCCACTTTCTACCAGCGCGACATGAGTTTCATCCGACTAAAAAATGCGGAAATAGGCTATACCGTGCCCAAGAGCATTGTGAATAAAGCGAAGGTGTCCAGTCTGCGGTTCTATGCTCAGGGGGTTAACCTGTTTACGGTGAGTAAGTTCAAGTTGTGGGATCCCGAGCTCAATGCCAGTTTCGGAAATATTTATCCGCAAATGAAGACGGTTAGTTTAGGGGCAAGTCTCAATTTTTAAAAGCGATTAACATGAGCAAATTTTCGATCATCCCAGGCATTTTACTTTGCCTGTTTGTAGCTACCTCTTGTAGTGATTATCTCTCGGTGGAATTGCAGAATGCGCTGACGCTGGAAGAGACCTTCAATAAAAGAGCAACCACCGAGGCATATCTCGCGCAGATTTACGGGTTTCTTCCCGATGATTCCGATATGGTCGGTGGTGAAAGCTCCGTCGTCCCGAGATCCGACGAGGCGATGTTTTCATGGTTGTCGGGTGTGTCGTGGCTGAATATGAATAATGGCTCGTGGGGCCCGACGACGGGCTCCTACGCGACCTGGAAAAGTAGCTACACCGGCATTAATCAGGCGACCATTTTCATGAACAATGTGGACCGGAATGTGGAGATCGGCCCGGCGGAAAAGGAAGTGATGAAAGCGGAAGCGCGCTTCATCCGCGCATTCCTCTATTTCAACCTGCTGCGTAAGTACGGCCCGGTTTACATCTGGGGGGATAAAGATTCGGATATTTCCATCCGCCCCGAAACCATCGACCGGCATACCGTAGCCGAGAACTTCGATTTTATATTGTCGGAATTTGATAAATGTATTGCTGCATTGCCTGCCACCATTGCGGAGGAGGCTTGGGCAGGCCGTGCTACCAAAGGGGCGGTCCTTGCGGCCAAGACCCGCGCCACGCTCTACGCGGCAAGACCGCTTTTTAACGGTGCGGAGTATTTGAGAGGCATGGTGAACAAAGAAGGCAAAAACATTTTTCCGCAAAACACGGATCCTGCCAAATGGGAAGTAGCCGCGCAGACGGCCAAGCAACTGATCGACATGAACCAGTATGCGCTTTATATCGACAACACAGAAACCGATCCCATGCGGAAGGCGATCAAGTCGTATCAAGGCATATTCTTTAAGTTCTGGAATTCCGAAGTGATCTGGGGACGCTGGCTGGGAGGGGCCTTCGGCTGGGTGGTAAGGGCTAATCCGCCCAGGGCTGTCAAGGAAGGTTACGGAGGATATTCGCCTTCCCTCAAACTGGTGGATACCTATCCAATGGCCGAAAGCGGGCGTTACCCGGTCACCGGGTACGATGGCAACGGGTATCCCATCATAGACCCGAAGTCGGGGTACCGCGAGGAGGGTTTCACGCCCAATTACATTCATCCGATGGATAACTGGGCGCCTATCCGCGCGCACAATAGCACGGTGGGGCGGGACGCGCGCTTTTACGCCTCTATTCTCGCCAATGGCTTCAACTGGTACAACCGCGGCTCCGGCGACAAGGTGATCACTTTCTACACGGGAGGGACGTCGGGCTACCAGGCTTCGGGCGATTGCGTGAAAGCGGGCTACCTGTTCAGGAGGATGAACGACCCGAGCAATAACACCGAGAATGGGCAATGGGGACAATTTTGCTGGCCGATGTTCAGGCTGGCGGAGATTTACCTGAGCTACGCGGAGGCTTGTAACGAAAAGCCGCAGCGCAATGAAGCGGATGCATTGGCATACATCAACAAAGTAAGGAGTCGCAGCGGGCTTAACAAGCTGGAAACGGCCTACCCGGAGGTCATAGGCAACCAGGCGCTGTTGCGGGAGCTGATTCGCAAGGAACGAATGGTGGAAATGGCCTTCGAGTCGCACCGCTATCACGATGCCCGCATGTGGATGATCGCGGAGAAGGAATTTGTAGGTCCTAATTACACCAGAAACCTGGTGGCGACCAATTATGATGATTCCTGGAAACGGTCGTCGACGTTATTTCCGGGCACCAGGGTGTTTGAAAAGAAGCACTATTTCTTCCCAATTAATCAGGAACAATTAAACGAAATGAAAAACTTTACGCAGAACTATGGCTGGTAAAAATAACAAACGCAGTACTGCAATGATCGTTCCATGCAGGCTGGTGCAGGTGTGGGTATGCTTCCTGGCCTTACTCGGATCGGCGTGCGAAGATCGCCGGATGAATAATATGATCGGTGACCAGGTTTACCTGAATGAATTCGGTGAAAATGTGCAGCATATTTTTAAAGGGGAGCATTTTACCTATCAGCTTCAGGTCATCAAAAGCGGCATGGGACAACAGGGCGGCGAGGTTTCAATCCAGGTGGATGAATCCATTCTGACGCAATACGAGGGCAAGTATGCATTGTTGCCGGCTGAACTTTATAAAGTGAAATCTTCGCAGGTTTCCCTCAAAAGTTCGGATTACAGCGCTCATTTCGAAGTTGAATTTGATGCTGCGGCAATCCAGAATCTGGAAACAGGCACTGGTTTGCAGTACGCGATACCTTTCAGGCTTTCGTCCGGTACGCTTAAACTCGCATCTAACCAGCAGCTTTTTTCAGTGGTTGTCCCCAAGGTTTTGAATCCGTACATTCAATTCAAAACACCCGGACTTGCACCGGCCACTTCGTCCGTCAGCGAAGCCAATTCGGCACCCGAAACCAGGTATTACGCCTTTCTTCAAACCAACTACAACAACCAGTCGGATCTGCAATACAAGGTGGAGGTGAGCGAGGCTGCCCTGGCCGCCTACAACAAGGAACAGGGAACGACGCATCGGTTGCTGCCTGCCGCCGCCTATCGCATTGATCAATCCAGTTTCAACATCACCAGCCTGAACAACGAACAGGCCATGTCCTACTACCTCCTGACCGGCAAGGTCCCGGTGGGCGAGTACATGCTGCCATTAGAAATTACGCAGGTTTCCAAATACGGGATTGACCCGCAGGCGAAAACGATGTTAATTCCCGTCAAAATCACGGAATAGCCCCGAACGGTTTTTCGGTTTCTTGATCGCTTTTGTTAGGTTGTTTGAATAGGCAAAACAGTGGTTATCTGTATGAAATGGGACTGTAAATGTATAGCAGGAGCGCTGCTGCTCTGGTGTGTTACCTGTATGAATGTGCTTGCACAGCAGGCGCCCGAGCCTCCGTTTCACCTGTCGAAAAAGGAAAAAAGGCAAGGGTACAAAATCTTGTTTGACGGTACATCCATGGAGCATTGGATGGGCAATCTGAACGAGTATGTGCTCGAAGAAGGGCTGATGGTAATGCGTCCGAAGTCGGGAGGAGGTGGGAATCTCTATTCCAGGGGCACCTATTCTGATTTCATCCTGCGTTTTGAGTTCTTGTTGGAGCCCGCGGGCAATAATGGCCTGGGGATCCGGCAGGATTATGTTGAGCCTCCCGCCGGGTATAGCGGTATGGAGCTGCAAATACTCGATAATGAGCATCCCGACTACCGTAGTCTCGAACCGGGGCAATACCATGGTTCAGTTTACAAAATAATCGCCGCCAAACGTGGTTTCCTGAAACCCGCCGGGGCTTGGAACGTACAGGAAGTGCGTGCAGCAGGTGACCATATCCAGGTCATTTTGAACGGAGAAATGATACTGAATGGTCATTTGAATGAAGCTACGGCCAAGCTAAAACCCGGTAGCTTTCAGAAGGCGGTTTTGAATAAATCGGGGCATATTGCCTTTCTTGGCCATGGCTCGGTTGTAAAGTTCAGGAACATCAGGATCCGGGAAAGATAGGCATAAGTGGGCGTCTGCCCCAAACGCTACCTACCATTTAAGCTGCCTGATCAGCATGGAAACATCTCCGTTAGCAGGAAGTTTACAAGGGATATCCGGGATCAGCGTATTTTCCTTGCCACGTCCGTTGGGGCGTACCCACTCTTTAACGCCAAAGCGCAGGTCCAGCCGGGTACGTGGCAGAACTGTGGAATACATTTCGCCAAAATGGGTTGGGTGCGCGTGAACAGGCGGTTCTCCGGCAAGAGGTGCCATCCGGTTGTCTTGCACCAGCGTAGCGAACATCATAGCGCTCGAAAACGTAGCGGGGCCAATGATGACAACCACTTTTCCCTTAAATGGGCTGGGTACCTTGTCGGGTACCACCTTCCCCGAAGAGAAATGCAGTATTTCTCCCGGCGATGCTTTTTGATAGTTCTCATCACTGAACCCCCATGACGTGAGCTTCGCCAGATACGCATCACTGCGCTTCCAGTTCATGGAATAGTTCTTGTAAGGTTTTGGGTGGATGTGCTTGATGATCATATTGCCTACCGCGGACGCTCCGCCCTCATTGCTGCTAACATCGATCGCAAGCCGCGTAACGCCATCACGACGGATTACTGCAAATATGCTGTCAATGCAGCGTTCGTAGACGGGTAGATCCTGACTCCCTCTTGTCGCGAAGGAGCGGGCGAAAATATAGCCGACGTTACCCAGTCGCCGGTAAGCGATATTGGTAGCTACGCTATCTGCCCAGTCCGGCGTGGTTTTCTCCGCTTTCGAATCCCGTATGGAGACGGCTGCGTGCTCGTCGCCGAGCGGTATTAAGGCAAGGTTCACCTTTTGGCGGAAGCCGACAGCTGATAATGGTTGGTTTAATCCGGTCTTCAACGAATCAAAATAGGCTGCATAATTTTCCTTCGATAATTGGGAAAATGGATTCGCGTGTATATTGAATAGTTGTTCTTGCACAAACTGAAAATCTTCCTGCATGGCTGTGACCGAAAGCAGACTGTCCTGGGCGAATGTGAAGGTAGTTGTACCAAAAAACAAGAAGAAAGAGATGGGGAAATAACGCCGGATATAAAACATGTTGGCAATTTTACTGAGAACCATTAGCATATAAAAAAGTCACCGTATGAAGTATGCCAAGGATGAATATTGAAATTGAACGTTGCATTATCCATCCATTTTCATGACTAAAATCAATCTTTTAACGCCGGGTTTTGACTATTTTTGAATGATAAGGATGAAATTCAGCGCTTTGCACTGCATCAATATGTTTAGCCGGTTAATTCAATTGACTTTTGCATCAAGTATTCCAGTCCAATATTAAAAAGCTCTGGCAGCGGCTTCAAGGGCCAAGTCAGGTATTTACGCTACAAACCCGTATTTATCATTCTATTTGCATCGCAACAATAGTTGTAATGGTTTACGTGTTGATATTCAGCTTGGTTGTAGGCATGAAAACCTATGCGTGGATAACGGTCGCTCTGATCCCGTTGCAATTGGGGCTCTACTATTTGTCGCGCGTGAAAGGATTCACCACGCTTTCTCCTACGGTGTATTCATTGGTATTCCATTTCTTTTTTGTGGTAAGTTATCGGGTGACTGCGGGCATTTCGGGGTCTACGTTGCTGTCATACTGCCTTGTTTATTTTTGTTCGCTGGCGATTGCGCCTCCGCGCGCGTACCTGATCCTGACGCTTGGGAATCTGGGGATTGTTGGTGCATTGCTCCTGATGGAATACCGGCAGCCGACCTTTGTTATTACAGCTTATGCAGACCGGCAGGAGCATTTCATCGATATTGCATCTACTTATGCAGTCAATGTAATTATGATCCTGATTGGCCTGGGATTCATCATCCGTAATTATAGTAAAGAGAAAAACAAGGCCGAAGACCGGGCGCGTATGCTCGATGAATTGCACGAGGAGAAAGCAAGATTAATCTCGGTAATTTCCCATGATTTTCAAACCCCATTGATATCGGTGAGAAAATACCTCGATATTATCAGCAACTACACACTCAGCATTGATGAAAGGCAAATGCTCGAAACGGAGTTGAAGCAATCCATTATTAACACGCAAAACTTGTTAATGAATTTATTGGAAATGACTAAATCGGCGGGCAGGCTTAATAATCAGGACGTCGATTTCAATCCGTTGTACGCCGTGGAGGATACCCTGAAAGTATACCAGGACATTGCAAAAGCCAAGGGTTTGATTTTCGAGGCAAGTATACCCGGGAAGCTGACGCTGAAAGGCAATCCGTATCTTTTTACGATTGTGGTCAGGAATATCATCAACAATGCCGTGCGGGCTTGCCGCCCGAGGGACACAGTCCGGTTCACGCATGAGTACCACGGCGATTGCCAGGTTTTTTGTGTGTCGGACACCGGCCCCGGCATTTCGGAATCAGTTCAAAAAGACATTCTGGATGGCTGGGAAAAATCCTCATTACATTCAGGACGCACGGGAGGGTTGGGGCTAATGCTCGCAAAGAAATACTCCGGGGCGCTGGGGGGCGAGTTGACATTTGAAACCAGGCCCGGCTCCGGTACCACCTTTTACATTCGGTTTCCGGTCACTCAACGCCTGGCCCAAACGTCGCGGGCGGCGTTGTCCTGATGTTTGGTTGTGTTTCTGGAAATGAGACAGTTAGTTTTTTAGAATATTCCCCGATTGTAAAGGCTGTTCATTTTGTTCACTAGCTCTATCGTGTTGGATACCCTCATTTTCCGCAGGATCCGGTCTTTGAAAGAGCTCACAGTCGACTGTTTCAAATCGACCAGATAGGAGATTTCTTTAATCTGCCGACCTTCCAGGATATAATTCAAAATTTGCTTCTCCCTGTTCGACAGCAGGTCGTATTCGCTTTCCTGATACTTTCGCAAGGCGCCCGATTCAAAAAGGTAAAACTCCTGCATACGCATGCTGAGGTACCTGTTTCCTCTCATAACCACCGTTAGTGCTTTTGTAAACTCCTCTTGCTGAGCCAACTTGCTCAGGAACCCGTCGGCGCCAGCCTGCAAGTACAGGGGCGCATTGAATTCCTCGTCCTTGCTGGTGAAAATCAATATTTTGGTGTTGGGGTACTTCGTCTTCAACTCTTCCACCATATGGATACCCTGGCCTTTGGGTATGACTATATCGAGTACGATCAATTCCATCGGGCTTTCACTTGCCGCCAGCAAGCGAAGTGCTTCGTCGTAGGAACCAGTAAGATGTACAATGTAATCGGGAAATGTCTCTTTGATTTGAAGTTGTAAGCCGAACCGCATGAGCGGGTGATCGTCGACGACAAGAATGTTGTTCATTACAGGGTTATTCGGATGGAAATAGCTGCACCCATCTCACCCGACAACAGCTTACGGCGCTGCCGAGTGCGGGACATGCAGATTATTTGTGTGATAGTGTGAAACCTTGTTGGTGTCGATTACCGGGAAATTAATACGTTGGAAGTAGCGCTCGTCCCGTTCGCATACACGACCGTCACGACATATTTCCCCCGCGGAAGTTTGCTCACGTCGACATCGGTTTCCGCTGCGCATTCTTTGGCAAGCCGCCCAATCGCGTCATGGATAAACACCTGCGCCACGCGTCCGCCGGCCGCCTCCTGCTGAATATGCAGTATGTTCGCGACAGGATTGGGATAAATAGATACTGCGTTGTTAAAAGTCAGCACTTCTACCTTGCTATATGCGAAGGTACTGTCGAGGTCGATCATTTTAAGGCGGTAGAGATTCTGACCATCGGCGGGATGTTCGTCGGAGAACTGATATTGGTTAATTACCCCGGCAGTGCCGGCGGCTTTTACAGATCCGATAGAAGCCCATTGTTTGCCGTCGGCGCTCCGCTGAATTTCAAACCTGTCGCTTCCGATTTCTTCTGTTGTTGCCCAATTCAAATTGACATTGCGGCCTTCTTTCTTCGCACTAAACGACGCCAGCTTCACAGGCAGCGCCCCGGATTGGTAAGTATAAACGACGCATGCGCCCGCGCTGACGTAAGTCTGTACGGAAGTCTTCAAGTTACCGGCTCCGGTAAAGCTCACGGTGCTCTGCGACCTCGTGGGAATCGAAAAATTCTCGCCTGCCGTACCTACAAAGTTGCTCGTAATGAGGGTTTGCGAGCTGGTGCTACGGGCAGGGTATGCGTCCGCGAAGGAAGATCTGTTGTAAAAAGTTGCGCCGGAAGCCCCGTCGTAATCTTCCAACCCATCGAAGTCGCTGAGCGATCCCTCAATGGTAACGTCGCTATTCATCACAAAGCTGGCCGGATTGATCGGCATCGTCATCGTTATTTTACCTGCCGCTGAAATGGAGTATGCATTGGCTGTCCCGGTATTTTCCACCCCGATCACCGGGTGATAAACGGATTCAGCAGCAAACAGCTTGACATTTAAAGGAACCGGCGTCACCGACGACTTTGGCAGCAGCAAGTTGTCATTCCATTCCGTTACGATTGGCCCTTTTTGGGTACAGTAGGTCAAAGTATTCTCCTTAGGAACAAACCCAAGTCCGAAATGATCGAGATCCTCGTTATCGTTTAGCACAAACTGAGCCGAGAAATTTGTTTCGTCCGCAGCACTATTGACAGTATTGTCGGCGCCTGCACGCTGTGTGACCAGCGAGAAACCATCCGAAGGATAAACGTACTCGATGATATAGTTGCCTGCGTTGGCTTGCAAGGTAAACTCCCCGTCGGCATTACTGAGTGCTGTGGAAACAACCTCGCTGGTATTTGCGTCCAGCAATTTGACCAAAATACCCGCCACCCGGGAATCTGCACCGGAACGGACATCGTCATATGGCTTGACTTCCTTCCAAACGATACCGCTCACGGAGCTGTTCAGGGGCGGGACGGTTTGGGCAAGGGAAAGGGTAGGGAGGGAAAAGAGCATCAATACGATTGCAGAATTTTTGAGCATCACTTTAAGCGTTTATATGAAACAAATGGTCGTGGCATCATCAGACGCCCTGCGAACCCGGAATAGGTTCAACGGCCGAAAGTTCCGAAACAAAAACTGGTCGTATCTTAGAGTAAATGCGAGAGTGGGGGTGGATTTACACTATCTTTTGTACATTAAATTCTATTGTTGTGTCGGAGTATTTGTATTAATGTATCGTTTTTGTAGTAAGGAAATAACGCCATAAGGCTAATTTTTCCCTGTTCTCCCGCATTCAGGTGCAATGAACCGCTCGTAAACAGAGTCCGACTTGCCCAGGTATTGATCCGCTTCTGTCTGCGACCATCTGGCTCGCAGCACCTCGTAAACATTGGAGTACGCGTCATAGGGAACCGGTTCGAAAGGGATGGAGGCTGGCAGCAGCTGCGTACTGATCGCGTTGATCTTCATTGCTCTCGCTACCCGCCCGATGCCAGGGAGCGAGGACCCGAGGATACAGAACGCGACTAAAAGCATTGTTCCTGTTATGCGGCTGGAAAAGCGTTTTTTGTGAAAATCAAAAATCGACGCGAATTGGAATATGCTGAGCCCGGCAACGATCAGTAAAGGCATGAAGCCCCTGATCAGGAGATCGTTCACTTTGCCAATGCGGACGAGCGGGAGCAGGAGAAGCAACATCGCGGCGAGATAGAAGGCGCCGTCGAGTTTCCGGACCCTGTCATTTCGCGAAAAGTACTGGTAAAGAAAAATCATGGCTGCAACATTCAGTCCCACGTTCAGGCCGTATTCCAGCAGCCGGTAGCCAAACCGGCTATTGAAGTTCCATATCCAGCCAATCACCGCGGGTCTCTCGTGTGATATAAACAGAAGCAAAACCGGTACGGCAAGTATCAATGGAAACAGGATAGTACAAATCTCTTCCAAGGTAAAACCCGTGAGACGCCTTTCGAACCATTTGCCGGCGACCATGGCCGCGATAAGGGCCAGCGAGGTAAATGCCGGAAATACCGCCCACCACAAGGATAGCACGATCGGAAATACCATTCGCTCAGCCGCTATTCCCTGCCGGACGCAGTAGACCAACATGCCGCCCATCAGCATACTCGGGATGATTTGGTTGGGAACCCAGAACATGTTCTCAAAATTCGACCACATCTCAATCCCGAAGTGTTCGAGCGGGTAATGAACGCCAAAAAGCTTTGAAATCGCCGAACTACAAAAATGGCCGAAGTCGCCAATGGTGAGAACCAGCAGCATATACCTGATTTTACGACCCAATGAAATGTACAGCCAGGCGACCCCGAGCGACATGCCGAGCATTGTCCAGCCAAAAATGGCCGCTTCGCTTAGCTGGCCAACGATTTTGGAAATAAATGCCGGAACCACGTAGTAACCATAATAGTAGCCGACAACCGGTCCGTCGGCTGGGATGCGAAGCGGCCAGTCGTGGATAAACAGCTCATAGAACTTCGTATTATGGGCCCAGTAATCGTCGGTTTGGTAGAAGAACCCGCAAACGCCCGCCAACAGGCTAAGTGCAGCGCCTGTCAGCAATATCCTGAAGATTTCCGGAAGCCTAAGAACAGCTGAACGCGGAAACTGTTGGTCGCGAAACTCGGAGTAGTACAACCATCCGCAAATGCCAAGGCAGAATGCCGCCAGGATGCTGTTAGTCCAGAAAAAAAAGAACAATAAGTTCGGAAGGAGCAAGTAAGAAACACTGATGAGCCTGAGTTGTCTGATAGTCATTATGGGCGAGATATATTCAATACGCAACGTGTAACCGTTGATTACTAAATATTCTGACCGGGGTTCAGCGAGCTACGCTGCACGTTTCATGACTGCTCATTTAAAGTAGACTCCATTTTGGCGGGGTTTACCTTTACTGGGATGGGTATTGACCCCTAATTTGGACAAGACATGGTCGGTGAGATCTGTATCAGGTTCGCTCGAATAAAGTAGGAACGGGGTAGACTCCCCGGAGTTGTAGTCCGGCTGGTTGCGCGCGACGTACGTTACCTGCTGCTGTTTTGCACATTCTGCAATCGCGGTTCTAACGATTTTCTCGATTTCGGGAAACCGGGCGGCATATCTTGTGCGCAAATCTTTTTCTGCATTGGTCTGAAACTCCTGCATGGCAGCCTGCATGCTTTCCAGTTCGGCGGCTTTATCCTTCAAAACAGGTTCGGGCGTCTGTTTTCCCAGATTTTGATATGCTTGCAGCTTTTGCTGGTAGGCTGTCAATTTCTCCTTTTGAACAGTCTGGTACTTCGACGAGGAGCTGTCAATTTCAGCCATCAGTTTTTGGTGCGCCGGCAGATGGGCGTAGATGTATTCCAAATCGATCGTGGCGATCTTTACTTTTTGGCATAGACCTTCCGTTGATGCGATCAGGGATAGCACCAGGTAAATGGATAAGCAACGTGTCATTATTCGAGCTGTTTAATTTTCAAATCAACGGGCTATTCGGTACATCGTGACCCCCATCTTTCGTAAAACCGTGGTGGGCGGAACAGTGTCCCGAAGGTCGACTTTTGAACCTTCGAAGAACTCTTTCAGATGTTTGTTGCCAAGGGGCGCTGTGGGCGCGGGGGAATAGATAGACCGGTTTCCCCAGAAGTCGGGTGTCTTCTCTTTGACAGCAAGCGGCAGCGTGTCGACTGCAATACTGAATGCAATATTCATCGTATAGCGAACGGCGACCGGTGCATTGTCTTTTTGGGCAGGCGTCCACTTCGGCATCAGGCGAACGACTCGCATTGCTTCATTGTCAAGGTCTTTTCTCACCCCTTTCTCAATTTTAGGGTTACTTATATTCCCTTCCGTATCGATGAGGAAAGATACCGATACCTGGCCCTCCACGCCGTCCAGAAAGGCCTTTTTGGGGTATTTGAGCGTATTGGCGAGGAATTTGCTTTTGCCGTAGGGAGGGCCGGGCCAGCGGTCCAGCAAGATGCGGCGTCGCTCATCGGGTACTGCCATTTGGTTTGCGGCATGATTATCTTTTTTTGCCACATCAGGTTCATCACTGTTGCCAGCGGAAACGGCAGCGGAATTAGTCACCTGCGCTCCTGATTCGCCCGCTGCATTTCCATTTGTCGTTGCCGAATTTAGTGCTCTTGCATTTTTAGAAGTATCATTTCTTTCTTCATAAACGTACTTTCTGGCCGCCATCAGCACGATAGCCAATGCGAGCAGCGGACAAAGCAGCAGGTATTTACTCCTGAGCCAGGCCGCCGTCCGGTTCTGGTACATCATATGAATCCGCCTTTTGAGCAGCGAAGAATTAAAGAACTGATTCGTGACGGAAGTGACCACGGCGTTTTTTGCATAAGCGACAAGAAATGTCGCATACCGGTCTTTGTCGAGCGCTTGCTCGTCGGCTAAATATTCATGCGTATCCTGCAAGGCGCGTTTGTAAAGCCAGAGCGCCGGATTGAACCAGAAAAGTGTCTTTAAGAGCTCAATGAGCAGGATATCCAGCGTGTGCCATTGCTGGATATGAACCATTTCATGCATGAATATGGGCTCAAAATTCCGCTCGTAATCCTCATTCGAGATGATCATGCATTTCAGAAATGAAAACGATCCGCTTCGGCTATGCCTGTGCTGGCTTATGACAAGGTTAAAGCCTTCCATCGGTACCGATATCCCGGCTCGGATGATCCTATGAATTTGCCATAGAGATCTAATGAGAGCAATCAGCATCGCTATAACGGCCGCACTATAACAGATAAGGAGTAGATACCGGGTGAAATCAACACCGGAACGTGCGGGAGCAACAATAATCGAATCGATGGTAGGCGTGACAGTGGTTGCAACTTCGGCTACGGCGACGGTTTCATGAAGCTCAATGGCCGGAATACCAAAGCTGATCAGTAATGAAAAGAGTAAATAGAAGCGGTTGAGCATAAAGAAGGTATGCTTGCGAAACAGCGCCCAGTAGCAGCCGTAGAATACCGCCCAGCAAATGTTGACTTTCAGCAAATAAGGGAGCGCTTCCATATTCCGGTTTTTATTGTTTACCCTTGTTCTTTTCGATGAATGCGGCCAGATCGTCCAGGTCGCTTTTTTTCAATGCATCGTCGTTCATGAAGAACGAAACCAGATTAGTGACAGAATTGTCAAAGTAATTTTCGACCAGTTGCTGGACCTCATATTTCCGGTATTCCTGCTCACTGATCAGCGGAAAGTACTCGTGGGTGTTCCCGTAAGTAGTATGCGCAACTACTCCTTTCTTTTCGAGTATGCGCACGAACGTGGCGACGGTGGTGTAGGCCGGCTTGGGCTCATCCATTTGTGCCAGAATGTCTTTGATAAATGCCTTACCGAGCTGCCACAGGATTTTCATAATCTCAGCTTCGGCGCGGGTCAACGAACGGGGTTCCATATCTGATTGCTTGGGTGTATGCATGCAAACATACTACTAAATATTTAGTAGACAAGCTAATGAATTAGATTATTTACTAAATATTTAGTAGTGTAAAATTCAAGCCTGAAATCAAGATATGTTATTCAGGGTTTTAACCGGTCCCTCCGCTGTTGCAACTCCCGCCAGTTTGTCGTAATGAAGCCCTGTTGGGCCACAAAGGCTTTTAGTTCCCGATTTTTCATGGCCAGCAGATCCGCACGGCGCGAATTCCCCGAATCACTGATGGCATCGAAATGTCCGCCCGCGTCGGTGCAATGGATGAGAATGACGGTGATCCCGGGTTTGAGCGATCGGAGTAATTGCCGGAATTGATCGGTTTTGTAATCCTTTAAATGAATGTCGGTTTGTTTAAGGTCCGAAGGCGGTTGCCAGTCGTAGCTGAGCAAATGAAGGTCATCGACCACCGGCAGGCCCGCAGCCCAGAGCTTTTTTCCCGTTTTTCTCAACTGCTCCAATGTTGCGGAATCCGGCGAGCCTGCGGGGGACAGCGATTGAAACCCTGCGAGTGGGCTATTATGCAGACTTTTTGACACCCAATGCAAATGCCCTGCCGGCAGCAAGATGGGAATATGCTCGTTTATAGCTGTACGTAAGTAAACCTCCAGATAGCCTGGGGATGCCCACAATGTGCCCATGTGCGTATCCAGGTGCGTAGGTTCGAGGCCCATCATGCGTGCTTTTCTGATCTGCGCGCCTATCTCGATGCCTATTTCCACCGGTTCGGCGTGGGTGAGCACGTCGGGGACATTATTCCATAGATTGCCGTGGTGGTCCGACAGCCCCGGGACTACCGAAGTCCCGCTCACCGGCCCCCACCGGTAACCCTTCCATTCCGAAGTGTGGGTGAGGTGCAGGCCGATGTCGAGTCCGGGATTTTGGCGCAGGTAATTGGCAAAATCGCTCGTCCATGGGCAGGGCATCATCACGCTGGCCGAGGTTGCCAGTCCGTATGCGAGGGCTTGCGCAGTTCCCTCGTTCGATTCCGCTGACATTCCAACGTCATCGATGTGGAACATAATGACCCGGTCGTCTTTCGTCCAGCCCAGGCGTTGGGCATAGGTGGAGTCGTTTTGGGCGTCGGCAGCATGGGATAGAATTGTGAGGCCGATGGCCAACTTTCCGAGTAATGGTAGGGGCGTTCTCATAGCGTAATAAACTGGTAATTATTAGTTTTGTGCAAAGAACGATTCATTATCCCATCCCTACAATTAGTCAAAAAAGTATGACTACCGAAAAACACGAAGAACTTTTGAATTGCCCGAAAGAGTTTCTGATCAGGATACTGACGGGGAAATGGAAGCCTTGTATCTTTCGCTACGCCACGCAGGGGCCTGTTCGGTTCGGGCAGATCATGAAACTCTTACCGGAAGCGTCCAGGCAGGCGCTTACGACGGCGCTCCGGGAAATGGAGGCCAGCGGGATTCTTGAAAGAAATGTTATAGCGGAAAAACCTTTGAATGTACAATACAGCCTGACCGACCTGGGCCTGGAATTTATCCCTATTTTCAAAGCCATTGATGAGCTGGGAATGCTACCGGTCCGGGCGGCTATGTAAGCGAGTTATCTTATTGCTGGAATCGCCTCAAAGCTCTCAGGAACTGCCGCGTCGCCGCCCTTGTACCCGGGTAGCAGGGGATAGGGAAACACCGGCCGCTTGAATTTTACGGCCTTCGCCGGATTTCCCTGCTCGTAAGCCGTACCGATCAGTTTTTGCGGTGGAACGCCGTTTTCTCTCCATTCTATCAGTGCGCCGAGCATGTCGCCGCCGTCGTTGAGGCCGGGGCCACCTGCGCAATGGCCCATTCCGGGAATAAGATAGAAGCGGAAAAAGTCCTGGGTTTTGGGGAGGCCTCCCTGCACACCTATGACACGCTCATAGTAGCTCAGCGCGTCCTGGTAGGGAACCAGCGGGTCGGCGTTGCCGGAATACATCAAAAGTTTGGCGCCGCGTTTTTTGAATGCGGCAAGGTCGGTATCGTTGGCATTCAGCGTGTTGCCCAGCAAGGAGTCCAGCTTGGCCTGGTCGCGATCGAAATCGAAGGTTTTATAGTCGAAGCTGTCGCCGAACGCCCATTTGTACTGGTAAAAAAACGCCTTTGGCGACAGGTCCGGGTTTTGTTGCAGCTCGATGCCGGCGGCTACGTTTTCGCTTCCGAACGGAATGGGGGTGTAAATCCTTTCGCCCGTCCGCGGGTTTGTCGGGCCCTGGTAAATTTTTCGCAGCGCGACCAGTTGCGGCTTCGTGAGGCAGGTACTGTCGTCGGTACCGTCAGGGCAGACCGGGATTGTCACCGGGTCAAACTTGCAGGCAGCCGGATTGGTCAGGAACGGGTCGCCGGGCGCGCCGCCGTCCTTGCCTGCGCAGGCGCTCACCACGGCACGGGTCACCAGGTCGATCTTTGGTTTGGGCAGCTGGCTGCCGGGGATATCGTTGGCAGCACGCAGGTTCCATATGAATCCCGTATGCAAGTGCGTGCGGTTGTTTGCCGGAGCACCAGCCAGTATGCCGTCGTAATCCTGCGGGTAGCGCTGCGACTCCATTAATGCTTGCTGACCGCCGGTAGAGCACCCCGAAAAATAGGCCATCCGCGCAGGTTTATGATAGTAAGCTTCCGTGATAGCCTTTCCGGCAACGGTCATTTCGTGCGTGGCGCGGTGCCCGAAATCGATCCATTTTTCGGGATGACCGGCGAGCCGGTTGGCGTCGGGAGAAGTGCCCATGTCGGTGTTGACGGTAGCGAAACCCCTGCGCAGGCCCATTGAAAGTGAGCCATAGTTAATGTAACCTGCGCCGCCACCTGTGCCGGTGCCCAGGAACCGCTCATTCCAGCCCGTTTCCGGCAACCACAGCTCGATCCGGATCTGGGAGTCGGGAGACGGTTTCAATACTGCTGCTACACGACAGAATGCCGGCAGGCCCGTGATGGGCTGGGCGCTGCCGGGCGGCGTGAACCGGCCGGCGGGAATGCATTCCGCCGCGGTAATGGTCGCCTGCGGAATCGCCAGTTTTGCGAGCCTGGTGCACGGGCACGCCAGGGTATCTGTATGGACGACGGCGGCGCGCGCGGTGGAACGGGCGGACGCCAGGCTCAACGCGGCGGCAAGCAATAAGAGTGATAGCTTGGTGATCATGGTGTTTTAAATGGCCTCTTGTATCCCCGTTGGAACACGGATATACCTAAAAGCACTTAACCCATTCAATATCCCGGGTTCGGCACCAGTTTGGTGGCATTACCGCATGACTGGGAAATGCCCGGTATGTAAATGATTAATCCAAACGGATGCTATCTTTAGCGGATTATCCATCAAAAGCAGCTCCGGCTCCCCAAAATGAAATTTATCCTAACCTGTTTAATCCTTTTATTCACGGCCGCGCTGGCATCTGCGCAGACAAAACAAGAGATTTTCTTTGCCGACGTGACGATCGTCGTTGAAAATGGCAGGTATTACCTCACCGGGTCAAAAGGCGGCGGAACCGGGCCGCAGGGATTTGCCCTTCTGGAATCCAAAGACCTGAAAACATGGTCAGTACCAGTCAAATCCAAAGATTCGCTGGGTACGATCCTCACCAGGGGCGACCATACTTTCGGTACCAAGGGCTTTTGGGCACCGCAGATATTCAAGGAGAAGGGGACCTACTACATGACCTATACGGCCGATGAACAGACCGTTTTGGCTGAGTCAAAATCGCTTTTCGGGCCCTATCGGCAGAAGGAAGTTGGACCTATTGACGGGTCGGAGAAAAATATCGATTCGTACATTTTCAAAGATACCGATGGCAAACATTACCTCTATTGTGTGCGGTTTGACAAAGGCAACTACCTGTATGTAGCCGAGTTTGACCTCAAAACCGGAAAAATAAGGCCTGAGACACTGAAAAGATGTTTTGGTCAGACAGAGCCCTGGGAGGCAACACCCAATTACAAATCAGCGCCCATTATGGAAGGCCCCACGGTGATCAAATTGAAGAACAGGTATTACCTCTTTTATTCGGCTAACCACTTCGAAAACATCGATTATGCGATCGGCTATGCCGTGGCCGATTCGCCTTACGGACCCTGGGCGAAAAGTAAGAATAACCCTATCGTTCACCGCTCGATCGTAGGCGAGAACGGGTCGGGACACGGCGACCTGTTTGAGGGACTGGACAAGCAATTGTATTATGTATACCACATTCATAACTCTTCGGACAAAGTAGGCCCCCGCAGAACGCGGATAGTGCCCGTAGTGAGGCAATGGGACGAGAAAGCCGGGGTTTATACTTTTAGCGTAAAGGGGAATGAGGTTATTGTTCCTGTAATGGCCGGGAAATAGCGGCTTACTTCGAAAATACTTGTCAATTTTCCGGTTGCCGGCCTGTTATAGCCGCCCTAATTTTGGCTATCAATTCAACAAACGGCTCTATGAATCTTTCAAAAGAAAGGATGTATCAGGCTATTATAGAAAAGGATAGCCAATTTGAAGGTGTTTTCTTCACCGCAGTAAAAACCACCGGCATTTTTTGCCGCCCGACCTGCACTGCCCGCAAACCGAGAATGGAGAATGTCGAATTTGTCTTTTCCACCAAAGAGGCATTTCAAAGAGGGTACCGGCCATGCAAGGTTTGCAAACCGCTGGAACATTCGCATCAGACGCCGGTAGCGATTCGCTCGCTTCTGGATGAACTGACCAGTGATCCGGCCTTGAAGTTCAAGGATGCGGACCTGCTTGACCGCGGGCTTGAACCGAATTCGGTGAGGCGTTGGTTTCTGAAAAATCATCAGATGACGTTCCATGCCTACCAGCGAATGTACCGGATCAATTCCGCTTTCAAACACATTCAGGAGGGACAATCGGTCACCGCTGCGGCATTTGATTCCGGGTTTGATTCCCTCAGCGGTTTTGGCGATTCGTTTAAGAATATTTTCGGGTTTTCGCCGGCGAAAGGAAGGTCCCGGCAGGTGATAGACCTCACAAGGCTGGAAACGCCATTGGGCACCATGTTTGCCTGTGCAACCAAGCAAGGCTTGTGCCTGCTGGAATTCACTGACCGGAAAATGCTGGAAACCGAGTTCAGACTTCTTTCAAAATCCTTAAATGCGATCATCGTTCAGGGACGGAATGAGCACTTCGCATTGCTGGAAAAGGAGCTCGGGGAGTATTTTGCTGGGTCAAGGAAGGCGTTTTCCGTTCCGATTTACGCGGTGGGTTCGGATTTTCAAAACAAGGTCTGGCGGGCGCTGCAGGCTGTTCCGTACGGCGAAACCCGCAGCTATCAGCAGCAAGCCGAGATGATCACCAGCCCCACGGCGATACGGGCGGTCGCCAATGCCAATGGTATGAACAAAATATCCATTCTGGTACCCTGTCACAGGGTCGTAGGCGCGGACGGCAGCCTGACCGGTTACGGCGGCGGTATATGGCGCAAGCAATGGCTGCTCGATATGGAGAGGGCTAATAAGTAGGAGCTTTTAGCGGCATGGCTCTGCAAATCACCAAGCGCAAAGCGACAATGGTAGGGCAGGAGGGGCCGAAAAGTAGCTGCAATCCGCGGGACAAACGAAAGAGAATGTTTAAATTAGGACAAACTCTTTGAGACTTACCAAAACGAGGACTTATGTGGAGTGATAAAACGTTGTACGGCGTGATCGCTGTGGTTTACGCTTTGCTGGTATTGACACATTTGTGGCCTTATCTCAGCCAAGCCTGGACGGCGTACCGGATGGGGAGGCCGGTTCGGGAGGTCCCGAGGCCTGGGAAAAATAAGCTGATCGCCGGCAGCCTGGCATTTTTGACCGGGGTATTATGGATTTGGCAGTATTTCAGACATTAAGCAGCATATGGAGCAGACACAACAAAGACAACAGAAATGGGGATTTTGGCTTTACATGCTGAACTTTTTTACCCTTGATTCGCTAGGTCGGTTGCTGATACGAAAGGCCTTGCACACGGATGAGACCCCGTTTACTCACCATCTGCTATCGTTTGGCATTGCTCTTAGCTTGACAATCGGAATTGTCTATGCACTTCGGTCTCGCCCCTGGAAATACAGTGTTTGGGCGACAGGAGCGATCGTAGGCAGCTGGTTGCTGGCATATATTCTGTTTGCTGTTAGCATCAAATAGAACCTCGCAGCGTGCTGCTTGGGTAGAGTGTTATTCCGGTATCGACTTCATGCCCCATTTGCCGTTGATCCTGAACGATAGTTCGAGGCCAATCGTCCATATGTGTCGCTGCATGCCCTCGAAAGGGTTCACATCCGTCTTGGCGATCCGGTATATCTGCGATTTATTCCAGTCGCTGAGCTGATACCAAAAGAACAGGTCAAGTCTCAAACGCCCTCCTTCAATGCCAATCTCTGCGGTTGGTTTTTGAACAAAACCGGCCGTGCCAACGGCCTTGTTGACCAGATTGCCCCTGTATCCGCTGTAACTGAATTCGTAGTCGATGTCCGTTTGATAGCCGAGGGTGTAACCTAAGCCGAAATATCCGGTTGAATGCACCATCCGGCTAAAAACAAATTCGGCGAATATCGGGACATCGACATTGTACCAGCTGAATTTCTTTGCTTGAAAGCCGATGGGGGAAGACGAAGTTACGTTTTCCCCCGGTTTGATTTCGGTGAAGAGAGCCCTGGGTTTAATGGCGAACCTCACCCGGCCTGCGTCTGGATTGGTGATCAGGTTTACGCCCAGCGCATAGCCTTTTGCCCCCGATGTTGAGTTTCCGGCATTGTCTTCATACGAGGCCGAAAGACCTACCGACACTACGGGGGCGATCGCTATTCCCCGCATTCTATTATCGCGCTGGATTCTTTCTTTCAATTGTTTGTCTTTTTGAGCAACCTGCCGTTCGGTGTCACATCGGTTGGCCGGCTGACCAAATTCCACCAGTTGAAAGTATTTGCAGTCCGAGGCGGATATCAGCTCATCGGCAATCTGACCAATATCAATCATGGTGGTTAGCGGCGTAAACTCTTCTCCCGCCATTGAGCTTGAAATGATCCCAACGATTGAATTGAAACTATCAATAACCGGCATTCCCTGCGCATAAACGTTTCCCCTGACCGTTGCGAGTTGTATTTCCGCTTTGCTCAGCAATTGATTCTTGGTGAATTCACGGCTGTTGGGATACCATGTCGAGTTTTGTTTGGAATCCCCGATATAAGAATAAAACGGTGCCGACGCTTTGGAATAGTACTGGTAATAAGCCTTACGCCAATCGACGGCTGTATTTGCTTTCACGGCATACAAATACAACCTTGATCCTTTGAAATTGAAAGTACGAACCTGTTGAGCTTTGAAATTTGTATTGCTTTTATAGAAATAGGTATTCAACTCCGCCGGAATCTCCTCGGGTTTCGATTGGTCCGCCGTGATGAAATAATAGGTATTCCCTTCCTGTCCAACGATCAACCCGTAGATTTGGCCTTCCAGGTATACGATGTTGGGTAAATAAACTTCATGCTTGACGGATTGGGCCGTTGAGCAGGTTGAAATCAGTGCGAAAATGAGGCAGGGTAAAAATTGTTTCATAAGGTTCAATTATTGTTAGGGCCACGGAATTGTATTTCATAAAAAGTGAATGGAAAGACGGTTCCATCCGAATATTTGGCAAGCGCAAATTCGAAGTGTACTTTTTCTTCAAAGTAGACCTGGCGGAGATTGAAAATAATCCAATGACCGTTGATATTACTTTCTATAACCGGCGCTTTGTAGGCCTTCAATTTGATCCGCTTGTTGATGCTTGGAAAAAACAGGGTAGCAAACGAAGGTAAATCGCCGTCAATGTGCGCAGGATAATACAGGCGAACTTGATCGATCATACGTTTCTCTCCGAAGGAAATAATGTACGAGTAAGCACCGCCATCCACGATTTTCTTTTCGGACGAGCCGTCGTTGTCATACAGCGGTGTGATCAGTTCCTGCGTTTTGGAGTCCCGGATCGAGCGGATCGGAATGATCGGGTCCTTTTTTACCGTTATCGTTGTCGGCGGTACGGGTGCTGGTGAATCGGGCGAGGCCTCCGGTAAGCCCCACGGAATCCCCCAGTTTTCAAGCATACTTTTCAACATCAGGGCCGGGCGTGCCAGGCCTGGGCTTTTGAAAACCATCCCTACCAGTGCATCCCCGGAAAACAGGGGTGTGCCCGAGTCGCCATGCTGGGCGCCGACGTTCGACAGCAGCTGCTCCTTGTCCACGCTGGTTAGTATTGCGGCCCCCCCGCGGTCGACCACGCTCCGCTCGCTCCTGACGGACAAAATATAGACCGCTTTTCCGCCTTTGGGCTCCCGAACATAGCGAAAGGGCCTCCAAGAGCGGCCCGGGCAAACGATGCGTAACACCGCGACATCTAAAAACACGCTTTGTTTTAACACATCAGCCTCGCCATTGTATCGGTTCTGAGAAAAACGAACCTTTACTTCACTGGAATTTTCAACCACATGTGCAGCGGTGATGATAAAAATGGTATCGCCGCTGCGACCTGCCACGAACCCGCTGCCTACTTCATTGAATGTACGATCGGCATTGGTAGCCCGGATCTCAACCACATTGTCGCTGAGCAATTCGCGCGCAGATGCGCTGATTGTCTGGGCAAAGGAGTGGGTTAATCCCAGATATAAAAAGACGGCGGCGGAGATAACCAATTTCATAATTGTCGTTTTGAGCGGACTAAATAGGGTATTACAAACGTCAATGCGCCCCAGAGAATGGTAAGTATCCAGGAGTTGGTATCAAGCAGAACACGGAAACGCGACGGCCTTTTGTCATTGGTAGCACCACTTTCCTCAATGCCCACTTTAAGGGTGGAGACTTTTCCATGAAACTTAATTTCGAAGCCTTCCGGATCGGACTCAATATCGATTCGCAAGGTATCCATCGGCCCAAGGGTCACCATATCTCCGGCTCTTACGGGCACGGAGTCCTCCTTAATCTCCACCAGCCTTACCAAACCTCCCGTAACCGCGGTATGCGCCTCTCTGTTGATAGGGGATTTGGACTCGAATGCCAGCCGGGTAACTTTTAAATTGCGGATACGGAATTTGTCAACTTTGTGCAGGTCAATTTTGATGGGTGCCGTGTTGGACTGATTGACAAAGTTCAAAGGTTCCTCCCTTAAATTGACGACGGTACTGTCGGCGGACGAGAACTCGCGCAGTATTCCGCGCCCGGTTGACCCCACTTTCATCCCGGAAGTCAAATCGGGACGTGATTGCCTGATTTCCAGCCCTAGATTATCCGTGCGCTGTTGATACACGTCTATCAGGCTGTTTTCAGGCAGGTACATCGCCTCGAATTTCAGTATCGAGTCTTTTTCGGGCGTAAGCAGAAAATTCCCGTTTTTTTGCCGCTGTTCGGGCCTTACGTTCTCGAATATCGCCGCGCCACGCCAGGACACGCCTGTATTTTCGGACCTATCGCTTTTCAACAACTCTTCATCCGCATTCACAAATGAGAGCGCGGTGGTATGTATCGTTCCTGTTACCGCGGTGCTTGGCGCACCTTGCATAAGCCATATCGAGAGCCCGGCTACACACAGTATGATAACCAGTCGCGCAAACCAATATACGTGTTCGAGAAAGTGGTCCTTCAAGTCCCGGAGCGCATTGAGCCGGGTCATGTTGGTTTCAACCCGCGGAAGGTTACGGGCAGTCTGTTCAAGCATTTGGTTGTAGCGCCTATTGACACGCCGATACAGGCATATACGACGATAGGCGGTTGCAAAACCGAATCCGCCACGAACAACGTCCCTGATCGCCGGCGGAAATTTTTTAAAGGGATGGCTCATCCCGGCAGCTCGATCATCCTGGCTGGCAGGTCTGACTTGTAGCCATCAAAAGACTCGACCGTCACTTCCAGTTTAAACAGCCCTTTCCCGATTGACCTGTTGATGTCTATTTCGATGAGGCGGGGGCCTAACACCCGGGCTCGGCCGGCGTTAGACGCATTCACGTCGTTTCCACCGCTTTCGCCATTCCTGACCCTGAGGAGCTTGTAAGTCGCCGCCTTTATCGAAACATTACCGGCCAAACGCAACTTATAATTTCGATCGGCAGGCCTCGTATTAATCCGAAGTGAAGACACCGTGACAGGAATGAGATACTGCTCTCCGCCGGAAGCGTAGTAAGCATGAAATCCGAGATTTTCCTTTTTGATATGTCTTTTGGCGATGACATTTCTCGCAGTTATTTGAATAACACTTCCGGATGTCGTGCTAACGTCCAGGCGATATTCGTCAGAAAGATTATAGGAAACGCCGATAATATCTACCTTCGTCGCCTTTTCGGGAGATACTCCCAGCGATATTACTTCGTCTTCCGCATCAAAAAAATTAACCGGCCCGCTAGTAAAGGATGCAATATCAAATACGGCTCCATTTACTTTGCTTTCGGTAATTAATCCTTCACAGTACTTGCCGCGGGGTTTATAACCCAGATCACCGGCTAACGCGACGCTTCCGCGCGGCAAATTTGGGCAGTTTTGTGCATAACACACTGGGGCTGCAAACAGCATAAGGCTGAAAGTCCAAAACAATTTCATGAGTAAGGATTTACGTAGGGGACGGTCAATATATTAACCGCTACTAAATATATAAACAGGAATTTAAATACCAAACAATCCTCTTTTCTTCTTATTAACCAAACGAAATGAAGTGGCACCAATCCGGTGGGATTTATGATCACCAATCTGATATTCGATGGTTAATGCATGATGTTTTGTATGTTTGGATTGATAACTCTAATCACATGCTATTCGCATAAAATTGTGTATTCGCTTTGGCGGTAGGATGTAAAAAGATACTGAATCGGGAAACCGGCGGTGCTGAAATGGCCGTTTTCCGAAAGCGTAAATTTTACCGATATGCAAACGAGCGCATTCAAAATGCTGGCCTTTGTTACCTTGCTTATTTCCTGCGGGGAAAGAGCGCAGCAGACGGAGGAAATCATCGAGATACCTGTTGAATTCAAAGAGGGCTTCGGGCCATTCGCTGCCAGCTACGGCTCGCTTTCACCGGAGCACACAGCAGCTGATCCGGAGGCAGCTGCCTGGGTACCGACTTACCGGCCGGTCAAAGGCATACCAAAAGATCTGAAAAATGTAACTAAAAGCATGGTATGGCTTAGTGCGCGCCAGTTTGTTTATCAGAATTTCCATGAGGGTAAGATCAGCCGGGAAATGTATGAACAGCTGCAAAAGTCTTGGGAATGGGTGCCGGATGAACTTTGGCTATCGAAAAAGCCCATAAAAAGTTTCGTGTATATAATTCGCGGAGCCGACCAGACAGGCGCTGTGGTAGTGATGATCGACACAAACAACGATCTGGATTTCAGCGATGAGATAAGATTTACGCCAGCAGAGATCGCCGGCAGGGAAAACGGTTTGAACGCCGATTCTCTCAGATCTTACGACAAGTTGTGGATGGTGCAATATGAGCATGTTATAAATGGAAGCATTGTCAGAGATAGCGTGCCAATAATTGTTAAGCGGGCTGTCGATTATGAGTTCCCTCACGATTACTGGTACACCATGCCGCTTTATGCGCAGGCTGCTTTAAAATGGAAGGGTAGGGATTATCAGATCTGGCTAAGTAACATGTTCGATGGCCCGGAATTTCATCATGCACGGATTTTCACAGATAGTGAGTTGAATCCTGAAAAGTATACGGGTTTTAATAAGGGATTTGAGGAAGGAGAGATTATCACGCTAGGCTCGGCGTTTGACAGGCAGAAATTTAAATATTTGGGGGTAACTGCCGGGTCAGGAGCTTTGCTGCTGCAAACCGTGTCGGGAGATCCCCAAAATTATTCACTACAAAAAGGTTACCCTTTCAGACCTTTCAAAGCGAAGGATTTTCGCACGGGGAAGTCGCTTGCGCTGAGTGATTTTACCGGCCAATATGTTTTCATTGATTTTTGGGGAACGTGGTGCGGGCCGTGCGTACAAGACCTTCCCGAACTTCGAAAAATTTACAAAGAGACCGACAAAGCACATATTCAGTTCCTGGGAATCGTTGGGAAGGATTCCCAGGAACGATTGACCCGCTTCCTGGCTAAAAACCAGCTGGAATGGCCACAAATATTATCAGATAGTGCCAACAGACTAGTAGAAACCTACGGTATTCAAGCGTATCCGACCACTGTTTTGATCGGACCTGACGGCAAGGTAGTTGAAAAGAACCTTCGTGGCGATGCTTTGCGGAACAGGCTAAGAGAAATTTCGAAAAACTTATGACTACTTCCGCGCCCGGGTACGTGGCTAATCAAATGCAGCGGCTGACTAACCCGCAGACTAATTCCCCGTACCAATCCAATATTCTGACCGCATCCATTCGGTTACATCGTCGAACCAAACCTGGAACGGCGGATAGGTGAGGAAGCCGTGCTCTCCCCTGGAATAGATGTGCAGGGCGCCTTTCACGCCGTTGCGCTGCATGGCATTGTAAAAGGAAATACTATTGGAAACGGGAACGACCACGTCGGCGCCGGAATGCGTGAGAAATGCGGGCGGCGTTGTCGCGCTTACTTGCAGTTCTGTTGAAAACAAACGGATTATGTCGGGGCTGGCATCTTTACCGAGCAGGTTGTCGCGGGAGCCGATGTGCCCGGTACTGTCGTTGAAGCTGATCACGGGGTTGATCAGGATCATGAAATCAGGCCGCAGGCTTGTGTTACCGGTCTTGTCGATGTAACGAGTACCGAAGTGCGTCCCGGCGGTGGAGGCTAGGTGACCTCCTGCCGAAAAGCCCATAATGCCAACCCGGTTGGGGCTAATGCCGAATTCCTTCGCCCGCTCCCTTACTGTTTTAATGGCCTGCTGAGCGTCCTGGATGGGGCCGAAAGCAGGGTTTTGCATGATCTGTGCGTCGGGTAACCGATATTTCAGCACAAATGCTGTAACGCCCAGTTGGTTGAATGCCCGCGCGACATCACTTCCCTCTCGTTTGGTCAGCAATGTGCCGTAGCCACCACCCGGACAAATAATGATCGCCGTTCCGTTCAGTCGGGTTTGTTTGGGTAAAAAAACGGTCAGACCAGGGATTGAGACATGCGAAGTGAGCGAATCGACAGTCGCGTTGGCGGTTAAAGTTTCCTTATCGGGCGTTTCGATGGAGTTGGGGATTGTTCCGGGATACAGGCGCATGTAGCGTTGCGCGACGCTGCGTGCGCCTGGGAACAACATTACGGCAATGAGGAAGTACGGCGTTAGTCGGTGCATTTCAGGGGATTTTGGCGTCTGTGACTGTCAGTATACCCTGCATGACGCGCCAATGCCCGGGGAATGAACAGATAAACGGATATTCACCCGGTTGGGCCGGTGCATTGAACTCCAACCGGAACGATTTGCCGGAATTGACCAGCGGGGTTGCGAACAGAACGTCCGGTGTGGAAGGTACGAAGTGCTTTTCGAAGCCGTCTTTCAGACTCGCCATGGCATCGGCTGCCTCGCCGACTTTTTCGGTGGTTCCGGGTTTCACAATGACCACATTATGGGGCATGAGGTCGGGGTTTTCGAAAATCAGCGTCACCGCCCTGCCCGCCGGAACAGTAAGCGCTTTTTTATCAAAAGCCATTTTGGCCTCTACCGCTACCAGCCTGATTTCGATCGTGCCCATGTTTTCGAGCATCGCCAGCACTTCTTTCCGGTCTTTTTCCGGCACCGCATTCACCATCCCTTTCATCGCTCTCACTGCCGCTGCAAATGCCGCCGTATTCTGAACGGGCCCGGGCGTATTTTCGAGCGACGCCACCAGTTCTTTCGTGGGCTGCGTTTTAGGTTCGCTTTCGAGCGTCATTTTCATGAGCAGGGGATAGGCCACCGCAGGCGCGCGCGGTGCCAGTTCTTTTACTTTCTCAAAATAGGAAGCCTTCAAATCAGCATCCGGTAGCATGGCAATGCCTGTAAGATACGCGGCTGTTTTTTCTTGAATGGCTGTTTGCAACGCGTGCCCGGACTGGCCGGCACTGATCCACGCGGCAAAGCCTGTGGCCTGCATCACCTGGCTGGTGTCGGTGTTGATCAGCCTTGTGAATGCTTGCTCATTGGCCTTCAATTCGACTGGTTTGCAGGATAGCAGGAGTTTGATCAGTTCCTGTTGGGCGGTAGTCGGTTGGTTTGCTTTTCTTGTTTTTTCTTCTTCATAAATACCATTCAGGAGCACCTTCACTTTCCCGGTTTGTTGATTTTTCGCAAGCCGGTTTGCAGCTTCGGCCTTTTCAGAGGCATCGATATCCGGCCTGGTCAGCATAGCGGTAAGCACTTCGGAAGTCTGTGGTAATGCGGCGAGCTCCTGCGCATTGGCGAGTTTGAGCAAATAGCGTTGTGCTTGCTTCGGGTTTTTTCCAAAACGCTTGCCCTGTTTAATGCCAGCCAGCCAGATCGGTTTCAGGAACCGGAAAGTTTCGTGCATAGCATAATCCATGTAGTAGTCGCTTGGATATTGGAAAATGTCCGCGGCAGCGGCTACTGCCTGTTCGGAATTGAAGTAGCTCAGCGCAACCATCGCTTCAATCCGAACGCGGGCCGACGGATCGTTCAGCTGTGTGCGCATGAGTTCCAGTGAGCCGGGAATGCGATCGCGCCAGTAGAGAAGCACTTTCGTAGCTGCGGCACGTGCCTGAGATTCTTTTGCTTGGAGCAGGGTTTTTAGTACGTCGGGCTGCACCACGTCGAAATCCTGGTAAAGCCATAGTCCTTCGAGCAGATTATGCTCATATTGTGGATCGTTTTTATCCAATGCTGCTACCCATTTCTTCAATTCCGGCAAGACTTCTGACGCTTGTTTTGCCCGGATTTGCGCACGGGAGCGGTACCTGAACCGGTCCTCATATTCTTTGAGGTTTTCCAGCAATTGTGGTACGCTCTGGCCCGACACGTCGATTACTTTCAGCGCAGGTTTGCCTTTATAAGTGATACGCCAGACCCGTCCATGCGATTTGTCGCGGGTGGGGTCGCGCGGCGGGTTTTCGCCGTGGGAAATCAGCGGATTATACCAGTCGACGATGTAAAGCCCGCCATCCGGTCCGAATTCAATGTCGATCGGGCGGAAATTGGGGTCTTCCGATTGCAATATCGCCTCCACCTCCTTGCTGCCAATGCCCGAGCCACGCGGGATGATCCGGTGCTGCTTTGTTCCCTGGAAGCCAATGTTGTTATTAACCAAAAAGTTGCCTTGTACGTCGTCGGGAAATTGCCTGCTCGAAACGATCTCGATGCCGGCGGTCGGCCTGACGCGCGTCTCGGTGAACATGTCAATGCGCGGATGCTTGTCGGGATAGGTGACATTGCCGGTCATGGGCGGGGCAAAATAGTTGGAGCCATCCGACGCATCGCCGATGAGGTGCGTGCCCCATTTATCGAAAATACTGCCCCAGGGATTGTAATAGGGGTAGGAAATGTAATGTGAGAGTTTGGCCGTGCGCGGCTCGTAACGGTAGGTCGCGCCCGCGTAGGAGCGTATGGGGCCGTAAGGCGTTTCGACCTGCGAGTTCAGGAACGTGCCTTCATTGAAATACAATGCCCCATCCTGTCCGAATGTGAATGCGTGGGTAGCATGGTGACTGTCTTCCGAGCCGAAGCCGGTCAGGACAACTTCGCGTAAATCGGCCTTGTCGTCCCCGTCGGTGTCTTTCAGGAACAGGATATCCGGCTCCTGCGACACATATACGCCGCCGTCGCCGAATTCGAAGCCGAGCGGTAGATACAGGTCGTCGGCAAACACGGTGTGCTTGTCGGCCTTACCGTCGGCATCGGTGTCTTCGAGGATCACGATTTTATCGTGCACCGGAATGCCTGGGAAGTACTGCGGGTAAGTAGGCATTGTGGCCACCCAGAGCCTGCCTCGTGCGTCGAAGTTCATCGCCACGGGTTTTTCAATCGGGAAGTCCTTTTCAGAAGCAAACAGGTTGATCTGGTAACCCTCGGGCAGCTTAAATTTATCGGTTGTGGCAGGCCACATTTTCTCGTGGTGTGCATGCGCTGCTGCTTTGGCGGCTTCGCCCTGGCGGCCGGTCATCGGTACATCGGGCATCAGCATCGGGTCCACAGGCTTTCCGCGGCGGTCCACTATTTCAACGGCATTTGCGAAAGTGGCAGCATCATCGCTTTTCCCCATTTCCCAAATCACCGAATCCAGCGAAGCGGTCATTTGGTTCAGTTTACGCAGCTCCGGCGGGAACGCGATCACACCGAATGGCTCCCTTCTGCGCCCGTAAATGTACTCGCCATTCACGGCGCGCCAGCGGTAAAAGAAATGGTCGTCTTTCATTTTGATGACGGCCAGCAGCTTCCTGCTGTTTTCCGTGTTCCAGTCCGGCGTTTTTGCGAAGCCCAACGACCGGCCCATCCATTCGGCGGCCTGTTTGTACCCCGCGTCCGTCAGGTGAATGCCATTGATAGTCAGCCTGGGCCGGCCTTTCTGCTGCATGAGCGCGAGCGACGGGGTGTAGAGGTCGATAAAGTAAAGTCCCTTCGCCGATGCGGCTTTTTGCATGGCTTTGGTATACAACGCCAGGTTTTTGTTATGTTCGGCCGGGTTGGGGAAATGCTCACCCATCGCTTCGTGTGCGATTGGTGATACGAGCACGAGGGCAGGGGCGGAGCGTCCATTGTAACGGTTTTGTTGCAGGTTCTGGATAAAAACACCAAGGTCCTTTTCAAATTGCGGCAAGCCCGCAGGTCCTTTGAAGGCCTCATTCATTCCAAAACACAGGAAAATAATGTCGGCTTGCTGATCGTACAGGTCCTGGTTCAAGCCTTCGAAATTCAGCGCGACAGGCATCACAATCCGCTCGCCCTCGTGCGTGAAGCCCTGGAACTTCACTTCTTTCTGGCCTTCCGTAAGCCGTTTCGTCTTTTCTCCAAAGCCCGGGAAATTCAGCGGCCGCGGCTGCAAGCCCACTTCGTCGGCGCTCCATCCCATATTACGCAGGGTTAGCTGCCTGTTGGGGAAGTTTTTTTGAAGTAGTGTTTCAAAATAGCCGTAATGCCGCATCCGGTCGGCGAAGGTATTCCCAAGTAAAATAATCCGGTCGCCCGTTTTCGGCGCGAAGCCGGGATTAGGCGCCTGTCCGGCGGACGGTTTCACAAAAACGACCGGCAGCATGAATATGGCCGGAAGGAAGTGCTGGAATATGGATTTCATAGGATACGAGGTAATCGCCTGATGCCCCTCACCGATGGGTACCGGCGTTGATTTCGAGGAAGTTCCTGTCAACCGAAGCCGGCGAACGAGGTTTTCTACTGCATAAGAAAGAAACCTGGTTATCTTTAAGTTACATTACGATCCCGATTTGCCGCCTGCGTTGTTGTGCAGGACACGGCTGTAAAAGCAGTGGATGAGCCTACCTTCGTCCGGCTGAAATGAATGGATTTGCCAATTTGCATTAGGATTATGCTTTGTAGATTAAGTTGTTTGTTGCAGAAAATAGGAGTGTTTACTGTCGCGGTATTTGCGTTTGTGTCGTGCAATAGCGACAAGACGTCGATTCAGGAACAGGACCTTTTGGCCTTAAAACAAAAGTATGATGCACGTACGGTCAATTACTTTTATGAGACCGTATTTCACGAGGATTTTGCCAAGGGAAATAGTGACAATCTTTGGAAATGGACGGAGGATCCTGCCATTATGATCCAGGGGCGTGCTTCGGCCGCCGATACGGCATTTGTCCGTGAGGCGATTGCCGAAATCAATTCGCTTGGATTGCCGCTGAAATGCAAGCTTGCCCAGGCGCCTGACAGCGGTGCGATGCAGATTTTTTTTGGAAACGTCGCAGAGGTAGCGTCATTTCTCGGTTTTGGGGATTTGTCCGCGATGGGCGTAGATACCAGTAGTGATTTTGGATTTGTCAAGCCTGAAAGTTACGAAGGAAGGATTGTTAAGGCCCGGATCGGAATTTACTTCAGTGCCAATGATACCACTGCTGCCTCGCGTCGAAAAGTAGTGCTGGAAGAGGTAGTTCAGTCGCTGGGTATATTCGGCGACAGTTATAATTATCCATCGAGCCTGTTCTTTCAGAATTCCAATCCACAAAAGCGGTTTACCGATCTGGATAAACAAGTCCTGAGGCTTTTGTATGAACCAGCGATTTTTCCTGGTTATTCGCGGTTATCGTTTGAAAAGGACTTTGCCGACAGCCTGTATGCGGTCAATTGCAACGAAAAGCTTCAAAAATACCTTCAAGATTTTCAGCTGAATGCGCAAATGGCGCGGGACCTTGACGAAATATTCCTGGGCGATGTCGTGTTAAAACACCCTAAGGAAGTTAATGTCTTCCTTTTTGGGGCATTTAGCCGCCAGGATTCAGCTACCATCGCCGAAGCATCGGCTGAGCTCAGCCAATTGTCCCCCAATCTGAAGATAACGATCGCTCCGCGCCAGGCGTCGGAACCTGACCACGGCGTCGTCATAGCATTAGCAGAAAACAGGCAGCAGGAATCTTCCGTTTTGCAGGATGGTAAAACCATGGCCGGAAGGAGCTGCATGTACCATAAAATCATCAAGAATAAGGTATCTCTCACGTTTAACCTCAGCGACCGTAGCAAAGAACTCCGGCCGCACGCCCTGGTGAGTGCAATATATTTCTGCCTGGTGCCGATCAAACTTACTAAATCCCGGGCCGACCAACTGTATACCGTCACAAATGGGCGGATTTCATTTAACAGACATTACGCCGATCTGCTCAGAATAGTTTATGCCAACGAATTGATAGACGGTTACGCTCGCAAGGATTTTACAAAGCTCAAATCCGGCCTTGCGCTATCCGGGGAATCCCAATCCGGCCACTAGCCATAAAGCAAGTAACCCACGAGCGTCCCTAAAACGACCCCGTTATCCATTTTGGCCGATCTCGTTTTGAGATTGCCAAATTCGATGATTTGGAGTATTTTTAAAAAATCGTTCAAAGTGAGTGCGATTTCTTTAAATACTTTATGAATATATCGAAAATAGTAAAGAATTGTGTAGCGGCGGGCTTTCTGACGCTTTCGGTCGGCCACATCGCTGACGCGCAAACCAAACCTTTAACCGGATATGTGAACCCATTCATCGGCTCGGAGGAACACGGGCATGTTTTTGTGGGTGCCAATGTGCCTTTCGGGGCTGTGCAGCTCGGACCGACGCAGATCGGACGGAGCTGGGATGAGTTTCATGGCTGGGACTGGTGCTCGGGCTACAATTATATCAGCCAGGAAATCCTCGGTTTCACGCACACGCATTTGAGCGGGACGGGCATCGGCGACCTGAACGACCTGATGATCGTGCCGGCAAACGGACCTTTGCAATTAAGCCCGATGCAATTTGAAAAACCGGAAACAGGTTATGGGTCGCTGTTTTCAAAGCAATCCGAGCAATGCCATCCGGGGTTCTACCAGGTGCATCTGGATAAATATGACGTGGATGTGAAGCTGACTGCCACCGAGCGGGTGGGTATTCACCAATACCATTATAACAAGCCCGGAAATGCGCATATTCTGGTGGACCTGGGCTTCGCGATGAATTGGGACAGTCCGGTGAAGACGTTTATCCAACAGGTGAATGACTCCACTTTTACGGGTTACCGCTTTTCCACCGGCTGGTCGAAAGACCAGCGCCTGTACTTTGCCATCCGAACGTCCCAACCCATTCTGAAAGCCGAATTTTACAGTGACAGCACGCTGCAAAACGGCAAACAGGTGGAGAGTAAGCAGGCCAAAGCTGCCTTGTTTTTCGACGCCGCGCGCAATCCGGATATGATCCTGAAAGTGGCATTGTCGCCTGTAAGTGAGGATAATGCATTGGCGAATATGGCGGCCGAAGCATCGTCGGGCAATTTTGAAGCTTACCGGACCCAGGCTGATCAGATATGGGAGAATTCACTCGGCGCGATCCGGGTAGAAACCCGGAACGATACCAATAAGGAACTGTTTTACACCGCCCTTTACCATATGTTCCTCGGCCCCACACTCTTCAACGACGCCAACAACGACTACCGCGGCACCGACAAGCAGGTTTACAAAAATGCACCATTCAAAAACCTGACCACGATGTCGCTCTGGGACATTTACCGGGGCTGGGGGCCATTTATGTCGATTGTGAAGCCGAGCCTGGTCAAAGATATGGCCGGATCAATGCTCGCCATTCACCAGCAGCAGGGCCGGTTGCCCGTGTGGCCGCTGGTAGGCAGCGAAACGGATTGCATGGTAGGTAGCCCGGCCATTATCATCCTTGCGGACGCCTTCGGGAAGGGGCTCATCCCCGCCGGCCAGCGCGAGCAGGTGTATGAAGCGATGAAGCACACCGCGCAACGCGACTCGATGGGCTTGCAATACCTGAATAAGCTCAGCTACATCCCTGCCGATAAAATGCACGAATCCGTAGCCTGGGCCATGGAATACGCCATCGCCGACGCGGGTATCGCGAAGGTGGCCGCCGCATTGGGCAAGAAAGCTGACGCGGCCTATTTCATGAAAAGGAGCCAGCTTTACAAGTTGTACTACGACAAACAGACCGCCTTTTTCAACGGCCGTTTCGAAAACGGCCAGTTCCGCCGCCCGTTCGATCCGTTCTATTCGGTTCCCGTAACTTCCGATTATACCGAGGGCAATGCGTGGCAATATCTCTTCCTGGTGCCCCAGGATGTGCATGGGTTGATTAGCCTGCTGGGCGGTGAAAAAACTTTCAAATCGCGCCTGGATAGCCTGTTTACCGTTTCGTCGGAGTTGCGGGAAGGTGCTGCGCCGGACATTTCGGGGCTGATCGGGCAGTATGCGCACGGCAACGAGCCGAGCCATCACATTACCTACCTGTACAATTACCTGGGCGAGCCGTGGAAAACGGCCGATCTGGTGCGCGAGGTGATGCAGAAGTTTTACAAACCTACGCCGAACGGTCTCAGCGGCAATGAGGACGTAGGCCAGATGAGCGCCTGGTACGCATTCAGTGCATTGGGGATGTATTCGGTCAACCCGATGGAAGGAAAATACGTCTTCGGATCTCCGCTGTTCGATTCGGCGACGCTCCGGCTGGAAAATGGCAAGACATTCACCATCAAATCAAAGGATAACAGCGATCAGAACAAGTACATCCAAAAAATCGAGTTTAATGGTAAGCCTTATCCATATACCTACATTCGTCACAAAGACTTGATGGCGGGTGGTGAGCTCGTGTTTTACATGGGTTCCGCGCCGGGCAAGACGTACGGTGTGGGTGCGGAGAGCCGGCCGTGAGGGGATAAAAATTCGTTGGTTGCCCGGTCGTATAGTCCGGGTAACCAATGTAGTATTCTAGTGGGATCTGACGATGGTGGCTTCAAATTGATCGTTAGCCATTTAAAGAATGGTAATGCTCAGCGCGAAAGCAAAGCTTGATAAATACCGTAATTCTCAGAATCGAAACATACAAAAATGACTTTTTCCACGGTCCCGGCGGTCGATAGGAATTCGGAGACCGATTCGATGGCAATCCTGGCGGCCTCGTGTTTGGGAAATTTGTAAATGCCCGTGCTGATGTTGGGAAATGCGATGGTATGAACGTGATTTTCGGTTGCCAGTTTCAAGCTGTTCAGGTAAGCGGAGGCTAGCAGTGATCTCTCGTTGCTATTACCACCATTCCAAACCGGCCCGACTGTATGAATGACGAATTTCGCAGGCAATTTTCCCGCCGTAGTGATCACAGCTTCACCTATTTTACAGCCACCCTGCTTATCTCTGATTCTCCGGCACGCTTCAAGAATCGCGCTGCCGCCCGCCCTATGGATCGCGCCATCGACACCGCCTCCGCCCAACAACGATGTATTTGCTGCATTGACGATCGCATCGACCTGGATTTTGGTGATATCACCTTGCATTACTTCAATCATAGGCTTTTGCATTACTTTGTTTAAGACGAACCGTTAAAAGGGATTCCCAACAGTCGCCACCTGGAATTGATTAACAGCTACAATCAGATATCTTGATTTTAGGAGCCCAACGAATTGTCGTTGAAAGGGTATTTTTGCAGTATCAGACGATGCTCTTCGGCTTCCTTTAGACGCCAATCCTGTGAAAGTATCCCCAAGAGCGTCTCCTGCCAGGCAAATACTATCCGCCTGAAATCCATATTGTCCTTTCTGACAGAAAGTTCGTATTTGATAGCCATTTCAAATGTTATGCCTGAAAAGACCCAGTAAAGTAATTCGTCTAAGTCCCGCGTGCTTTTTCGTTCCAATTCTAGTCCGCGTTCAACAATGACAAAGGACATAATACCAAGGTAGCCTATTTCGATATGGGGATGCGCAAAGTCGCTGGATGTCTCGTAATCTGGTAGCATACTAACTGGCGCGTCGATTCTTGCGGCAAGTTCATCGATTACTTTCTTCAGTCCTATATATGACGGCGAGGTCTCTGTTTCCAAAATACTCTTTAAAGAATGATACAAGATCTTTGCCAGGAATGCAACAGCTTATGGCCAAGCCGCGCAACAATGGAAATGTGATCCGCCGTAATAATAGGTTATTTTTGTAAGGTTTAAAAAGGTGAATTTTTCGCTTTTTCCCAAAGGTAATGCAGCTACCGTCAATTGTTTTGATAAACAACTTATGACCACCATAACAAGTTTACACCTGGTCGCCACAGACGGCCAGGCTCTTTTGTTTCGGATGGACTATTTGTCAGTCAGCAGTAGCGGCATATTCCCTTTTGCGGGAATGACGACAATTTTCGCATTGGGAGATGCAGCCAGTTCTTTCTGCGCTTTGATGTTTTCGTATTGAAGCTGTTTGTCTGTAAGGCTTAACGAAATGATTGTCTGGTAGTCGGAGATTCCCTTGGCTTCAACACGCTTTCTTTCAGCCTCCTGTTTTTCTTTCTGCAAGACAAATTCCATTTTCTGCGCTTCCTGCTCTGCATTGATCTTCGACTCAATGGTCTTTTTGACCGATTCAGGAAGCGTAATGTTTCGGATCAGGAGTTGTTCCAGGACCAGACCGCGGCTTTTGAAATCCTTGTCGATCGATTGATAAATGCGGTTCTGAAATTCATCCCGTCGCTTCGAGTAAAGTGCCACAGCGTCGTAGTAGACGGCATTGTCCCGAATGCGGGTTCGGGTCACCGGCCTCACGACCTTGTCTTTGTAATCCGTACCAATCCCCTTGTAGATACCGGGTGCCTTGCCGGGCATGATCCTGTAAAGGACGGTCAGGTCAATGACCACTTCCAGCCCATCTGCCGACAGCGCCCTGATAGCGTCGTCCCCGCTCACTTCGCCTTCGCTGGTCACGGCCGACATGGTATAGTTCTGTGTTTTGGTGTCGAAAATGGCTACCTGGGCCAACGGGTTGACAAAATTGAGCCCGTTTTCCAAAACCTTCGGACTTACTTTGCCGAAAAGTGATTGCACGCCTATGGTTCCGGCGTCGATCTGCCGGACACTGGCAGATACGAGGCCCAGGACGGCTACCGCGCTGCCGGCAATTTTTAACGTACGTGCATATCGGGCTATGGAATAGCCTGCATTCGAAATGAACACTCCCGCCAACAGCAGCAGTATCCCCAGTGTTACAAGAAACATAATCGGATGGTTTAACAAGTTGTTCTAAAAACGTACTGGTCTATACGATCCAAATACATGCCATTTTTCTTGTGACGTGCAAATGGTTGATTTACAAAATGTTTTGGGTTTTGGCGAAGGCCCTCTGCATTTTTGGAATTATCAAAATGATAAGCCACCTTATCATTTTGATAGGATCGATCACCTTGAACGCGATTGCAGCGATGCTGATAGCGCAGGGTGGCAACCGAGCACAATGCCGTTATAATTCACTACTTACCAGCGTACTAAATCTGGTATTTCGAAGGCCGCTTCCAAAGCGCCCATTCAAATAATGCATAGTTGATCAATGCAAGCAGATACCAGTCCGGCTGGAAGCTGAGTATCACGGCCGTATGCAGTAAAACAAAGCCCCTTACTGTTGACGCGATAGGTATTAATGCTCCGCGTTCGTTTTTTTCTTTGGCCAGATGGCCTGCAATTTGCCCTGTGGCGACAATTATACTTCCGGCAAGGCCAAAAACCAGCGACCATGCATTTATTTCTATCTGTCGCCAGAACAAAAGGAGTGTGATAACTGCAAAAATGTCTCCCGCCAGTATCGTGTTGTTCCAGCCGAGCACAACGGGAAAGGTTTGATAGTTTGTTGCCCTGTCTGCTTCAATGTCTTTCAAATAGCCAATCAGTACGAAGTTAGCGTAGCTGAAAAAGGTAAGGAGAATATAACCGTAATGATCGGCCAAAAATTGCCATTCATTTTTTGGCCTTGTGATGAAATAACCCATTACAGGCAACAGTGCCACGATCCAGGCATTGTAAAACGGACCGGCGATCCAAAAACGCTTTTTCACAAATGAATAGGTGACTAACCCGAATACGGCGGCAATGCTAAGTGCAAAACTCAGCGGACGTAACCACAGCAGCACAAGGCCCGAGGACAGCAGGCCTGAAATACTCACCATCAATACGGACTTGATGGAAATGATATCCTGCGACAAAGGGCGGTAAGGCGCGGAGAGTTTATCGGTGTCGGTTTGAAAACAGTCTGTCAGGGCCTGGCCGAAACCATATCCCAGGAAAAAAGGAATGAAAGCAAGCCAGCATTTCCATTCAGGTGTATCCGTTGTTTTACCCATTGCAATTCCCATTGCCCCCGCTGCACCGGAAATAAACAGTAAATAAGGTCGCATGTGAATGGAATAGGCCCTGCAAAATGCTCTTGAAAATATTGGATAGAAATTTTTAGGTTGATGTTCCATTGTAATTGTTTACGCATTGAGCACGTTGATGGCCTGTTGCCTGACACTGACTTCTATATGAGTTGATTCGGTTGTTTCTCCGTCGCATTCGAAAACAATAGGAGCAGGAGAAGTTATCTGGATTTTTTGGATGGATGTGGCTATCCTCTTTTCTCCAATCGTGAATTTCCCCTTTTCCAGCTTCATTAATGTCTGAATGAGTTCCATTCTTTTCATATCCCTGCAAATGTTGAGGCCTAACCGCCCATCATCGGGCAGGATATTCTGCCGGTAATGCAGGCTGCCGGAAACAAACGGGATTTTTAGGATATTGATATTGGAGATATCCATGGTGGTTTCTTCGTTATTAAATCGAAGTGTAACCGGTTTGTTCTGGTAGGTGAATATAGTGGAAAGGGCGGTATAGGTAATGGCAGCACCGGTGTTCATTTTTTTTAGCCATTTCAGTATTCTTCCCGGGTTGTTGAAATTCCAGTTGCCTTCGGCGGTTACACCAATGCTGGCGTTGATGATGAAGTATTTTTGTTGTTTTACATCATTTTTGTCGGTGTAACTCACTTCTCCAACGTCATGAAGGATGTGAGAATCTGTATTGATCCGCACCGGAACCTTTTGGATAAAGGACTGGAACGGCTTCAAAAAATCGTTGCTCGATCCGAGTCCGATAGCCCCGAGCGTATGTTTTGAAGGGTGTTCGAGCTGTAAAATCGCGTTGGCGATCAGGTGAACGCCGCCATCGCCACCTGCGGATACCAGGCAGGTGGCTTCATTTGTGTCAAAAATACCAGCCAGTTGCAGGTTAAGGTCTGCCGTGCTTTCGGCAACAACCTCCTTTGCAGAAGGCAGACGCTCTAACACCCGGCTGCGGATGTGTTTCCATCGTTTCCATCCTTCTCCCTGATGGCAGTAAGGATTGATGATAATGAATACCGGTGCTTTCATGGATCGGGGATTTTACAAACACCGTACATCTAAATTTACAGCGTCGTTTTCTTTCAAATGGAAATCTGTAACAATATTGTAATCATAACTATTGATGGAAATGCTTTTCAAAGATCGGTAAATTGCGCCCCGCTTTTTACAGCATACCAGCAAATAGCCGATCCCTTTTCTTTCCAGGTCTTCCAAAACCAGATTGACGCCCGCCAGGTTATCGATTCGATGATTGTAAAGCGCCGAGAACGACATTGTTTCTCCTTCTTTCGGCATATTTTGGTATTTGGATGGGTAGTATTTTCTTAAAAGATCAAGGGCAGTTCTATAAATGAATTTTACTTTTTTAATTTTCAGCTGATACATTTTGTGGGAGTGAAAACACCCAAGTCCGTTTTCGAAAAATGTGTAATAGTCGTGGTCTACACTTTGCGGATCAAATAACCGGACCCCGAAATTATCCGGCGATGCTTCGGAAAGATCTGAGGGTTTCATTCTCGCGCAGGTCGGAATGGTGAGATAAGTGAAGTTATAAACCCACACATTGGAAAGCATGCCCGAAATCATCCTTAACACGGCCGCATTATTCAACTTGGCTGTCATGTAGTTTCTGGACAGGCCATTGGGCTTGAAGAATTGCCTGTATACTTCTCTGGCAAGCTTTCTGCCCAAGCCTTTACGTCTCTGATCCGGAGATACCTTGGCGTCAAAACCAAAGCCCGCCTGTATCTTTTCCCCGTTGATTTCGATTGTTGTTTGTGCACCAATAGCGGTGCCCATGATATCGTTTTGTGCATTAATGGCGATGAATACCCGGAAATTTCTAAAAACAGTGGCGCGACTTAAGAAATGTTCTTTTACGATTTCCAACTGTATTTGCCCTCCCTGCACAATGTCTTTCTCGAATTGTAAAAGCGGATGGTTTTGTGCTTCCGAATAGGATATCACCTCGCATGCGGGATCGTTCATACTTTATTTCTTGAAGAAAATACCTGGTACATTCTCGTGCATTCCTCAATGGAATGATCGTCGGTATTGTTGTGATCCGGAAAATTGTGAATGCGATCTTTCTCAACTCTGTTGCGCAGGAAGGTGCGCCATACCAACGTGTGTTCCTGCGTATTAATTTGCCCGGATACCTGTTTCAAATAATCGGCATTTTCAAAGCTCAATATGTCCGACAGGGAATAGAATACAGGTTCTTGCAATGTGCCTTTATTGGCCTGGACGAAGCTCAGTACATCAGCATGATGGTAGTGAACGGTCAGGGAAGAGGACGCTATACGCGATTTTATTTTTTCCAGGACCTCCCTTTGAAGTGATGGTGGAATATCGGGCTGGGCCATTTCGCGCATATGTCCCTTGAAAATCAAATGGGCCATAAAGCAGGACTGTAAAGTCCCGTCCTTTGCCAGTTGATTCAGCGCCAGGGGAATTTGTTTCACTATCGCATCGGGACTTACAAATGCGACGTCCTTGTTTCCCCATAATTGGTATACAAAGCGGAATGAGAAAATACGAAGAAGGAAATTCCATCTTTTTCGCGGGAAAGCTGCCCATGTGCCCTTCCTCCGGAAGCTATTTCTGAAGTTTTTGCCAAGGAAGAGATTTATGGAAGGTCTTACCCGGCTGAGAAACATTTCGAAATGACCTGTGTTGATAATTCCTTTTTCAATGGATGCCGGGTTGTTTTGCCAGTGGTTTTGAGCGGCGGGAGGCAGTTTATTTTTGAATTGATCAAACCAGGCCTTTCGCTGACCAGCTTTTGCAGGATGGTGCCCACAAAAGCTGAGGTAGTTTTCAGTACTCAGCAGTTCCAATGCACTCAATTTTAACTGTAAGAGAAAGAGTGCCTCTTCATTTACATCTACCACATGCACTTGCCCGACAGCTTCGTCGTCCAATAATGCAATTACCCGCTCTCCACTACCGGCGACGGCGACAATGGTATTGCTATTTGTTGCTCGCAACAGGTTTCTTTCCACCCGACTGTCTTCGTTGACGTGAGAATAGTACAGCATGTCAGGATGTTCGCTCTGATCGTTTCTTCCCTCTCATTAGCAGGTATATTGTGCGCAGATTACCCGGTCCGGAGTTGCGTGCATTCATTCTTTGTAACCCACTTTTCGTGCTGTTGTTTCAGCAACTGCAAGTAAGCTAAAATATCGCCGTTTGATTCATAAAATAAATTAGCAATGGTATGCGGATCGCACTGTATTTTCAATGGACCTGAAATGAAACCGAGCTGAGGGGTGGTTGTAACCTTGCCTAGATAAACCGGTTTCCAGCCTTCGGATTCACATTCCTTTTCGAATTCATTTTGCCTTTCACTGGCAACCGTAAAAAGTAATTCATACTCACCATGCGGGCCGGCGAGCAACATCCAGTCGGGGAGGCCTTCCTGGCGATGAACAGCTCGGGCATCTTCCGACAATAATTTGAGTAGGGGTGTTTCGAGATGGAAACCCACGTTGTTCAGCTCCGACAAAACTGCGAGTGCTGGAAACAGGCCATCGCTCGTATCTATGCACGAGGTTGCGTACGTGCGTAGGATCTTGCTTTCAACTAATCGGGCCACCGGGTGAAATTGGACATCCAGTGCCTGATTGAAAAATCGGGAATAGGCAAATGCATTGCCGGTGCCCAGTAACGATGTCGCATATAAGCATTCCCCCGGCTCCATACCTGTACGTAGGAGAGGCCTGCCGGCTTTGATGTGCGCAACGGCCGTTGTGCTGATGGAAACAGAATCGGAGAAATTGGTATCACCACCGAGTACATACATATTGTATCGGAGACAAGCGTCGTTGATGCCTGCCTGAATTTGCTTCAACCAATCGTCATCCTCATGCAAGGGCATTTGAACCGAAAGTAAAATGCCCTCAGGAACCGCTCCGACTGCGGCAACATCACTGATCGGCGCCGTCACCGCCATCCAGCCGATGAGGTAGGGATCTTCATACAGCTTAGTTTTTATTTCTTCATGGATCCCATCGGTTTTAAGCACAAGGTATTCGCCATTGCGCTGAATAATTTCTGCATCGGCTTCCATCAATTGATTCACCTGGGACGGATGCCTGGCAAAATTTCCGGCCACCTTGCGAATAATATCGGTTTCCTTGTTGCTGTTTGAGGGCATGTTCTGTTCTTTATTTCCGGTTATGATCATTCTCTTCGCCGAATGTCGCCGTAAAATAGCGATTTTGTCGCTAAATGGGCTTTGTCACCATTTTTTATAAAATAGAGCTTATTGGCAGGTATCTTTCAGGATACATATACTTTGTTGTATTTAACGAACAGATTATATTCCGAACATTATGAGAGCTTTAACTTTACTTAAAGTAATGTCATTGTCTTCCGTGGTTTTAACGGCAATGGCATTCTCCTGCCAGGATCACCACGTTCCAGACCCGGATCCTGTTGCCAATTGCGAGCTGGTTGATGGAACTTCCCGTGCATTTCCGTGTGAATTCCAGATTACCAAGCTCGAATTCCTGAGAAACAAGACCGACAAGGTCGTCAGGACGTTTATGCCGGGCGATAGCACAATTGCTTTGCCGATCAATGCTTCCGAGCGCTACGCGTGGGGTTCGATGCACGCATATATTCAAATGATTTACCGGGTGCGCGTGCATGTAAAGCGGATCGCCGCGGCCTCTGTTCAACCCCAGGGAGGGTATGAACTTATCCCTTACCGGTTGTCGCCGGAGGGCCCTCCGGGATTTCCTTTTCCGCCAATCTGGGACGATTACATAGGAGGACCTTATGGTTTAAATCCTCCTTCCGCCACGGCAGGCAATCCGGTCGACATGAGTATGCCCATTGGTGAAACGCGCAGCTATGTGGTGACGCTGGAGTTAATGTTCGATACCGAGTCGCAGGGCGGTCAGTATTTTGGAGACCAACTTATTGGCGTTACCAATAGCACCGCAGCCATAACTTTGCTCGGTGCCCCATACAATTATCGCAGACTAAGGGATATACACGAGGCAAAGATCAGGTTTAAGCCCCAATTAGATTGCGAGGCGGGGGCACAGTGTTATTGATGCCTGCTTGCTCACTTTAATTGATCCGGACCCACACTTCCATTAAAAATGGCGTCACAGAACAGCTCGTCAATAAAAAGTAATCTGCTAATAATTCCCGCTTCAATAAAAAGCCATTTGTTGCCGGCGTTTTCGATGGCCGAAAAACCAATTATTGATTTATTTAATGTAAAGATCACCCTATTCTATTTTTGCTTCGTCCAAAACGCAAAATAATGTTTTACAATCCGATGGGGTCAAATGTTCCCCAACTCACATAAATAGGTCAATAGTTAGTTACAATAATTATATTTGCAGCTTCAATGTCTTACTACTCACTGATAGCAACTTATTCTCTATTGTACACTAAAAATTGCCAATGAAAAAACTCTATAAGTATCTCTTTCTCCCTCTTTTCGTATTCTGCATTTGGGCAGTTCAAAAAAATGACATTTTTGTTACTCCCGGGAAAACATCAAACAAACTTTCTTCTCAGACAACAACTGCAAAAAAGAATGTCCTCGTCCCCGATAGTGCTGCTATTCGGAACATCAAAAATGTAATTGCCAGCAGGGAATACCACATTACTTACGACGATCAGACGCATAGTTTCCAAAGCCCTAACCGCAGGCAAAACCTGCGCGCTACCTACGAGCCCGGTGCGCTTACAATCCGGAAACGCGTCGATTCGACCCATTCAGGATTTACGGTAAAACTCCTGAATAAAGGGGTATTCGCGGACGACAAACTGCTCTATCCGGTGGCGCCTGAAAGTGACGTCACACATTCGGAAAATAAGATTGTGATCGACCACGGGCATTTCTCGGAAGAATTTATCAATAACGAAGAAGGCATTCGCCAGAACTTCGTTGTTGAGAAGGCACCTGAGGGCGTAAAGTCGCTGGAAGTGAAACTGGCCGTTGCGGGGGCAACTGTGCGTGATATGGGACATAACGAGCTTCGTTTTGTAACGGGCGCCGGGGAAGCCGGTAAGGGCGATGAGCTTGTGTATAATGGACTGAAATGCTGGGATGCCGCCGGTAAAATACTAGACGCAACACTCGCTTACGCCAACGATCAGATTGAAATTAAAGTAGGGGTAGAAAACGCGAACTTTCCCGTTACCATCGACCCATTGACCAATAGTGGGCCCGCTGGCGCAAATAAGATGCTTGAAATACATCAATTTTATGCGTGGATGGGCTACTCCGTTTCTACTGCCGGCGATGTGAACGGCGATGGATACAGCGATGTGATCGTGGGTGCACCGATGTATGATAATGGCCAGACCGACGAAGGTGCTGCATTCGTGTTTCCGGGAACGGCAGCGGGTATCAGCCTTGCGGCAAAGGTCCTGCAAAGCAATCAGGTGAATGCGCAAGCGGGTACATCGGTGTCGACAGCGGGGGATGTAAACGGCGATGGTTACAGCGATGTGCTCGTAGGTGCCCCTTATTATGATGGGGGACAAACCGATGAAGGCGCCGTATTCCTGTACCTCGGCAGTGCCGCCGGCTTGAATACCAGCCCTGCTAAAATTCTGGAAATTAACCAGATAGAGGCCAATTTCGGTATTTCCGTGGCGATGGCCGGGGATGTCAATGGCGACGGGCGCAGCGATATCCTCGTTGGCGCGCATCGGTACGACAATGGACAGTTGAACGAGGGCGCGGCTTTCCTTTATTACGGCAATGCAGCCAGTGTGGGTGCAGGTGCGGTGACGCTGGAAGCCAATCAGGCGGGTGCTATGATGGGCTATGCCGTGTCTTCGGCCGGCGATTTAAATGGGGATGGTTTTACTGACGTAATGGTCGGTGCACGGTTATATTCGAATGGGCAGACTTACGAAGGTGCCGTTTTTATTTACAAAGGAAGCGCCACGGGGTTAATTAAAGATAATCCATACCGACTGGAATCCAACCAGGTGGATGCACGGCTCGGCCATTCCATCGCTCCGGCGGGGGATGTAAACGGCGATGGCTTCGCAGACATTATCCTGGGTGCATATATGTATGATGTCACACAAGTGAACCAGGGCGCAGCATTCCTGTATTTCGGAACTAACAATCCGGTGGATCAGGTATGGGGCAGGATAGTGATTACGCTGTATCAGCGGGAAGCTCAGTTTGGATGGGCAGTTGCGGGAGCCGGTGACGTGAACGGCGACGGCTTTGCTGACTTTATGATCGGGGCAAGATATTACGACAATGAAAAAAACAACGAGGGAGGCGCGTTCGTCTATTATGGTGGCCATTCAATCGATTACAGCTGGTCTGATGTAATGATCACCGGCCAGCAACCGGATGCCTGGCTTGGCTCGGCCCTGGCACCGGCTGGTGATGTTAACGGGGACGGTTTCAGTGACCTGATCATTGGTGCATATGCGTACGACAATGGACAAACCGACGAAGGTGCCGGACTAATTTATCACGGAGGAGGTACAAACGGTAATGAAACATCTGGCACATCGCTGACCGATTCAGTAGCTACAAGGCAGTTCGGGTCGGTGGTGGCCGATGCCGGCGACATCAATGGCGACGGATTCGACGACGTACTGGTCAGCGCACCAGGGACCGACCCTTCTGCGGCGGGCATGACGCTTGTCGTTTACGGTTCCGTGTACGGCATTCACCCGGGCTGGCCCTCCAAAAAGGAGGTCATCGCATTTGGTCGTACTGTTGCAGGTGCAGGCGATATCAATGGCGACGGCTATTCCGATATCATCATTGGTAACCCAAATTACAACAATACCGGAAACGGAGGCGAAGCGAGGATCTGCTACGGTACACCCACCGGCCTCAATACCGTGAATTTCGTAACCCTTACAGAACCTACCAACGGTTCGCTGTTCGGAAGTGCGGTATCAGGCGCAAACGATCTGAACGGCGACAATTATGCCGATATCGTGATCGGCGCGCCGAAGTACAAGGTTGGCAACGAGGTAAGGGGGGCAGCATTCGTCTACTACGGCTCGGCCAACGGGTTGATCACCACCCCCAAAATACTGTCCGGCAAAAACATCAATGCCAGCATGGGTGCTGCGGTAGCTGGCTTGGGCGACTCCAATGGAGACGGGTTCGACGACCTGATTGTAGGTGCGCCGACAACGAATACAGGAGCAGTGGAAGGCGGCGCCGCGTGGATCTATTACGGATCGGTTAATGGCGTCGACAATTCTACCAACTATCTTAAAAGCGACGAAGCCTACGCCCATTTCGGAACTTCCGTAGCGGCTGCCGGCGACATCAATGGTGACGGTTTTTACGATGCTGCGGTGGGCATTCTCAGTCAGGGTGTTTCAAAATCAGCCGGTATCAACATATACAACGGCTTGCCGGGTGGGTTTCAGGAGACACGAAAAAGACCCTATCCCGGAGTAGGAATGTCTGTATCCGGTGCGGGTGATATCAATGGGGATGGTTATGGCGATGTAATCGTAGGAAATGGCAATCACTGGTCCCCCGAGTCGCAGAATGGATACTTTACCGTGATTCCAGGCGGCTACGACGGATCCGGCGTAAATTATGGATGGTACGTAATCGGTGCGGCCGCAATGGACCATATGGGCGCTTCGGTATCCGGCGCGGGAGATGTGAACGGCGATGGGTTTTCCGATATTATTGTCGGCGTACCCGGATTCGATACACCGACTGCCGGGGATGCCGGACAAATTCGCACCTATTTCGGCGGTAGCGAATTTACTACACCATATGATCAAATGTACGAGCCGGCGAGGCGAGGTAATCTTGTCGTTTACAATGGCGACACGCTCACGCCCTATGCACCAGGTCTTCCTGGTCAGGATGCAAAGACGACCTTCAATATCAACCTCTTCTTCAAATCCTTTCTGGGAAGGAACAAGGTCAAACTCGTTTGGGAAACCAAACTACCTACGCAGCCCTTTTCGAGGATTGCCAATACATCCTTAGCCAACAGCGTGCAGTATACAGGATCATCACCGGTGTATGAAGACCTGGGTAGCCCGGGTATGGCAGACAGCCACTTTCTCGCGTCTGTCACGAAACTTTCAACGGGCACGAAAGTGAGGGCCAGGATGAAATACGATCCGGTGCTCGCACTAACCGGCCAGATGTACGGCCCGTGGCGTTACCCATCTACATTGGTATCGGGCAAAAGTGTTTCTCCTCCGCCGCACGAACTGGCTTCTGACTTGCGCATGGCGGCCGAAGTATCGGAAAATGCGGAAGAAAGTGTTTCTGTCTACCCGAATCCCGCGAGCGAGCGACTGTTCATCCGTTCCAACTCGCAAAACGCGATCACGGGTATCAGACTGGTAACCGCCAGCGGAACAGCCGTTTACAGTGCAGGCAAGGCGCAGACGGAAATCGATCTGAGAAACGTAGCTCCGGGCATGTACGTGCTCGTGACAAAGCATGCCGACGGTTCCGAGTTGTCACATAAAGTGGCGGTCAGAAAGTAAAGAGGCACGATGCCGATACAGATTAATCTAAGCGAGGCTGTCTCATCGAGGCAGCCTCGCTTATTTGCCGGACTACAATCCGGTTTTAGATTTACACTAGTGCTTATTCTTGCCTACAAACTTTTGGCAAGTCGCAGCGAAACGCTCAGGAGCACTCATCCAGGGATCATGGCATGCCTCTTCGATCGTGCATAATTCGGCGCGGGGGAAGATAGCCATGAGTTCTTTTGAAAAGTCGATCCGGCAATGCGCACCGCCGCCGAAAAGCAGGATAGGGACATGAATATTACGCAGGCTATCTATGGTTGGTGCGGAGATAACACTGGCCCTTGTTTCGAAAGCAGGCGCTTCTGTAAACATTTCGATTTCTTTCCAGATAGTGATGGGGACTTCTGAAACAGACCCATCCACATTGGTTCTTTGCAGAATACCTGTTTCCCTAAGGGGCTGCTTGTGGGAGCGAACGGTAGATGGAAAAGCAATTCTGGTATATTTTGTGTTTTTTCCTTCCCACTTATACGTTCCCGTGAGTATGATCCCCTTCACGTCTTCGGGATGCATGTACGAATAGATTATCGCAAGCGTACTTCCCCAGGAAGATCCTGCCAGAAAGACCTTTTTCTTGGGAGAAAATGCCCGTTTGACCCGCTGTAAGTCCCGGACATGTTCTTGCCATTCATAGGATGCCGCCTGTTGACTGCGTCCACAGCCGCGTTGGTCATAATAAATAACCGAACAAAATCGGTTCAGCAGGTCGAATTCCGGACGGAGGTATTCATGCTGTACCGCTGGGCCGCCGTGCAATACGATTACTGTTTCCAAATGACCGCCAAGTTTCCAGTAGGCCAATTTGGGACTTCCGGCCACAAATCCGTCCTGTCCCAATGCGGATGGCGCCAAGCCCGTAATAATCAGAAGTGTAATAATGGCTCGCATACAATTTACTTTACTCGAAACACGGTCTGCTTGTTGAAATTAGGAATTTCCTTTTGAGAATTCCAATGCCCTGTCGCAATCAATTACCGGGTGTTATGTGATGAAAATTACGGCCTGCCAGGCTTCAAACTATTGGAATGATTAGTAATCCTTATCTTTTGAAATTGGGCCTGGTGAAGCATGATGCTAACTTGAATAAGAAACCACTTAACAACGGGTGAAAGCAACGTTCAAAGTACTTTCAGCATCATGTTCATAAAATTGCTGCGATCGCCATGAAGCAAAGCCTGAACTTGCTCCTTTTTTCTCTGTTGTCCGTGGTTTTAGCTGCCGGTATTGCTAAGCCTCAGTCCGGTGGGCTATCAAGCCGGCCAAGCCCTGAGGCCAGTGCATATTTCGAGCAGGCGTTTGATTTCATTAAAAGCAACGCATATTTCCATAAGCATCTGGACTTTTCGAAGTTAAAGAAACAGGCGCTTGCCCAAATGCAGCACGCCCAGTCGGTTGCGGACACGCACGAAGCGATTCGTTTTGTATTAAGCCAATTAAATGATCGGCATAGTTTCTTGCAGCCTGCGCGCAAGCACCACGGCAGTCCTTCGGAAGGAACAACCGTTGGTCGTTTTAAAATCCCGTTTGAGGTTTCGGTGGATGGAGATTTTGGTATTATCAAACTGAGGTCCTACAATTCAACGGATGCCGGTAACGCTCATCGTATTGCCGACAGCTTATACAGCTGTTTACTGGATTTTGACAGGAAGAACGTGAAAGGCACGATCATCGATCTACGGGAAATGGAAGGCGGGACGTACATTCCGTTCGTTACAGCCCTGGCCCCGTTGATCGATGAAAGTGAACTGATTGGTTTTGTAGATCGCAAAGGAAAAAAGAGCCGCACCATACGCTATAAAAACGGCATTTACTACCAACAGGGCCGAAAGAGGGCCCGGCTCGGCTATCTGTCCCGGTATGAACGTCCCGGGGTTGCAGGTCTCCCAATTGCCGTGCTCACCGGGCAATACACTGCCAGCTCAGGGGAGATGATCCTTTTATCACTCCGGGGCCTTCCCCAGGTGCGTACTTTTGGCGCTGCCACCTACGGCGTCCCAACCGGAAAGACCAATATCTTTCTCGTCGACAGCAGCTTGATTTCGTTAACCAGCACCGTTTGCTTTGACAGGAAACGACAAATTCATTCCAGCGCGATCCAGCCGGATTTAGCTTGCGCCGAAAAAGATGCGATGGATCTCGCGAAAAGCTGGATCAATCGTCATTGAATATCCTCACCAATGCTTGAAAGTTGCCGGAATTTTATAGATTAACCGTGGGTTACAATTACACGCTTAATCTTGTTATGAATATTTTCTGCGCAAAGTGGCTGTGTTTGGCTGTCTTTTTTCTTGGATTGTCGCTGGAAAGTTTGTTTAAACCGGTCGTCGCGCAGGACTACGTGATGACCAAACTTAAACTTTTTCCCGACCGGGATGAGGTGCTGATCAAAGATGTAGCGACGGATAGCAAAGGGTTCGTGTGGTTTCTGACCAATGGTGAAATATACCGGTACGATGGCTATCGGTCGCTCGATATCCTGAAAACCATTGCAGAACAGGTGCATACGACCGATATGCCGCAGCACATCCTCATCGATCGTTACGACAGGCTGTGGATGACCGGCAATGCCCACCTCAGTTACCTCGATCTGAAGACCTGGAAGGTGCATTCCGTCGCTTCGGCCCAGCTTCCGCCAGTTCAGGACCGCGCGGTGTATTCGATTACGGAGCTGGCAGATTCGACCGTTTTGATAGCCTACGAAAACGGCCATTTGCTGCTGGTAAAAGGAAACCGGTTCTTTCGGGTGGACGATCTGTTTGAGCTGGGCAAAAAGTCCAGCAACAAATTGTCACCGAGGGGCGTCACTGTCTGGAAAAATAAAATATGGATTGGTACCACGGGCGGTAGCCTGCTGTCTATTGATCCCGCCCGAGGTTACAGTACGCAACTCAGGAAACTGTCGGGTGAGGATAGCTACGTAAGAACGCTGATAGGCTACGCGGACACCTTGTTTGTGGATGTTCCCGGCGCTGTGAATATCCGGTTGGATGAAGGCTTTGGACGGCAAATGCGGCCGCGGGGCTTTGACCTGTCGGCCGACAAATATTTCGTCCTGAAAGAAGGCAGAGATATGCATGTTTACGCGGAGGACGATGCTTTGTGTGTGATGGATCCTGCGTTACGCTTGCGACAGAGGTTGAAAATCCCGACCCAACGAAAGTTCAGGACCGTAGCTGTGCAGATCACAAAAACTGAAATTTTGCTCGGAACGGAAGAAGGGATATTTGTCGCTTATCCCAAGACCAGAGGGCTCTCGGAGCTGAGCATGACGAATGCCGGGCCTAATACAAGCGTACGGGGCATTTACGCTTACCCGGACGGCTCGCTCTTCTACGGCACGTATAGCGGGGCCGGGTATGTGGAGGCGGGGGGAAAGGCCTTTGTGTTTCCCGAGTTGAAACATGCTTACACGATGTTACCTATGAATGAGAACGAACTGCTGGTAGGGACGGAAGGAGGGTTTTTAAAAGTGTTCAACAGGCGGGAGAGAAGGATTGAACCCTTAAAATATGGCCTTTCCTCCAATGCAAAGGCCAAGTATATGGCACACCTTCCGATTTACGTCATGTGCCTGGCCGAGACTGAAAGCAATTTCCTCATCGGCGGAATGAACGGGCTCTGGCTGCTGAATAAAAAGAGCCGGGAGCTCGACCGCTTTGAACTGGCCAGCGGCTCCCCGCACGCACTCGACTTGCAGATCAGGCATATACAGCTGCTGTCGGAAGAGCACTTGCTGCTGAGTACCAATCTGGGACTTTTTGAACTAAATCATGGAAAGTTATCAAAAAAGTACCCGAAGACTGGCAATACGGGTGTTTACAAAGTCATCGTCGATGGCGATAGGCTATGGGCCGCTACACAGGGGGCAGGGTTGGTGACGATGGATAGAAATGGCCGCGAGATACAGCATTTTACCACCGAAAGTGGCCTTAGCAACAACCTGGTTTACAGCCTGGAACGGGTAGAGGGTGTGATGGTCCTCGGTACTGCCGACGGCCTGAACCTCATGGACGCGCAGCAACGCGTCCGACGTATTGGTATGGAGGAGGGGCTGAGCCAGTCGGAATTCAATTCGGGTGCCTCATTTGTGGATAAGGTACGCAAGCGCGTATATGTGGGAGGGTTAACGGGTTATACCGTTTTGGATATGAACCAGGATTGGTTCAATAAGAATGATCAGCTGGAAAGCTATGTGACCGAAATTCATACTTCCACGGGAAAAGCGGGGCAGAGGGCCAGGGACTATACCTGGCCTTACCGCGGGCAAAAGCAGCTGTCGCTCGATCACAACCAAAGCCTGACCGCCTTGTATGCGGGCACGCCCGGCAACTACCGCGCCAATAGTCGGGTGACATACTCCCTGAATGAAGGCGATTGGGAACCGCTTATCCGTGGGCAGTTTATTTCACTCATTGAGCCGTCGCCGGGGGAGTACAAACTTAAATTGCGAACCCGGAGCTTTGGCTTGGAGAGCAAGCAGAACACAGTGACGGTTATCAAAAAACCGCATTTTTCGCAGACCTGGTGGTTCCGGGGGCTGCTTGGCTTGTGCGCCGTTGCCATCGTAGTGCTATGGTACCACAGCCGTATCGCAAAGATTCGCCGCGAGCAGGATATTCGTAACCGCATTGCGGCCGACCTGCACGATGAGGTGGGCAGCTCGCTGACGAGGATATTTTTCCAGGCAAGCGCGTTGGCCGGCAGCCCGGTGGCCGGCAATCCGGTGGCCGGCAGTCTGGAAGGAGCAGAGCGGCAGGGTAGGCAATTGGAGCTGATCGCCGATACGAGCAAACAGGCCCTTTTGACGATGAGTGATATGGTATGGTCTATCGACTCGCGGTTTGATACCATGAAAGATCTGGTGATCCGGATGAAAGACTACCTGTACCGGCTCAGGGAAGAACTCGATTTTACCTACCGCTTCGAAGAAGGCGCGGACGTAGCCTCAGGCAAAGTTTCCCAGGCCGTCAGGCAGAACCTTTTCCTGATTTTTAAGGAAGCCCTGATCAACGCCATCAAGTACAGCGACGGGGCCGAAATCCTGATTTCATTGCACACCGAGCCAGTTATCAGGCTGGTTGTCTCCAATGGCTATGTGCGGAAGCCGGTCATTCCGGGCGACCGCCAGGGAGGGAGAGGGTTGGAAAATATGGAATTGCGTGCGGGTAAAATCGGGGGAAAGCTTTCGGTGAACGATGAAGGAGGCATTTTTTGCATTGTTTTCGAGATACCACCCAAAAGGGGGATGTAAACTGAAAAGGAGGCAGCCTAAATTTGTGTAATGATACGACTGGGCATTATTGAAGACGACGATGAGATCAGGAGCATGTTGGGCCAATATTTGGGAAACCAGCCGGGCATTTCCGTTTTGTTATCGGCACCGTCGGTAGAGTCATTTTTTGAGCGTTGGGGCGAGGCGATCTTCCTCGATATCGTTTTGTCCGATATCGGCTTGCCCGGGGAGTCGGGGATTAAGGGTATTCCGCGTATCAAACGACGGGCGCCGAAATGCGCTGTGATGATGCTCACCGTGTATGATGATGCCAGCCGGATTTTCCAGGCATTGTGTAATGGGGCAACGGGCTATTTGCTGAAACAAACTCCGCTCCCACAGATTAAGGAGGCGGTAACATCGCTTTATGAGGGAGGCGCACCCATGTCGCCAGGCATAGCGCGGAAGGTGGTCGAATATTTCAATCCCAAAAATGCAAGCCAGCTGTCGGAGAATCTGACGCCCCGCGAATCACAGATCGTCCTGGCGATTGAAGAGGGCCTTACCAACAAGGAAGTAGCCATTCGGATGGACATTTCCCTGGAAACCGTTAAGTACCACATTAAGAATATTTACGAAAAACTTCAGGTAAACAGCCGCCACGCGCTTATTAGCCGGAAATACAAATAGCCCTCCCCCCCAAAAGAGGGATACCCTGGCAACCGCGAATTGATTCACTTTGCGATGCTATGGAAACACTTCTACAAATTATATCGATAGGCTGCGGTCGTTCGTCGAACGGTCGCCGGGCCTTATGGACTATTCTCCTGTGCTTGCAGGGAATCACTTTGCTTCATACAACCGCATGGGGGCAGGAGATCTCGCCCGACGGTAACAACATTCTGTATGTCGATATCAACGTGAACACCGGGGCCGGAGGCTATACCGGCGCAGGAAATTCCTGGGCCAATGCTGTTCCGCAACTGGCAGACGCGCTCAAATGGGCCCGGGAAGAATATGATGCCGGCGACCACGGGTGGAGCAGCGCGAACCCCCTTCGTATTTTCGTCGCCAAAGGGAAATATCTGCCGGCCTATCATATAGACGACCGGTATTACACCACCGATGGCGGCAGAAACAATGGGATCGTCATGGTGCGCGACGTACAGCTTTATGGCGGGTTTGACCCCGCCGCCGGAATTGAAGATCTCGACGATGAGCGTATACTTCCCAACGTAGCAACGCCTGGTAATGGAACAGTACTAAGCGGTGACGTGGCGGGAAATGATAATGCTGACAACTTCGATAATCATGGAGAAAATGTATATCACGTGGTTGTGGCGGGAGGAATAGTCGGGGTGGGAGGCATCGATGGCTTTACGATATCCGGCGGAGGTGCCGAGGATAGCATGCAGGATGTATTTTCGGTAAACGGGCAGTTTGCCTCTTCTTCCGGGGGAGGCGGAATGTATTTGACCAATGCATCGCCGTCGGTGAAAAACTCCCTGTTTTACCGGAATTTGGGAAATCTGGGAGGGGGCGCAGCCGTTGTGAGCTCGGCTTCGGAGCCTGTGTTTACCCAGTGTATTTTCCATTCCAACTCGGCTGGTGATGGTGCTGGCGTATTCAACTGGACTTCGAGCCCGATTTTCAGCGACTGTGTGTTTTCAGACAATGTTGCATCGGGTAATGGGGGAGGAGTTGCCAACATGCAGGCCAACCCCTCTTTTACGAACTGCCGTTTAACAGGTAACTCCGCCGACGGAGGGGGAGGGATGACCAACAACCAAAGTAATCCTACCATCGCGAATAGTAACTTTATAAATAACAAGGCGAGAAATGGCGGGGGCATGTCCAACGTCGGCGGATTGATCACCCTGAATGGGTGTGGGTTTTCAGGAAATACGTCCGAGGCGGATGGTGGTGCGCTACACAATATCACGACCCAGGTTTCTTTTACAAAATGTGTCTTTGAAGGAAACAGCGCCGACCAGCGGGGAGGGGCTATGCGAAACGACCGCGCTACCGTGGCGATCAGGAATAGCCGGATCACTGCTAACACCTCCATCCAGGGCGGTGGAATCATCAATGAAGGGTGCCCCTCCGTTTTGATGATCAACAGCATCGTGTCGGAAAACACGGCACAAATGGCGGGAGGTATGATGAGCGGGGTGGGCGAATCCGTTGTTGTAGCCAACTGCACGTTCTGGGGGAACGCCTCCGGACAGTTCGGTGGCGGAGCATTGTTGAATTTTCAAGCGCCGCTGACCCTGGTCAATACGATTATCTGGGATAATGAGGCAGTCGGCGTCAGCAATAGTCCCGAAGCATCCATTTTGAATTCGGGGGATCAATTGCCGGTCGTTACGAACAGTCTGGTGGCCAACTGGGGTGGAAGCGACAACTGGGACGACCTCGGGGGAGTAGATGGCGGTGGCAACATTGACATCGATCCTGCGTTTGCATCAGTTACCCCCACAGACGCAAACTTTCTGGATCTGAGCGATTCAAGCCCCGCCCGCGACGCCGGGAGCAATGCGGCCTACACCACAGCCGGAGGGAATTTAGCGGACGACAAAGACCTGTCAGGCAATCCGCGATCCTTTGGTCCGTCCATCGATATGGGTGCCTATGAAAATCAGCACGCCCAAGCCGTCATGCGGGTTCTGTATGTCGATGCAGCCGCGGGAGACGACAGTGCTGAGGGTATTTCCTGGCCAACGGCATTCAAAACCTTGTCCCATGCATTATCAGCCGCCAATGCGGATACCGACGTGGACACGATTCTCGTGGCAAAAGGTACGTATTATCCCACCGGCACCGCTTCGGGTACCAACCGGGCAGAGGCTTTTCATATCGCCCGGGGCGGTATCAAAATCTTTGGCGGATACGATGCCATTACGGGTCAGCGAAACCTGGCGGCCAATCGCACGATATTGAGCGGCGCAATAGGCAACGCCGGTTCTCCGAACGACAATAGCTACCATGTACTGGTGATCGCGGGAATTCCGGCTGATGCGGATAGTATCGAGGTCAATGGTTTTGTGGTCTCGGATAGCTATACCGACGGCGGCGGTAGCATCAGTTACAATGGTGTAAATGTGGCACAGAACTACGGTGGCGGTATTTATAGTAAGCAAAACGGGTTAGGACTAAAACTCCGGCTTGCCAATCTGATCATTCGGAATAACTACGCCAACTACGGCGCCGGAATATTCAACGACGAGCAGTCGTCGCCCCTGGTCGTGAACTGCCAGATAACCGGCAATGCCGCAGCGTACAATGGAGGCGGAATGCTCAATAGAAACGGATCGTCGCCTCAGATCATCAACTGTACCATCGCGGGAAATGAGGCCGATGATGGAGCTGGGATATTCAACAATACCAATGCCTCGCCGGGCATTCATAATTCGATTGTTTATGGCAACCGCACGGGCGTCAGCAGCTACGCAGGCAGTAGTCCGACGTTCACTTACAGCCTGGTTCAAGGCCAGCTGGTTGGTTCAGGCAACCTGGCAGGGACGCTTAACCCCGGCTTTATGGCTCCTGCCGGCTTCGAGCTTGCACCCACCAGCCAAGGCGACTATCGTTTGCAAGCATGCAGCCCGACATTGAATAAGGGCAACAATTCCCTATTCCCTGCCATTGCGGGGCTTGATGCGAACGGCGACTTACGGACAGCGCATCAACTGGTCGACCTCGGGGCATTTGAGTACCAGGGCACGCTTCCGACGGCAGCCGACGCATTGGCGAAAAATGGTGACCAGAATGCGAGGACCGTCACCACGGTCACCGACTTCTGGGCTAATGACGAAGCCTGCCGGTTGGTTGCCCGGTTGGAACCGTTTGGCAACACGCCATTGTCGGGCAACGTAACAGCCCGGGTAGAGATCGATGCCCAGCTCGCATTTTACAAGGGTTCACCCTACGTCCAGCGACATTATCTCTTCAACGGGCCAGCCGGCGGGTCAGCCAGAATGACGCTCTACTTTACACAAGCAGAGTTTGACCGGTTCAATGTGGAGCTCCCTTCCGGCCCGCTTCCCGGCAATGCGACGGACGAAGCCAACAAAAGTAATTTGCGCGTGTTCCAATATGAGGGCACGGCAGGGAGTAAGCCGGGCGATTTTCAGGGCGCTCCATCCGTAATCGACCCGGATGACGCCAATATCCGCTGGCATGAGGCGACGCAGCGGTGGGAGGTCACTTTCGCGGTGGACGGTTTCAGCGGTTTCTTCATCGGGTCGATAGCCAGCCCATTGCCTGTGAAGCTGGTATCATTTGCCGGGTCGGTAGATGCAGAAAATACCGTCACGCTGGATTGGCGGGTTACAGAGCAGGAGAATATTATGGCCTATGACGTTCAGTACAGCACGAACGGACGGGACTTTCAGCACGCCGGAACGGTGTCAGCGAACCAGGAGCCCGAAACCAGCTACACATTCCTTCATCGCCAGCCACTAAGCAGTGAATCGCTTTACTACCGTTTGCTGATTTCGGAAGGCGATGGCAGTCAAAGTTTCAGCAAGATCATCAGTTTGAAAATGCAGGGCCCGAAACCCGCGTTCGTCTATCCCAGCCCGGCTAATGAGAGTTTCCGGATCAAAAGGCAGGGAGCCGCGGGTACTACCGCGAGCTTGGTTAACATGGTAGGAGCACATTTGAAAACATGGAAATTCACGTCCGACGAGGAATACGTCGACATCAGGTCGCTCTCTGCCGGTGTTTACTTTATCCGATTCAGTGACGGAACTTCGATGAAGGTGGTTAAAAATTAATGTATGAAACCTATTCCTCCCCCGGGAAATCGGCTAGTTGCTTTTCGAATTGGGCGGATTGTTCGCCTCCGTGACCAACGGCCCATTCAGCCATGGCCAGTAGTACCGGGCGCAGTGCCTTGCCCTGGGAAGAAAGCTCGTAGGTAACATACGGCGGAACAACCGGCTTGGATATCCTGGTAACCAGGTGGTCGGCTTCCAGTTGCTTCAACTGCTGAATCAGTACTTTTTCCGTAATACCCGGTACCGACTTTCGTAGCTCGTGATAACGCTTCGTTCCTGTCAGGAGGTTGAATAGGATAATGGGTTTCCAATACCCGCCGATCCGTTCCACAACAAACGTTACCGGGCACGCTGCAAAGGCATTGCTTTTGTTTTCCTGGATCACCGAGGTCTCTTTGATGTTGGCCATAGTTGAACATACCATTGGGTAAGTACTTGTACAAAAGTAAGTTCAAATCTAGTTTTGGCAAACATTTAAACAGACAAAAAAATGATCGTAACAGTAACAGGCTCTCTGGGAAACGTTGGACGTACCCTGACAGAGAAATTGATAGCAAAAGGACACACCGTAAAGGTTGTTACATCCAATCCGGGGCGGTTGGAAGAAATTCGTGCCTTGGGTGCGGTACCGTTGGTAGGAACGGTGCATGACTACGAATTTGTGAAGCACTCCTTTGAAGGCAGCGACGCAGTGTACCTGATGATACCTCCGGATTATCATGCAGTGGATATCAAGGGATACATCATGACAATCGGCCGGCAATATGCCAATGCGCTCAGGGAAACCGGTGTAAAGCTCGCGGTAAATCTGAGCAGTATCGGCGCGCACCTGGAAGACGGCCTTGGGCCGACCGGCGCGAATTTTTATGTTGAACAGCGGCTCAACGAGTTGGAACAAGTGCATGTCCTGCACCTGCGCCCGGGCATGTTTATGACCAATTTTTACGGAGCCATGCCGATGGTCCAATACCAGGGCATTATCGGTAATAACTTTAATGGACGCGCCAATCTCCCGCTCACGCACCCCGGGGATATTGCCGAAGCAGCATTCAGGGCGATCGATGAGTTTTCGGTTTCAGGAAAGCAGGTTCAGTACGTGGTTAGTGACGTAAAGAACGGCGAACAGGTAGCCGGGACGCTTGGCGCCGCGGCCGGAAAAGCGGATGCGCAATGGGTGGAGTTTTCCGATGAGCAGCTTTTGCAGGCCCTCATGCGCGACGGTTTTTCCGAGGCCATGGCGCAGGTTTACATCATCGAAATCGGGATGGCCATTCGCGATGGAAGCTTTACGGCGGATTACCAAAAACAGCAGCAACCCGTCGGCGGAATTACATTGGATGCGTTTGCACGAACGTTTTCCGCTGCCAGCCTGCCGGTCTAAGCTTTTGCGGGCTGTATCCCCAGTCGGTCGCACCAGCCGATAAATGTCTTGTGCGCTGTGTCCAGAACTTGTTGTTGCTCAGGTGTTATCACTTTGCTGCTGGCCCTGCATGTGAGTTCAACGGGCAGGCCCCGTTTTTTCAGAAAGTACTTTGAACTTAGCGGATAGGATTTGGAGATCAGCGGCTCCATTCGGGTAATCTCCGCCTGTATCCAGTTTGCATCTTCTGATTTGGCTGGCTTACCGGCGTTTTGGCAAAGCCATGTATGTATTTCGGGATAGAAATTCCCGGAAATGGGCGACATGCCTTTCGCTCCCTTTTGCAGCGATCGCAGGGCAGTAGCGGAATGGGCATTGTAGAGCTCCATTTGGGTGCCTTTCGACACAGCCAGTTTTTCTTCGATTTTCCCGATATCTTCAGTCGTATCCTTGTGGTAAATCAGGTTCCTGTTAGAGGCCAGGAACCTGAATACCTCGGGGGAAAGGATCCGTTTATAAGGTGACGGGCACTCGTAGGTGCCTAATTTCATATTCCCGGTAAGTGCGAAAAACTGCTCGAAATTCTTCATCAGCACCGCATCACTCTCGTTTTGCCGGGCAAAATGGCTGGATATCAGGATGACGCCATCCACGCCGGTATCTTCAATCTTTTTAGCGAATAAGGCTTTGTCCGCAAGGGAATCGCCAAAAGAGCCGGTTGATACGACCGGCACTTTTCCTTTCACACGCTTCACCACATGCCTGGTGAGGTCAATGCGTTCCTGATCGTTCAGAAAATACATTTCACTGCTCAGGCAATTGGCGAAGAAACCTTTTGCACCTGCGGCGAGGTAAAAGTCGATGACCCTGGAAACATTGTCGTAATCGATTTTCAGATCGCTACCGAACGGGGTGATCATAACCGGGACGAATTTCTTCTCGTCTACCGGGGAAGCCATCGGAGCTGTTATATCCGTTGCCTGGCCATGTGCCCGTACGGAATGCATCATCCCGCTGCCAGCTACGATCCCAACCGTTGCAGGCGCCATTTTTTCCAGGAAATCCCTTCTGCTCACTTTATTCTTGGTTTTCATTGGTTGTTAAGGGTTAAGGTGAATTCGTGATGTAAAGAGTACTTGAAAATGTCACAATGGGTAGTCTTTTCATCCAATTATTTTTTCGGGCCGCTCCTTCCAGAGAGCGACTTTTCCGTGTGAACGTACTTCGGCGTGCCTTGGTGAAATTGTTTTGGAATTTATTTCTAAAAAATTGTACTGGTCGGAGGCCTGATTGTAGTGTGAAACCGTACATGTAGTTGTATCCACCTATGACTTAGTCGCTAAGCGTCTTGTGGATCCCTTCAAAACTTAACCCAATTAAGTCCATGGAACAAAAAGTTTTACCAGAACATGGTACACGCTTTACAAGTGGTTGTAAGCGGTGTTGCCTGTTAGCCGCCCTTGTAGGCCTTTCGATCTCCGCCCGCGCGGCCGGGCCTTTTGCATCCCCGGGAGGCCATGTAGTTAGCAACAGGAGTATCGGCAGGCCGGTACTGCAAACCGTGAAGGGGAGAGTCACCGATGAGAAGGGGGAAGGGTTGCCGG